>Ga0307518_10000038_pt1 | contig 89271 bp, 127 predicted proteins | sample 25_EM_MG_FD_203889 | JGI IMG/M metagenome (GOLD analysis project Ga0307518, IMG submission 203889) | Populus trichocarpa ectomycorrhiza microbial communities from riparian zone in the Pacific Northwest, United States - 25_EM | ecosystem: Host-associated > Plants > Roots > Unclassified | place...
CCACGTGAAAATTCAATGAGCATCGAGCAGTCTCAGGTTAACCACAACATTTCGACCCATCCACCAAGAGGCAGCTGAAGTACAACGATGTCGCGTATTTCGAGAGTGAATGCCATTACGTGGCTGAGTGATTCAACTCTCGGAGCTTTTGCTCTCGTCCCCTCTTCCGCAACCCTCGACCATCTTGTTCGATATCTAAGCACTTGGAGTGGCACCGAGTGTGTATCCCCTTCGATCTTGTTTATTATTGAGCCCTCATTGTAGATCACGATGTGTAGCAAGTTGTTCACGGTACTGTCCGGCTATCAGGCAATATGCCCGCCTAAACGCGCTCCTGACCAACTCATGTTTCATAGCTCATCCAATATACGCTGAAGCTCCTTGTTCCTGTATTGATTGCGCGCGCGCGACTTCAACATCGTGTCGGGCTTCGCAAGGAACCTACCAGTAACGTCGCAGCATCTTTATCATCGTTTGCCGACGTCGTGGGCGACTTCAGGATGTTGGGACGTTTCTGCGGTAAGCAAGCTCGTTATCTAGTCTCTCCGTATAATCCATAATTTAGTTACGAAGGTCTATTTCCAATTTTCCAATGGATGATTTCCATGGAACGAAGGTCCCCTCCAACAAGAGCTCTCCTCAATATCGAACGTCTGCAAGGCTGGTCCATGCTTATGTACTATCCCCTCGAACATTTGTACTATCTCCGCGCACACAACATCATACCTGCTACTGTCCCTTCCATTACCCCCCTCTTTCGGAGCAGCTCGAAAACAATCAACCTGAACACTTCGAAACTGGCAATGTGGTCGTGTCGTGCATGGACGGTGTACGTCCTGCTCCAATTTGTCCATCTGATGGAAGACAGGAAACTGCTACTGAGGAGGGAGAAACGCCTCAAAAAGGGAAAGGATGTTTCTGTAGAAGAGCAGGAAGACCTCCGCCGCAGTTGGGACGCGTTCTGGAATGAAACGGTGTCTAACGCGGCCAACTTACCGTTAGCTATTCATTGGTGAGTCTAACAAGACCTGCCAATGAAACATGAATCAATTTAGTTATTTTTAGGTCGTCGGAGAAAGGCATCTTTACGAACGAGGTACGTATGGCTTGACTGCGAGAAACATGTTTGGTTTACTCTTACCTAATACCAGTTATGGCCAACGGTATTCGCATTGATCAATGGTATTGCTGCGTTCAGGGGCGGATGGGAAGCCACGGCTTTGCCCACACGTAAGCCAGTCGTTGACGATGTGGATGATGTCGTTAGCCTTGTAGACGATATACAAGCGATATGAATGTACAATTGTCGTATAGATTATTCGCGCACGAACCAGTTGGGGCAGTTGTATTCACCAAATCAATCCATTCCGTACGTGGTGATATTATACTACATTCATTCCTTTATCCCCCGTAAAGAAACAATGTAGATCTGCTATTGGCCCCACCTTGTTCTGGTCATTGAAATCCTGTTGTATTTTCTGAGTTTGGTGTACTTGATAACCCCTTTTGTATGTGGCAGATCGTGATGCTGATCAATATGACCCTGCATTTATCCCCCGTCGAGGCAAGAACTCTGATATGCTTCGTGACAGCGAAGAGTCTGCTGACCACCATATGCGTCGGCATATTGTTACGTGCCATACATAGAACTGGTGCCGTCTCTACGAACCGATAAATTGAAATCTTTTGTCAACCGATGCCTCCTGGAACCAATATTTAGTCGAGGAGGCGGTAGTCTGATCCGTGCATACACACGGCTACAAAAGACACGGGGACTCCTGTTTCGGTTTCGGCACGAGAGCGGTCCTGCCTCTGTTCCTGAATAAGTTGTCGGTATCGGAGTATACACGACCCTGAATCGAGGTCGTTGAAGGGCCAAGGACAAGTCACGGGATTGTATATAGGGCTTGTTGGTAACCCCAGGCCTGGAAGGGTCCACGGGGGGGATGTCGCGACTGCTGTTACGGTAATCGACGCTGAGGATTTGTGTCACGTTTCGATTCGTACCAACAGCTGATTCAAGGTAATAGCATATTTCAGACTCTCGATTCCAACGTCCGTGCATTCCATTGACAAGCACCAAACATCAGCTGACGATGTTGACAGAAGGGTTCAGGGGATTCGGACAAACTAAGGATAAAAATCGGGGACGCCCTCATTGATGACAAAAATTGAATGGCAGTAATGCCAAGTTTGTGCTGATACGGTCAAGTTGGCGGCACCGATTGGCCGTACTGTCACTTGTAGTGCAGAGCTCTCGAGTTACCATACCTGACCATTGCATAGTGTTTGGGCGGAGGTTTTTCCCTTTGGGCGTCATAAGATCTCCCAACAAGCTGGCTCGTCGCCCGGGAGGACACGGAATCCATCGAATTCTGCGAGAACGTTGGTGGCCCCCCATCGATCCGAGGGTAGTCTTCACGCCTTACGGTCAAGAAGGTAACTGAAATGGCTAGCCCAGGCCATCACAAGTAAGTGTACTTCCGGTCTATAACAAGGAAGCCAAACCAAGCCGCATGGCCTTAGATATGTCCAAATGGGGGTTTTAATGGCAAGATGGTTTCTTCGTATTAATTTCGTAGCTCGGAACGTGCGTGTAAAGTCCTTGCGAGGAAGGGCATTGCGACAGGTGAACGTTCGTGCTTTCAAGAGGTCGAGCGGTGAACCACGTACACATTTCCGCGGAAGCGCAGATACACGCAGGTATCCCCGAATGCCCTTAGAAGTTGCTGTAATGGGTCCCCCCTTAGTGATCTACTATATTTCCATGGGGGGAAAGCGGATGGAGTGATGGCCGAGGATACTGACTAAATGAGCGTGCCAAGTGCGCATTGCACCACGGGACAGTCACGGGAAATCCTTCCAACCGATGAACGTTTGGTCATTCCTGACTATGGGCCACTTTCATGAACCAGATCGATCGATGGCTCCACACTGTACTCATCTTGGACTGACTTGAGGAACTGCAACATCTATCAACACGGGGAAGCCAATCCATCAACCCTCATTCCACCCACGGAGAAACATGTCTTACAAACTCGTGGCGCTGGGCACCCATAACCTTCCCAGGTTCAGTCTTGAGTCTGTCGCGGATGTGCAAGAGTTTGTCATAGAAGTGTTGTATGGCAGTATCTGTATAACCTGGTGGTGCATGTAATGGCCTATAAAATAGTTAACATGGGAGCACAAACAGTGGAAACGACATACCGGTTCGTCACCGCACTATATGCTGCGCAACGCATAATCCCTAGCCAGAAACATCAGTTGGTCATGCTCCACCTTCGAAAATGCAGAGCCTGTGAGTTACCAAAGGCACCAATGGCATCCAAGCGATCAGCATCTTGGACGCAGTGCAGCTCCACACAGGTCTCATGCCACTCCTCAATCTGTCCACTTTCGCGCAACGTCTTCTCGGTCGTCCATGAGACATTCTCTACGATCTGGACAATCAAACGCGCACGGCCACTGGTTATTAAGTCCAGATCATAATCGCTAGCTAATGATCGGAAAAAGGGCAGGAAATACGCGTATGGATTAGACGCCTCATCAGCCGAGACGTATTTCTTGTCCAGAACATCATGCAGGAGCGCAGCGAGTTCGATCACGAGTAAGTTAGGTTTCTCGAATGAAAGCGAACGTGCGAGTGAAAGGGCTGTTCGTCTTACACGCTCGACTGCGCGCATAAATGACATCTCAATGTGCGGTTGTCGAACTGTCAATGACTGCGAGTCACTGACCGTGGAATGCATCGTGAGAGGGATCGTAGCGGGCCATTGTCTCGACCATCAGTTTCTCTGCAGCCGCTATAGCGATGCGTTCCTTCTCGTTGGGATATCCGTCCATGATGCCGTTGTGAAGTGGCTATTAGCTAACGAACAGTACTGACTTTGTGTGGCTGGAGTCACGTGCTGCGTACTTCCACCGAAGAAGTTCAAAGTTGTCCAACACGTATATCTCCTTGTGAACTAACAAGAATAACCTATTTTGAGCTCTGCACACACAAGTAGATGGCAGTGCGAGCAGATTTCCGTCTACTTCTAGTCGTTCTTTTTTTCTTTGCGCCACATGTATTCGCTGTGCTAGACTCCCAATGGTCAAATTTAGTTGTCCGGGTGAGTTGTATTTCATATCATGACGAGGAAGACACGCACGAAACTGACATGCTTCCGCATCGCACGTAGGAATCAGAAGTTCAGCAATGTCCTGCCATTGAGAGGCTGAGCGACCTCAAGGTTGCTGTTGAGGATACGGAATCCCCCATCATGCGGCAAATATTTGCATTTCTATTCCCCTTCGGCCCAGGGTGGAACGCGGGTCAGTTGGGTTACCTTGGTAGCACATTCCACGCTTACACGTCCGCAACCTTCCGATAGTTCTTGGAACCTTCTACATCAGCTCGTAGGCGGTTTGGAAATGTCATCGTGGCTACCTAATAATCGTGCCAACGTTTCAGGGTGCCCAACTTCATTCTTGCGTTTATTCCCGCGGAAATCAACGCTGATACCCTGAATACCATGACCGCATTTGCTGTGAGACTTATTCGCCCATCCATCATCTTGGAGTTGGTCAAGCTTACTGGTCTTGCAGACGGGTGGTCTCCTATCTGACGTATTTCTGCATCTCGTTCCCCATTCGTTTATGGGTGAGCGCCAAGATTCTGGTGCTCACTTCGTTATGGTAGAAGAAAAGAGGAATATACTGATCGGGTACTGTTATTTCCTTTAGCACGAACGATGGAGTTTCGTTAACCCCTGATAGGCTCGGCATCTTCATCGGATTTGCTACATTTTTTATTATGGAGAAGTCCCTGAGGGTCCTAGGTAGCGATGAGGATTCCGGTGGACATTCTCACCACCACCACCACCACCAGTCGCATTCTCAAACAGAGGACTCCCAAAACAAAGTCTTGCAAGCATCTGGAGCGGACACTAGACCATCTGATAGTGGGCTCAAATCTAGAAGTAGTGGAAAACCGACTGGGAGTGAACCTTCGCAGACTAGCGTACCGAAGCAAACGACTTCTCCGTCCAAGCTCTCGGCATACCTGAACCTATTTGGTGATTTTGTCCATAACATGTGAGCCTCTACTTTTTCATCCCCGTTATGTAGCTGATGCTCATTCCGCTCGTGCAGAACGGATGGCCTAGCGTGAGTCCCCTTGAATTACCCTTGGTACATCCTGACTTAAGTCGGAGTTCCTTTGCTGGACAGCATGGCGGCCTCATTCTACTCATCCCCGCTGATTGGCGCAACTACTACACTCGCTTGTTTTGCACACGAGATTCCCCACGAGATTGCCGATTATTCAATATTGGTTCGAAGCGGGTTCTCCAAGAGGCAGGCCATGCAGTCGCAGTTTTTGACTGCCATTGGTGCATTCGTAAGTTGTTTTGCCATTCGTCTCAACAAAACATTGAAAGTCGATTATTATGGTTGCTGGCTACTTTAGGTCGGGTGAGTAAATTTGGCGGCCGATTAAAATGTTGTATTTTGAACATTCCCTCAGGACTTTCATGGGCATAGCAATCCATAATCTGTCATCATCAGATTCAGAACTGGCGTCTGCTGATTTGGCAGCCGGCGTAAGACAGGATGCTTCTGGAATTCTGGGCACGACTGTGCAGCTGGCAGATTTGGTAGGGCACATGTCCCTTGGCTGCAAGAAAAACTGATCATCAATGGCAATGAAGGTAATACCCTTTGTCGCCGGGGGATTTTTATACATAGGCGCTGTTGCTGTGTTGCCTACGTGAGTGGTACCTTTTTAATCGTTTTCTCATTGTTCATTCCATCTCGCCTACCAGTCTATTGGCGGAAAGCAAGAGCGGTGCACAAGCATTACGCGAGGTATGAAACCGACGCGGGTCTTGTGAGGATGAAAACTGACCTGAAATATAGTTCTGTGCGATGGCCTTCGGGGTGTTGTGCATGTTCTTAGTGGCGTGAGTGCGAATACCAGCGGGTTTTATGCGACTAACGAATTCTGGAATACTTTTAGATGGAATGAATAATGAATATTCTTCGGAGGGGAGCTTGTACGTGAAGCATTACATTACACCGTGGGGTGATTGGAACTAACGAGGGGCACGACATTTGAAATGGCAGCCAGGCCAGAACATGCATGCATGAAGTCTGCAGTACGGGAAATTGGAACGTTTGAGTGTGCCAACCTGCCACAGGGCCTGAGATTACAAGTGGCGGAATAATCAGCCGTAGATCAACGAAATTGGCATAAGGATATTTTTTTTTGACAGAACTAGCACCGTGTCGAGTGAGTTTCCGATGTGAGGAGTTTGATCAGTCATAGTATGAAATGCCACAGCCGGCCCGGCGAACGTGCGTCATTGGGTTGGTTCCGGATTTGTACATTTCCAAGCTGTACGATCACAGCATAATTTCAGACACACAACCGCAACTTGTTCCACATGAAAAAAAAAAAAAAAAAAAATCGGAAAAAAATGTAAACGATACTAATTACCCTCGACGCCCCAGTGGCCCCTCATCTTTCCTCCCTTGCCCCAGCCTAGAAGGCACTCGAACACCCCAGTTAGGTCGGTCCATTCCTCGTTTCACCCCTCCCTCTGACTCATGGTCTCCCTTTCAAGTGTCAGCCTCCGTAACTCTATCCTAGACACGACCCTGATCTCGGAACAGGTCCCTATTACGCTTGAGAACCGTGTTCATTATTAAAGACTCCCCGCCACCAACTGCCTGCCGACAACTATTTAACGGGCTAGGTCATCCCCGTCCTCCTCCAAATTCAACCTAGTTGACCGTCCGACACACCCCCTCACTTGCCCCCATAGTTGTCTCCTCGTCTCTCAACATGGGCAACAAAGGACGCGAAGTGCCCCGTGTTGTCTGCTGTGCCATCCCGCTCGCCAGCGCAGCTGGAAAGGTCCTTGTCATCACAAGTAGAAAACGTCAAGACCTCTGGGTTTGTGCGTCCCTTTCCTGTCCACCTCCGTCCCTTCCTCTTTCCGCTATTTCCTCTTTTGTTTGTGTCGATCCTTGGTCGCTGACTATAGGCTCCTCCCTTTCTCCAGTACCGAAAGGTGGTTACGAGGTGACGGATGGTGTATTAGAGGCAGCAGCCTCTCGAGAAGCCTTGGAAGAAGGTCTCACCCTTTGTCCCTCTACCCGTCATCTCATCTCCTGATGAATATCCCTTGCTCTTCCCTGCCCCATTTCCGCCGTGCATTCAAACATATAGCCGGCGTTCGCGGCACGATCAAGCGATACGTGACAACCATCACATCGCCTTCGACCATATATCACTTCTATGAACTCGAAGTCACCTCTCTAGACAAGGATTGGCTGGAGAGCAAAGAACGAAGAAGAGAATGGGTCGACTACGCCGAGGCTTACCGCAGAATCATGTGGAAGCCCGAACTTGCCCAAGGCCTATCGTTGTCGTCGCTGGCACCCCGGCGGTAGTGTCCTATATCAAGTGGCACACGCGTGCGCACCCCCCTAGACGGCATGAACATCCGTTCACTGCTTTAGGGCTTTTTTCCCGGCCCGTCTGTCTGTGACACCAAGATCGTTGCATCTCTTACCCCTTAGACGTCCACTAAACTTTTCTTGTTAGCCTATACGTTAACTCCGTTGCTTTAACGATACCACCTACCTTGTCACACAACTCGTTCGCATCCACCACGCTCTCCAGTCCGCAATCCTTCGTGCATATACATATCTAGCTATACAATGTACCGCATAACTCCATTTCGCACAACCTGGCACGTCATATGCGTTTTACCTCTTACATAACATAGGCTTGTGGCTGTTGTTCAAGAGCTATTGGTGTCTCAGATTACCCCGGGCGGTCATAAGTTGGGCGGTGAACGTTCAGTCTTCCGTGTCAACCGGCAGCGTGAATGGCAGTTTATGTTATGGTTGGTGTCTGCGTGGCTTTATTGTTTCTCTTTGTGCTAATTGTTTATGTCATTTTCGTTCTAGGAGATGGCTGTATTATCCGTCAATGTCGGTATGGTCCTCGTTGACCGTTGTGTTGCTAATCGGCGGTGTTATGTTGGATAGGAAGTAACCTGGTCCGTCGGATTCGACGTTCGACACCTGCGATGAAACTTAGAAGACGCGCAACGACGCCAGATCTAGACACGGCATGCATTCGTGTGGACCTAGGTGAATCCATCAGAGGTAAGATGTCCACCAACTGATTAGTAGGCGTCAGATCGTGTATGTACCCTTGTATGGTATGACCTATAGCATTGGTATGGCCTTTCAGTAGCAAGCCGGATGGTCCTGAGAGCGGCATCTCCCAGGCTGATGGTACTGCGATCAGCGCACGATGTGGTCTGCTACAGGGATAGCCAAGTCTCTGGCACTCGAAGCCTTCGAACTATAATTGAACCGTTGGAATGTTATCGTGACATATGTCTGCCGGCTCGTCAACAGAGATCCCCAGCCACTGCCTTTCCATATCCGCGTCGTAAATAGTCCAAGTTGTCGACCGTTCTCTCGTGGAAGATATTATGGTACAGATTGCACCTTTCAGAACTAAGGGCGTGTTATTGGGCAGGCAAATCGATCCACTCATCGTCATATTATTGCAGTTGCCAGAGTCTGCGACCTGTACACCGATCTGCATGACTGGCATCTCCGGAAATTTTTCCCGCTCCGAGTCTGAATATACATGGAACAACCCTTTGTGCTAAGAATGTGCTGGTAGCGTCGTTCCTCCTAGCATTTGTCCTTGATGTCGCCTCTGCAGGATGCTTTGCCCTTCGAGACCAGCGTGCGTTGATTCCCAACTGTCCAGCTACGATCATGTAGAGAGGTGAAATTTGCATGACAGCCCATGACAGACAGCCCTGAAACGAGAGCTCGACTCCGCAGGTCGGGGGTGGCTGAGTGGTGCGTTGAAATACATAAAAGGATGCCTTGGAAGACGACGACGAGCACCCTGCAAAGCAGCTTGGAAAAGGGCTCCTTGTGAGTTGGAGTAGGATATGTCCGGCTCACACACCCAAAACAAGCGGTGGGTGGAGAAGCACAGCCACCTGCCTCTGGAGCCCAGCGCTGGCATATCGCACTCGTATCCGGGATTCGTCGCAAGTCCCTTTGCTGTCGATCTGTCTGTGCCCACAATACAGCAGGAAGGGGCTCTCTCGCCCTCAGCAATACAGAGCGTCATGTCTCTGCTCACTCCCTCCGAAGCACTCGCTTTCCAGTCGTTTCTCACCTCCCTCGATGCAGCCGACTTCTCCGCAGAGTGGAATATGCAGCTTGACATTCCTCACGATCATGTTCCCCCTTCACAGGGAAAGGAGGCCTTGACAAAGGCAACGAGGGACCTCATGTCGTTGGATGCCGAGAAGTGGAGGCATCCATTAAGACAGTCCCCTGGCGGTAGCTCGGGTGCTCCAGTTCACCGGTATCCGCAGCCACACTCAGTTTTATTCTCTGCCCATCCCCATAATGCGTCAGGTGTCGTGTACAACGAACTGAGTTCATCGCCCTCACGGTTACAGCCCGGAGCCTCTAACAATCGGCCCCAACTTCCTCCGTTTGACAGTTCGCACGCGCGTTCCACTCATGATCACAGGTCTTCTCCACCGGCCTGCCATTCTCCAACTGGCCCCTCTGGGTCGTCTTCGTCCACCCAGAGTTCGACTCCGGGTCTTTCTTCCGCAAAGAGGTCACCTCCACTGGATGCTAGCGTCGATGGTAAACGACATCGTCCGTCAAATGCCCCTGCGCCCCAATCGCCTCAGCACAATCGAGCAGCGCTTCTTTCGCCCTCTCAAAAGAAGGCCAATCATATCCAATCGGAGCAGAAACGAAGGGCAAATATTCGCAGAGGTTATGACGCCCTCTGCGAAATGGTGCCTGCGCTTCGAGAAGCATGCCAGGCAGAAGAAGAGCGAGCTCTTGTAAATGGGAAGACCAGGAATCGACGCCGCGGTAAAGGACGGGCAGCATGCGAGGACGGAGAAAAGACAGATGGCCGCGCCGGTCCGAGAAGCGAGAACGTCGTTTTGTCAAAGAGTGCGTCCTATTTTTTTTTTTGGTTTCGTCCGGCCTCGCCGGCTCATGTGCGACCTCAGCCATCGACTACGTGAATGAGTTGTTGTCTGAGAAGGACGCTTTGCTTCACCGACTACATGCTGCTCAAAGTGCTTTGCCGTCTGATCATCCCTTGCTGCAACGCCATCCTGACGCTTCTCCACCGCTGTGGGAGAGGAAGTGGACTGGTGGGCAGTGCAAGGATGGGGATGATGACGAAGACGACGAAGACGAATATTAGACTCTGAACCATCTCGGAGAACCCTCGTGTATTTGCATGGTTTTTCTTTGGTTTATCTGGTAAACTTCTACCTAAGCTATGCTAGGCTAATCAAGCAGCAGCTACCCTTCGCGCGCACGTTTCTGTACGACTTGCAAGGAATTTTCATTATATCTCACTTAAAGCTAACTACTCACTCTATTGTACGTGTTCCAAACGTAGTTTATGCGTAGTAAATACGAGGCAAATCATTCGCTGTCCCCCAATTACTTCATCGTCCACCTGATCCATGTCGGAGACCAAGCAATCTCGAAAGCGCAGATATCGCTCAGTGAGGACGCTCGAAATCATCGGATCAACTGGACTGACACTCCAATAGGACGGTCCATCGCCCACCTGGGTAAAACGCGCGATCGAAGGACCTGGCATCTGGGCGAGCTGTGTGAAGGGCAAGGAGAAACAAACCGTCGGAGAACTATATGATCTTTTCGAATCGGTGAGAGTCAGTCTTGCCCGATCTCTTCCTCTTGAATCAACTGGACCAGCTAGCCAGCGAGTTATGGCCAATCGCAGGACGAGATCGCGAGGAGGAACGACCCGCTTCTGACGACGAAGGGGGCAATCTCGAAGATCAAATCGCTCGAGAACTTGCTGCGATCAAGCGACCGCGAACCGAAGGCAGATTTGGTCTGTAGCTACACTTCCTCTTTGTCAACCTCCGCCCTTACATTCAGCAGCTAACTGTCAAACCAATACCCCCTGTGGTACGTTTTGTGGCCGTGATGTCAGGATACCATGAATGGACACTACTGCCTAGTAATCTTCATTTCCTGTAAACCACCGGTCGACCCGGTGAAGCTTGTCGTCACGCACATCGAAAGCGTTCAAAAAACAGGGGTAACGAGGACGAAGTGAGCTCGACGTTCCATCATTTTTGTCATCTGCTTCTGATGCATGTACTAGGTATACACATCGTCTGACTCCTGTTTCCGGGACATGTGTCGCAAATCTCTCCGAGATACACTCTCTGTGTCAACGCGTAATTTCGCCGTTCTTTGCAGAAAACGGAGGTGACGATCCGCCCAAATCTCACAAGGTCAGCCTTTGCGCTATCACTTGTTGTAAATCGTCCTTTTTATCATCTGTGCATAGTACAAGATCGAGCTGCGCATCCGCAATCACAGCACGCTGTCCCGGATGGAAATAATACAGGAGATCGCACAATGCGTGCCCGTGAGCTATACGGTGGATCTAGACAACCCTGACGTATTTATCCTCGTAGAGGTTTTCAAGGCTTGTAGCTTCCTTTTCACTCCGCTTGGACGAGTTCTAACGAGGGCACACACGACAGAACGCATGTGGTGTGAGCATCCTGAAAGACTATTATCGATGTCAAAAGTTCAACGTGATGACCCTTGCTCATGAGAAGAACGAGCCGGAGAGCTTCAAGGACGGAGCAGGGCGCGTCAAGGGGAAAGAGACTACTAGCGTAGAAGTACCACAAATTCTGTGATAATAAATCGAAGACATCGTCCTGATTGGCAGCACCAGGAGTAGTTGCCTTATTTGTCTGCTTGTTCTAAAAGCCCACAGGCGCAGTTATTACCACTAGACAGACCGAAAGGCGTGCAAAATACCCATGGCAGACCCAGTGGATTCGATGCTCGATCTTATGCGGCGCCTGCCACCGACGCGGGTCGAGGAGAACGTCAATGCGCTTATGCAGCTATGCCCCGACTACGCAGATGATCTACTGGGCAGTGTCGACCAGCCGCTCAAGGTACATACAGATCGTGCTACGGGCAGGGAATATCTGGTGTGCGATTACAACAGAGATGGGGACAGCTATCGGTGAGTAAATGGCGTGTCGCTCCGACCTGCAGTATCTGCCGCTTCCGCGGTTTCTTGGCCATAGGGTGCGTGGCTGACGTGTAGGTCAGGTCTCCGTGGTCCAATGAATATGATCCTCCACTGGAGGACGGGACAACGCCGTCTCCGAAGCTTCGTAAACTCGAGATCGCAGCAAACGAAGCGTTCGATACCTATAGAGAGATGTATGCCTTCTGTTCTCCTGATCGATATCCTGCTCATGCGGGTTTTATTCTGTCGGATCATAGGTACTACGAAGGTGGTGTCTCTTCTGTATATCTGTGGGAGCTCGAGGACGGTGGTTTTGCAGGCGTAGTATTGTTCAAGAAGGGTACGGTCTCACTTTACGTGAATATGGGGCGTTGGCTGATATGATGATCGACCGATCTTTGTAGTGATGAATCGTGCCAGCGCAGATGAGCCCTCGGGCTCATGGGACTCCATACACGTATTCGAAACGGCAGAACGTGGGAGGCAGGCCCATTACAAGCTCACGTCTACCATCATGCTGCAGCTTGTCACGCGGCAAACTGATAAATCAGAGGATGCACAAGTTTCATCGTTTAGCAGCGTGGAGAAGAGAAACTCCGATCATAGCCGCAGGGCTTCTGGAGAAGTGAATCTGAGTGGCAGCATGACTCGGCAAGTACGTGGCAATTCAGAACCTTCTTAGCGCCTTTTCCCTCTTACGTTGCTGCAGACTGAGCAGGATTGGCCACTGCACGACACATCTTCACACATTACGAACACAGGTAAGATGATCGAAGACATGGAGATCAAAATGCGGAACCTTCTGCAAGAAGTCCGTCTTCTTTGTTTTTGTGCGAAGGAGCTAATGCACTGCCTTTACAGGTATACTTTGGGAAAACGAGAGACATCGTGTACGACTTGCGGAGTATAGACGACCTGGAAAGGGCTCGGAAACAGAAGGAGTTGCAGAAGGAGCTAGTGGGTTTCATCAAACGGTAATACTAACATCCGCAGTTGAATGTATGGTACATATTGCACTGCCATGGCCGCAGAAAAGTTGACGCTTATGGTGTGCCAAGACGAGTGACATCCATAGCCATGTATTCACGAATACGGTTAGCGCGTGTTCAGCTGACTGTCGGCTATGGGGTTCGCATGGATTGTGATCTACAGCATCGTTTTCACAACGTTTGCGGATAGAAAGGGGAGCCGAGTGGCACATACGTGGGTTAGTTTAACCTCCGCCAAAGGTCGGTTTTTGTTGTTCACCGGGACGCGTTCCATAAGGTCCAGGGTAGAATCAGCACCATCGATGACTTTGCCGAAGATGGTGTATTTTCCATCCAGATGTGGCTGTTTAGAATACGCTACGAAGAATTGGGATTTATTGGTATCTGGACCGGAATTTGCCATGGCGACAACACCGCGCGCGTTGAACTGAGAAAGATGATCACTGAGGCTCTGTAGACAGCCGCACCAGCAAGGCATCGCACCTTCAGGGTAGAACGGACCTCGTCAGCAAAGGGATTGCCCCATAGACTTTGACCGCCTTTGCCTGTTCCCGTGGGATCACCAGTTTGGATCATGAAACCTTTGATGTTACGATGGAAGATGCAATTATCGTAGTAACCGGAGGCACACAAGGCTAGAAAATTCTGCTGATATCACGAGTCCGCCTTCTCATTCAGGGTGAAAGAGAACGAACCTCCGCAGCCTTGGGTACAGCCTCACAGAAGACTTCGATCTTGCAGCGGATAATGCATCAGAGAATGTTCATGTGGGGCAGTAGAAAGTGTACCTTAAGATCGCCATGGGTCGTGTGCAATGTCACAGACTGCCAGCAGTGAGATCTTGAATATGTGACGGATGAGGAGAGAACTGACCATCGTGACGTGACGGGCTGTGACGTGTGACTGCGCCTATGTGACCCTAAGCTTGACTCGCTCACTCTTATTCCAAACTGCCACCATGTTGATGCGCACACCCTCTCTCCGCAGCCAGGACGACCCGTTGGCGCTGGCTCTCCTCCCACCACCCGCAGAGACCGAGTCTGACCGTCACATCCGCCTTAAGCAGGAGGCTGAAGCGCGTCGCATATCGGACCGGATCGACGAAGAACTCAAGGCTGAGCGGAAAAGGCTCGAGCGCTCCAAGGATGATGTCAAAGTGCGTGTATGCGCTCGCTGGCTGTTGTCGACAATTCTGATCTCTGCAGTTGTTACTGCTGGGCCAAGCCGAATCTGGCAAATCCACACTGCAGAAACAATTCCAGCTGATGTACAGCCCCGGGTCGCTGGAGAACGAGCGCATGTCCTGGCGCACCGTCATCTACTTCAACGTCGTCCGATCTCTCCAGAAGATTCTCGCTACGCTCGAGGTATGGGACGACATCGACGACGGCACAGATTCCCAGAGCACCCTTGAGCGTCAAGAGCTCGCTAACGACGACCTTCCCATTCTAGGAAAGTCGCACTCGGCACTCCAAGCGGTCGGGTCTGGCATGTCTCCGACGCCTTCCCCCACTCACCTGGCTCCGCCGACGCCAATTTCCGCCAGAGCATCATCTATCTCGGAGCTCCGTCTCCGTCTCCTTACGCTCATAGGCATCGAGCCCCAGCTTGCCGATCGTCTTAGTGGTGGGGTTTCTATGGCTGGTTCTGGCAAGGGTGAAGTATTCGTGCGCAGTGGTTGGCAGGCAAGGTCACTCCTGAAAGGTCAAAAACTCATAGGGAGGCTATCAAAGCGCAGTGACAACTCGCCAACGGAGCTAGCGACCTCGGAACTGACAGCCGACCGTCCCGGCTCATCCATGACGGTGTCTAATGCGGACCCATTGATCGAAGAGGTTGCGAGTATGCTGTACCAGTCACAAGACGATATACGGATTTTGTGGGAAAATCCCGTGGTTCGCGCTCTGATTTCAAAACGGAAATTGAAGCTCGATGAATGGTCAGAATTGTATGAACGTGCTTATACGCCATTATTCTTCCGCTGAACACGGCTTCCAGCTTCCTCAACAACATTGCGCGGGTTTCGGCACGGAACTATGTACCAACGACAGGTATTCCCTTCTTTGCGTTTGATTGCTACGACAAGACGCTTAACTCAGTGCAGACGATATCTTACATGCTCGCATCCAAACTATGGGCGTCGCAGAACACATTTTCGACGTCGAAATTCATGGAAAGCCTGTTACATGGCATTTGTATGATGTCGGTGGCGCTCGGGGTCAACGGCATACATGGGTTCCTTACTTCGATGATGCAAATGCTATTATTTTTGTGAGCCCGATAAGTGCCTTTGACCAGGTGTGTTTTTATTCGGCAAACCTTATTTCCGTGCTGATGGGCGGCTACAATTGCAGTACCTAGAAGAAGACCCCCGTACCAATCGCATCGATGACTCGTTGCAGTTGTTCACACAAATATGCTCTAATCCCCTTTTGAAGAGCGTTCATTTAGTATTATTCCTAAGTAAGTGCCATGTCGATGAATTGTACCAGCCCTCAACAGGCCCGTCTGTTTCATAGACAAGACTGATATCCTCAGAACAAAACTTGAGCGGGGTTTACGCGTCTCTAAATAGTATGGCTATGACATTGTTATCTTCCCAGTCCGGACTAATGGCATTACGTCATCAGTATCTTGTCCTACGGTGACCGTCCCAACGAATATGAGCCAGTCGTCAACTACTTCCGCGCCCACTTTTTGCAAGTCCACAAGCGAAACAACGAGAACCGGCGCGTCTTGTACACCCACTTGACGAACGTCACCGTATGTAGTTTGTTTTTCTGCTGGGTACCACTTCTTTACGAATTCGCCCTCGTAGGACACGAAAGCTACGCAGAGCATTATTGAGAATGGCAAGTCTGCTTCGTATGCGACGTGGCAAGACTCTAATCTGCTGTTTCTAGTACGAGATTCCATTTTCAGAGGATACCTGCAATCTGCTGCCCTGGTTTGATGTGCCCGATTTGTTTCTTTTACTCTTGTTTTGCAGTTTTTCTTCTCGTACCCCCTCATATCTTTGTTGCCAAGTTTAATGTAGATCTCTCACACATTTAGCTGTACTATAAAACACTGGCAGTACATTCGTCGGTTCCTTTATTTAATAACTGATGCGGTTGTGTTAGCATTATCGTTGTCATTGGCACCGTTGCATACCTTGGTTTTGTTATATCCTCTACTACGTACATATCGACTGTACAGACTCAGAGTCGTATAGTATGTCAAACCCTTCCCTCAATTGGTATTGTGGCCCTGTGCCCCTATAACGTTACCAGAATTCAACCCCTTAGGAGCCTGCTGCGGCTCTCTTTAGACCTCTAAGTTATGGATACCGACGACCTCAAAGTCTCATTCTTTCCGCCCCTACATCAGCAGAGACGTGTTTGGGTGCTCGATACTCTACGGAGAGAGCGCATAACGGAGGTGAGCAGGCCCTTCTCTGCAGGCCCACCGATAACCGACGATAATAATCCAGATCGTTGATATTGGCTGTGGCCAGGGTGAACTCCTCACAGCACTGTGCCAGCCAGCGCCCTGGCTGGGTCCTCAATCGCACTGGAAAAACCGATTCAATGCCCAGGATGCCGACGACGGTCTTACATCTCTATTTGACAATGTGCTACTAAACGACTCGGAAACTCCTGACCTACACCCCGTTCGTATTGCAGGGTTGGATATCTCCGCCAGTGCCCTCCAATCGGCGGCTGAATTCACCTCCCCGTCTGCCAATTCACTGTATACACGATGGGAGCCCCTAGAACTTAACTTATGGCACGGAAGTCTTGATTCGATCAACCCTGCTTTCGGGGGCACCGAATGTATTGTGGCCACCGAAGTGTAAGTAATCATCTCCTTCGGAGTCTCACGATACATACGCTGCACAACCTAGGATCGAGCACCTGACGGACGATCTTGTGGTGCAGTTTGCTCCGGTCCTGCTCGGAGTCTACCACCCACGTATACTTTTGATGACAACCCCCTCTTACACTTTTAACGCGAGGTTCTCACCGCCCGGTCGCAGTGATCCAGTTGGCCACGCTGATCCGACAGGGCGTACGGATCGTGTTTTCAGGAACTCCGATCACAGATTCGAGTGGACCACAGAAGAGTTCGCGCGTTGGTGTGCAGCAGTGAGCAAGGAGTGGGGGTACACAGTAGAGGTGGAGAGCGTTGGAGTCCCGCTGGAGGAGGACCCATGGGGACGAGATAAACAGTTTGGCGGCGCAAGTCAAGTCGCAGCGTTTAGACGCAAGGACGACTCGAATTCGAAGAAGAAGCGGGAGCGACGGGTCCGGATGATGTATGATGGGGTTGCAACGAAGGAACCTCATCGTCTAGTTGCTTCCCACCAATTCACAGCCCATCCGCAGGCCGGACATCCCAGTGGGCTGGAACAAATCACATCGGCGGTGCTACACACCTTCGAGGCCTGGGGGGACAGTGTGCTCAGAGTTGAAGAGTTGTGGTTCTCAAAGGACATTGATCTCCTTTGTGGTGGGTGGATTGAGTTATTGATAGAGGTGGTAGAGAAAGATACAAGGCTGCGGCTACAAAGGGTTCCAGGTCAGCCGAAAGGAAACTGGACAGTGGAGCTGATAGGGGGAGTGCAGCGGCGCCAGGTTAGCTGGTCGACAAGTTCACGTAAGCCCCGATACTTGGAAATCGAAGAGGTGAACATGGACGATGATGAAGAGCTGGACACCGAGATGAGTATCTCCCTTTATGACGAAGGGATCATCCAGTGGGGCAACGAGACCAGTCAAGACGAACCTACACATGATTGGGCTTGTGGGAGTGGCTGGGCTACAGAAACGTCAGTATGGAACTAGTCGCATTACTGATACACGATGGCAACATATCAGTCAGCCTTACTATGCGCAGACTCAGAGAGCAAACGCCACTAAATGGCAATGACCAGTCTGGCATTAACAGTCACTGGAGACTGACTACAGAACTGCCAATTTGAATGTCCAAGTGTTTGGTGTCTTTGTTCTTGCTATCGAAGATATGTGGGTATGAACACTAGCCCTATTTATGTCTATGATAATATAGAAATATAAAAAGCGTTTAGTCGAAGGTCCTCCGTCTGTAGCAAATATTGCGTGGCTTCTTCGGCATCGTAATCATGGTCTAGATGGAACGATCAGCCATGTCAACATAACAGGAGGAAGAAACGACAGACATGGTAGTTGTGGGCGGGAATGGAGCGACCAGGCTCGAGCCTGATCTCAACTTTGCGCAGAATGGTAGCAAGAACAGTTCCGAGTTGAAGGTACGCAAACTAAGGGGAGTGCAGTGAGTGATTGACAACGCCATCCAATCACCACTGTACCTGTTCGCCAATGCAGCGATGCCTGCCAGCGCCGAAAGGCTGATATGGACTATCTGTGCCTTTGCTGACAGCACCAAATCCGAAGTCGATCTTTTCGCCATTTTCGTCCATGTAGGTTTTGAATGCCTCAGCAGCAACACCTTCCGGGTCACTCCACCTCGTTGGATCCCAAATGTGAGCGTTGGACCAGATCTTAGGGTCGACCTGGCTGATAGCGGGAGAAGCAAGAACGAAGTGACCTTTGGGAACTACATAAGTTTTATCATCGGTCGGTGCGGAGAGCGTGGGCGAAACTGCAACGTCTCCCCGAACATAACGCATAATACTGTGGATGGGTGGGTGCATACGAAGGGTTTCACGTATGACAGAGTCAAGGACGGGGAGCTTGCGAAGTTCTTCGTAGGTCATCTGACGGAAGGTCCCATCAGGATTGCCAAAGTGTTCAACCTGTTCCTCGTAAAGAGCCTGTCTGTGGGAGAAGATCAATATGTGCCTGGGACATTTAAATGTAACCAGACTTACTGAAATTCAATTTTATCTGCAAGATGAAGCAGCGCCCATGATCCTGTGGCTGAACTAGTATGCTGACCAGCCATGAGAATAGCAATCATAATATGAGCAATCTCATGGTCCCTGAGCGGTCTACCATCACGATACTTTTGACTGCGGAGGGCGGCGATCATGTCTTGGGCGTCCTGTCAAATAAATATCAGCATTCAGTGGGTGTACGGGGTTGTTGTGACCTTACATCGATGGTTCCCTTGCGCTTACGAATAATGTCAACATAGAAAGCACTCATCTTCTTGTGGGCCTCGTCACGACGGCGGTAGCTCTCCAATGGAAGGTTGGGGAAGAGGAAATTTAAAGGTGTGAAGCCCCCGTCAAGGTTGGAGAACAGATCCGAGAACGTCTTGTCCAAACCTGCCCTGACCTCTCTGCCCTGAAGAGTGCGCGAAGCAGTTAAGATCGTGATTTGGGCCATGAGATCAGTTGCATCGAAGCGGCCCCAATCAGTGATGTCATTCATCTGATAGGTGAGAAAGGCGGGGTCCGTGTCCATGAATTGTTCCACTTCTTCCTCAATCATGCCAACATAGGACCGGAAGTTCTCAATAGACAGACCAACTTTGACGAACTTCTTCTGTTCCATGAATACCTCATTTGGAACGTCGTAAACGACGTCCTTGCCGAAGACCGGGGTGGTAAGGTGCTGGCAACCACATGAGGGGAAGCTAACACAGGATAGGATGACAATTACCGTGTATGCGTCTTCAGCTGAGAACAAGGTGGACTTGCCCCCGAGCACGAAGTTATTACCTCTTGGACCGAGGGCAACGGTAACTTTCCGGCCGAACAGGATGAACGTGAAGACATCCCCATACTGGTATACTTGTTATGCAAAATGTACGATTGGCTTTGTAGGCTTTCTTACCTTTTCCCGACATTTAAAGAAGAATGTCAGAGGGTCATTTCCATACGAAATAGCAGATCCGAGAAGGGGAATCCAGTGGAAGACCTCTGGGGGTAGGGAGGGGTCTCGGGGCAACACCTGTGAACCAATTAGACACGAATGATGGACCGGAAGTGCTCATACACGCACAAGTTGCTTAAGTACGTTTAGGGCGATCACGACGATGGGAGAATAGAGTAACGCGAGCAAGGCGACGCGCCAAGGAGAGGCAGCGACGTGGACCTGCGCCGAGTCGAGGAGACTGGACACGTAGCTCGCTGTTGGCAGAGTCCCGTTCGCCGACATGGAGGAAAGAGTAGGATGGACGGAGGACAAATGTCGGTAATAAATAGTTTTTTGTGTACGTAATTCCCGCGTAAATTATTTTGGAGTGGCACGATTTGCCTGTTTTTATCATCCGTCTAATTGGACTATCTAGGAACGACAAACAACTTGGGTCGCAACCCCACATTGATCTCGGATATCCGCACATCAAAGGAATCCCCAACCCTAAGTTCTGCCGCGGATGGAAGTGCCAACCTCGCCTTCAATCCAAGGGACGGTATATGGCACTGGGTGTGAACCGTGCTACTACGTTGTTCCATGACACCTGTCTCGAGAACATTCGCTGTTAGCGACATCAGTGGGTCATCCCTGAAGGGACGTGGGTTCTGCATGAATCGTTGGAGATACAACGCTGTCCAATAGGCGTAATGGGTGCGTTCTGCCTCTTTGAATAGCCTCTCCTTCGCCTTGATCTGGGGCGAGTATTCATTCAGCCACTCTTTCGTGAACAGTGGAGTAGCTTCTGGGCGCACTAGAGCATCTTTGATTTGCCAGTGGGCGACAAGGTCATTATACCGTCTCAATGGAGACGTCACACGGACATAACCTTCCCCATCTGGAACGCCCATACTCCAGTGCATTTCAGGCTCGAGGGTGTGCTCCACAGGTGGTATGTGAAGATTGGCCCTTTGTGCCAGATAGAAGTCCACAAAGCCATCAGAATCACGTGCTGCCAGTACCTCGGAGAGTGCTCTCGGGTCACCAACGGGTACAGGGGGTTTCGATGTTCGTCTAAGCATCGGAACATTGCGATCCAAGAACCAGCGAGAAGCTACCCGACAAGCAGCTTTCATGCATTCTGACACGGTCATCCGTGACCCAACCTCCTGAATTTTTTGGGAGAGCACTTCATATTGGATTCTCGGGAAACCCCTGAAGTAAAAGGGATCCATGGAGTAAAGTGGTGTGCTGTAAAGTGGCTTCGGGGAGACGGACGTTATAGCATAGGGTAGGACAGCAATAAAAGCATTGCTGGATTTCAGGTTACGTAGTCGATGCCGCAGGATAGTGTCTGTGAGTAAACGCAAGTTCTGCACATGTTCGGATTCGAGTGTTTTCCTTGAAGCATGGTCCGGCGCATAGTCCAGGTCGAACGGTCGAGAAGGTTGAAATGGGCTTTCAATGTCCAGAAGATGGTCCACGCTATCGTAGTCGATAATTTGAACTTTGCGGATGAGACCAGGCCGGACGTCGTAATCAACCATGTTTCCAACTGCATCAACCTTAAAGCTGAAAGTGAGCACCCGCTCTGGCTCTCCTGCCTTGGAACCTGTGCCCAAGCTCAGTTTCGATTGTGTCAAGAATGTCGGCAACATTGGCCATGTACGGTGCGTGAAATAGCACGTCATGCCCATCTGGTAAGCCCGCTGAGCGAAAACGTGCGTAGGTGGGAGAAGGGAAGTTGGGTCTGCAATGTGTACATGGACCCAAGCTGATCCTGGTTCGGAAGGAACTTCCTCAACAGACAGTCCATCGTCTAACTCTTCAGCATCAAGATTGTCCACAACATAAACTGGCATTTCACCAAAGTCATGACGCAGACGTTCGACAGGATCTTGATGATAAAAATCCTCAGGACCGAGTGGCTGAGTGGGCGAAGTGGTGGCTGTTCTCGTAAAATGGCGTTCCACGATCCGGGTCTGTGTGGCAACTTCGGGGGAGTCCTCGTCTCGACGCTGATCTAAATTCAGCTCATTCCTCCGTGAAACTAAGTCCTCCCAAGGCGCCAAATGGCCCAAGTCTATTAACGCTTCACGTAGTGCCACAGTATCCATCAAATCAGCCGAGACTTGCAGTTTCTTGAGGATGCTCGATATAACCGGTGCATAGGGATCAATGACAAGTTCCCGAAAACGACGCAACGCATGATGCAGGACCTCGATGATTAAGCGATCCTCCGTTGTGTAGACGATGTCCTTGGCAATCTCCTGTGTCGGACTCTCATTCCAAGATTCTATCCTCCGCTTCCGATTTTCGGCCATGATGTATCGGGCTTTTTCTGCAAATGACTCTATCGCTGGGCTCGCGAAGTGGATCATATCCTTAACAGCCCTCAGCTTGTCTAGATGTGACTGGGGGCGGACATCGAAGGTCTGGATGGTGCGATGAGACGTGATTTGTGGTACAAACATCTCCGCATGCCTCATAAGGTATTTGTGCGTTGCGAATAGGGCAGCGATATTGTGTCGGCGTTGCGGAATAATGAGCTTAGCAGCCTGTGGTACGGTCACTGTCGACCATTCCTCCGGGTCTTTCGACTTCACCAAGTCATATAGGGGGACGTTGCGTGCTTGAATGCCGCTGTAAGCGTTGGCCACCGCAAGTTCGAAATCCCGAAGATGCTTCAATATCTCTACGCGGGCGCTGGTTTCCGTCCGATTGCTAGGCATGGCCCCAACGCCCGCTCTCTGTGTCAATGAATGCGGCACCATCTTCGGAATTTCGAAGAAAACTTGGAAGTCACCGTGTTCGACCGTGTCGCCATTGATGGTGAGGGTAACGATGATGTGACGGCCATTGATGAGAGCATTCCTGAGTACAATTCCAGACACCCCTGATAACCCTCTGGCATGGAGTGATTAGTCCATGTGCGTGTGACTGCAGTGAAGTAGAAGCCGACCTTCGAATGTCTACAAAAGTGCCAGGACGTATCTGGTGCGCACCTTCCTCAAGGTCATCGACATCCTCGTCCGCCGATATAGCCTGTAGCGAGGGTCGAGGGTCTAAAGGTGCTCCGTACGTCACTGCCGACTTAAGGGCACTTTCAATGCGCCTTTCGTCTCCTCGGAGAGATTTCGTGTGTTTCCATCCACGTGCAGGATAAATACGTGTATATGCAGCTGCGTCAACGAGTTGGTTGGTGGTCTTCATGAGCTCCGGTATTCCCGCATCAGATTCATTCTCTCCATCACTGGTTTTGTCTCGTGGTTGAGGCGCCAAAGGATCTGCAAGACGCTGATGCGTGACATCCTTGGGTGTGTCGAGTATCTCACTGAATAACTTGATAACGTCTGCCTGCGAAGGGCGTTTCTTCGACAAAGTAGCGACTCCACGACGCATGAACGGAATGAAAAGGGCGGTGGCTGTGCACCAAGACTCAGCCTCACTTCGAATACTCAAGTACATATGTTCAAGCGCGTCGAGAAAAGACGTAGAAAGCGAGAGGAGGAAGAACTTGGGCTGGACGAAGACACAAAGGATCTACTAGGACTTCATGATACCGACTCGGCTGAGTCTGACACGGGATCAGAGTCCGACATGGACCCTCGGACCAATGACGACGTCGAGGAGGAAGAGGCAGTTGAAGGGGGAGACGAAAGCGAGCCAGGAGACAGAGACGAGGAACCACCGATATCTGTCGAAGAAGCACTCAAGGACCCTGTCTATCTCATATCCTTCGAGCCCACCACACACGGATGCATATTGTGCAAGAGTAAAATCATCAAAAATGCTCAAATGGCCACTACCCACAGGGACTCGGCTGTAAGTGCAATGTCTTCGCTAGAGAACCAGACCCAAGCCTAGTTTTCTTCCTTGGATCCAGGCCCACAAACGGCGGTACGAACGATTCATGCCTCTCGCGTTAGCAGCTGCTCCAGGTAGCAACGCTTGGGACGTCGTAAAGACACTTCGAGCTCAAGGTGGTGGACAGGATCATCAATCATCAGATCAGTTGTCGAATCGGGCTCTGAAGCGCGTAAGGAGATTACTTTGACGACTCCTTCTGACGACCTTAGGCCTTTGGCAGCAAGCGAAACAAGCTACCCTTCAGGAAAAGAGAAGGCGGCATAAGGAGCTCAAAGCGAAGGCTGTGAAGAAAAAAGTAGAAAAGAAGGTTCTCAAGGCCGATACAGCCGATGCAGAGGTGGTCAAGGTCGCAGAGCTTCAATCTGAACCTAGACGACCAGCGAAGAGACCTAAGTTCGAGCAAAACCCACCGTCAGACATTTCGAAGCACAAATCAGTCCCTCGCCCCAAGGGCTACAAAAAGTCTCAGAAAGAACTTAGACGCAAGGTGAATGATGCTTGACGTTTACTGGATATTGAAAGCGGGCAGGTATGTTGCATATCGTTCCACCTAGAGTTACTACTGGTAAAAACAGAGGGCAAATAATCATACAACAAAGATTGCCATAGTTCATGAGGGCCTATCTACGACAATGACTGAAGAAGTCTGTCAGTTACCTCAATAACCTGTGTTAATTTTAGCATCCAGCATCTCTAAGGTCGTGGATAGGGTTTACCTGGTGGATATCTGGTCGTTCTTTCGGGTTGACCTTCAATAACATATCAATTAGTTCCCTAAAAGATTTTGAATATTGTGAACTTGGATGCTTGTATTGTGCATTGAGGACAGCCATGGCAATCGAACCTCCTTGTTCAGTCGTCTGAGTGTTTTCAAACGGTGAATGTGAGTACGCCATGGCGTACAAGGTGCATCCAAGCGACTGAGGCGGCATGTCAGACATACAGGGAATAATTGGGTGTATTGCCACCAACCCAAATGTCCACTTTCTCGTCGAGAGTGATACCAGTTTTGACGTCGAATAGTTCCGGTGCTCTATACGCCATTGTGCTCTGTTCAGCTGCAATATCCTGCAGAGGGTACTCAGTATGCTAGCAGGTTTCAAGACGGGTATAACATACCTGATGTAGCAAGGCTTGCGATCGAGTTTCAATAGGAATCCGGGCTTTGATTGTACTTCCAAAGTCCATCAGTATGGGGGTGCCATCGTCAGCGAGCATAACATTGCTATCAGATTGTGAGCTGGGAATGTAGACAGGCGAGACGTAAAAATCTTACCCAGGTTTAATGTCTCGGTGTGCGAAAGGCAAGTGTTGGCCCTTTCCTGCCTGACCACCATCCGAGGAGGAATTGGTTGGCAACTCCTCATCACCATCAAATATGATTTCGCCCTCCTGCACACGGTGTTTGGTCACGAGTGGTACATTTACCGAGGATTTATACGAATATCCGCTTTCCCCGTCGCCTTCAGGGTGTGGTAAGAGCTCGTCGCCCTCCTCGTCATCGTAATGGTGCTCAGATGAAGTCTGCGTGCGGGAAGATGATTCTGCAGGACGACCTGTAGAAGATGTCTGAGGCTGTGCATGTGCGCTGGAAGTTGTGTGGTAATCATGCATGGCACAGACAGCTTCGCAGGTTCCCTTGAACACACGGAGAATTTCCTTTTCTGAGAAGTATTTTCCATTGACGACATTCGAGTTGATAGCGTCTTGCATGTTTCCACGCTGTCCCATGTGAATGAGATTCATGTGAAATATAAAAGGCTGACTGTACTTTATATAGTGGGAGAAAGAGGTAGACAATTTGTCCCTCGCCGTCTGGGTCTTGTATGACCGCAGAATCCTGCCAACAGTTCTGACTGGAAGGTCTCCGGCAAAGTCAATGATGTACTCACGAGTATCCGTATGATGTTTGGATGTCTGGGTGAGTGAAACCATCAGGTCATGACGAGACAAAGGAACCCGCTCACCTAAACCGTCGGTATGCCTCCACTTCACGCATGGCTTCCTTGACACCCTCGGAACCAGTAGGACACCTTATCTTTTTCAGCGCAAATTGTCTCTATGGCGAGGGTTCGTTATCATTACATGAAGACACTGACAAGCCAAGCACTCACATCACTCATCTCATCTTGCGCGAGGTAAACAAACGAGAATCCTCCTTCTCCCAGGACCTTGAGGATACTAACTGAAGGCAAAACGGATTTCGATTAAGCACTGCGTAAGACAGATATCCCGGACCAGGTGATTGGACACAAAACAACTACTGACACGTCCGCCCATTGATCTTGACACGTGCCGACTGCTGGCAGAGACATGAAGACAGTGCCCATATTGCGTCTTTGGCTTGTTCTTTCAGCGTGTCGAGTGCATTCATAAGTTGAGGGAGAGCCATATTATGTTCCGAAGGGACAAAAGGGATCTGGGGTGTTCGACGGGTTCACAGTTGGTACAACTGCACTGCCATGCCGAGTGTAAGCTGTCGTGGAAGTTGGAATGAAACAGACTTACACAGCCACAATCCAGGGGAAATTCACACCTCCTGGACTCGAAGAGAGTTGAATGGCACACATTAAAGAGTCCAAGGTAGGCTACTCCATGGGGGACACATCTCTGGCATCGCTCACTCATATCCCAGCTCTGCATCTATCCTTGCCCTCAGCATCTGCCTCCTCTCTTCCTCAGCCATACAGGACCACCCTTCAACTGTCTCCGCAAGCTCTTCTTCGATCCTCTCCTCCATCTGAACCTGTTTCTTACTCTTCTTAGGGGGCGGGGGTCTGGGTGGAGGTGGCGGCGGTGTCCGTCGGTTTAGGTGAAGCGGTGCAATACGGGAAAGCATCGTTCGTGAGGATTTGAGCAGTGGTGAATACGGCTTGTGGGTGTTGGGGAAAGGCGAGCTTGGCTGAGAATTCACGCGGCGGATTAGCTCACTCATCGCAGTCACTTTGGGTTTTATCGAGGTTGCGCGGGATGGTCGTGGGGCGACAGGGGTTGCATGCGACGGAGGATCACGGTCTGGGGGTTTCGATTTGTCAGGACGAAGACCACCCTGAATATCCAACGCGGAAAGGTCAGCAACAGTCTAGTTTATGTCAGAGTTGGTCACTTACCATGCTTGCGGGCGTTGCACATTGTTCAGTTCCAGGAGAAGGTCGCGTAGTCTCAGAACTACGGTTCTGCAGAGGCGTTGCTTCATGTTCCTCGTCCGACGGAAGCACAATAGCCTTTGCCCTTCCTTTGCGCTTTACACTCAACTTTGCAAGTTCCTTGGAAGACAACGCTCTTGAAGAGGTAGCTAGTTTATCCACAACTTCGACTTGATTGGAAGGTGTTGTGACTGCAGGACGATTCTGTGAAGTTTCTGTCGGTTCGATCGTTTGCTCGCCTTCAGCCCCTTTCTTCCCTTTCCCTTTCCCCTTCTTCACCTTGGTCTGAGACTTTCTCTGCGTTGGTTTCTTCTTGCTAACGCCTCCACTGAGCTTTGCTACCACTTCGGTAGATTCGGGCATCTCGACGCCAGAGTCGGGAATGTGCATCGGAGAGGGAGATGGAAAGAAGGGCGGTGGTTCATTAGTCGGTAAGGATGATTCCTTAGGAGGACCGTTGTCTTTATCCATTTCCTCTTCCTCGTCTGTAGCAACCAGATGGTTCCTCTTGCGTTTCCGGGTGTTAGCTACAGACGAAGGAGAGGGTGGTGTTTCTTGGGGCTGCGAAGGAGTTGTCGGTGGATTGGTAGGTGCCGTAGATTCGGGTGCTTGAGATGAGGGGCCAATGGTCTTGTGGGCCCTTGGAGGACTGGTGACACCGGCACACTGCGAGTCTGGTGAAGGCAGCTCTATAGCCTTTGATTTAACCTTGGGCCGAGGGCGGGGTTTTGGTTTGGTGGGATTGCCGCATTGTTTCTGTCGTTTGGCAGGCTTCAAGGCGAGCTCGTCGTCGTCAGATGTTAACTCTATGACGTCGTCGGGAATGGTATAGATAGGCTTCTTTGCTGTCTGTGACTTCCGTGAACGCATTTTAGCGCGGTCTGCGATGTCCAATGAAGAATATGCATCGGCAACTATCGGTGAAACGTCGAGAAAGGTGGTAGTTGCCGTCTGTATGGTATCGCGTGTAGCTGTTTTAGCCAATACAGTTGTCGAGTCGCTTATATGCGATGTACATGGTGCATCCAAAGTACCTGGCTGTATGAACTCGTCTGGGTTATCGGAAGGCTTCTTCGACTTTATACGCGGCCTTGGACGTGGCTTGGGCTTTGGAGGTGTGTGTGTGGTCTGGCTGGGAGAGCGGTCAGCAGGATTGACACTGTGTGATTCACCTGGAGGGGTAAAGAGCGACCTGTTTGAGATGTCGGGAGACTGGCGTGCTGGCTCTGGCGTCTGGGGACGAGCAGAGAAAGTGGCTGTCTGTATCGTCGATGCTTCACGTGCCGTTAATCGCAACGCGGGTCTTTCAGACTCACACATACCTTGAGTCTGACCCAACAAGTATCCTGGTCCGCTGGGAAGCAAAGCTCCCTCGTCCTCGCTGTCCTCGACGAGCCACTCGCTGTCTCCTGCCATGTCGCGACCCATGACTTGAGTCCGTGAAATCCTAGTGTAATGGACGTCCACGTGATCGCGTACCATTCATGGGACCCCGGAGACTCGGACTTGCTTCTCATTCCGTCCATGTCGCAGCCGCCTTCACCGAAGCAACAGCGCAAGCCTTCAACGACAAGGGCAGTCTCATCGCCGCTTCGCCCGAAGTCTCCTCATACTACTGGAACATCGCAGTCTACCCCGCCCCGTGCACAATCCAGCCAGGGGCAACCAACCCAAGCACCAGGGGCCCCTCATGCCTCTGCTCACAAGTCAAGAGCCAGAGATTTGCTAAGAAAGCACTACGGCATTGGTGTGGGACCGCCTCCACCGCTACTCGGGAACCAAAATGATCCGATGAATATGGGTGCAGTTGCATTCGACGCCATATGCCATGTGCAACTAACCATAACCTCGCAGACTCTGTTGCGTTTGATGCAAAGTCGTACTATGACCAGTTGATCACAACATGTTCTCTTCCTACTCTGCTAAAGCGAGAAGTGGAGTTACTCACAGGTGAGTCCTTTCCTTGCACTGCGCTTTTGTCTTCACGGGGCGGCAGAAATACGGCAACTGGATAGCGAGCGCCAGTCGCTCGTATACAATCATCACCACGAACTCATAGCTGCAAGTGATACTATAGCAGCCGTATGTAGATCCTTCTAGTCCACGGTTTATAGCTCTGGACGTTCCACAGATGAAGACTCGGGCCGAGGGTCTGGATGCAGATTTGGATATGCTTAGAGCGGCATTTTCGGAGATTTCGCGACTTGTAACTGATGTATCCACCGAGCGTCAGCCAAAATCGCAGGCGGACACCACAACCTAATGTTAAACACGATCTGCAGTGCGGACAGACTATATTTCGAAAGAGCATAGAGCTCGATACACGGAATTATACGATATACCAATATAACGATCACCACATCTGCTCCGCATGCCAGCATGAGGGTGAACTCCGACTTATTTCGTTGGACAGTAAATCTCTGGCTCCCAAGTGCTCCCGGCACGATGCTGCAGACAGGTGATTACGCAGTCCTTCCACAAATTACGACATTCTTCGTCCTTCCATTTTACAGCCCACTGCTCTTGCTCAGCTTCTACGGGGATATTCTTATTCTATAATGAATGAGACTGGTGAGTGCGTGTTCCGTGCTTTGACGAGACGTTCGGACATACGTCAATGCGCTTTGCAAACTCTTCGATTTGGTTTGCTAGAATCACTAATAATAGGCTGCGAGTGAGTTCGCCTCCCGTAGTAGGGATGCGCCTCTCTGCGGCATATCGCGTATAACCGGGCCACTAAAGAAAATATGGAACATCGTTGTTACTCGCCCCACTCAGCAGAAACTCATACATACGATGGTCTTGACCTTGATGACCCGATCTATATGGCCGCCAAACACTAGGTCGCTGCCACCCACTAGGTCAGGCATGTCTCCCATATTCAGGATCTCTCCGACCGTATACGGAGCGCCGCCACCCTTCCTCTGAAACCGGATCGGCGGAAATTCAAGCCCGGCTTGATAACCGGGCGGCGAGTATGACTCGTAGGTGGGCTGTGGCACGAAGCGGCACGAAGGGATATCGGCCCTCCGGCTGGAACGTGTACTATCCTCTTGATGGCTGGGGCGCCTCCCGTTTGACGCCATGAGAGGGGTGGGGGACGGGTAGGTACCGGGGTTGAGCACATTCCGCGCTGGGTACGGATAGGCGGGATTCGTGGCGGGTGGACCAGTCAGGTAAATGGGCTATGACGTGCAAGGCGTGTTAAATACACGATATGATGATAGGTGAGATCCCGTACGTAGTCTGGGTTTGGACTCAGCGGATTTGATAGTGACAAGGATGATGTCTTCTTAGTTGGTGACCGCTGCGCCTCATTGGAAAATGACAACGGGTACGCGTATGTGTCCTCCATGATATCGATGGCAGATAGGAAATAAAAACAGGTGAGGGCTGATACTGAAAAGACGAGGTAGAAGCATCATCATATATACCAGTCAAAGCGCTTTGGACTGGCACTGTCCACAGGATTGAAGCTAGCATCGGGAAGGTGGTTGTGTTGGTGATACTCTCGGCCGAGGCATTGTCTGGACCACAAGCGCTTTTGAATAGGAGAAGTGGTCTGCACAGTTACACAGCTTGGTTGGAAACAGCCCTTGCATGACCATTGATGTGTGGACTCCCCTTTGTGCGTGATGCATGTAAGTGGCACTACCAAGCTTCGAAGTGTATGAATATTCATTGTCGTACATTGTGAAAGGAGGTGGTCTATCCTGTCCTCGATACCTTTGTGAGGGCAACGTGGCCAGTGAGAAATTTCGCGGAAGCATCGAGGAAGTACATATTCCACACGAGAACTTCAGATTGGTTGGTATCGATCATCAATAAGATGGAAAGCTGGCGGGCTGGCCGTTCTAAGCTGGTCTGCTTCTAAGTGCCAAGATTTTGAATTGCGGCTGCGTGGACTCCAGATCGAACGGAGGCCTGGAAGGGTCAGTCAAAATGGATTCATGAATCACTATTTTCTGAGCTTTCACTTTTGTTCACTGCACCAAGTACTAGTTTGTACGGAGTTGCACGGCCGCGGAAACCAATAGGCGTGGGATTTGCTGACTCTCTCGTAGTATAAAGCTGTGAATTCTTCCAGTTTTTTTTCCTCAGAACAATTCACGAGGACACATAAGTTCGGCTTGGTTAAGCTCTTCCGTCTCCTTGTCCGCGTTCCCGTCCTCAAGAAAAAGGTCGGGTGCAACTGCACCCTGGTCCATTCACTGCCTTCAGGACATCTTGTTCGACCATGTTGGCTTGTCAGGCAGGTGTCGCCTTGCGGCTGGCACCCATGATCTGCGATAGCTTTCTGGGAGAGGTGATCCGAGGTTGGTGGAGGTTCTACATTTTCTGACATCAACATTGGCCACAATAAAACTTTTTTTTTTCGCCCAGCGTCTGCTGGCATCTAAGCTGTAACCTCTTCATCGGTGTTGGCCATTGCCCGACCTCAGAACATCCGGTAAAAAGCTATCTGTTTTCGATGTCTCACGCCGCATGCCTCACTCCATCAGGTGTACACATCTCCTGGTTATGCAGTGTGACAACCAGGTGCCCTCGCCTAGTGCGACACTGCTAATGAGGCTGCATCATGGCACAACATCATTATGCTTCTAGCAATGACAACCTTGATTGAGCGTCCACGGAGCCTGGTATCGGGCGGGTAAGCAGGCTGAAGCTCTGGTCCTCAAAACGTGCCAAACAATGCCTTTTTATCCGATACACTACACTGAGCAGGATGATGCTGCAGCTATTTGGCAGTTGACCCTTGACGGAGTGGGTATATGTACGAGAGTCTGATTGTTGGATGCCATAACGTTTGCCTGTACAAGTGTGAGCTAAATGAACTTGCGGCCGGCTACACTTGCATAGATCTCGCTGGCAAAATTAACCTGGTCCGTCGAATAAAAGCCCACGTGCCGAGTCCGGCTATGTGAACTCCTGTACGGTTATCCACAGTTAATCAGGTGCAACTGCGAACAACCAATGTCCACGACGACGACGGCAACAAAAGGGCCACCGATGCTCACTGAAGCAAACGGCGTCCTGCCATTGAAGGCGGATTCGCCGACCAACTCCCTTGCATCCACGGAGGCTACTCTCCAGTCACTGTATAACCGCGCTGCGAGGGCATTTCTCCATCACGATGTAGTCCTTGCTGAGACGCTCGTCACATCAGCTTTCACTATATTGCAGCCACCCATACTTCCTGCCCCAGATACATTGGGCCCCCATCGTCGCAAGTGGGATATCCTCCGCATCACACATGAGACCACAGTTTACACTTGCCCGTCAAAACCCGGGACTCTGCCTTCTGCACTCCGCGAGACACTCTTGCTATCCCCACAGTCGTTCGTGGTCACCGCCCACACTCGTTCGCTCTCCCTTTTCGCGCCCTCCTCGTTGCCTCGCAAACCCACCTCCGCATTCCTACCCCATCAAGTCCTCATCACCCTCATGGCGTCCAGTCTCAAAGTCAATTGTCCAGCAGTCGGAAGAGAAATAGCGGAGGACTGGCTTGCTAACCGTGATCAATACGACCACGTTTCATCAACAGGGGAGGCTTATGAGAAAGTACTCGAGTTATACTGTCTTCACATTTTACCCAAACTTGAGGAATGGGACTATGTCAAGGAATTTTTGCAATACGAGATTGAGCTACCACATCAAAAGCGAACCGTGAGTTGATTTGGCCTGGCCTCCATTCATGCTAAATCATATGTTCCAGGAGTTTCAAAAGAATATTGCTATCCTCCATGAACGCGCCCGTAAAGACCGATTCGCACAATCTCCAATCCCAGCACCTTCCACTTCCACTTCCACTCCCACACTGCGTTCGCCCTCCCCTACGCCCTCAACATCATCCTCGGGTTCTTCCCTGTCGACGTTCTCCACTCGCACCATCACCCCATTGACTCGACCACTCTCTGATCCATCACGGCCCAGAAGGGCCTCAACAACATCCATTTCGTCTACTGCAACTGATGCCACAATAAAAGGACGCCCATCTCGGCAACATCAAAAGAACCGCACTCCCATACCCAGGGCAAGTCCCAGCTCAAGTCTCACGCGAAATCCACGCATGGGCACGTTCGTTGCAGAGACAACCGAGTCCCCAGGCACCCTTGCGCTGATAAGGGTGTCTGTCTGCAGGTACTTGACAGCTAATCGTCTAACCACGCTTTCGATAGTGTTTCTCTTGCTCCCGTTGTTGTCATACTTGATCCGCTTACGCCGTGGGCGGGGGAGCGGTGCACCAGTGTCCACGACAGATCAAGTCAAGCGACGCCTGCTTGACAGTCGTAGCGACTCCTTCCTACGCCGTATGTGGGAAGAGGTAGTCAGGGCGATCGTAGACACCATCCGGATGGGAGGCAGCGGGTTGGTGTAAGAGTAGCAGGCTTGTTCTGCACGATAATATTCTTGCTTTCAGTGTGGTGTCTATTCGTACATTTATTGCATTGTAGAGACGTCCATACCCCTGTCTGTGGGTCACATGACTTCCTCGCGAAAAAATTGTGCTGTATGCTGATGTCGTGAACCAACTAGCGCAGTGTAAATGAGCAACCTGATCTCTTGTGTTGCATGGTAAGTCGAAACTAAATTCTTGCTTGTCACTATTCCATGAATTCACCAGGGTAAAACGGGGTGTAGCGGCTCAGCATCCCCACAAGTATGTCCTTGATGAAAAGGAATTGGGAAGAGTCAGCGCACTCGCACGTATCGAACTCGAGGATGCACGGCAAGAGCTGGAACGTGCACACAAGGCTGCAATAAAGATGGGCAAGGGTGCCGAGGGGGAAGAGGCAGATGACCACGACGAAGATCAAGATGATCAGGAGTGGGTCGAGTGAGTCACCTGTATGTTCATTCCTCGAGATCGACTAAGTTGATGCGCAAGTGAGGAAGATGACTCTATGGTCGTTGATGAAGAGCAGCCGGGTGAATTCCCCTCCGCAAAAAAGGATGATCTTTCTCAATACAACCTTGATGACTACGATGACGACGAGCCCGAAGCTGGTAGGTATACCGCATCCCACTATTGGTCTTGGCTTAGTATAATCCAGATTTCGGGCCATTCAGCAACATAAAAGGACTCACGTTTTACCGTGATAACGCCGATGATCCTTACATTACTCTAAAGGAGGTCGGTGTATTGTCAGTCTACAAGCGAAATGTGCCTTTAACGTGGTGTAGGACCCCGAAGACGACGAACGAGAAGAGCTCGAAGTTCTCCCCACCGACAACCTCATCGTCGCTGCTAAAACTGAGGACGAAGTCTCTCAACTGGAAATCTACGTCTATGATGAATCACAAGAAAACCTCTACGTCCACCATGATCTCATGCTTCCCAATTTCCCTCTGTGTCTCGAATGGCTCGACTTCCCCCCCGCCTCATCCTCTATCATGCCGACAGACGGACCCGCAAAATTCGGTAACTACATCGCCGTGGGTACGATGGATCCCGAGATCGAGATATGGTCGCTCGATACCGTGGAAAGCATGTATCCAGACATGGTCCTCGGACGACCAGACAAAACAGCCGCTCACGTCCCTGTCCCAGCCGGGACAGGCAAAAAGAAGCGAAAAAAGGCGAAGCATCGGCCGTCATCTTGTGCACATCACGTCGATGCGGTCTTGGGTCTCTCGTGGAACAAGACGCATAGGCATATGCTTGCTTCGGCGTCGGCGGATCGGACGGTCAAGCTGTGGGACCTCAGCCGCACACCCGTAGCGGACGGGGAGGGTACTGGCGAGAGCGTACCTGCCATACGAAGTTTCGATGTGCACAAGGACAAGGTGCAGGCTGTTCAATGGAACGAAAAGGAGCCTACCGTACTGTTGTCGGGAGGATATGACCGTACCGTGCGTGTGTTCGATTCGAGGGCTCCTGATACTGGTGTCGGTGCTGTACTGGGTGCGGACGTTGAAGCTGTGAGATGGGACCATTGGGAATCTCACGCTTTCTATGTGAGCTTTCTTCGTGAAAATGATCCAGGAGTACTGATGACGAGCTAGGTGTCACTGGAAAACGGTCTCGTGCTTAACTTCGATGCCCGCACGTTACCTACAGACCTTAAATCTCCGTCTCCTGCGCGGTTCACGATTTCTGCACATGACGGTGCTGCTTCAGCACTAGACGTGAGCTCGCAACTTCGTGGATGTATATGTACGGGTGGTGCCGACAAAGTAGTAAAAGTTTGGAACATCGACCAAACCGAAGGTGGAAAGCCATCAGTGAGCATGGTAGCGTCGAGAGACATGGAAGTTGTGAGTCTTTTTTTATCTACCACTGTGCTGGGAAGTTCAATACTAATGATCTTGCAGGGAAAAGTCTTCTCAGCAGTTTTCTCGCCAGATGATCCCCTCACGATCGCAGCTGCAGGTTCAAAAGCCAAACTTCAGATTTGGGACGTGGGTGCGAACATGGGTGCAAGAAAGGCGTTTGCATCAAAATTCGCAGAAGCAGGCAAGAACCTGAAAGAAAAAGAGGGCAGTGGCCTCATTGGAGTCGTCAGCGATGATGAGGGAGACAGTGCGGGCGAAGGTGGTGATGACGATGATTCGTAACGACTCTGAGATCCGTATACGTGACATACTTTTATCCCGGATGAGATGAACAAATATTATCTTACGGAATGTTGTGTGACTCAAAATATGCGAGGTATTCTACATGAAGTCGTCTGCGTTGGTTCCAAAGTCATCCAATGCTTCATCATAGACTGAGGTGTCAAATCTACAACAAATATGAGTGGTAGCTAGCACGAGGAGAAGGTGCACGCACTTATTCGACGCCTTGGCAGAGCCCAAAGCGGGCTTGGTGATCGCTTTTGGTTTCTTCTTTCCAGCAGCTTTATCCCTCTGTTCTTTCTGTTTCTCGTTTGCCAGGGTTGTGAGACCACTGGCAGCCTTGCGAACCTCGAGATCTTTGAGAGGCTCGGCTAATTGGCGCACGTGGTACTCGACAAAGGCAGGATAAAGGGGCCTCTCCTGGAGTCGCTTGATGATGACTTCAATAATTTGGTCAGAGAACTCGTGGAAGTCTTCCTTGCTACGAGGTTCAAAAGAGAGGAGAGCGTCTAGCTCTTTCGAGGATGATCCTGAGCGGATCACGGGTCATGGCGATGCGATGATGGACAATGGGGTTCATACCTCCAAGCCTAGCAGCACCGAACAAAGTGGCAGCATTGTCCATATCTGCTTGCAGTTCCCTCTCCTTGTCAAGCCGTTCCTTTTCTCTCGGATCGAGGACGGCGTCTTCATTGTAATCAAGATCCTCGCCTGCAGCTGCACGCGCCGCCTTGGCAGCCTCCTTCTCTGCGATCTTAGCTTTGACATTCCCTTTCTTTTTGAGTGGGGCAACTGGCGCAGGTTTTGGCTTTTCTTCCTCTTCTTCAGAGGAATCCTCCCAATCGCTCTGCTCATCAGATGATCAGATAAATGTAAAACGCACACAAGTAGATAGAAACGTGCAGCTGGGGAAGATTCTTCCTCGTCCTCGCCCTCCCACTTCTTAACTGGGGGACCTCTCTTTGCGATTGCGGGCGCAGTGACGGGCCCATCGTCGTTCTCTGTTCTCGATCGCGATGAGTTGATCAGGTTTCATGGTCCAATACACAGTAAACGTACCCCAGTCGGACATCTTTTGCTGTCCTCGACGTGCTAGTATACAAATTATACAGGAACTCGACGGTGGATGAGTTAGTCTATGAGCGTACGTACAAGAGTAGTGGCCGCGCGTCACTGAGATAATTTGTACGCAGCATCCGAAATGACCACTAGGTTAGTATATTCAATTGAAGTGTAGGACAGTGCTAATCACCAATCTTCTTGAAGATCAGCTCTATTGAAGCTTGCCATTCCATTGGTCAGATCGCATGGATTCACTCGAGAGGCCCTTGCACGATCTGTACTTTCTCTCCCAGAACCACACTCTGACCCTCTTCCGGACACTGGGGTAACCGCACTCTTTGGACAAGGCGATAACGCGTCGCGGGCTCTTGTCAATACCTGGTTGGAGGATGCAAGACAACGGATGAGAGAGGAGGTCCAGCCTTCATCGCATATGCGGCAAGTTTTACTTGCACGGATGACGATGAATGAACCAGTAATTGAACACCTCCCCGAGGTATGTGGCTCATGGTGGATGTCGACAGCTATCTGAATGGTTCACTCAACGAAGGCATTTGCACTGCTCGCGTCTTCTAGTTTTGTGCCAGTGGACCCAACTCCAATCCTAAGACATGCAGCACAAGTCGCGGACGAAGCATGTTGGATAATAGATCCCACCGCTAAAGAAGTGCGCCAAATCTCGCTCCATTTGCTACCCAATCCATTTTGACACAAGTATGAGCACAGTTATCGTGGTACACGCGTCGCGCAACCGTGTCTGCTGTCTACCTGGCTGCAGAACTCCATCAGCTCACATCTCCGAAGACAGCAGAATCCTTCCTCGACTACCTACTCGAGAACTCGAGCACTGCCGAAAAGGCGGTCCAGGAAACCGTACTGTATGGGGAATATATCTTCAAGAGCTGGAGGGGTATTCTGAAGAGCTCAGGGATACTATGACCTTCTGTCTCTCGTCTTTCATGCGCCAACTGCACCATCGTCTACCCTTGGGTTATAACGGTTTTTCTATACGTCTACAGGATACAGGTTTGTGTGAAGAAGTACGAGTTGCGCGTAAAATGAGGACAGAACAAGTGCCAATGACGTAGGTAAAGTCGAGACCGCGAAGGCGCTGACAGGATCATGCCCAGGTGTCGATAAGCGAATCGCGCATCTCGCCAACAATAGCTGACGAGGTTTGGCCCTGAAGTTCTGCATGCAGCGATGAATACCTCAGGACACGGTGTCATGTGTATAGGGAACGTACTGAAAGCGGCCTCAATGACACTTATTTCTGTTGCAGTCGTGTCGAGGCCAGTAAATGCACACCAGTCATTGACAACTAGTCCTGCACCGACGACATCGGAGCCACGATTAACTGTTCCAGCCTTATTTGGGTATCATCAACTTGTGTCTCAGTGTGATGGGGGACAAAAACACATACTACTAGTGGAACCTGCAACAAACTGCTGAGTTCATTCTGGTCCTGGATGCTTGTTTGTGGGTGCACAAGACCGCCTTGATTGGTGATGGCACAATAGCTTCCAACCAGGACGTTATCAGCGACAGTCTGTCTGAAAACCTCCACCTTGAGGACGTCTGCGATGATTTCTTCGGTTTCCCGGTCGATATCTGGATGAACCAGAGCGACATAGTCGTTGCATGCGATCACGTTTCCGAGGGCAGATAGACGCTCCTCGACCCGCTGGATTGCGACAGCATCGGGGAGAGAATTTCGCATGTGCTGGAGCTCCTGATCTGTGGTAGTCAAGGGGACAAGTAGACCATGTCGGTTCCCTGGAAAGTATTCATGAGCAAAGGCCGTCCGTGGGTCGGTGGTCTGTTCTGTGATGAGCTTACCGGCAGTGAGTCGACCAACGATTCGTGTGCCGCCGATAAGCGTATGGACAATGGGAATCACATCGCCGAGTTCACTCTCGAAGGCAGAGTAGAAGTTGGTGCTGGCTTGGAGCGCGGCCAAGCAGTAGCTGTTGGTGAGTTTGGAGAACACGCCGATGTCGCTGCTGTTCTCGAACTGGATGCCTGTGAGATAACGGTTAGATCGTGCCCACTTCGTGGGTGATCGCGGTACGCACGGGTCGCCATGACTGGAGGGTCTGGAAATAGAGTTGCAAGTGTGTCTTTTTACTGGTGGTTTACAGGAGGTGCTTTTGTGGGTAGCAGCCAGATATAAAGTTTTTAGCTTATACAAGTCACTTACACACCTTCCGGTCCCGTTGACTTGCTCTGCATCGATCTAATTCGAGTCACAGGGATTATGTTCCGTCTATCACACACAAACTCATTTTCACGGGCTCTGCGGGGTTGGTCGAGTCAACCGTCATGTCTAGCCCAGTCCCGAAGACATACACAGCAGTCAGCACCCTCCCGTGTCGACGCCTTCGGGCCACTGACTGAAATCGAAAAGATTATGATGGACAGCATCAGAGTACGTTGCATCGTATCCGTGTACTGCCCTCCTCACAACATGCTGTAGGTTACTGGGCCGTTGTCATTCACGACGTACATGCAACTCTGTCTATCCCACCCCGTGCACGGATACTACATGAACCCAAAACACGCGGTATTCGGCACTCGAGGAGACTTCACGACCAGTCCAGAAATCAGTCAGGTGTTTGGGGAGGTATTTCGGTCGACCCCATGTCCAGCTTCTGAGGGGTAACGAACACACAGAATTGGCATAGTTGATGGCGGTGTGGATGCTCGAGCAGTGGATGACCACAGCTCCTTCAATGCCGTTCCGTATCGTGGAATTGGGACCCGGACGGGGTACTTTGATGGTTGATATGCTTCGGGTAACTGCACGACTTTAATCAACTGCAGAGACAAAACTTAGAATCTTGCAGGTTTTTCGACAGTTCCCTGCGGCATGTGCTAAACTCACGGGTATACACCTTGTAGAGACCAGCCCGGCAATGCGGGCACTACAGGAGTTGAACTTGCATAGTTCCGTGCAAAATAACAGCCCGGAGCTTGTGTGGTATGACACGCTTAACGAAGTTCCACGATCGCGAGACACGTATACGATGCTCGTAGCGCACGAATTTTTCGACGCATTGCCTGTGCACGTCATAGAGGTGTGTCTGGTCGACTATAGTCACGTTGAATCTACCATATACTGATCAGAACGCGTAGAAAATGCCTCGGGGATGGCATGAGGTGCTCATTGCACCCTCCAAGGACCATAGTATCAGATACACCACGCTTGGTGCAAGTTCTACTGGCGGTGTCCTTCCCGCGTCATCTTCTCGCATCCCATCGAAACCCCAGGCGGTATCTCCCCGCTGGACACCTGTCCTGTCTCCTACACCCACTGCCTCGGCCACCCTTCTTGGGAACGTATCTCCAAGATTTGCGAAGCTCCCCGTGGGCTCGCGTATAGAAGTATCTGGTGCGTGTGTTAAGTCTGCGCGATCTGTCGCAGATCTTCTTGGGAGCGATGGTGGAGAAGAGAGTGCATCCGGATGCGCGCTCATCGTAGACTACGGCGCAGAACATGCAGTTGGAAACTCACTACGGGTGCGTTGTTCTCTGTACAGTTGCAGGCTTTGGATGGCTAACGTGGTGCTTCGAATGATAGGGGTTCAAAGACCACAAGGTTATGGACATATTTCATCGTCCTGGGGAGTGCGATATCACTGCCAACGTTGATTTCGCACTGCTGAAGGAGTCGCTTGTGCCTCATGGTTTGTCGGATGTTTAGTTCGTGTCAGAGCTCTGTCACTAATAGTTTGGCAGTTACTCCACTTGGTACGCTTCGGCAAGGGGAGTTCCTTAATCGTATGGGTATACAACTCCGTACTGCTTCCCTTATCCGTGCTGCGATGACCACTGAGCGAAGGAATGTTATCGAGGAAGGAGTCAACAGGCTCGTGGACCCACTTGGAATGGGTGGCCAGTATGCAGTGCTGGGAATAACATCTAATAAGGAGATTGGCCCGCGAGGTGTGTGGCCGTTTGTGGACGTTGAAGCGGGCACTAGCAGCACACAATCATAGTCAGGCCGAGCTTCAGTGAGGTTTGTTAGAATACCTTTAGTAGCCTACTCGTTCAGGTACACCTGGTACATGTACCACGGTACTTTTTCCTTTCTCCTTTGCAACGGTTTCCTTGGCCATGATCAGTTCTAATCCAACAAGGTCGACCGACCTTCCTTGTGTCGCTGATATGGATCATAGCCCAGGCGCACTTATTGTCACTTGCATAAGCAGTATTATACTGGCGGCCTGACTGCAGTACCTCTTGTCATTTTTTTTATGTAAACAATTTGGACCTGGCTCGATTGACCAGTACTTTGATCTGGCGAGTTTAGTTTGTACGTCCATACATGCAGATTATCCAAGTAACAATTCGCGAAGCCTACCACGTGAAATCTACTGTAACATGGAATGCTCAGCGCTCAACCTTCATGATATCATCCGCCAACTTCTCAGCAGCGGCGATGACTACTCCCGCCTACCAAGGAGCCATGTTGATGTTGGTGAAAGATAAACGTCAAATGATAGACTCACGGTATGACCCGACACCAATTTTGGGAAGATGGATGCATCGCAAACGCGTAGGCCGCTGACACCCTTAACTTTCATCTGCGAGTCAAGGACACTTTTTCCATCACCCTCCTTTCCCATCGCGCAGGTGCCAAAGGGATGGTAAATTGTGTCAAGCCTGTCTCGCACGGCCTGCCTTATCTCTTCATCAGTTGACTTTCCAAAGTGATGGTCGAGGTTTGGAAGCTTGTTAGTGGTATCTGTAAGATCGCACAGTGGGGCCGTGTGGGCGATCTTGTATGCTAGGCGGACACCGCGAACCATCAAGTCGATGTCGTGCTGCGTGGACAGATAGCTGTCAAGGTAATTAACACTGGGCTAACTTGCAGTAAAATCGGGTAGGTACTTCGGGTCGATTAGTGGATTGTCCCATGGATCGGTAGATTGCAATTTGATGGTGCCTACGCTTGTAGGTCTGAAATAATAACAATGTACATAGGCACCCATGACACAAGTAACAACCAACCTCAACAAAACTGGAATGAGCATGTACCCGTTCAGTTTTCCTTCCAGACTTCTGTCTTGAGGGTGGACAATAGCGGGGATAATAATTAGCTCGAGGTCAGGTGCACCTGGCCCCGAGGTAGTGTCTTCGATAACTTGCTTAAATTCCGAAGGAGAGAAGAGATTCGAGTCGTCGGAACGGATGAAGGCCGCCGCTTCTCCAAGCTACAACAGTTATCGATTATTACGGGGAAGGGAGTGTATTGCTTGCAGAATGTTCCTAGACGTACATTCGATGACAATGGCCCAGTCCCCATGAACTGGTATTGCAGGAAATCCCTCCAAAATTTGAACGTAGTCCATTTGTTATCGGCCGCTAAGTAAGCAAGTGATATTCCCATCTTTTCAGCTAACCGTAAGTGGAATGTAGGATGATCAGACAAATTGGAGCCGACGCCCTGAGTATCGAGGACGACAGGAATGTTGTGCTCAGCAAGGTGTGAAGCGGGGCCAACGCCAGACAGCATAAGGAGTTGTGGAGTATGAATGGTCCCGCAGCTAACAATACCGCGTGAATCCGTGGGTTTCCTTTCAAGAGGGTGAGACAAGAGGGCTCACCATACTATAACCTCATTTTTCGCTCTCGCGCTGAACCTTTTGTCGGCTTCCATTCGATTGAATGCCGCAAACTCAACGCCAGTGGCGCGTGGCGTTCCATCGCAATTTGAAAAGAAGATCCTGGTGACGCGAGCTTTGGTAACAACTTTAAGGTTAGGGCGGGCAAGGACCGAGGGTGTGAGATAAGCAGCCTCGGTCGAGACCCGTACACCACTGCGATCGATGTATGTCACTGCGAATGTCACCAACTGTTGTCAATAGTTCAGGCCAGCCGACTCACTTGTCTGCAATAACAGTTAACGCGTAAGCCCCGTCCTAGCGTGCAGAAAGGTGATCCTTACCTTGTTCACACCTAATGTACCCCTGCTTGTGTTAAAATCTGGGTTGAATGGAATCCCAGCATTGATGCATGCTTGAATAAACATATCACTGCCCTTCCAAACATGGGCATTGTATCCGATGGTCACTGGGCCAGACGACCCGTGTTCGGAAGCATCGACCTTGGGGAACCGAGGGTGGGGAGAGTAGGACTCGAACTTGTGGAAGTACCTATTTGAGGTCTGAGAGAGGCGTTCAAAGTCAAATGAGGTTCGTATACTTTTTGAAATTCTCCCAGGACCAAGAATCATCACCGGTTATTGTGGCGAACTCATCAAAGTCGGACGGTGAGCCATACTGCGCCCTGAGTGCAGATGTGAACGGCAGTAAAGTGGGGTCAGATATCAGAGACGAACATTTGTGCATTAATAGAAGAGCCTTGACGGAATGATGAGCGGTGTCATTGCGGCAATGATGAAGGGTCAGCCTTACAACCACCCAGCAAGCGGGCTTATGTGATATCAGAGAAGTTAGAACTGCATATTGAGAAGTTCTCACCCCTTGGCCAGTAAACTTGGCGATTTTTGGCGTGCGCCTGTGGCACAGTCTGTAGTTTGTAGTCACTGGCGGTGCCAGCTATCTGCTTATAGGCAGCAGGGACTCTGCTTTCCAACAGTGCTGTTCCACTGGAAAAAAAGTTGGGTTTGACAGCCGAGTGTGTCGAACGCGTGCAATACCTAGAACCAGCCTCGATCATCAAGACACGGTGGTTTCGATCCTCTGAAAGACGAGAAGCAAGGACGCATCCGGCTGTGCCTGTGAAGGATTGAGATATCGAAGGGGAAAAAAGGAAAGTGGAGCATACCTCCACCGACGATGATGTAGTCGTACTCGTCGACATCGCAACGCTGTGAGCCAACCTCGCTTGCAACCTTTGAGTAGTCAGTAATAAATTTGGTCTCCTTGCGAGTCCAGGTGAACGTGAGAGCGACAAGACAAGCTGCAGTGGAAGCTAAGCGCACAAAGTCAAGATTTGCAGCGAGCCAGACGAGAATGTCGTCGAGGGGCGCCATAACCCTCGAATGGATCACTTAGGAGCAAGTGGAACTGCGTGGCTGTGCAAATCTATGCGGGGCCGTGTCCCGGGTCTGCGGTCGTCTCAGTGAAACTGCCTTGCGACAAGCACGACACCCTCTGCTCGCTGTTACCCACGACGGTCCAACCCCACCGGTTCTGTTACCCATGACCCCCGACCACCCACCCCCGTCGAAGGCATCACTCCTCAAGTGGTGGTCCCAATTCACCAGTACCGCACCAAGAACAAAAAAAGATCCCGAACCCCATAAAGGTTGCCCTTTCTTCCTTCTCCTTACCTTCTTGCCCTGATCGCTGGCCTGGCCGACAGTTCACACCCAGGACGAACATCCCGTCTTTGGCAAGCCACTCAAGGAGAGCCTGAAACGTGCCAGCGTCCAAATATCCACAGCTAATGCAAACGGAGACCTCTACGTCTGGGGATACATCCCTGTTGTCGTAGCGAAATGGTATGGCCACCTGCCGCATGCTCTGGTTATCTCTCACCACTCTCTTTTAGTGGTCTTTACCTCAAAGACAACGGTACATCACTCTAACTTGTTTACAGTCTCCTTAGCTGATTGTCACCACAGCAACAGAAATAGAGGGCACATTCCGCGTCAATGGATCCGCTAAGCGTATGAGAGATCTTCAAGCTGCCTTCGAGGCGCCACCTCGGGTAAGTTCCTTTGACTGCTTTGTTGGCGTTGCCGAGATTTAGTCTGGATGCCAAAAATAGTATGGCAAGGGTTTAGACTGGAAGAACGAACATTACACGACCCATGACGTTGCCAGCGTTTTTCGCAGATATTTGACACAGATGCCTGTAGGATCCTAATCGCATCATGTACTGCGACATGCTAATGGCTTTTGGATTTAGGAACCGGTAATACCCCACGATATGTACCACGACGTGAGTCTTCCCGCTTGTCTCCTTCCTTTCCGCTAACTCCGTATGATCCGGCTTAGTTTCGGGATGCTTTGGGTCAGTCTTTTAGCGCAAGGGTGTACACTCGACTAACCCCCACAGTAGCAAGGAAGCCGTACAGGGAAGAGGAAGTTATTGCCACTTATAAACATCTAATTCATCGAATGCCCCGAGCAAACCAGTACCTCCTTCTTTATGTCTTGGATCTCTTATCAGTTTTTGCCAGGAAATCAGGCAAGAATCTGATGACTGCTGCCAGTGCGTATATATATCTTGCTTTCCTCCGGGTGTGTGCCGTGTATGCTGGTATGCACTGATGACTTCTTCGTTACCCGCAGATCTCGCAGTAATCTTCCGGCCAGGACTTATATCCCACCCCAACCACGAGCTCTCACCGAGCGAGCATCACCTCAGTCAACAGGTCCTCGAGTTCCTTATTCAGCACCAGGACTGGTTTCTCCTTGATATTCCTCCTCCACCGAAGTCCGAACCACCCCCGGCCTGGCGACCCCCACGAACGCAGCATCTCACACCTGCATCGCAGAACGATGAAGACCCCGATCTTGTATTCATCCCTAGTTCGGATGACGAACCGCCTAGTGCCGGTGGGTGGAAACTCGTCGGCCAGCGGCGCCGGATCACGCGGCGCCGCACAACACACGAGCATCTCGGTGGGTTACCCTCCTCGGCGCCCGCGCGCAGTAGGCTAGGACGACACTGAACATGCTTCTTCCTTATCTTTCTCTCTTGTCTTTGTTGTTCCTTGTTCCCCGTTGTGCTTTTGTTCTCTGGGTAACTTTTTCTGTCTCCCCCAATTGTGCCTTTGTTTCTTGTAATGATGACGGCGTCGGCCGGACAGATTCACAAGAACGGGCGTCTACTCCGACGCAGCAGGAGCTGTCGCCAGTTGCAGAACGTCCGACATCCGCGAGCTCGACTACCCTTGGAGTAGTCCGGAGTCGGACACTGCCTTCGCGAAGGGACCAGGGGGGGACCAATGAGGATGGAAGCAACAGTCTGGCAGACGATGAAGGGCGGCGGGCAAGAGTGCTACGGAAGCAGAAGCGTCTGTCAATGCAGCCGAAGAGAGAAGGAGCGGAGTGATGCACGAAATCAACTCGCACAGAAACAAGAGCCAAGGAAGGCAATGGCGCAGTGAATACCGTCGATCTGGACTTCACTATGCGGTCACCGAAATACCACGTCGAGCTTGAACGGAACAAGGTCGCTTTCCCTTCACTGGGGGTATATTTGCCCTTGGCATCCTTCCTAATTCCGAGTTTGAAGTCCCCTTCTTCGTCATTTCGGGTGCCACTTCTTCATTGTACTTTCATGGTTACTTGGTATTTCGGAATTTTTTGGTATCAGTACGGGTGTATGGACATATATTTTACCTCTGTAATGCGGTGTTCTATGTGACACACTGGCTGTGGATCAGCATAGGCTTTTCAGGCAAGGACCCTGAGCAAGGTTGAGGGGCAACACTCGCCGTATGTACGTACCTACAATATGGAACGGTCCCAGGGAGCCGCCAGCTGGCCATAATCTGGACCGTACCCCAGCAGGAAAGCAACTTGTCAGGCGGACTTTGACCGCAGGAGGGATTCAGCGATAAGAACATACCATGCTGTTGTTCGACCTCACACGACACTGCGACTAGTGGGGGGGGGGACCATTACTTCGAGTAGATAGTACCGAATAGACATGCACGTAGTTCTAACTCGGCTGGTCGACCTCCCCCCACGGAGCAAAAGTCAAACAGTCTGGTAAGAAATAGTCTCCCCAAGGCAGACCAAAGATTCGATGGAAGACAATTGTTCCCTCTGGTAAGAAACTACCTTGGTACTCTTTGACTTCCAAGTAGGTGTCACTTCCAGTAGTATTGAACCTGCAATGGAAAAGAGAAGAAAGCAAAAGCAAAATAAATAAATATTGAGACCCGTAGGTCTACCACTCCGGGAAAGCGTGTCATCCTTGTGCAGGGGCCATGCTAATCTTCTCTGTATCGTTCCAAGTTTTCGTATGTCTCCCCGAAGGGGACACTTGTTTATCTTTCCCAACAGTACGTGTCAGCAAAGTTTTGCTTTTGTTTTCGCAGGCGGATTAGGCGAAGATTCCGTATGTGGAGTTAGTATATTGCCTATTTGGGGAGTGCTTATTTGTTCGTGAATTGTGGGCCTCAAGCCGCTGACCGTCTTAAGGACTAGTACTTTGGGACGTATCAGACGACAGTTAATTCGCACAAGATTGAACGCACTAAATGTTGTCCATCATGCGCAAAATCCATATCCTGGCACGAAACGCACTCGACAAATCCAAGTAAGTTGGCGCTGGATTCATGCAGACTGAACACATTCTGAGCCATGGACACGTATGATTCGCAGACGGTTCGCGGCCTTCGCACGTCCAACTGCAGCATCAAGGGTAATCTCTCGCCTGGAAGCAAGTGAGTTAACTGATAGTGAATCACTGGTTTCGCGGCGCATCGCAACCCATCGAATGGGCCATGGAAAGCCAAGAAGGAGACAACGTCGAATCGGAATTGACTTGGCGCTTGACATCAAACACCATGACGTTGGCAGATCTTCATGAAGATGACAAGGCATTCGATTCTAACCAACTTCAGCTGAGCCTGTACTTGGAGCGGCGACACTGGGCACACTGCCGCAGTGAAATGAGGTATGTATTGTGCTGAAGTATCGCAGTGGTTCATTTGGCACTTGGGATTCCGAGGATGACTTGTTGAGGTGCATTGATCGTGCCAGTCAGGATCAGCGCACTCAAACAAGCATCCTACGAGTATTTTCCCTCTTGTCTTATATATCTCATTCATGCGACCGCTGGGTCGATCAGAGTAAGGAACAAGGAGGACACCTCCCCATTCCTAAAAATAATACGGCAGTTTTCAGCGCCCAGCAAGTAACTTGTCCTGTCATGTTTCCACCTTAGAATGACATTTCTATTATTATTACCTACACTGCTGCGGACTTGAGTCTTGCCTGTCAGATACGCCTCTGCACGTGTTGAAGCCTTGGCGCAGGACGCCCAATCCAAGTCGCTTCTCTGTTCTGTTGTCCACCACTCGATTGTTGGAGATGCCAGCTCACGGCGACGAGGACTATCTCATGCAGCAGGTTGGCCACTATCGCGACGACCCCGCCATGAATCCATCCAGTCCAGGTTTTAACCGCTACCACGATGACCCTGTAAGTCCAAGTGGATACCCAAGCTGGTATAAATTTTGTTTGGCACCATTCAGTCTTCGCTTCCTTCTCTTCCCTACAGTACTAACACACCTCTTCAGCAAGCCAACAGCCAACCAGGCGCCCACGTTCCTTCTCAATTCCACAGCTCTACAACCGACTTGAACATGCCTTCCAATCCGACTCACTACCAGAACCTCGAGACGCCTGCCGCCCCCAACAGTGCCTGGCTCGAAAAGAGCCAAACGGGTGCCAAACGGTCAAAGTGGATCGTATGTTCCCTGCTTTCGGTCCTTCGCCTAGCATTGGTTCGCCTGACGGCCTTCCTCACAGGTCATTGGCTCCCTTGTCACGTTGGTCGTCCTCATTGCCGTTGGCGTATCAGTTGGCGTTGTACTCTCAACAAAGAAGTCCAGCGGCGCCTCAGCCTCGGGCTCGGGAGGCAGCGGTGGCGGCTCCTCTGGCGTACCTCCAGGCACAAATCCTAACGATCCCAGCAACTTCCAGAAGAACCCTGCTCTCAAGCAGTCGTTCTGGGGAATCGCATACAATCCTCTCGGTTCGCTGCTCCCAGACTGTGGATGCACTCTCGGTAGGTATCCATCCCACCAACGCGTTCATACCATTGATCCCCCGTTAGACCAAGTCATTGAGGACGTCCAACTGCTTTCGCAGGTGACGACGGTCCGTATTTATGTCCTGTCCTACAAGTACTCTACCCGCTCACTCTCAATGTGTAGAGGATCCGTCTCTATGGGTCTGACTGCAACCAGTCATCCCTTGTGGTGTGTGCCATACACGAAGCATCTTTCCCCCTTCCATCTCACGTTCGTTGACAGCTCGCTGCAATTAAAGAGACCAAAGTTGACTTGTCGGTCTACCTTGGAAATTACCCAGTGGCTACGGACAACGGTACCGCCTATGAACGTCAAAGGGGCGAAATCCAGACTGCAATCCAGACCTACGGCGCAGACCATGTGGCAGGCGTTACTGTAGGAAATGAGTTCATCCTCAAGTCCGTGTGTCTGAGGGGTGCATGATATTTGTTCTGATCGCCGTCTGCAGCTACGTGACAGAGGCTGGTTCGTCTGATCCCAATGGGGCTGCAGGTCAACAGGGTCAGTTCTTGCTGCATTTACTTGGAACAGACGTCATCAAGGATGATTTTCAGCTGCTGCGATGCTCATTCCGTGGATCAAGGACACCCGCTCAATGCTACAGGGCATGGGTCTGGGTAACATTCCTGTCGGCACATCTGATGCTGGGAGCTACTTCAACAACCAAGTTTTGGAGAACGTGGATTATGGAGTGCGGATGACACTTGATGCCCTATATTCTTAGTCTCATGGTCCCTTTTCCATAGATGGCGAATGTGCACCCGTGGTTCGCCAATGTGTCTATTACGGATGCTGCTGCGTGGACCGCTGATTTCTTCGAAACAAACGATGTTTTAGTTGCTAATGCACTCCCTAACAAGCCGCAGATGTACATTGCGGAGACGGGCTGGCCAACCGTGCGTCATGATCACCATAACTTGAATCTTCTTCGCTCATCCTGTCCAGAACACATCCACATTCAACTACAATCCTAATGACGGCCCGTCAGTAGCATCGGTCCAGAACCTCCAGGTATGTTTGCTCCCCTAGTCGATAGTAGCGCTAATACCGATCCACTTGTGCAGTACTTTATCGATACTTTCGTCTGTCAAGGCAAGTATCGGGACTTCGTGATCTCGTGCTATTTGTATTGATATGGCTCACTTGCTACAGCCAATAAGAATAGTACCGGATATTTCTTCTTCGAGGTAAGTTCTGATCACGGATGAGACTTGTTCCATCTTGTTCACCACTGAAACCATAGTTCTGCGACGAACCATGGAAGGTGAGCATATTGTATATCATGGGCACAAAAAGGTAAATATTAACACCGTGTCATGTGAATTAGGACGTCACCTATGGCGGTGTTGAGGTGTGTTAACTGTTCATACATTCCCATTGGTCGTTCTGAACGCTATCGATAGGGTTACTGGGGCTTGTTTGATTCCAAGTACGTGTTGTCATCTCACTCGGCGCTGAATACTCGCTGACAATTCATTTAGCAAAATCTTCAAGAACCTTACCATCCCTACATGCTCCTAGGCGGGGACTATGGAATGCCACGTCTATCTAGTCATGATTGTTCATTCCCCCACATTCTTATCTACACTGTTTCCATGGCCTTCTTCGCATCCTCTTGCTCATGAACGTCTCCCCGTACTGTTCCCTGATTTCTTGCTGTAATCGTTCACAGTGCGAGATCGGTGAGAAGAAGCGCTTTAATTTGCCTTCACCAGAGGACTATTGGACTAGACTTGTCTAGCTCGGAAATCTTGTTACGGACACTTGGAATTACTAGATTTGTTGGAACAATGGTATATTCTGAACCTCCGGCGGAAAGTACATCTGGCAAAAATACGGTCAACCGCAGGACCAGGTTCCTAAAAAATAATGCATCAGCCGGGAGTCGAACCCGGAGCTAGGCCATGGGAAGACCCAATGTTACCGCTACACCACTAATGCTTCTGCTCTCCTTAATGTCTTTATGTTCAAAGCCTTGAGAAGGTGCCTATCACGCATTGGACTTGGACATAGTATTAATGAAGCATGTGTCCCAAAACTCATGTCAGAGCTAACCTTCCCTCACATCTTTCCTTTTCCACCTCCCAGATTTCTCGTACACCTTCCCTAAACCACACAACATTCCACTCCACGAGGCCTCTCCGCATTTCATACACAGTTGTAGGCAGCAAAGCCAGCAAAGCGAGGTGTGGCGTAACGAGGTGGTAAGTGAGGGTAGTTCCGGGATGGGAAGGTGTGAGTGATGCGGATGCAGATGGGAATATTAATGGTTTACGGAGGGTTGACGAAGGCATAGGTGTACCGTCAGCTTGAGCGGAAGAATCACTTGTGGAGGTAGTGTGGCTCTGTGCAGTGTTTGCAGTGTGAGAGGGTGCCGATGTAGGGGAGAAAGCAGCGGTTCGTAATTCAGCTGCATTTGACCTGGTTGGTGCCGAAACCGTCAGTTGGAAGAAGGTCGAGAATGCTCGCAGCCATACTTATATAACGGGCCGAACGAGTTCAGCATCTGTACGTAATCACAACAGAGATTATGGGTTGCTTGGTCCACAGGTGAAGCATCCGTTGCAACATATAGCTTGCTGTTGATATCAAAGAGAAACGCCTTAAGACATGAAGTATTCTTGGTGGAACATTTGACGCGTCAGAGGTACGATAGGCACAAAGAGCACACTCACAGAACAGAAGACGTTCAGAAGGCCTTCAAGGTATGGCAATGAATCGATGAGTTTGTGCAGGACACGGGAGAACGCGTCTCGCAGAGTGTGGTCATAGACAGATGTTAGATGAAAGTCGAGGGGAATTTGTTCCAGTTCCGGTGGTTCGTCGGCAAGACGGTCAAGGACGCGTTCATGTATTTGGCGGAAGTTCTCTGTCCGTAGGGCTGAGCAAGATAATCAAATACGACTCAGGCATCATACCGTACTTGTCATCTTCTTGGAGGTTCTCCGCTTTATGGACGAAGATTTGGAAGTCGATACTCGAATGCACTTGGAAAGCTGATGCTATGAACTCGACTAGTTTGGCGACGGGTTGCTGGTAGAAGTCCTGGGAAACGTATCAGTTTGCGCATCGGCATGACGGGATCCTTACCCTTATATCGATCACGAATATGATAGTGGAGAAGTCGGATAAAGGCGCTCCTAGCGTGTCGGTGGTGATGTTTCCGGGACAGTCCCAGATCTCAAGAGGAATGATGGTACTGGGCACAATAGAATAAAATCATATCAGGGTATGCGCAGCTAGACGGAAGTAGATGTTCCGACTCAAATGTATGCTTGGTGACACGCATGGTTGGGTCCAAGTAGAAAGTTTGCTTGGGAGACAGGTTGGCGAACAAGACTTGCAATATGGATGTCTTCCCGCTCCTGTTGGGTGGGTGGTATTAGCGGTCGTGAGGTTGGCTCAAGTCAGAGAGGGCACCTTCTAGTTCCAAAGAGGAGTATTTTGGTTCTGTCGACCGGGGCATGTCGCTGTGGTTTGGCAATGCTTGCATCCGACTGCTGGGGAGGATTCATGCTCTGCCAGTGTGTGACGGTCGACCCACAAACCCAAATGGACAAAGGAGCACCGCCACGAGAGCATCGCGGAGGTCATCAAAGTCATATTTGGTAAATTATTCGGGCCGTTAACTACATATTAGGATAAAATATTCGGAGTTTTGGCATGAAAAATTCGATCAAAATTGGTTGATCGTCGGTGCGGAGTGTCGACTGACAATTCATCGACACCATGAAGTTCGGAAGGAAGATAACTGTCCGCTGTGTACTTTTTACCCTCCACTGCAGCATCTAATATTTCTTTGTAGGCTGATCTGTACAACGAATGGCGCCCATACTACATTGACTACAACCTGTTGAAAAGAGAACTCAAGGTATTCACCCTATTCCACCATTACTCCTCCTGTTTCTGACAATGTGCTCCACAAGAAACGCACAACAGCTCATTCGTGGAATGACAAGGATGAACGCGAGTTCATTGCGTTGCTCAAGAAGGAGCTTGACAAGGTTCACGACTTCCAGAAACAAAAAGTAACGCGGTCGTGATCGTCATTGCTTCAAGTTATTCATTTGTCCTCGCAGACAACGGAACTCTCTGATCATATTCGAGAGGCCGAGAAGGACGTGCAACGCTTGGTTGTCCAGCAGGAGACTTTCAAACATTCTTCCGAACCATCTCCAGTCGACCCTGAATCCCACCACTCACATCCGGGACAGTACGGTCCTGACGAGGGCTCTGACGACGATGGCGACCTGGAGGACGTGGATTCTTATGAGGAATTCGAGGACCTCTTTCACAGTCTTGAGGAAGAGGTAGCAACCCTCGTCGCTGATGTCCATGACCTGGCACTGTATACCAAACTCAACATCACCGGGTTCCTCAAAATTCTCAAGGTAAGCACGGTCGCACGTGCGTCGGTCAGGGATCTTTCTAACTTACCGTGGTAGAAACACGATGTTGGTCATCGAGCTTGATGATTGGTTCAGAAGTTGATCTTTGCAAACAGAAACAAACGAATTTTGGCCTGAAGTCCACGTTCGTCCAGGAATACCTTGAAGGGCGTCCCTTCTACAAATATAATTGGGACACCATCATTGTCAAGCTTTCCAAGCTCTATAATCTTGTCCGTACCCGCGGGCATCCCGTGCAGGGTGATTCCTCTGCTGGAGGTAACCAAAGTGCATTCGTGAGACAAACCACGAAGTATTGGGTGAGTAAATACGTACACGGATTTACTCGGACTACCAACGCATTTCCCACAGGTACACCCTGACAACTTGGTGCCTCTCAAACTGGCCATATTGAAACACTTGCCTGTTCTCGGTGGGTGGCGAATACTCGCACTCCCACAGTTTTTACCAACCTTTTTTTCAGTCTTCAACCCTGACAAGGAATTCGAGTTGAAAGATGCAGGTTCGTCCAAGTTCCGTCACTCGGTCCAAATCTCTCAAATCCTAGCAGCCATAACTTCCATTTATTTCGATAATGAGGATCTCGATCTCTATCTTGGTCGCCTGGAGAAGACGGAGGGAGCAGAGGCTATTCGTCTCCGGTGGTACGGTGATACCGACGTGAAAACAGCAAGTATCTTGGGACATTCACGTATATTGGTTTGAAAACATGTCTCCCCATAGATCTTCGTTGAACGCAAGACCCACAGAGAAGATTGGACTGGCGAAAAATCCGTGAAAGCACGTTTTCCAATCAAGGAGCACTTAGTAAATGCGTTTTTACGTGGTGAATATACCATGGATGCGGAGATGCAGGCTTTGGTGGATAGGGGTAAGAAGACTCAGGCGGAAGTTGATTCCATGATACAACTGGCAAGCGAAGTACAATATCGCATACTAGCCCGGAAGCTTGTCCCTGGTGAGTGGAGCCTGTTAGATTTTGCGTGCTTTGCTCAGCCCACACAGTCATGAGGACATTCTATAATCGAACAGCTTTTCAGTTGCCCGGCGATGCCCGAGTGCGCATTTCGTTGGATACGGAACTTAGTATGGTCAGGGAAGACAATTGGGATGAACGCATACGATCTGGCGATAATTGGCGTCGGACAGACATTAGCATTGATTGGCCTTTCTCGCAGCTACTGAACGATGACAAGGAACTATTCAAGTACAGGCTTTTTTTTCTCTTTCCTGTGATTCTCACAGAGCTCGCAGGTATGGTGTACTTGAGGTCAAACTTCAGACCCAGCTTGGGCAAGAACCGCCGAAATGGGTGACTGATCTTGTGCAGTCGCATCTGGTGGAGGCAGTACCCAAGTTCAGGTATCATCTCGGATTAATTGACACTGACCCTTCAAGTGACGGAGTTCTGCAGTAAATTCATCCATGGTTGTTCGACTCTGCTTCCCAATCGCACTGACCTCGTGCCATACTGGCTGCCACAAAGTGAGTGTCCCCAACCATAACGGCACTGTGCTAGTTAGACGAATGCTGCAGTGGACATCGACATTCTCAAACCAAGCACTGGCTATTTATCTGTTGAACGTCCTTCTTCCTCGAAAGGGTCTCCTGAACGACAGTCATCCGGTGACATTACTCCATCCCAGGCTTATGCTGAACCAGTCTCAGAAGGAGAGGAAGACGAAGTTATGGACATGGCACCTGCCAAAGACGAGGGTGGGCGCACTGGTCTTTCACAGCAGGATGCTGCTGCTGCGATCGCATTCCGGGAGAAATCACTAAAAGAGCGGGATGATTCTAGCTGGCAAGGTGTTGGATCACCGGCACGAAACGGAATTGAACAGGGGGTGGCTGCTGAGGACGAGGAAACTGATGAATCCACCCCGTTCTTGCAGGCCCCGCGGTCACCAAGAGCACAACCAGAACCACATTACAAGAACTTGTCCATTGATCCGCTTGCGCCGTCCTCTACATTCGACAAAACTCTGCGCGAGCGTCTTCAAGGAGCAGCGACCGATGGTAATGGAGAAAGGGGAGCAAGTACAAGAGAGGCTAAAGGGATAAACGAGGATGAGTTGCCGGAGGACGACAGGCTACTCGTGCGTGACTGGATTGCACCCTCTGGTAAGAAGATTGCAGTCCCCGTTCGGGTTGAGCCTAAGGTGTACTTTGCGAACGAGCGCACATTCCTGGTGAATATTCTACATTGCGTGTTTTCATTCGATACTGAATCTAGGTTCTTCAGAAATGGCTGCATTTCGCGATACTCATCGGAACCATTGCCACAGCACTACTCAACTTTGTTCCCCCTGAAGATACAAAGGGACTCATCAGCGCAGCGCTGTTCACGCTCGCAGCTCTACTTGCTATCGCCTATGCGGCTATTGTCTTCTTGTATCGTGCTCTTCGCCTCCGCGCCCGGAGTGCAGAGGGCCTTTACTATGACAAGTATGGCCCAACAATCCTGTGCCTGGTTCTTTTCTTGGCCATGGCGACAAATATTGGAATGCGAATGTCAGAGTGGCGGTGAATAGGGTAGAGCAACCGGACTAATATGAAGCAACCCCAGATGGATACAAACACATGATTGTGTTTTATTTAATGAATTCGTTTCATCCGGTATACGTGAATGCAAGTTTTTGCTTCTCCATGAGTTAGAATTGGTGCGATGACAGGGAATAACACATCAGAGATAATAAGGAACCTGAGTTGACGGTCCATTGAGATATGAGGTAGGAATTTTGGGTACAGCAACATAACTAAGTGATATACCAAGGAGAGATGCTGTCCCATGATTTGTATCGCGAATGGCACCGGCACATTATGCGCAAAGTGAAGGATAAACATAACCAGCCGAACAATGTCGGTTGGGGAATTGCTGCGGCAAGTATCAGTCCCTGAGCATTCGCCTATCTCGAGTCCAGCTACAGCGCATACCATGACTGCCAGTAAACTCCCACGCGCTGGACGCTCGAGGCTATTGTCGATATCCATATGGGACGTGGGGAGCAGGTGATCTAGTTCCACCTGCTGCGGCAGGGTTGGGGCTCCTCGCTCGGTCATCTATTCCACCGTAGCCAAAGCCCGCCTGCGGACCTGGCGATGCACGACCCTGCATATCGTATGCAAGCTGAGGTCCAGGACTCCTGGTCCTGGTCATCTGGGTCATAGGGATAGCTTCTCCACCATGATCGGACATTCCATCACCCAAGGTATTGGGTATAGGACCTCTATATGGGTCGTAGTACCCCGATTCGCCGTACGCGCCAGGGTCGTCACGGTACGGTTGGCTGGGATTAAGGTGTGGAAGTGGCGGAACAGCGTATGGGTCGTGTCCTGCGCCAATGGAAGAGGTCCCAACAGACTGGGCATAATTTCCTCCCCCTGGGCTCGGAGCGCGTGCCAAATTAAGGTCGGATTCATTTTCGGCCCCGAAGCCAGCGCGCCCAGTGGAATTTGTCGGCAAAGCGTGGATGTCACCGCCGTGACTGTTAAGCTCCGGCCACTTGATAGCTTCGTCTGTAAACACCCAGGCCATTTAGATACCAAATCGCATGAGCCCACATCAGGCGTACTCACTATCATCGAAGTCCGAGAACCGCTTTCGCGTGAACTTCCAGATGAAAAAGGAAATTATCGCAATAAGGGCCACGCCACCAGCTACAGACAAACCGATAATGGTACCGCTGCCAATACCAGAGTCCGAACTGGAATCTGGTGGTGCTGAGGGTGTTGTGCTGGACGCGGTCGGTGCAGAAACCGTGACAAAGCTAGTGATAATCTGTCCATCCGAATTGGTTGCAGTCGTGCCCACCAGGGTCTTCGAAGCCGAACTCGTCGTAGCGGGGGCATTAGTCGTGGGTGCTGCGGAACTGGTTGTAGAAGAGGTGGTGGGAGTAGTTTGGGCGGAGGTCGACTGCTGGGTGGGGGACTGAGCGGCGCTGGTGCTGGGGGCTGCTGTTGTGTGCTCTGCTGTCGTTTGCGCTGCCGAAGATGAAGATGAAGATTGGGGATCAGGTCCTAATAGGGCACGGAGCTGGTGGTCGCGTGGCCTGTGGATGTCTAGCAAGCCTGGCTGCGAGGCGAACGCAGAAGATAAAAAATATGAGGCTACGAAGAATAATAGGGAGGACTTGACGAGTCTTCGCATACTGAGTACTGTTTCTGTTAGGCAGTGGCAAGCAGAGTGGGTAACGAGTGGTGTCTAACGGATAAAGGTCTTAGGTGGCAGCGGACTCGCGTCCCCGTCGCCCCAGGATAACACTGTGACAACGGCAAGCTGTGCGATGTGGCGTATGTGTCTGTATAGCAAGGATCGTCCGACTGGAACGAGGCCGCAGTGCTGAACGAACTGTGAGCGTAAAGAGCGTTTGAAAAAGCGAGACAATTGGTGATTGATGCAAGGCCGTGGTGGCAGTGTAAAAGTAGCTAAGTTGGTCACGTGGCTGTACAGGATGGCAACAACCGCCTCAATGATATATTGTACATATGGTTTCACAAGAGGTTCGTTATGTGGGTGCAGAGCGTCTAATCCAACGACTTCCTTCCAAGCAGTTTCTCTATTTCCCGGTGCTCCCGGAGCCACGTCGAAAACGGCTTCTCCTGTTCAGTGGACAACTCCCGAACCTCCAAGAGGTAATTTGTAAACACGATCAGCGTCCCATAACGATATCTGCGAGAGTTGGTAAGCACAAGGAGTGGGTCAGGGAATAGAGGACAGACAGGTAGTTCACGGCTACATTCATCAGTTTGCGGTGTCTGGCACTGCCTCTCTCGCAAGCTTCTACCTTGAGTTTATAGCTGTGACACGATCGTCATCGATTTACTACTCTGACCGCAACGACACTCACTCATAGATTGATTTCCGAAGGTTCTGGACATCTTGCATCAGGTCAATGGCACGGTCAGTCAGGCGTTTCGCCACTTTCCCATGAGAGAGCACTCCCACAACCTGTAGAATGGTCTTGTATTCCCCTTTTGTCCATTTTGTCACTCTAACTCCCGGGAAAACGATAAGGAACCGTACCTTGAAGATAGGCCTCTTCTTCCGAAGGACCATCATAGCTGTCAACTTCCCCTTCTTCCGGAGAGTCAACCTCATCTTCCCTGACCCAGTGCATGATTGTCGAGATGAGACAGGCAGTAACCATTCCTGTAGTGGTGCGACCTCTGCCCATTTGGCAGTTGAAGATGAAGTCCCCTGCCTGAGAATAGCCTAGCCGGATACGATCCAACAGCTGTGAGAGCGCATCCGGAAGTGGTGCTTGCTCGTCGGTCTGGACATACAATGTAAGTCGCATGTACGGCCAGGAACGTGGATTACATACAATGGCGATGCGACCATAGTTCACCTGGGGTCAGGAGATGTCAACAAAAAGGACATTCAAGGAGCGAATAATCAGCCAACCTTGTAGCCCTCCTTCACCATCAAATTAAATACATCTCGAGGTGTCATGATATCCTCCTCCGAAACTGTCTCCCAGATGGGTATAATGGAAAATACACCCGGGCGTTCCTCGACTTCGTCGTGAAGGAGGATGCGCCCATCTCCCTGTCTAACTTCCCGGAGAACGTCAACCTTGAACCGTTCCTCCATGCTCTCCACCATGCCGGTAGTCACGCCGGTCGCCCTATAGAGAAACATATTTATGACAAGCTAGATCAAGGTGATACAACTTACTCCACGTTCTCCAGGGGCTTGTCAACGAGCCGCAAGACATGCGGCCGACCTGTGACATAAACGACGGGTTCCTAAGCGAGTATGAGAATGTCAACATAACAGACAAGATAGAGGCCAACCTCTCTCAATGAGGTCCAAAACACCATGTTGCTACCTTGCAGTCCAGCGTCCACCCTCATTAGTGCCCGCCGGAGTCTATGTAGAGACCATGAATTAGTATTCTGTAGCCTTTCCAGATTACTGACCCCTGAACGGTAGGCATGCCACTAGGATCACGAATCACTAAGCGCCAACAACAGTGTCAAAATTGGCATACCTCCCACAAACCATCTTTCCATCCGCTGTATCCCTTGCGGTAGGGTCATTACGTGAGAGCGACGCTAATACAAGCGTCAGCGGCAAACGACGGAAATTGGGTGAACCTTCGATCCGTCTGTTTAGCCAGCAGGAGAATCCGGGTATCAATACATCCTCTCTTCAGAGCGAGAGGGTCATCACGTACTCAGGTAGTGACATCTTCTGCAAGTTGACGAAGAAGTCACTCTTTAGGATCGTAGATGCAGAGAGGATGCTTCCAGAACGATTGACAACCACTGCCTTAACTTCATCAGGGTGGGCGACCCCATTATCGACGTCTGTGCGCTCTAGGGGCTTCAACGCGTGCAGGCCCTCTAGGAGAAGTTCCTTCGCGAATGTCTTTATAACTGGTGTGCCATCAATATCAATGGAGGACGTAGAAACGCAGTAGGTTATCACACCTGGTTGATTCTCGATGAACGTCTCAAAGCTTTCGACTGACTGAATTGTATCAGGAGTAGTGGACTGCAAGTATGCTTGGAAAGATATAAGCTCAAAATAGCGCCGCAGGTTGTGTAGACCTGATAGACTATTAAATCACAGAACCGCAAAGCATCTCTTCACCTGCCTTTCGATGCATGGATACGCTTCTGCTTTTCGTCTGTAGTTTGCTCCGCCTTCAGTCGATTCTCTTCTATCTGGTCCCGCAGGTTAAACACCACGCCACATCGATCAATTGCTTCATCGACTGCGTTCTTGACTGCTGGTCCCTTTCGAACAATGCGCAGCAGATCTTGGGGAGTTTGTAAGTGTGTGCAAGCTCAACGAAAATTCCTTACTGTTGATCACTTGATACGAATGGTGCCTGTTCACAAGCTCTTCTCCAAAGATGTCCGCACTTGCTGAGGAAATGACGGACATGGACCGCGAGAGTCCCCGAGGATGCCGGAGAGTTGTCTGGCGCAGCTGCCTGTCTTCATTGAGCCATTGTTGAATTAAGAGAATGATGGCCTGCCAACCGACAACAGGGAGTAAGGTGGCTGTCAAGATGACGACAGAATAAATACCTTACCGAAGTCAAAGTGCTTCTTCCGCGGCCAAGTTGACAATTTACCACGATGGCACTGTCCGTGGAATCAGTGCGAACAACGAGCTCCATCAGTTCACTGATATCCGCGAAGTCCGGTGGACGTTCCGATGTGATTGGGATACGAGCATATTGAATTTCAACACCGGTGTTTGGTTGGCACGATGCCATGATGTCCTTCAGAACTACAACGCCTTCTGGTTGCACATCCTCCCATACTGGAACGACAGAACCATCAGCCGTCTCAGTGTGCAGTAAAACTCTTTGAGCCGAATGGTCAGTAATATCAAACGTTATCCAGAATATGATGCTACCTTCCCCCGAATGCTTCGAGTTCAGCGACCACATCGTCTCTGAGTCGTCCTTCTAACACCTCCAGTCGGGATGCAGATATACCACCATAATCTGCTATGCATATGGCCACCGTCGTGATGTGCGCGTGGGAGATAGAACGAACCTTTCATGTTTCGAAGAGTAAAACGCTCCCGCCTTAAACAGTACGGGGCACCGTTGATGTAAACAATAGGTTCCTCTCTCAGCGTCACCCACACCACCTTGTTAGTGTTTGGATGGTTCTCCTTGACAAGGCGAACGACCTCATCGATTGCCGATTCGGTAGGCTGTCCACTGGCGTAAATATTGGTACCTGGGACATTCCTAAAGTTAATGGCTCCTCGAACTGAGTGTAGGACATGCTGAGATTTTGACAGCCATTGATCGGATTTCAGCAGCGTTCTGGTTTTCGATTAGCCCAAAAAATGTCAATCAGGACATAAGCCGGAATGCACCCCTCTCGTAAAATGATCCCGCTACGATTCTGTCAAAATACAGAGGTTGAACTCTGGTGCCTTCTTCTTTGTCAATATCCTGACCTTAACAACATGGTCGCTGTACTCGTCCCCAACGAGTTGCCCACCCGCCATTTCTACGTCCTTCTTCTGACCTGCTATCGAAGATCTATCGGCTGTCCCAGATCGAGATGAGAGAAAGAGATCGTTGATAGGTGCAAACACGTTTAACCGTGACCCCTGGGATTTCCGAAGGAATTTCAATTGACTAGAAAAAGACGTAAAGACCACCGCCAAGTTAGTCCGTGTAAGCGGCTTACTTCCAAATTTCCGATCTGGCCTGCAAGCTGATTAGAAAGCGACATATGAACATAGACTAGTTGAGCGACCTTTAACCACTGCGAGAATGTCTGGTCGAAGTCTGGAACAGAATCTATATAGTTCGCAAATGCAATCAGGAAGAAACTTGTAAACGAGTTCAGCTTTCAAAAATTGTGTGTCTTCAGCTAACGCACTATTGTTCAAGAGACCTGCTAGCCTTGTCCAGTAAAGCCTCCCTCATATCTTCATCTTGATCGGCCGTGGTGAGGGAATAGCGAATTCTATGGATTAGAACGTCTTCCCGGAGATTGCTTACATGGTCACCTGTACGATGAAATAACTGATATAATCTGCGCCTGTTTAGTACAAAGTGCAAATACGCACAGGTATCGATAACCCGATCGACAAGTCTTTTTGATTGCAGTCCCTGATCTAAACAACCGAGGAGACTAAGAATGACACTATAATTGCCTTGGTGAGCTTTGCGTAAATTTTCCAATAACGAGGGCTGCGCCATGAGCAAAGAAATAGCCGATTGGGATTGTAGGTCTAGATGCGTTCTCAGGGATCGTCAGCTGGCTGGTAGGAGAAAGTTCGTACATTGCTGTAATACATATGTCAAGCGAAGCAGTGATTTGTTGGAATCCTGTTGAGCGCTAGCATTATCCAGTGCTTGCGCAAGCTTTATGTCCGTGGAAGAGACACGGATTATTTCAGGTAGTTTTTCATAATGTCGAACTCACCTGGTTGGTTGGCTACATGTGCGATAATCAGCAGTCCAAGCTAATTTCCAACATGGAATCCGCTCACGGTATTATAACCTGAAGCACCGTTGCCCGCTTTGTTTGCATTGGAATGTACCATGCTAAGGAACGACTTATTCGCATATGGATCTTCAAAGCCCCGACGAAGTACCATTTTCCTTCTGACAATCAAGGCTGCAACCATGGCGAATGTAGTCCGTACTGCACCCATGCCGCAGGAGAACACCAAAGCACTGCGTAGGGGGTCTGTGTTTTTGACGACACGCAGGTATGCATCAAGGTAGTTGTCCTGGGTACTATTCGTTATATGCCTCACAGGGAATCTGAACTGAGCCTCACCTCTATCGGGCGGTAAGGGGCGATAGGAATTCTGCGAGCCCTTTAGAACGTATCCAAAACATTCGAACAAAGATGCCTACCGGTGATACTAGGAATCATGACAGCTAATGAAAGTTGATCCAAAACAGGAAAGCGACATTACCTCTACATTCCATCCATCCGCGCGCATGTTCTCCCATAATTCACGCGATGTCCTCACATTTGATTTGTCAACATGGGTCCACGTTGGTAAGATGGCACCTTCCCCTGATTCTGCAGCTTTGTTTCCAAGAATGTCTCAGTTACCTAGTGTAATTTGGCCCTGTACAGAGAACATACGGAGTTCATTGTGGGTCAGAATCAATCCACCGTACCTGTGACGTTGGCGTAAGTATGTTTCAGGGGTGACCTCGCGGACTTACTTGGCTGCTTCTTGGAGAATGTCATTTTGCAAGCGGGTTTCGATTGCCTCTAGGTTCTCAGCACGATCAGACAAAGGAAGCGTCTTTCGAGGCTCCGATGCATCACGTAATACAAAAGGACGCCCTGAAATATACACTAGGATAGGGATTCAATTTGAGAAACCAGTTAGATTTGGTGCCGAGTCGGGTTCAGCAGTTCCGGTAGTAGACTTACCGACCGGTTCCTCTCGAGTAGAGAACCACACGACATGGGAAGGGTCAGTAGTTCCCGGACGACACCTAAGCACGGACAGAATGGCACGAAGGCCTTGCGTGCGAGGCTGTGCTACTCCGAAGACGTTCAGGTTACCTTGACGAGGAGCTCTGAAGTTTGGGGCGCCATGAACATTAAGATCAATATCAAGAGCACGACCTACACGAGCGACGTTATGAGTGCTCGGACAGTCGAGCTGAGCGGATACTGACCAGAGGGATAGTAATCTGTCTTAAGGATGAAGCCCCTGGAGAGGACGCTGCCGGCTCTCGTCTTCACCACCGACGCCTCTGACCGCTTGAGATTTCCCATCAAGTCTAGAGGCTGCACGCTTTCGTTAGGAGGCGGAGCGAGCCTTGTCTCACTCGACGATGGACGAGGACTGTTATCACGGGAGCTAAAGTGCCCAGGCAGAGGCCTTTGCACAGACATCGGGCGAGCGTTTGGGCGCAATTCTGCCATTGCTCGGCGTGTGATTGCTACAGATAGAGCCTGGGGTCCACGACAACAAGGTAAATGAGTAGCTTCGCTCTAGGGTGAGCAGATGACGCCTGAGTGACTTTAGCCGCCGTCCTCCCAGTCACGTGTGTGCATTCCGCCAAGTCGTAGGATTAATGGTCGCAGTTCAAGCTCGTTGATCAGTTCATGCATGGATGGAATGTGCGCATTATTGGTAGTCCTACTATCTGCTGTGTAAAAGAGGTGCTGGTACCTGTGGCTGTATCCACCACTAGTGCCCAGTGGTCGACTCAAAAGGACGCCTCTGCACGCGAGGGTGTCAGCATACCGTTGGAGCCATTGCGGCGACAAAGTATTGCCATTTTGGGGCCGAGTAGAAAAGCGATGGTGTCGCGAAGTTCCGATACTGCAGCTCACAGCTAATAGTCTTGTACTTACCCTCACAGCAGCAAAACAACGCTTTTGTTGTGACCACAAATACCCACAATGTCGTCTCCACCGCCGTCGTTACCAGTTAACATCGGAAGCCCGCGGTGCAGAGAAAGCTTCCGCTCTGGAACGCCTACACCTACGAGCGACATCAGGGCTCTACGCGCTCAGTTTTCGGGAACGCCTCCGGTCGTAAATATCCCTGCCCGTTACACACCCGTGAGCGCATCCTTCTCGGGTCGTGAGGTGCCTTTAGGGACCAGTTTGCCATCAAACGATTTGGCTGTTCGTCCGCCATTTACAATTGTCAGTGGAAAGCGACCATCTACTTCAGGTTCTCCCAGTAGTGGCGTTGATTTCGGCGTGTCCGATCTGGACACTCTACCTGACGAGGAAAAGGCTAGAATCCTCAGGAGGCACCTCTTCCTGCGCGACGAAAGGCAGAACAGAGTGGAGACCAACTCTTTGAGCGGATCTGACCGTGAGGAGGGCCCCTCTGGTAGCTCTTCCACACCACTTCGCCTTCCACAGCCCAGAGAGAGCACTGAAGCGTTCCCCATCCCTTACGAAGCGCCTGGTGCGGACATCACGTCAGTCACATTTTCTTCATGCTCCGTGTGACTAGACCTTTTCTGTCCTGCAGTCACGACATTTATAAATGGCATGCGGACCAAAGGCGCCAAGCTGCACGTCCCCGTGCCTCGTCCTTTGCAGGCTCAGTCACACCATCCAACCCTGCGTTCGAGCACATACACGAGCCTGGGGGCTTCCGGCGCAACTATGTCCTCCTGCAAACCAATGGCCAAGGTCTGGAAGAAAGACATACGACGAACAACTTCATTGAGTTCCTGTACATATTCGGACAGTTCGTGAGTATGACGGATCGCCAAGCAGTGTTTGTAATAACAGCAGTCCTAGGCTGGAGAAGACCTTGAAGAAGACGACTCGGATAGAACCGACGAGGAGGAAGTCGCTGAGCAGCCCGAACCCAGCGCAGTGACTGCTGTTGCAGAGGAGACACAACCCCTGCTCAAGCAGGCTCAGCATGTCAGGTCTCGATCGCGCCGCAGGGCTGCATCCATCGGTGCTCGTGGTGATGCGACCTTTACCCAAGCAATACTTATGGTACAGTTTTGGTTCTCGTACGAGAGCGATTTGCTAATGGCGCGTTTGTACAGCTTCTCAAATCGTTTGTGGGCACTGGCGTGCTATTTTTGGGCAAAGCGTATGAACTATATTTCTCAAGTGCCGCCAGATTCTCATCTATTCGGTAGATTCGCAAATGGTGGTTTACTATTTTCCTCCATTACCATTGCTGTTGTGGCCTTGATTTCCTTGTACTCGTTCTTACTTCTCGTGAAAGCCAAATTTGTTGTCACGGGCTCTTTTGGAGGTTAGTCATTCGCTATGATTGGTTGAAGACATTCACGTGCAGGATAGACATTGGTGGGACATTGTACGGTCCCTGGATGCGTTATGCGATCCTGTTTTCCATTACGATCTCCCAGTTGGGATTCGTCGCTGCTTATACCATCTTCGTTGCTGAGAATCTCAAGGTTTGTTCTTCCCTCGATGTCAGCGACAGACGCCTTACGCAACCTAGGCATTCGTGGCGGCTGTCACTAACTGTGCATCGTCCTTCTCTGTGCTGTTCTTCATTCTCGTGCAACTGGTCATTTTCCTCCCGCTGGGCCTAGTTCGGAATCTCGCCAAACTCAGCACTGCTGCCCTTATTGCGGATGTCTTCATTTTTGCAGGCCTTATTTACATATTTAGCAGTGAGATATCTATCATCAGCAAGCAGGGCATTGCAGAGGTCCAAATGTTCAATCCGAGGGACTTCCCGTTGTTCATAGGGTATGCTTTGGTCCGGACATATCTTCGCAACAACTTATTCTTTACTAGGACTGCTGTCTTCTCGTTTGAAGGTGTTGGTTTGGTGGGTCCAGGTCTCATCTCCATTCCTGCAAGGCCTCTTAAGCTAGATATGTCAAGGTCATCCCAATTACCGATGCAATGCGTGAGCCTCGCAAGTTCCCAAAAGCCCTTACTTGTGTGATGATCGGAACGCTATGTGCGTGCCTTCTTGTATTCCCGCGATAAGCTGCTAAATAGAGTCTTCTAGTTCTTTTCGGTGGCGCCGGTGCACTTGCGTATATGACCTTTGGTTCGGAAGTGAACGCCGTGGTCCTTGTCAATCTCGACCAAAGGAACAAATTTACACAAGCGGTGAGAGTAGCGTTGTCCATCTTGGGTTAGTTGCATAACTGAATGCCTTGTGTTAGGTTTTATTCTTGTACTCCATGGCCATACTCCTCTCTATTCCCCTGCAATTTTTCCCAGCTGTCCGCATCTTGGAGAATGGGCTGTTTTCAAGGAGTGGAAAGCGAGATCCTCGTGTCAAGTGGACGAAGAACCTGTTCCGCTTCGCCTTGGTGATGTTCTGTACCGTGGTCAGTTGGGCTGGTGCTGCCGATCTGGATAAATTTGTTGCGTTGATCGGAAGTTTCGCATGGTAAGTCTTTTTGTTCCTGCTTCGGATGAATGTGCTGGTCGATTAATGAACGAAATCAGTGTACCCTTGTGCTTTGTTTATCCTGCGATGTTGCACTACAAGGCGGTCGCAAAAACGCGGATGCAAAAGTTGTGTGATATTTTGTTGGGTACGTTTGGTATGGGCGCGATGGTGTTCACCACCGTGCAAACGATCAAGGTACGATCAATGTCGTTTACTCTCTAGGTTGTCAACTGACCCTGCAAACAGCTTATGGCTGCACCTGAACCTGCACAACCTGTTCCAGGCACGTGCTGAACTTCTACCTCCGTACACCCATCCATGCGGCCATGGTCGCACCGCAACCTTCTCAGTGCCCGCATCGTATTTCTTGCAATGAACTGATTAACAGCTGACGTGGGATCTGTACCATCCCCATTTACTACATAACTACCCCCTGAGTTGAGTTGGTAGGGACGGAAATGAAGCAGTTTGTTACTTGTAGTGAGGAATCAATCATAATCTTAGTCAGCCAATAATGACATGCAAGTTCCTCGTGTCCTCGGTCGTTCTGCCACCTGGCCACGCAATGACCTCTGAGCAATAGCTGCAGTTTGGGACCTGGTTGTGGAGCCATCGATGTATCGTCGAACCCGTCGTCGGCCTCATAAAGATCGCAGGCTTCAATATTGTTGGTGATAAGGAGGTGCAGAAATTAGAATGACTTCGTCCGCGAGGCAGCACGCCTATTCTGGGGTTTTAAACGCGCTCCTCACCGAAGCCACGATGTCCCTACATATATGCGCGTCTCCGTTTAGTCCAAGTTCCCCGCCAAGCTCCCCTCCTGGGTCGCAGGTGCAAGACGATCCACCAGCCGAAGCCTTTCTGTATGATGTCGGTATTAACTAATGTCCTTCCTACCTCCCAGCCTCGCATCCGGAGGAAGCCCGCCCCAAGTCTCGAGCTTGATGCACGCTATCCGAGACCCGACCCCGACGACCCGTTCGCCCCGCTGTCTGTGCTGCGCAGTAGAACAGCGAGTACGCTCGGTGCGGTTAGTCCCTCTGCTATCACCTTCCGGGGCACGTCGACGTCGCACCTCCCTTCTGTGCCATACACTGGGGGCAGGTACCCCCCAGATATTTACCAGGCGGGTTTCAATTCTCCACCGGGTTCTGCAGCGACCGCGAATTTCGAGCAACCTTCCGATAAACCGCCTGGGGTGTCCAACCGGCTCTCCCCGGCGTTGCCAGTAGATCCTCATGGTCCCTTCTTGCGCTTCTCGCCTCAACGAAGACGTTCTCGGTCCGCCATCTCTAGAAAAGAAGCTCGAGTGGCATCTGCTCCTAGGGCTCCGCATTCTAGTCTCTATTCGTACGTTGTCGTTGGTGCACGCTCTTCTACACCGACGCTGGTTCCGGCGTTCACTGCTAAACCACTGAGCTCATCTCCAGAGTCGACAGTCGGTCACGGGGGTGAGAACGTACATATTCTTGCGTTGGGGCGTCCCGCTGGCGGGATATCGTCCATGCCGTCTTCCCAAGTTCATCTGCCATCCCCCGTGGAGGACGGGGCTCCGGCATCAAAGAAAGGAAGAATGCTCACCCGATTACTTCCCAAGACGGCAGTGGGTCGCTTGAGTCTGGGACACAGATCAACAGACACACTTACGCCCCCACCATCCGGCGCGTCTACGCCCAGTGGGAGATCATCAAGGGGAAAACAGATATTGGATGAGAACACGTTCCACCCTCGTCGGAAGTCCTCGGCGCTGTTCCCCGCGGCCGTGGCTGCGAGCCTGCACATGATGGATGTTTCCAATCCAGTCAATGTGACTGCTGGAGCCCTGGTCTGTGAACCGCTCACTGATGCCGACCTTGGCTATCTGAGTGACTCTGCCTCACGTCCTCACACGTCCTCCGGGCTTGGTTCTTCTAAACCCGCCCAAGTACACGGTGCCCCAAAGGTCGCACATTCTCGGTCGCTAACTATGGATGGACAATTGCGCAGTGATTCAAGGTATCCTCTGCCGGCACCGGTACCGCCGCACGCTGTGTTTGATGAGCATGCTATGCCAACCTCGAAGCAGTTGATAGATGCCTCGTCTTGCGTCGTGATTGCGGAGAACGGCGTACGCATCCCATTTAGTGATATATTTAAAGAAAAAAAGACGATCGTCATTTTTATTAGACATTTCTGGTGAGTAGTATATTAGCCTGATTTCTGGAGGCTGAAGTGCTGATCACTGAATCCAGGTGTGCTATGTGTCAAGACTATATGTTTTCCCTCTCAAGCTCGGTTGATCCGAAGCTGTTGAAGCAAGCCAATGTGAACTTGGTCGTTATCGGCAACGGTTCGTTTAATATGATCAAGTCGTATCGACGTACGTATTTTCGTCCTATCCACCTACTGTGCCTTACGATATACATACTGCAGAGATCTTCCACACTCCTTTCGCAGTCTACACTGATCCTTCGATGCGCCTTCACAGTGCGCTTGGCATGACGAAACTTGGAAAGAGGGTAGACAAGTCGCAGATCAAGCGCGGGAGTTACGTTCGCCATGGGAACGTGAGAGGCCTCGCAATGGTCGTTGCGAATGCTGTTCGTGTTGGTATGCCAATCTGGGAGAAAGGCGGTGATTCTGCTCAGCTGGGCGGCGAGTTTGTGTTTGGGCCTGGGTGAGTCCTGTTCCTGATGTTCTCGTGGATTGCGCCAATAGCTGTTCTAGCCTGACTGCGTCATTTGCGCACCGGATGCCCAATGCTGGGTGTCATGCTCCTATCCAACGCGTACTGGCTGCTGCTGGTCTAGGCATGGGCCGTGAGAAACCCCTTCCAATTCCAGAGCCTGTTCGACGGCCTGTTCTTGAACAAAACGATAAGCAATGGATGGAAGAACGTCGGATGAGCCTTGCGAGGATCAGGGAGCGCAAGTTTGCGCGGCGCAAGGGCGTGACATTCCCAGTGAAATCCGAGTCTGTCGAGTGCAGGTCGCCACCTCCGCCAACAGACAATTCGCCAGCGCCCTTGTCTAAAATGGCCGGTCCTGAGCAAGCGGGATCGGATGGTGAAGCGGCGAGTCCGACTGATACGTCGAACAGTCACTCTCAGTACAGCGATGAGCCCATCGCGTCTGTCGAGGATACGGATGTAGAGACGGTCTCAACGGGATCACAGACGCTAACCGAATCTGATAGTGCTTCGGAGCGCACAAGAACCGAGGTTGAGCCTCGAAAATTGCAGGACAAGGTGGCGCTGCTTGATCTCGGGGACCTTGATATGCGATTGGCTAGCATGGCTGTGTCATCCTGAGCCAAGTAGCGACTACTCGGACATGACTGGAGTGTAGGTGACTTATGTGCAATTTATTCCGTTTAGAAAGTGATATACAATCGTCTACCTGCATGGTCGGGTTTATGTATCTCACAAGTTGTATTTTTTACGAAGGCTGTACGTATACCTGACACAGTGATGCGAGGTGCACAGGACGTCCTCTTGAAACTTGCATAACCCCTCGACCTGGCTGAGACGTAACTGATGCACCTGATGCCCGTTTGATTGCATCGGTATGCGTGATTCAACGACCTTGAGGAAGACACAAGGCCAGCGAGATTATGTGTTTGCGACCGCGAGGCGCTGCAGTGAACCCTAGACAAGGATTGATTTTGAAACACACATCCCTTATGCAACAGGTCACGTGCGGACGTGTTTCTTTGGGGCATATGCGAAACCAAAAAAATTGGGAATGGGGGCTTGTCGGGATCACAAGAGCATATAAACACCCTGCTCCCCTTTCGCCCTCCTCATTCTCCTCGTCATGTCTCTCCAAAACGGAGACGCCCTCCCTGATCGTAGCAAGATTGCTGCTCGTCCACTTATCATCGCCGTTGCAGGCACCAGGGTGCGCATATACTCGCCTCAACCTCGCACAGCTGACCGTCTGTCCAGGTCTCCATCCCCGTGTCCACTCAGAGTGATAACTGGATCGCTGCTGAAGTCCTTCGAGATGATTTCATCACTTATGCTGATACCATAGACAGCACTCCGGACCCAGAAAACGTGACGCAAGCCGAAGCCGTCCTCTTTGCACGCTTCCTCTCTTTTGTCACACAGAGACTGCTAGATGATGCCGAGTATACCAAGGCTTCTACATCCTTGCTCTCTGCCGCTTTTGCGCACTTTGTCTCTACCTACCTTAGCGACACAGATCTATACACCTTTGTCAGCGCGTTCGATGCGGACGTGCGAAGCACCATTCTCGCCGCTTTCTTTGCTGCACGTGCCGCTCTCGAGCAGCAGGCCGTGGCTCCCGTCTCTCTGCAGACATCTGCCCTCCTCACCGCCGCATCCGACGGCGACGCATCCATATATGCCCTTTTCGGTGGCCAGGGCACCAACGAAGTATACTTTGACGAACTTCAGACACTTTACGACTCGTATAAGCCTTACGTCTCACCTCTAATTACCGCTATCACTAACGAGGTCCTCGTCCCCCTTGCTGCTGCCCATGCAGCCTCCAGCTACTACAATTATGGCATGGATGTCGCATCGTGGCTGTCGGGCTCTGTCCCTAGACCATCTACTACCTATCTCGCGTCCATCCCGATCTCCTTCCCTCTTATTGGATTAACTCAGCTCATTCAGTACCTCGTCATCTGCAAGGTGGCGGGTTTGGCTCCTGGTGAGCTCCGTGACCAACTTGATGGCACTACTGGCCATTCGCAAGGTCTTGTCTCGGCCGTCGCGATAGCCGCCTCCAGCACCTATGAATCCTTCGACGACAACGCAAAGAAAGCCCTTCGCTGGCTGTTCTTCGGCGGTATGCGCGGCCAGGAGGCCTTCCCTGTATTGGCTCTCGAGCCGAGCCTCGTCAGTGACTCTGTCGAAGGCGGTGAGGGCCACCCTACGCCTATGCTTTCCATCAATGGCCTTGAGCTGCCCGCTCTGCAGCAACATATCAACGCGACTAACAAGCACCTTGCTTCACACTCCCAGCTATCGGTGTCTCTCTACAACGGCCCGCGAAACTTCGTGGTCACCGGGCCTCCACGTTCTTTATACGGTCTGGTCACGAACCTCAGGAAAGTTCGCGCCCCCAGCGGCCTCGACCAAAGCAAAGTGCCATACTCTCAACGGAAACCCGCGTTCGGCGTTCGTTTCTTGGTGGTGAACGCGCCGTACCACAGCGTCTACATGGCTGGAGCGACCGACAAACTATGTGAAGAGGATCTCAAGGGCGGGGAGCTCTGGACTCCTGATGAATTGGGAATTCCCGTGTTCAACACTGAAGATGGTAAGCAATTTCATATCTATCCTTGAGATATGTGCAAACTGAATGTGTTGCAGGTTCTGACATGCGCAAGCTCTCTTCTTCAATCACCCGATCACTTTGCGACCAAATTTTCACCTCCCCCATCCACTGGGACATCGCTACCGGCTTCCCGGAGACCGCGACTCATATTATCGATTTCGGCCCGGGTGGCGTGAACGGCATTGGCCCCCTCACTGCTCGTAATCTCGAGGGTCGCGGTGTTCGTGTTATCATCCTCGGCGACAAGGGCCGTGGTGAGGCTGAGTTATTCGATGTCGATGACGTTCAATACGAAGAGTGGTGGAGTAAGAAGTATGCACCCAAGCTGGTCAAAACGAGGTATGCATTCACAGTTGGGGTCCGACACATGTCCTAATGTCATGTCGCAGTGACGGAACCGTTCATCTCGACACGCGTTTCTCGCGGCTGCTGGGCAAGCCACCGATCATGGTCGCTGGAATGACGCCAACCACTGTGAAAGCCGGCTTCGTATCGGCCGTTCTGTCCGCTGGCTACCACATCGAACTTGCTGGTGGCGGTCACTACAATGCTTCTGCACTCCGAAAGAAGATGGCGGAGATCCAAGCGAAGATTCCCGAAGGTGTTGGTATCACGCTCAACTCTCTCTACATCAACCCGAAGCAGTTCGGCTTCCAGTTCCCGCTCTGGCAGGAGTTGCGTCGCGAAGGATTGCCCGTCGAGGGCTTCTGTGTCGCTGCTGGCATTCCCAGTACAGAAAAGGCGGCCGAGATCATAGCTGGATTGCGCAGCGCTGGTATCAAGCACGTCTCTTTCAAGCCTGGCTCCGTCGACGGCATCCGTCAAGTCGTCAACATTGCAGCGGCCAACCCAGATTTCCCCATCATCCTTCAGTGGACTGGTGGCCGTGCCGGTGGTCACCACTCCTATGAGGACTTCCACATGCCAATTCTTAAGACATACAGCGCCATTCGCCAGCACGACAACATCTGTCTCGTTGGAGGGTCTGGCTTTGGTGGGGCAGATGACCTTTGGCCGTACTTGACTGGAGACTGGTCAAAAGCGAAATACAACACGCAGCCCATGCCCTTCGACGGGTTCTTGTTCGCTAGTCGCGTTATGGTTGCCAAGGAGGCTCACACGAGCTCTTCCGTCAAGGACCTCATCGTTGCTGCTCCCGGTGTCAGTGACACAGATTGGGAGAACACCTACGTCAAGCCAACCGGTGGTATCCTCACTGTTCGCTCGGAGCTTGGGGAACCCATCCACAAGGTCGCCACTCGCGCTGTCAAGTTATGGAAGGAGTTCGACGACACGGTATTCAAGATGCCAAAGGATAAGCGTGCCGCTTGGCTTGCTGAGCGCAAGGCGGAGATCATCGAGAAACTCAACAAGGACTTCGCAAAGCCTTGGTTTGGGTGGAAGAAAGATGGGACTGTCGCGTTTGACCTGGGTGACATGACCTATGAGGAGGTTACCCTCCGCATGGTCCGCCTGATGTATGTTGCTCACCAGGACCGCTGGATCGACACCAGTTTGCGCAACTTAACTGGAGACTGGTTGAGGCGTGTCGAAGAACGCTTCGCTGGCGTCAACGGTGGTCTCAAACCAAGTATCTTGCAAAGCTTCAACCAGCTCGATAATCCTACTGCCTTCGTCACTGAATTCTTCGACAAATACTCTGCAGCTACGGAGCAGCATTTGGCGGCCGAAGACCGTGCTTATTTCCTCACCATATCGCAGCGCCCCGGTCAGAAGCCTGCGCCTTTCATTCCTATTTTGGACGCCAGTTTCGAAGTTTGGTTCAAGAAGGTTTGTACAATGTCAGTTTTCATTCATCTTTGCTCACCAACTTGTAGGATTCGCTCTGGGCTGCGGAGGACATCGAAGCTGTTTTCGACCAAGACCCCCAGCGTGTGTGCATCTTGCAGGGCCCCGTTGCAGTCAAATACTCCAAAGTCAAGGATGAGCCCATCAAAGACCTTTTAGGGAACATTACTTCCCAACTCATCGAGCAACTCTTGGAGCATTCCTATGGAGGTGATGCCGACCAGGTTCCCACCATTGACTATCTCGCCCCCGAGCCCGAAGAATTCGATGTTCCAGATAACGTCGAGGTAAAGAAATCGTCTACGAGTATTACCTACGAAGTTGGCAGCGTGCTTCCCGATGTCTCCGAATGGCTTGAAGTTTTGTCTGGTTCCGAACTGAACTGGCTGAAGGCGCTCTTAACCTCGGAGACCATCGTGCAAGGGAGTGCATACATCGATAATCCCCTTCGTCGCGCTCTCCGCCCTCGTGCTGGCCAACGCGTCGTTATCGGACTGGACGGTGACTCTCCCGTCTCGCTGACCTTCTATGGTGCTGCTCGTTCGTTCGGCGCGCACAAGGCTGACTTCAAGGCTGTCGAAATCAAATACTCTGCATCATCGAAGTTGATAGATGTTACACTTTCCGAAGATCGCCGCAATAGCTCCGTCCCGTTGTTCCTCCAATTCAAGTACGTTCCCAGCATGGGGTCAACTCCCATCCATGAAGTCTCCGAAGGTCGCAACCATCGCATTAAAGAGTTTTATTGGAAGTTGTGGTTCGGTGATCAGGAGCCATTGCCGGAGATCGGCCTTCACGAGACCTTCATTGGGCCTGAGGTCGCGATCTCTGGCCAGCAGGTGGAAACGTTCTGTGGGGTTGTAGGCAACCAGAATGAGGCCTACAAGCTTGCCCGAACGACCAAGGTCAAGGCTCCGATGGACTTCGCAATTGTCACCGGCTGGCAGGTAATTAGATTGGTTGTAGGCTGGCTTTGTTTCGTTGCTGACATGCGTTACAGGCTATCATGAAGGCTATCTTCCCTCCTGTTATTGATGGAGATCTCCTCAAACTCGTCCACTTGTCAAACGGTTTCCGGCTCCTCCCTGGCGCCGAGGCCCTTGAGGCTGGCGATGCTTGTATTGCTGATGCTCGCATTGCATCTGTGAAGAATACGGATGCAGGAAAAGCGGTTCAAGTCAAGGGACGCGTCTTCCGTGACGGTAAGCCGATCATCGAAGTGTCATCCTCTTTCCTTTACCGCGGTCGTTTCACCGACTTCGAAAATACGTTTGAGGCCGTCGATGAACCCGACTATGTCGTCGAGCTGCCTGATGCTGCTGCTGTTGGCGTGATCGAATCAAAGGAATGGCTGGATTGGGAGGTCGACCAGCCTGTCAAAGCCGGCATTACTCTTGTTTTCCGCGTGCGTTCTCAGGCCACCTTCAAGGACAAGACTTCCTACCGCGATGTCCGTGTCACTGGGGACGTGTTCCTTCGCGACCAACTCAAGCGTCTCAAGAAAGTCGGCTCCGTGGACTTCAATCAAGAGGGCTGCCAAGGCAATCCTGTTGTCATGTATCTCCAGCGACACGGAGTTCCAGAAGGGCGTCTCACACCTCTAGCGAATGAGGGTTACACAATGTCCAAGACTGTCTCGACTACGTTCACCGCTCCGCTGACGAACGAGCCGTACTCTATCATATCTGGCGATTTCAACCCCATTCATGTCAATCCCTACTTCTCAGACTACGCTTCTCTCCCGGGCACCATCACTCATGGAATGTGGTCCAGTGCCGCAACGAGGAAATTTGTGGAGAACGTTGTTGCTGAGGGCAATCCTGCTCGCGTTATTGCGTATGCTTTTCTTTGTTCTTTGGTGTCTATCTTTCTAACTGCCTCATAGGTATGACGTGAGCTTCGTTGGAATGGTCCTACCTGGAGATCAGCTGACGGTCAAGATTCGTCACATCGGCATGCGTGACGGTAATATGGTTGTGAAGGTGGAGACATTTAACGAGCGCGACGAGAAGGTCATCGATGGTAATGCTGAGGTTGCGCAACCCACCACCGTCTATGTTTTCACTGGTCAAGGCTCGCAAGAGCCCGGCATGGGTATGGACCTCTACAATTCGTCTCCTGCGGCACGTGCGGTCTGGGACGGTGCTGATGCTCATTTGCGCGCCGTCTACGGCTTTTCCATCATCGAGATCGTCAAGGACAATCCGAAACAGAAGACAATTCACTTCGGTGGTATCAAGGGCCAGGAGATTCGCCAGCGATACATGGACATGTCATATGACACTATGGACAAGGATGGCAACGTCAAGACTCTCCCACTATTTTCTGATATCGACATCCGGACGCCAAAATACACTTTCAGTCACCCCAATGGCTTGCTTTTTGCCACCCAATTTGCTCAGATCGCTCTCGTGGTCACGGAGAAGGCCGCCTTTGAAGATATGCGTGCCAAAGGCTTCGTACAAAATGACTGTGCCTTCGCCGGCCATTCGCTTGGTGAATACTCTGCTCTCGCTTCCATCGCCGATGTTCTGCACATTTCTGCCCTCGTCGATGTCGTCTTCTACCGTGGCATCACCATGCAACGCGCCGTGGAACGGGATGCACACAATCGCTCCAACTACGCCATGTGTGCCGTCAATCCTGGTCGCATCTCCAAGACTTTCAGTGAAACGGCATTGCGCGAAGTTGTGGATACGATCGCAACCAGCACAACCACCCTCTTAGAGATTGTCAACTACAATGTTGAGGTAACCATATCACTCAATTTATGAGAACGCTGTTCACGTATAATTGTAGGGGCAACAATATGTTTGTGCTGGGGAGCTCGTGGCTCTTCAGACGCTGACCAATGTCTTGAACTATCTGAAAATACAGAAGATTGACATTGCGAAAGTGAGTTGCTTGTCATTTTTGTGATTTTGTTTTGTTTATGCGCTTGCACAGTTGACGGAGAAGTTCACGGTCGAGAAAGTAAAGGAGATGCTGTGCGATATTGTGACGGAATGCTTCGATCGCGCCAAAGAGCTTCAGAAAGCTGAAGGTTATATCAAGCTCGAGCGTGGATTTGCAACGATACCTCTTCCCGGCATAGATGTGCCCTTCCACTCGCGCTACTTGTGGGCTGGTGTGATGCCCTTCCGAGCATGTATGTATCATTTTAAACGTCTGACGCCGCAAAGCTGACATTTTGTGTAGACCTGTCGAAGAAGATCAATCCCACGTTGCTCAACCCCGACATGCTCATCGGAAAGTACATCCCCAACTTGGTTGCGAAGCCATTCGACATCACGAAGGAGTACACGCAACTGATCTATGATCAGACGTCGTCACCGCGCCTCGATAAGGTGCTGAAACGGTGGGAACAAGAGAACTGGGAATCGCCCGACCAAGCTCAAAAGCTTGCATATATTATCCTTGTCGAACTTCTCTCGTACCAGTTCGCGTCTCCAGTGCGCTGGATCGAAACACAAGACCTCCTTTTCACTGCATATCACTTTGAACGCCTCATCGAGCTTGGTCCTTCGCCGGTTCTCACTGGTATGGCAACGAGGACCCTTAAGGCGAAGTATGAAGACGAGGACGATGCTGTGAGCCGCAAGAGGGCTGTACTTTGTCATGCGAAGAACGCGCGGGAGATTTATTATCTCTTCGAGGACGAGGCTGAGGCCCCCGCTACGGAGTCTACTGAAGCACCCTCTCCTGCCCCCACCGCTGCCGCCACACCCTCGCCTGTTGCAGCTCCTGCCCCTTCTGTAGCCCCCGCCGCCGCTATCGAAGATGTTCCTCTCAAGGCTGGTGATATTCTGGCATCTATCATCGCTCAGAAGTTGAAGAAGAAGATCGAGGAGGTTCCTCTCTCCAAGTCCATCAAAGATCTCGTTGGCGGCAAGAGCACCCTGCAAAATGAAATTCTCGGCGATTTGCAGCTCGAATTTACTTCAGCCCCCGAGAAGGGAGAAGAACTCTCGCTCGAGGAACTTGGTTCTGCTCTCGGCGTCGGGCACCCTGGCACGCTCGGCAAGTATACCTCAGGCTTGATTTCCCGCTTAATCGGTGGGAAGATGCCAGGAGGTTTCAATGTCTCTGCAATCAAGACCCATTTGTCGAAGAGCTGGGGACTCGGTTCCTCTCGTGCAGATGGCGTTCTTCTATTGGGCACGACCATGGAGCCCGCCAAGCGCCTTTCCTCCGAAGGTGAGGCAAAGGCCTGGTTGGATGGCGTCGTCGCTCTCTATGCTAAGCGCTCTGGCATATCCCTCGCAAGTGGTGGTGCTGGCGGTGCTGGCGGCAGCGGCGGCGGAAGTGGTGGTGCTGTCATCAATAGCGAGGAGTTCATGAAATTCCGATCTGAGCAAGATAAATTCGTTGGTCAGCAGATCGAACTGTTTATGCGCTACCTTAACCGTGACTCTCGTGCTGGCGAAATCGCTTATGACAAGGAAAAGGCTGCGAGTGCTCAACTGCAATCTCGTTTGGACGCAATCGCGCGGGAGCACGGTGACACATATGTTGATGGTATCCAGCCCGTCTTCGACCCATTGAAAGCCCGTCACTTCGACTCCTCCTGGAATTGGGTTCGCCAAGACGCTCTTCTCATGTACTACGATATCATTCACGGACGTCTTACAACCCTCGACCGAGAACTCACTGCTCGTTGCATTAATCTCCTCAACCGTGCTGACCCCGAGCTCTTGATCTACATGCAACATCACATCAATCACTGCGATGCTACCAAGGGCGATACATACGTACTTGCCAAACAGTTCGGCCAGCAACTCATCGACAACACAAGGGAAGTTATTGGGCACCCGCCTGTCTACAAAGATGGTATGTTGCCGCGTTATTATTTTTACTTATCGGTCTAATTCGTTTTCAAGTGACTTTCCCTACTGCTCCACGCACTGAGGTCACTGCCAAGGGTGACATTGTTTATACTGAGGTGATGCGCGAGAATGTTCGAAAACTTGAGGCATACGTCGAGGAGATGGCTAGCGGTGATACGATTTCGACTGTCAATATCCAGAAGGTCCAGGAGGACGTGCTCAAGCTGTGGACTGTGGTCAAATCGCAACCAGGCATCAGCCAGGACCAGAAGAACCGTATCAAGGCATTGTACGAAGGTGTCGTTCGCTCACTTCGCAAAGGGCCCGATTCTCGTCAACGCCCTCGCTCGCGTCGTTCTTCTTCACAGTTCCTCCGACCTCAGGTATCTGTGGTGACTACCGTTTCTTCTGACAAGGTGCCGCTCTTGCATCTCAAGCGCAAAGTCGGAAGCAACTGGGAGTATTCCAGCAACCTCACAGGCGTATACCTTGACATTCTCCACGAGATCGCCACATCGGGCACCACATTCAAAGACAAGAATGCTCTCCTTACTGGTGTCGGCAAAGGCTCCATTGGTGTTGAAATTCTGAAGGGTCTACTCTCTGGAGGTGCACACGTCGTCATCACCACCTCTCGCTACAGCCGCGCCAGCGTCGAATACTATCAATCCATCTACCAAAGCTTCGGTGCTCGTGGTTCCGCCCTCACCGTCGTACCCTTCAATCAAGGATCAAAACAAGACGTCGAAGCTCTCATTGATTATATTTATGCCACTCTCGGCATGGATTTGGATTATATTCTTCCATTCGCTGCTGTGCCAGAGAACGGCCGCGAGATTGATGGGCTCGACGATAAGTCCGAGCTTGCTCATCGCATCATGCTTGTCAATTTGTTGCGCATACTTGGTGCAGTCAAGACGAAGAAAGCGTCTCGCCAGTTTATTACTCGGCCTACCCAAGTCATTCTGCCGCTCTCGCCCAACCATGGTCTCTTCGGTAATGATGGTCTCTACTCAGAATCAAAGATTTCTCTCGAAACGCTTTTCAACCGCTGGAACTCTGAGAGCTGGGGCGAATACTTATGCCTGGCTGGCGCCGTCATCGGGTGAGTAAATACCGTTGATTGCAATTTAAATCTTGACTCAGGTTTTTTCCAGATGGACCCGCGGCACTGGTCTCATGAGCGCCACCAATACTGTCGCCCAGGAGCTCGAGACACACGGTGTTCGCACATTCTCCGCGAAAGAGATGGCCTTTAACATCCTTGGTCTGATGCACCCACTCCTCTTCAGCATTACGCAAGTAGAGCCGATCTGGGCAGACCTCAGCGGAGGAATGGATCGTCCCGACCTCGCTGACGTCGTAACTCGCATTCGATTGGACCTCAACCAGAAGAGTGAGCTCCGCCGTGCTATTGCCCGCGACAATGCACTCGATTTCAAGGTTATCAACGGTGCTGAGGGCGAACGTGTCCTTCAGTCGGTCAACGTCGTCCCGCGTGCAAACTTCAAGTTCGATTTCCCCGCACTTGAATCTACCTCCGCGGTCGAGCAACTAAGCAAATTGAGAGGTCTCATTGATCTAGAGAAAGTTGTCGTGATCACCGGTTTCGCTGAAGTTGGACCATGGGGTAGTTCGCGCACACGATGGGAAATGGAAGCTCGCGGAGAATTCACAATCGAAGGTTGCATCGAGATGGCGTGGATTATGGGCTTCATCAAACACTTCGACGGCCGCCTCAAGGACGGTACTCTGCACGTTGGCTGGGTGGATGCCAAGACTGGCGAGCCCGTTGATGACAAGGATGTTAGAAGCCGTTACGAGAAGGAAATCCTCGCTCATGCTGGTGTTCGCTTGATCGGTGAGTATATTTTCAAACAGAGTCGGATTACCACTAAACAATTGTATAGAACCGGAACTATTCCGAGGCTACGACCCCAAGAAGAAGGTATTCAACCAGGAAGTCGAGCTGATCCACGACTTGGAGCCTATCGAAGTCGCCAAGTCCGAGGCTGAGAAGTTCAAGCACGAACATGCAGAGAAATGTGATATTTGGGCCGGCGAGGGCGACCAGTGGTTCGTCAAGTTTAAGAAGGGAGCACGTGTCTTCGTCCCCAAAGCCTTCCGCTTCAGTCGCCTTGTCGCAGGACAGATTCCTACTGGTTGGCACGCGGGAAGGTATGGCATTCCCGATGATATCATCGCACAGACAGATCGCACCTCGCTATGGGCCCTTGTCTGCACCGCCGAGGCCCTCAATATGTCCGGCATTACCGATCCTTACGAGTTGTACAAGCATATGCATCCCTCGGAAGTCGGTACCTGCGTTGGTAGTGGTATGGGAGGTACCGAGTCATTGGCAAAAATGTTCAAGGATCGTCGTGACGAAAAGGACGTGCAGAATGATATCCTTCAGGAAACGTAAGTCGCTTGGTGATCGGATGGGCGGTTTTCTGAGCGTAACTTTCAGGTTCATCAACACTACCGCCGGATGGATCAACCTTTTGCTTCTGTCTTCTAGCGGGCCTGTCAAGATTCCCGTTGGCGCCTGGTGAGCACCGGATCCCCGCTGCTATTCCATATACTTAAGACTGAACACCTCGTAGTGCAACTGCCTTGCAGTCCCTCGAGATCGCTTGCGATACCATTCTCTCCAACAAAGCCAAAGTGATGATTGCAGGAGGCTTCGATGATATCAGTGAAGAGGGCTCTTACGAGTTCGCGAACATGAAGGCTACCAGCAATGCGGAGACGGAATTCGCTATGGGTCGCGAGCCGACTGAGATGTCTCGTCCAGCTACTACTACGCGCGCAGGGGTATGTGGCGGTATACAACCAAAACTTTACTCTGGCTGATTACTGGACACAGTTCATGGAATCTCAAGGTACTGGCATTCACATTGTCATGAGTGCGAAGACGGCGCTCGAGCTTGGTGCCCCCATTCGTGGTGTGCTTGCATTCACGTCAACTTCAACGTGCGTAACGACTCCGATGCATTTGATACGCTTGACTGATTGTTATCTAGTGATAAGGCGGGTCGTTCAATCCCTGCACCTGGACGTGGAGCTCTCTCCGTTGCCAGAGAATTACCTTCGAACTACCCATTGCCATCTCTCGGCCTTGACTACCGTGCCCGACAAATCTCATTCAGACGCCAGCAGATCTCACAATGGCTCAGTCATGAACACGTTCAATTACAACACGAAATTGAGGCTCTCAAGGCAGAGAATAGTGTTGTTGACGATGACTACTTTGCCTCCCGCGTCGCTGACATCGAAAAGGAAGCTCGTCGCCAGGAGAAGGAGGCTCTTGCAACCTACGGCATGCTGGAAGGCTCTGACGCACGCGTTGCTCCTATGCGCCGTGCACTGTCTGTGTGGGGTCTGACTGCAGATGATGTTGGCGTTCTTTCCATCCACGGTACCAGTACTGGTGCCAACGAGAAGAATGAAACCGAAATATGGCACAATATCCTCCGTACGATGGGTCGCACCCATGGGAATGCTGTCCCTGTCATGGCACAGAAGAGCTTGCTTGGGCACTCGAAGGGTGGCTCAGCCGCCTGGCAGATGGCCGGCCTTCTTCAAACTGTGATCACTGGTATTATTCCAGGCAACCGCAACAGCGACAATGTCGACCCCAGATTCGAGGCCCACCATAACCTCATGTTCCCATCTCGGTCCATTCACACTGATGGTATTCGTGCAGGTGTCATGGTAAGGCAATAGACGTCAGATTGTCAACAAAGCTGATGATCCTTGTCCAGTCATCCTTTGGGTTCGGTCAAGTTGGCGGTACTGCCGTCGTCGTTCATCCTCGTTACCTCTTCGCTTCTTTGGAACCCTCCGATTACGAATCCTACCGATTCCGCAACCGCGTTCGTGCCCAGGAAGCATACAAGGTCATGTCTGAGATGATGACTACCAACTCCTTGGTCAGGATCAAGGATGGTCCACCATACAGCGCCGAGCTCGAGTTCGCTGTCCTCATGAACCCCATGGCTCGCGCCACCTTCGATCCTAAGACGCGCAGTTACTCCTACGCCGCTGACCTCGACAAGAATGTACCCTTCGACACTGCAAATGCCAAGACGGTAGCAAGTGCGCTTGCACCCGCAACATCTGCCATTGGCGTTGGTGTTGACCAAGGCAAGGGTTTGTTATCAGCTGATTAAGTGATGCCTTACCATTCCTACAGAATTAATATCCTCTGTCCCTTCCTCGAACCCAACGTTCGTGGAGCGCAACTTCACCGAAGCTGAAATCGCTTACTGTCGTTCACAACCTTCACCTCAAGCCTCATTCGCAGGACGCTGGGTTGGCAAGGAGGCCGTTTTCAAATCGCTCGGCGTGTCATCGAAGGGTGCCGCTGCTGCGATGAAAGATATCGAAATTCTTCCCAACGAATCTGGTGTCCCCACCGTCTCCCTCCATGGCGATGCAAAGTTTGCTGCGGATAGCAAGGGAATCCAACAGGTGTTGGTGTCGTTGAGCCACTCCGAGGTAGGATGGCTTTACTACTTTCACGATCTTCCGCTGACGCTTTTTGTAGAATGTCGCAATCGCTTTTGCTCAAGCATCATGATGACTTTTTATGTTACTGTTTCAATACCCATTAGACCTCATTAGATTCATAATCCTACGTTCATGTACCCTAAATGCATTCATGATGACCCAATGAATTCTTTCTTATATCTCTTCACTCTTCCCTTGGAGAACTTACAGTGTCAGAAACATAAAGCTTATTGTCGACAAGATAATTTGTAATAAGGTCAGTAACTAGTCGCCTCCAATCATTATCACCAACTGCGACTTCAGCCCTGACTTCACTGGAACTGCAAGTTTGCTGATCCTTACCGATATCCATCAGATGGATTCGTTCCCCTCTGATAAACTCGTCCGCAATATTCTGAATTTGTTTTTCTGCGTCATCCTCACTTGCTCGGCGAGCACATACTATACGACAGTCCTCCGCATCCGGGGAAAGGAAGTTGCGAAGCAGGCGCATTAACTCATGCTCGGAAGCATAGTAATTAACAGAGAAAATGCGCATGAGTGTATCAAGGCCCATTAGGAAGAAGAGTTTTGGCTGGGGAATGGTAGGTAAGTCGGCTGAGGTGAATGAACTGCGCAACGACGCGAGTCTCGTGCGGAGAAAAGGGTGTAATGTAGTTGATTTTCCAACGAAGGTGGGCTCGTCGATGATTGCTATTGCAGTGTTGTTGATATTCGGCAAAGGTGATGGAGTGTGGTCCACAGCGACACTGCGCGACAGGAGATACATCATCTCGAGTCGCTGGATGTAACTTGCATCCCCTGGCTTTAAGGACTTGTCCGCGTTGCGAACGGACAATAAAAGAAGCCTTGCGTCATAGTCTAGCGTGTCAGAGGTAGTGACTTGGTCGCATGGGGGATCATGCCAGGGAAGCCGAGAGTTGATCAGTGTGAGGTGTGCCAAAGTGGGAGGATTAAATGACGAATCCAAGACCGATATGCGGAGAACCGGATTCGATGTGCGACCAGGTCGATATGGCCAGAACTCATGAGGCGTGTGGACTAGCTCGACTGTTGAGAGTCCTTGCCGGAGTTTCTGGAGCGAACGCAGAGCATTGCTTGTGAATCCTGGCGGTAACACAGAGGATGGCATTACTAAAGTTACTTACCTTAGTAAGATAAGATGGCTCGGCACAGCTCGGCACCTGCCGTGATTGCGGTAAGTCACTAGTCACATTTTGGCACTGAACAATCTCCTACCAGGCATCATGGAAAAAGATGCGGATGGCTTTTACACTCCTAAAGCTGATGATATACGCCCCGCCGCGACAGAGGAGGTAAAGGAAGAGGCGAAACCCACAGTGCCCACATCAGAATCTGGTACGCAGAGTTCCCTGTCTACCTTGTACTTTCCACTGTGCTCAAGATATGCACAGCCAGCACCGATCTCCTTCCCTCAACTTTCGAAGTCACGGTATACTGATCTGTCCAAGCATTTGGGTCCATTTGTCTTACGCTTAGATCAGGTTACGCTTGCCGATCAACAAGCCGACCCAAACTCCCCCCTCTATAGTGCAAAGTCCTTTGAGGAACTAGGTTTGTAAGTCATCTTGTTATACCTTGTGCCACGCACTCCATTAATGATTTGCCACACAGGAACCCCGATTTACTGAAAGGCATCTATGCTCTTGGTTTTTCCAAGCCCTCCAAGATCCAAGAACGTGCTTTGCCACTACTACTCGCCAATCCGTGAGACATCACACTATGTCGCTCAGTGTTACTGTCACTCACTAGTATGCCTAGACCTCAGAACATGATCGGACAGTCACAGTCTGGCACGGGGAAGACTGCTGCCTTTGTGCTTACCATGCTAAGTAGGGTCGACTTTTCAAAAAACAAGACTCAAGTATGTCGTGGTGTTGGAACCCGTTGAGCCTCCATTTATATCCCTTCAGGCTATCTGTCTCGCACCCTCGCGAGAACTTGCCCGACAAATAATGTCAGTCGTGGTGGCGATGGGAAAGTTCACCCCCATACAAACAGAATATGCTATCAAAGACAATCTCCCAAAGGGCGTCACACGGATAACGGCGCATATTGTAGTCGGCACCCCGGGCACTATGACTGATCTCTTGCGGAGAAAGGTCATAGAGTCTTCGGAAATAAAGGTCTTCGTATTGGATGAAGCCGATAACATGCTTGATCAGGGTGGACTGGGTGAACAAACGTTGCGAGTGAAGAAGTGAGTGGTATCTTGTATGACTGCGCTTCTCGCTCATCCTTACTGTCCTTAGCATGCTGCCTCGCAATCCACCGCCCCAGACCATCCTTTTCTCTGCCACGTTCCCCGATCACGTTCGCACCTTTGCTAACAAGTTTGCTCCAAATGCGAACAAGATTGAGCTTCAAAAAGAAGAGTTATCCGTTGAGGGTATCCGGCAATTCTACATGGACTGCCGAAATGAGGAACACAAATATGATATTCTGGTTTCCCTTTATCAGCTCCTGACAATCGGCCAGAGTATCATCTTCTGCGAGGTTTGCGTGGTTGGCTACTTCCCAGGTCGACTGCTGATAGCCACCTAGCATCGGCACACAGCAGATAGAATCGCACAACGAATGACTACGGAGGGTCACAAAGTAGCCTCACTACACGGTGCAAAGGATGCTGCTGAGCGTGATGCTATCATCGACAGCTTCCGCGAAGGTCGCGAAAAGGTTCTTATCACGACCAACGTCATCGCCCGCGGGATCGACATCTTGCAAGTGAACATGGTCGTCAACTACGACCTCCCACTGATGAACGAACGCGGAAATCATAAATCGAATGATACTCGGCCCGATGTCGAGACGTACATTCACCGTATCGGTGCGTCTTACCGCGATAACAATGGTTACATGGGTCTGGATTATACTGACGTTGGTGTATTAAGGTCGTACTGGTCGCTTTGGGCGTAAGGGTATTTCAATCAACTTCGTTCACGACCGAAGAACATGGCAGCAGATGGAAGAGATAGAGGAAGTGCTTGGAAAGAAGATCATTCGCATAGAGACGAACGATTTGGACGAGATGGAGGAGGTACGCTCCCCTCTTCCATCCTTTACGTTGACTTTGACCATTTCCTTCCGTAGAAAATGAAGAAGGCGCTCAAATAAGATATCGACCCCTGCAACCCGGTACGGGGGGTAGGAGCGGCGACCATTTCTGACACGTAGTTAACGGATTTCAACTCTGCACTTATCTAGCCGTCTGGCCGTTGGAAGGCTTCCTGGCACTTAATTCATGGATTTTGGACTACAGGTTGACATACCACTCATTGATTCTAAGGGGCTATTGAATTTCGCCATACATTGCTTGGTCGTTGTTCGGAAACGTTCAGCGCAAGGACGGAACGCTACGAAGCGTTCCAAACACTCGTGGTATTCCTGTGGTACGTTAGAATAGCGCATCCAATTATATACTAACCGAGGAAGCTAGTATGTAGTAGTATGCAGACATTCCCTCCTTTGTGTTGCTCTGTAAACCAACGAAGCGCTGGCATGAGTACATGCCAATGTCAAAACAGTAAGCAATTCATTTTTTATGTGAGAATTGCAGATGGAGTGCTAGGGTATAAAAAATCCATGCCCGGTATTGGTACCTTCTGTTGGCGTCTGTGGAAGGATCAATAACAGCCGATATAACAGTCTAAATTGAACCTACAGCTCCTGAACTGGTAGGCATATCTAAACGTCACTATATTACCGGGTTCAATATATAATGACACGCACCACGGATAACGAAGTTTGCCAAAACTGCAAAGAAGAGGAGTGCACTGACGACGACAGGGCCAACGATATCGTCTGTGGCCATGAGAAACAGAACAGATTTTAGGAACCCCCCGACGCACCATAATGTCCAGGATCACGCTTGCGAATCATTGAAATACGAGATTGGTAGAGTGTGAAACCATATATCTACAAAGATCATGGAGCGAGAAGTTCTGAGGCAGTGAGATGACGAATTACCACAACGCCGATGCTGATAGCAGCGTAAGCATAGGCAAAGTTGCGCGCGATGGGTTCCTTCGAGGCGTTAAATAGGGCAAGAGACAATGTGCCGAGGAGGATCGCAACGGTAAGCCAAGATATCCAAGCTACACGGGGAGTCAATCGGAGGGTAAGAAAAGACAAATAGACCATGCTCACTGCGTTCATTGGCAAACCAGACCTTGCCTTCTACCTTGAGCGATGTTGCGAGTTTTTTTGGGATGCGTATCTGAGGAGGCACGGAGTTGATGGCATGATAATCGCAAACAGTTGGCCTTTCGCCATCGAGGTCCTGGTCCGTCTCAGGGATATCATCCTGTCTTGTATAGCGAACTGGGCGTTGAGCGCTTGGTAAAGAAGCTAGGGCAGATGATGTGAACGGGAAGAATGTCGCCCAAGAAGGCGTTGAGCGTGCAGTCCCGTCGTGGCTTTCAGAGGTGTCTGCCATATCAACTGGAACTGGTGCAAGAAGCGGATTGTCGGGGATAATGACCGATCCATATATGGAAGGCAGTTCTCATCTGTCTTCGCGTGACGTCAATCGAGTTGGTTCTGGGATGTTCTGGGGAAGTCGTGAAAACTAAATGAACAACACCCTTCTTATATCTGCACGTCCTGCAGGTCGCCAGTCTTCTGCTTCAGCATGGGTGCAGACTACTACAAGACATTGGGCATTCCTCGCAGCGCTACAGAAGATGAGGTCAAGAAGGCCTACAAGAAAATGGTACATTCCTCCCCATCTCATAACCAACGCCGCCACTCATCATTCGCTCTGCTAGGCATTGAAATGGCACCCTGACCGTAACCAAGGGTCAGAGGAAGCTTCACAGAAGTTCAAAGAGGTGTGTTGAAGTTAACGCTCTCTGTGTTCTACCGCCTCAACACACCTTACTAAGGTCTCTGAAGCATTCGAGGTCCTCAGTGACAAGAACAAGCGCGCTGTATATGACCAGGTTGGGGAAGAAGGTCTCAAGGGCGGTGCAGCGCCACCACCCGGAGCTGGCTTCTCTGGGTTTTCGGGCTTCCCAGGAGGGACTACCTTTACTTTCAACATGAGTCCAGGTGGTGGCGCGGGTGGGTTTTCCCCTAGCGACCCTCAACGAATATTCGAGTAAGTGCTATGTGTGTCAAGGTAATTGGCCATGTAACTCAACGTTTACATGTAGACAAATGTTCTCTGGGGTGTTCCCGGGTTTCGGGGGCATGGGTGGGATGGGCGGCACAGGGGGTATGGGAGGCATGAGACCAATGTTTGATGAAGATGATGATATGGGCGGTGCCCAATTCTTCTCTGGCATGCCCGGCGGTATGCCTCATCGCTCGTCCCAACGCGCAACCTCTACACCAGCGTTCCAACAACCATCCGAAATAACCCGGCCACTCAAAGTCTCCCTCGAAGAACTCTATAACGGTGCTACGAAACACCTCAAAATTGGGCGCAAGTTGCTTAATGGAACGACGGAGGACAAAGTGCTCGAGATCCATGTCGTTCCTGGATGGAAAAGCGGCACCAGGGTTCGGTTCCCGCGCGCCGGAAACGAGCAGCTCAGTGGTGAAGGCCAAGACCTCGTATTTGTTGTAGAGGAAAAACCACATCCCGTCTTCACACGAGACGGGGACGACCTCAGATGCACCATCAAGATACCCTTAGTAGAGGCACTCACGGCCGACCTCATCAAACGAACGGTGGAGTATCTGGACGGGCGCAAACTCCAGATCACCGCACCACCTGGTGTCCTGAAACCAGGCAGAGAAACAAGAGTGTCTAACGAAGGGATGCCCATCCGTAGGCAAGGCAGTATGAAGAGAAAAGGGGATTTGATAGTGCGATGGGATGTTGTATTCCCTGATCGGTTAACACCACAGCAGAAGGAAGGGATACGAAGGATTCTGGGGCCGTCACCAACCTGATTATGATCGAGGACTTTTCCTGTGTTAGATTGGCTTAGTGTACGACAGCAATGTACTTTTATTTATTACACATGTAACGATCTCCATCATCCTTGCACACTGTAACCTCTTCCTTCGGACCACACGGGTTGGTTTTTTTTTTTTTTGAATCCATTTAAGTGCATCAGGGTCGACTCGAAATGCTGCCTGCGTCGGCAGAACCCTTGCTCACGAATGGAAATCCAAATCACCTTGTTTAACAAGGTCACTGCAACTGGAAATCTGTCGAGTTTTTTTGAATCTCTGCAGTGGCTCACTTTCAAAGCTCTGTCTGCAAGACTTTGTATACTACACATGTGCTTTCATAGATGATAATCATACCTGTTTTGTTGATCAAGTACGCCCAGTCATTCATCCTCTAACTGTAAGTATTCGCTAGGACAGTGGGTGAACAAATGCTCATCAAAATCACGCAAAAGGCGATTGCTGTTTCTCCCATGACTTCGCAATAAGGCTATGTGTTGAACGGAGTCAATTTGCCAGTCGGAGGTGTGCCGAGATTTATTATGCAGTGTTCAATCACTTGTGCTTGGGAATGATAGTCAGTGAAGGCGCATGCAGGTGTCATGGGAAGCTGTTCTGTAAGGGTGCCCTTAGGGGTTACTGTCAAGTCCGGGTCTACTCCGGTAGGGGGTCTGGTCAAGTCCAGATGAAAGCGGATGAAGGACAAGGGCAGGGGGCTGGACAAGAGGTTAGTCCGGCCAGAGTTGGTGACCGCTTGGATTCAATGACCACCCTTGGCACCAGTTTAAATGAATTCACACGGTCTTTTGATATGGTTTCTTTGCATGAATGAATATATCTCGTAGATCCCACTAGACTTGGAGGCTTTCCGCAAATTCCAAAGAGGGATTGGCCTTCTTC
>Ga0307518_10000039_pt1 | contig 89176 bp, 118 predicted proteins | sample 25_EM_MG_FD_203889 | JGI IMG/M metagenome (GOLD analysis project Ga0307518, IMG submission 203889) | Populus trichocarpa ectomycorrhiza microbial communities from riparian zone in the Pacific Northwest, United States - 25_EM | ecosystem: Host-associated > Plants > Roots > Unclassified | place...
TTTCTTCGCTGATCCTGTTCCGACTCTTTCGTACAAGGGATCAGATAGTGATAGTCATTTTGGTAGGTCATCATACCCAGTAACATGGTAAATGATCCAGACGATATTTGATCACGATATTTCAGTCAGACCTATTAAGAGGTCCTTGACTCTTCGAGAATGCTGACGTTGCAAATGGAATTCAACGGTCCCTTTAATGGTACCGAGAAGCAAAGCAATCGGAAGTTCAGGCTGAGAACAAACTTGGCCTTGCTGACCATACTTCTTATCTTGTCACAACTACCGGTTGCGTTTCGCCACCGTCCCCGACGTGAATGATGGCATCTTGGCATGGACCCAGAAAGCAATGCACATTTGTGTGCATTGTCTTGGATCAATGGGGTCTTCTGCGGCATATACCGGCCACACCCTGAACAGTGGCAACAGTGGCAAGGCAACTCCGCGCTTGACTTGGACCTTATTGCCTACTGTCAGGTCCACCATACCTATGGGATGAACATTTACCCGAAAGAACGGACTAGCAGCAATTTGCTTTGTTCCAGAAGTACGGCTGATCGGCTGGTCTTCGGTTTTCAATGATTGTAGCGGGGGGACGACACCCAATCTGAGCCTCATCATCTCTATGATCTGCTCGACTCTCTGTGGTGCGGTTAGCACAACACTTTATCTCATAATTTGGGCAAGCGTAATGCACTGATACTCTGCTGTCCGGTTCTGAGCTCGTTGCGACGACGTCTTCAGCAGACATTCAGATGTCAATTTGTCTGTAGGTACTAAGGTGTCGACGTCTGCATTCAACGAAGATGATGCCCACAGGATATTTATCTGTCAACTGCGAGCACCTACTCAGGCTTCTTATTTGGCTTACTTGTTCGCTAGTCCAACAGTTGCAACTTCGTAGTTGCACCCAGGCGCCCTGGGTGGAAACACCAACAATTGGAATGAAAAGCGACTGCTATTGGTTCGCATCAACAACCCTCTACTCTATCACAATTCCCACACCCTGCCTTGGTGGACGTCATACCGATTAGGTGTGATCGAGGTGAGACATTCTGTGTATGTCGTTCGCGGAGATGCGGAAGACAGTGCTATTAATATGTCACGTCGCTACTGAGCTATTGTTTTGTGCTCACAGGGTCTCGTACCTTTTTGTTCCGACTCTTCCTTTCGCCAGGGTACTCCTGGTTGTCAACGTGTTCTCCAAACCACTCCGAGACCTCCCTCGGAACAATGGGCGCTTCGTCAATGACGCCGCCACAAAAAGTATTTCGAAATTTATGATACCCGCTCCGAGGGGTTGACCTGTCCTTTTTAATGGGGTGTGTTTATCTTTTAAGTGTGCTAGCGTCCCACCACCTTCTTTCTCTTTCTCTGATACCTTCCCATAATCGACGTTGCTGGGCTTCGTCATTAGACCATTAATTTTTGGTTTCTACGTAGCTCCATTTAATAATGACGCTCGTAAGTCCTTTCCTTCACCCTATATGTTGCATCATTGATCGTCGATCGACCACAACACTCGTGCGTTACCAGTGGAGCTGCATAACTTGCTCAAAGACCTTTACTCGTAAAGGTGACTTGACCCGTCACCAACTTCTTCATACTGGCATCAAGTGAGTCGCGCCTATGTCGCTCAATGTAAACGAAGTGATCCATTGTCTAGACCTCATGTCTGTCCTACTTGCGGAAAGGGCTTCGCGCAATTCTCTGGTCTCAAGACACATTTGAATGTTCAGTGCGAAACCTTCCCTTCACACCCACCCTTTCGAGTTTAATATTCTTCCAGCACCAAAGCGAAGCCATACGTTTGCGGGATTGGTACCTGCAGGAAGGCATTCGGCGATCCTTCCTCGTGTTCCCGCCATCGAAAGGAGACGCATAGTCGCGAGGGAGCTTACAAATGTCCACTGGATGAATGCGGAACGCGGTAGGTGCCAGTCTAGTCCAAAGTAGGCTTGACATCCATGTGATACCCAGGATCAAGCGTCGTTCTGCCTTCGTAAAGCATCTACAAAGGCATGGGATAGATCCTCGTAAGCTTGATATAAACGTCATCGCGTCGGGCTCTACATCAATACCAGACGGACATTCATGTTTTCGTGCATTGCCTCCCCACATCCCAAGTGAAGCACCTCACTCCCAAGAGAGGGAATCCTCTATATCTTCGAGTAGTAAGTCATTGGCATACTCTTTTCAATTGTATTTCGTATTTGACCGTGCCAAAGGTACTGATAGCCCTCTGCCCTCGTGTTCTTCACTTCTGGATCCCAGTTCCATACTCGGGTCTGGGTTTTCATCGGAGAGCAGTAGCTCTTTGAATCCCCCTTCCTCAGGTTACAGCCTGTCCACACGATACACGCCGTTGGATCAGGCTAACTTGTCGGCTTCCGTTGCTACGATGTACCCCCACGAAGTCTTCTTTGGTGACATTTCCGGACAATTTGAGCACGGAAATGGTGCTGCTTTTCCTTGGGTAGACTGCCCTCTTTTTCCATCACTATTCGGCATTCCTACCCTTGACGCATCCTCGGACGAGGACAGCACGTTCACCCGCTCGCAGACGTCTTCGCCGTTATCGTCGTGTTCGTCTTTGGATTTCCCGAATTTCTTAGATCATTCTGACCTTCCACCGAACCACGCGCCTCAGAACTTCTTCTTCGGTACACAGTGACGCTGGAATCCTGGATCATAGATATACCCTGCTGTTTGCTTCTCCCTCGACTGCTAGTTTTGGTCCACTACTAATTATGATGTTGTAACCTCGAACAGTCACTTTACGATCACATTCATGCGATTTTTATGACGTATACTATGCGCATTACCCCTACTTACCCGTTCATACCCAGACACGTAATTTTTGTGTATTTGTCCGCCAGTTATTTGCTGTATTCACGAAACCTACACGGAGTGCTTGATGCAGTATCAATTTGGTGTGCTTACAAAGTCAATCTGCTTGACAAAGTTCCCGGCGCTTAGCCCAGTTTTTGGCTCTTCTCGCCGTGTTGCCCGCCGAGTTTTTCTAGGAGGAAAAGCTCTCTTGGTTCAGCATCGGCTATACTCGAAAGGCAGCACCAGTATGCTTGCATCTCCCTTGTATCCTGCCCAGCCATTTCCCGCCCAGCTTACATCTGACGACCACTCCCAACTTCGCCCAACAAAAGACGTTGATGCATTCAACAGCCTATTACCACCTCCGATAGAATTCATCGAGGGGTCGTCGACTGGCACTCTGGCGGTCCCTGAAGATAAGTATGAACCTATCAACGGCTCGCCAAAGGCTAATAAGGTTTGTACTGCCGAATATTTTATCGCCCGTATGTTCTGAGGGAACACAGCATCGGGAACTAGGAAAGACGCTTGCTGCGACCCATGCCACTCCGCAAAAACCACCGCAAACCTCCGCGTCCGGCGCGATGAAGCGACACCTGTACAATGGTGTGCTTGATTTAACGTGGCCTGCTGGCTGCACCATTGGCAATGGTCTCCATAACATAGGCAACACGTGTTTTCTCAACAGCGCACTACAATGTCTATTGCATACCCCTCCTCTTCTTCGCGTTCTACACGCCCATTCTCAATCTGATCCATGTTAGTATTGCATCAGTTTTCCTGAAGGACTCGTCAGTAGTCTGACAACGTACAATCGCCAGGCAGAGTGAAGAACAAAGGATTTTGTATGGCCTGCAGTTTCAGGCAGGTAATGATGGATTCGCACCCAAAGTCACGCCCGTTCACTCCTTATCTCATCACGTCGAAATTGAATTGTGAGCCTTTGGCCCGATGGTTTTGCGCTAGCACGTCCTCTGATAACTACTACCAGTGATTGCAAAACACTTGCGCAGGGGTAGGCAAGAAGACTCGCATGAATTCCTTCGGTACGCCATAGACGCTTTGCAAAGGTCGTGTCTAGCCGGATATCCTCAGTACGTATTGGATCGCCACTCTATGACGATTCTTAACCTGCCGTAATAGGAAAATCGACCACGAATTGGAGAAGACAACATGGGTGCACAAGATCTTTGGCGGGCGCCTACGCTCTCGAGTGACATGCCGCGAGTGCAATCACCATAGCGACACCTTTGACAGCATGTTGGATATCAGCCTGGACATCTATGGCTCAAGTACCTTGAAAGAGGCGTTCAAGAAGTTTGTTTCTGTGGACTATCTGAGGGGTGCGGACAAGTACAAGTGCGAAAAGTGAGTTCTTTGCTGCATCGGTGGGTTGGTCAATCACCTGACCTACTGCTTGGACAGGTGTAAGAAACCTGTGGTTGCCGAGAAACAGTTTACGATCCATGATGCTCCTGCGGTACTGACAGTGCATCTGAAGAGGTTTTCTCCACTCGGTCGCAAGATTGGCCACTTCGTGCACTATGACGATCGCTTGTCTCTCCAACCTGTAATGAGCGAGGGTCAATACGGTCCGTCGTATCGCCTTTACGGCATTATCTCGCACGCTGGTGGCGGACCAAACTCAGGGCACTACTTCGCCCACGTGAAGGCTGCGAACGGACGATGGTATGAGATGAATGATGAGATGGTCTCGCTGCAGCACAGACCACCTGTGGATATGAAGAGTGCATACATCTTGTTCTATATGAAGGACAAGGGCCAATCCCTGGATGCTGCCGTTCGCAGCACCGAGACGATAGGGAGCGCGATACCGAGCGCTAAATCGAGCATCGTAGGGAGTATGAAGAAGCGAAAGGTTGTGGATGACGACGAAGACGTCGGTGTCAAGGTGGATCGGCCATTCATTGGTCCCCTGCTTCCGTCTCCTATACCCAACAGTGATGCCTGTCCTTCGTTATCGTCAAAAACTTCTCCAGATCCACAGGCTGTTAGCCTTCAAAAGAAAATCGCAGCTGCGACCAAGTCTAGTGATGCTCTCTCTAGTCTTGCCTTGTATGGGGATGACGACAGCACGGACAGCCCTACGGAACCGAGACCAACAGACTCCGATACGCCCACTGATAGTCCCACAGCGACCCAACCACCCACATCCTCGTTACCCTCTGAAGCCACCTCCGACGCTTCGACTGCTTCGACCGCAACCAATACCCCTCCATTCAACGGTATCACCCCTAGTAGTTTCTATGCCACCCCAACATCCACGCCAGTGTATAATTCTCATAATAGTCAGCTTAACGACAAGAAGCGTAAGCCGCCGGATAGCGACACAGACGACGACGATGGCGATGAGGGACGTCCGTCCTCTGGGACAAAACGATATTCGGAATCACCTCCCTCAACATTTACATCTAAACAAGCGCACCATCACAATCATTCACACAGTCCTCACCATACTTTTCGTAGAAAGTCATTTGGTGGTGGAGCCGTGAATCCCTACAACCGCGTCGTGGGCAATAATACGCTTTTTCATAAGAAAAAGTACACGATGAAGAAACGGATGATAATGTAAAGCTGTAGTGTAGTGTACTTACGAACTATAGTTCCACACACTGCGGTCTATACACTTCAAATTCCAAAACCCAGCTTTCATTATGAGCTCGCATAACCGCAAGCAGGACATGTGAAGTGAATACTTCACGTGATGCTACAAAGGTGTTACCAATGTCATCCATGCCATACCTATAGCTTGGCTTTGACGCCTGAGTTATCTGTGAGCTTGTGTTCTGCTCCATAGTTAGTCCTTCCTTTATCCCTTGGCGTCCCATTATCCATAGCGTTCTCCTTTGGGCTCTCAGAACTGTCATCCCATACCACTACAGTCACAGTCGTGTCATCCCGATAGCGTCGCGCATGAGGGTACGGTATACTCATGAGTGTCCTCACCGCATGTCGATCGCCTCCGCCGAACGCATTTCGGATAAGATGGACGCTCAAATTGTCGTCATCAAAGGACCACGAACCATCTTCCTTCTTATCTGTATCGTTTGGGGTATGCTTTTCCTTTCCTTCGACAGTGGATGTTGTTCCGTGGGTCGTCGCGACAAGGGCGGAGAGTTCGTTTTTGGGGACGGTTCCGCTGAGACCCTGGAGCGCGCCCCCGACGAGGGCAACGACTTCTTCCGAAGTTAACTTGTCCCACAGTCCGTCCGTCGCGAGGACCAGAAAGCGTGGAGGGGATGGCTTGAGCTGCGTGGGGGGTGCGGAACTGGTGTCGTTGGAAAAGTCTCCGAATGTGAGCTTACGATGGGTGACAACTGGTGTTGCAGTTACGTAGGGAGGTGTTTTGAGGAAAGCGGGGGCTGGACGAAGGGGTAGGTTATTTCCGACGAGGAATGCTGTGTTCAAACTTGAAAGATTTCGATTTCACATCATGTAAAGGTCAGGTTATAGAAACCACTTACGCCTCTTGGAGTTCACGAGGCCATTTGTAGCGGGCGTCCCCGAAAGCCCGCGTAGGCTCGAGGCCGCCAAGGACGCGGCCTCTAACAATTACGTTTTCTGCTTCATCAGGTGGATGTTCTGACTGCATTCTACATGCAGTGCATATTTGTCAATAGTTCCAAACAGCGAGGGGGTAATTAAATGCTGTACCTTTTGTGTTCACTAGGATTACGACCGGTTTGGTCTTCGCTGAGAACCTCAACTCTCCAGGACCCCCCACCGTTCTCATCGTCCTCCCAGACACCCGCCACTGCACGGCTGTCCCCTGAGCAAGCGATATGTATGTCATGTTGCGCAGTGTCAATTACGGCCATTAAAGCACAACTTCCTGTGTGTGTATAAGTGTCAGTGAACTTGAAGCAAGGTCGACACATACCGGAAATCGCTGGGAGCATCATCGGGAGTGCGACTGGATGCTTGCTCAAGTCAGGTATGCTTTGCGACGCCACAGCTTCCTTGTCCATGTTCCCAGCCAAAACTTTGAGTGGCGCGTTTATGAGCTCGTCGTCAAGCTTCGTGAATGCCTTCTGTATAGCAAGCGAGACTGCGTCAGGGCTCTGCACCTTGGGAGTCGAGAACCAACTGGAGCTTTTGGTGCCACTGGATAGTTCCAACATGACTGCATTTATTAGGGTCTTGGATAATAGCCGGGATGTATGCGGACCCGCATGACCATCCATGACGGCGAAGAACAGCCAGTCCCCAGGAGCCAGTGGGTCATTTGCATCACGTGCAACAATTGCTTGTCCATGTGCGTCCTCAATGGGCTCATTGGCCGCGACCGAGGCAGTGTTAATACGCCAGTTTGTCCCGCCTCTGTGTACAATGTCCTCTTTGGCGTGCTCCCTGAGACGCTCGTCAACCGTGGACTGGGGGAGGAGGGGGAACATGCGGGTGGTCATGACGGGCTGGCCATCCTCACCGCGAATGCGGACGGGGATTTGGACTGTATTGTCTCTTCGTTGTTTGGAGTAGTAGTGATAGTACAAGTAACCCGGTGTACCAACGAACAGCGTCGTTGCGGCGACTGGTTTCCAGAATCGACGAAGCATGACGAGAAGTGGACGCGTCGTGACGGGTGACGGGTGACCGTGTGACCAGCGCATGTCATTGTCGTTGCCTGATTGGTCACGGTGACTTGGACTGCAACCACAACGTACGGCTGCTGCCACCTGCTTCCTCCTACGACTTCTCTGTGGCAAGACGGGTGATTACAACATGGTCAGCGTGAGATCGTCCCTTGGTGCAAGCACGATGGGTGGGCAGGATGATTGGGGGGAAAGAGGGGCACAACGGCTGGTCGTGGTCGACAGACATGGCCCCAGCAAGACAAACCGAGACCACGATGGACAGCCAGGTGTAGAGTGTGATGGCCACGATCGCTCACAATCACCCCTTTCGATGCCACATGTGAGTGAAGATATGCGTCTGATTCGAAGCATTGCGGAGCCTCAAGGGTACCATCCTGTGTCGTCGTTTACAAAGATACATGCGCATGAAGAGCAAGAGATGATGGGCATGGAAGAGAGCTCACAGGAGCCCTCGATCCCCAAGCAGTTGCGGGTACCCTTGTCGCAGCAACCCTCGCCTGAGTATCTGGCGTCACTAGGCATCAAAGTGCGGGATTTTGCCTATGAGAACACACTCCCCCCGATCATTCCCGTGCCACGGATACCACGCCAAGTTCAACCTGAGCCCTTGCCGAGGAAATGCAATGTGAGGGGGTGGGATGATGAGAGCAGTCAGCAAGGAGAATCCTCGTCTCGATCAGCCAAACCGAATTCGCAAAGACTAGAACGCAAAGCCACTGAGCCTCTGGATAAGGAGTCGCTCGATTATGCACAGGCACTGGAGCAGGTATCGTTTAGAACGATGCACGCGCTGATCAGGCCAGTCATCCGGACGTTTGTTCGATCAGCCACGCCCCCAGAGGGTCTGCCGGTCAGCCCCCTCACCTCTCCACTATCGCCCTCGTTTTCTCAAGAGGCATCGCAAGAATCAGAGCTTGTACAGACACCGAGCCCAATGAAACTCGTTGCAGATGATGCAAGCATCTTAAGTGCCTCACAGACACCCATGCCTGACGCTTTATCTTGTGACTTGTCACCACAGCCTCTGCCACCATCATTTCTCCCCACATCCTCGACACAGCCACAGCCACAGTCACAGCCACCTGCACCCGGACTGGCTTTTTCTGTGCCAGACCTATTTGTCGAAAGCCAGCCAACAAGCACACCGCGCAAGCGTCGCTGCACGAGACGTGTCGGAAATACCCCTTCTAAGGCATCGTCACCTGGTCGGTACCAGTTACGTCGTCGACCTTCGACTCGACGCCCACAGCCCTACCCTGTGACGTCAACGGCAGTCTCCAAGAAGAACTCGCTGACTGGGGTCCGATCACACCGAGCACGCCAGCGATCATGATGGTATAGGATTGGTATTTATTATTTATTGCTGTTGTTGTGCTGCCATTCACTTGTGGAGAATATTCTGCTACTGGACAACTGGATGTAATTCTTCTGTATTTCCCCTGAACTTTGTGCTTGTCGGTGCGGATACCCGAGGTATACATGACGTAAGCAGGGATGCCCTGATAAGGTCGGCCGTAAATGGATTCATATCGGGTGGTCGGATTTGATCTCATCTCGACAAGATCTGTCGAAAAAAAAAACATATAATTAGCATTTAATAATGGGTCAGGCCAACCTCCCAGTCTCTCCATGGCACGACCATCCAATGTCACCATCACCCTCCTCCCTGTGTCCCTCTCCCTCGTACATATCCCTCGCTCTCGTCTACCCCAGCTCACTCATCCAATCCTGAGGCAAATTTTACAGCCAAATCCTACCTTCTTCAATGTTACCTGCAATGAGATAGAACTCACCCTTTTCGCCGAACACCACACCATCCTTGACCTGGACCTCATAGCCCGTCAAGACCGTCGCGCTCACCGCTCTCGCTCGGGCTCAGGCTCTGGACGAAAGCGTTCCGTCGCATATGACTGCGACCAGGTCGAGATCACATGCGAACACTGGAACGTACTCCAGATAGACTCCCATTCAGACCAGCTGGGTATGTACTCGTGGTTTCGTGCCCTCTGCCCTCCCTCTCAGCCCCTCTCTTCCAGATAACTCAGGGGCTCGTGTGCATGAGCTGTCTGCACCTCTGGCGGCCGCAGGCATCTCCATCCTCTACCAGTCTTCTTACATGAGTGATTTTATCTTTGTACGCCCACGTCCTATCGGTTCCGAGTCTCGCCTTCTTGCTTACGTTGATTTCGTAGGTCAAGGAGTCCAGATTGCACCAGGTCATGACTCTTCTCAGAGCTTTCGGCTTTGACCTTTACTCTTCCGACGCAGAACACTCGCCTACGAGAATCACTTCCCCTCTCATTTCCCCAACCCTGGTATACGAAATGAATGCCCACGAGTTGGGCCACGAGTTCAGCCTCGAGTCAGGTGCCGTCCTGACACGGTCCGTGGATGCGTCTGACCGACCCCCATTCTCTCAAAATTACGTTTCTAAGCATCAAGCACCCCATCGACCTTCGCGCACGAAATCCCATTCCCCTTCGTTGACCGATGTTTCTATCTTATCCACAGACCTTGCTTGTGTTGGTTTGTGTGACGAAAGCATGGATAACTGGGCTCTAAAAATAGTAAAACTTGTCGCCTTTCCTGACCTAATACCCTTAAAATCTCGTCCTCACCGACCAAACCCTTATTTTTACGGTTCCAACGGTGTAGCCAATATACCCACTGTCAAACATTCTGAAACGGTCCCAATCCCCGATTTCTTGCTGCGTAGTCGGGCAGGTTCATATTCGACTGACACCACTCTATCTTCTGCCAGTGATGAAGCTGACGATGGATACTTTTCGCATTCCCCCGCTGGAAATGAACCTCCGGAAGGATTCTTATCTTCCCCAGCGTCTCATTCGTACCCCGATCTTTCGCAGTCCGTCCAACCCATGTCTCCATCTTTCAAGCCAACCACAAAGCGTGTCGTATCGCCATCACCCCTTTTCTCCTTCGACCCAAAACCGACGCGGGGGCCCTCGAAATCGACATGTCTACAGCTGAACGGTTCGACCCCCGCCAGACAACCAGCTACCGTTCCCTTCTTCAGTTTCACACGGACCTCAGAAGGATCCTCCCTGACTACGGATGTGTCTGTCCTTGCCGCACTATTTCCACCAAGCGAGAGGCATATGCTCATCTGTGCTGGGGATCTCGATGCACTGGAGAGTGGATCTTCTGATGATTCGGAAGCTTCCGACGAGGACGAGGAGGAAACGGAGGGAGGAACGCTCAAATGCCTGCAGATCGACTTGCGCCGGTTCGGTTTGGGTTAGTGTGATATTAATCGATTTGATTGTAAGCGCTGACACATTGACCCTGGATAGACAAGCATGGGTTGGTCAATCGATATTCACGTGTGCTAGAACAGAAAGGGATCAATCACATGTATAGTTCAACCTACAAAACTGCCAATCTACTTGTAAGTGATCATATTGGGCTCTGTGTTTATATTATGCTAATTAGTGTGACCACCACAGGTCGCAAAAGTCCATGCTAGCAGAGCGCGTGATCTGTTGAGATCATGTTAATATTTCTGACCGTTTTCCAGCCTTCCTTTCTTGGGACAGCTGTCACTCCAGTCATGTCACCCTGCAAGATAGCCGTAGAGCGATATCGCACAGGGCAGGGTTATGCCATGATTGATCACTTCATTTCAGATCTAAACTGTTATCTTACAGCGATGTATCATTACCACAATGTCCACTTATCACTGATCACTCTCTTTTTTTTTTTTTTTTTTGCTCACTTTCTTCCATTTGGACATGGTTAATACAGATCAGCATGTTATTTTGTCCACTGACCCTAGCATTTCTTCTCAGTGGGGCCAGTCTGTATCGGCTACACCATATCATGGAGCAGATTAGCGGTAGCGTTTACCACCATACGCCATTTGGCACGATTGCATCTGCATGCAGTATCGCTTATGCACCGGACCTTTTCTTGGCTGGTTAGTGTGCGTTGTACTTACTAGTGTTAGGGTCGGATATAGTGTGGCCATCAGCTATCCACGTCTCTGAGTGGTTTCAGGGTGGTCTTAGTCGTCTCGTCATAATGAGTGATGCGTCGCGATTCGGGTCCGCGATGTCGGTGATCAGGATAGGGGGTGCCACAGGGGCATTGTCAGGACACGGTTCCTGACATTAAATGGTCCCTGCGGGGAAATTGGGTGACTGCGGCAGTTGCAGGATCTGGCAGAACCGTGCCTTTACTTGGAAGTCAATATTCTAGTAGTTTCTCCGAAACTGAAGGGATGGGGGCTGATGTGATGCAGAAAATCACATAAACCCTTATCGCCCCACAACTTAAATATACGGAGGTTCTTCCGAGTTGCGGTCTTATCAACTGGTTCGCTGAAGGTTATTTTACTGACCCACTTTGGGTTATCGGTTTGGAGGACGTTGGACGACTCAGATCTACATTCGTGTACTCAACGATCGATTTCAGCGCCGATGGAGGTCGATCAGCTCCGATCATGGACCCCAATCCCTGTTCCACCTATTCTTACTCCAGCTTCTTGTGCCCAATCACCGAGTCCACTTCGTCCTCCCGAATGGCAGTGACCTTTCGGAAATTCTCCATCAAGTAATCTGCACTCGTCAACTAAAAATGGTAATACGTCAGTATCTGGTTCCCCGTGATGGAAAGGAGGAAGGAAGACCTACTTTCTGAGCGAGATCCCTCACAAAACTCGGGAAGGTCTTCATCAACACTGATGAATTTACATAGAACGGCAAATAAATAGTCCTGCTTTCCTGCGCGTCGAGAGCCTGTATGATCGCCTTGACGACAGTCAGGGGGGACAGTGAGGGAACGAAGAACCGGTAGAAAACGTTCTGAGGGACTGTGATAGTCGAAAAGAGTGGAGTGTGGATGTGACCTGGACAGAGCACTGTCGTGCGGATGTTAGGAGCGTTGTAGCGGTTGTCGAGTTCATAGCGGAGAGACTCGTGCATATTGACGACTGCGGCTTTGGAGGCGCTATAGTCGGCTGGATAGTGTGGTGGTGTAAGGTTCGTACGCGTAATTCAGTTCGCGTGGTACGTACTCATTTGAGCGCTGCCCACAAGACCCATGACTGAAGCGAGGGTGACCTGTAGTGGATGATTATTCCGATCACACTGCGATGGTACGTCGGTATGACGCACAATATGACCATGCTTCCTATCGATCATCTTTGGTAAAAACGCCTTCAGTGTCCAGAAATGTGCAAAAATGTTTACGCCAAACGTTCTATGCACGATGGGTCAAATATATGCCCTTCACATGTGAAGGTGAGAAGCAACGTACTGAACAACATCTTCAGGTTTAAGGTCAAGAATGAGCTTTCCTTGCACTACGCCCGCATTGTTAACGAGTATCGTCGGATGCCCAACCTACGGAGTGTCATGAGCAATTTTTTCACACTGCTGGGGATTATAGATCATACCTCCTGGATGACTTTCTTAGCCACCGTTTCGACTTCTTCCCAGTTTGAAACATCGCACTTGTAGAAAGTGATATTACCTAGCTTCTGCTCAGAGTCGAATCTATGATGGAACATAAGAATATGGACCGACTGTTGTCTGTCACAACTGGTTTGATGTCGAGCACGACGACAGTCACGTTTCGAAATGCGAGCGTATTGGCGAGCAGCTCTCCGACTCCAGACGAGCCTGTGCATATGAACAAGAAGTGGATGGAAGAAGAGACTTCTTGGAAGGATAATACCTCCAGTGATGAGAACGATTTGATTGTCCCAATCTAGAGGTCCCAGGCTGATACCATTTCTGTATACATTCGAGAGCCACTTCAATGACGCTGCGTGGAATAAACAGTTACTAGCAGTGTATTTGCTGTTTAGGGAGGATACTTACACAAGGTAAAAATACCTGCCCAGTAGCAAAAAGAATACCAGACATAGGAGCTGGCGAAGTGGTGTCCCTGGAAGAGGAAGTAGGCGGGGACCAAAAACGCGAAAAATGGACCTGTCTCAGTGGTCAGGGACGCTCGTCTTTTCCTTTGACTGCCAAGACACACTGAACACCGTCCGTGAGAGGACACTGACGACCAAGTCAATATCAATCGAGTCGTTGGTCATTTGCTGAGAGACAGCGTGGCGGTTGAGAAGCACTGGTCATGAAATCCCAGGTATGTGTGTATGTGGCTGCTTCTATGACAATATTATCAAGGATGCTCGTCGACTCTCCCCAGGAGGAAAAGGTGCATCCTGGCCATCGGAGATGCGTTCCGTTCATCCACCAATGTTTCACTGGGAGTTGCCCTACTTTCCACCTCTAACCCCGACAAAGTAATGTGCTTTCTTCCTTGTTCGAGCGTCGCACGGCCCTCAGCATATTGTGGAGCTCAGATTCTCCTCCCAGTACGCTGGCTTCTAGAACACTACTAAAATGGCCACCCGAACGAGGGTATTCAACCGCAGGGATCAGTGACGCCATGGGAAACGGGCGTGTAAGGAATTGCCAAGTCTTACTCCGGGGACATGGTAACGCATTTGGGGGGACGTATCTAAGCTGTGGTTTCTTTCCTACAGTCACAGTCCCGGTCACCTCTTCCTCTACCACGATGGACAGCCACTCTCCCTCTTCTTACTCCTCGAGGTACACTCTCAGCTCGCGATCCCGAAGCTCAGCGGGTTTATCCCCAAAGAGCAGAGTGCAGAGCTTCATCAGCGTGTCCGTGCGTGCTTCGCTGTCATCCGCCTACCAGCCTCGCAACCAGACCACAAACTAGACAGAAACACCGTACACAGCAGGAGCCGGTTCACGGCTGCCCGACTTGACCAGTCGAGTCCGTGCTCCTCCATTTCCTCGTCGCCTTTCTCACTTCTCGTAGTTCCATCTATCCCCAGATCCTCGGCAATGGGGCACGAACCTGGATCCCGGCACAAAGGAGCCGGACGACGCTATCCACGATCCCGAGGAACTCTCCCCTTCAGGATGGCTGCGTCAAGGCATTCACTACCGCTGCGTTAATCTCGGTTGTCTCCTCATCCTTGTCATTGGCCTCCTAACCTTGTTGTATGCGCGTTTATTCCGTTTCTTGCACTGCATATACTCAGTCCAAATAAATCCTAGCGCTGGGTATCCCCTAATATCATATTTCTCGCGGCATATAATGCCCACCAATGGTGGTTTCAACCTGGGTGGCATCAACGCCAGCGGACAAGTACGCTTTTACTCTCGTGTGTTCCTCGCTGCGACTTACGACGTAAATGGCAGCTGCCAATGATGAATGGCTACCGGTCCTTGATCGACGTTGACACACCCAAGGCGGCTTACACAAAACCTTCGTGGAATGGGGGTACTGACATGGAACTCGTATTCTCAGACGAATTCAATGTTCCCGGAAGAACCTTCTGGCCAGGTGACGACCCTTACTGGGAAGCAGTTAATTTACATTATTGGGTGCGTGTAGTCCGACGCCATTGCACCTGTCAGCTTGCTGACTTGAAAAACTGCAGGCAACGAATAACTTGGAGTGGTACGACCCGGAAGCGCTTAAGACCAAGGACGGCTATCTCGAGGTGACGCTTTCTCGCAAAGACACTCATAACTTGAACTATCAAGGTGGTAAGTGGAAATCTATGCTGTGCGTACTCTCATGTGTCCCAATACCGTTCCTTTTTTGCTAGGAATGATGTCCACATGGTGCGTTGAATTTTTGTTCGTTGCCAGACGACCAAGCAGTAACCACGACCAGGAATAAATTCTGTTTCACTGGTGGATATATCGAAGCGAACGTATCACTTCCCGGAGTTCCCAACGTGATGGGTTGGTGTCATTTCAATTGCTGCCTGCGAACGAATGTGATTTCATATCATAGGTCTCTGGCCTGCCATATGGACACTGGGTAATCTCGGACGAGCCGGATATGGCGCCAGTCTGGATGGAATGGTGATTTCTCTACTTCTGTTTACTCTTGGTGCTGACTAAATGCACCTCAATACTAGTGGCCGTACACCTACGATGCTTGTGACGTTGGCACGGTCGCGAACCAAACTGTGGACGGTCAGCCAGTCGCGGCAACCGTAAATGGCGACAAGGGTAAAGGTGGCATGCTCTCCTGGCTTCCAGGTCAGAAGCTGTCTCGTTGCACTTGCCCTGGGGAGTCCCACCCGGGGCCTGTTCACAACGATGGTTCGTATGTCGGCCGTTCTGCCCCAGAGATCGACATATTTGAGGCGCAGGCAAGTCAGCACCCACTATTTGAATTGGTTTCCTTCTTTTTGCTAAAGGAATTTGGGGGTAGGTGTCAAGTGATTTCATTGGCCAGGTGTCGCAATCTGCTCAGTGGGCGGTAAGTGTTCTATGTTTCACTGTACATCTGCAAAGCGAAATAGTAATTACCCGCGCAGCCGTTTAATGCCGGATACATCTGGAAAAACACGTCACAGAACGAGGCCATCCGTGATCCCACCATTTCAGTCCAAAACACCTACATCGGTTCTGTCCTCCAGCAGGCAACATCGGTCGTTACCAGCACAGATCCGAATTGCTACGAGGGGACAGGCGGGTGCTTCTCCATATATGGATTCGAGGTGGGTAGCGTTGCCACCTGTATCGAGGCATCCTGATGGATCGAGCTTTGCCTTATAGTATGTTCCCGGGTTCGACAACGCTGTGAGTGTACATTGCATTTTCAAATTATTGGAAGCCAACCCTACCGTAGTATATTACATGGGTATCGAACAATCAAGTGGCATGGACACTTAACGTGGCAGGTATGGGCGCCGACTCTGCGGTTCAGATATCGGCACGCCCTGTACCTCAGGAACCTATGGTGCTACTTCCGTCTGCGTGCCATACTACCTGCTGATGAATCTTCCTGTGGCAGTATATCATAGTGGACCTTGGCATGTCAACAAACTTTGGGCCTGTCGACCTCGATCGCATTCCATTTCCCGTTCATATGCGCGTGGACTATATCCGGGTGTACCAGCCCAAGAACAAGAAAAATATTGGGTGTGACCCAAAAGATTTTCCGACTGAGCAGTATATCAACACGTACGTACTTCGCGTCTCATCGACGTGCTCATTGATATGTTTGGAATATCACAGATACATAGAGGCATACACCAACCCAAACCTGACCACATGGACGAATGACTACAGTCAGTCCTTCCCCAAGAATAGGTTCCTTGGACAATGTTAGATATGGAAAACCTCATTCGACGTAGACCGCAAATACCCCCTATTATTTTGCAGATGGCCTTTTCGGACCTCTCACGTTTTTTTATCAATGTCCAGACATACCTTAAGCACTTGTACTTGCTCGTGTATTCCCCATACGTTGTGTGGTTGACTCTTTCCTTCTTGCAGCAAACATGGGACCTTTCCGCATGCCTCACGTCTGTACTCGCTTCGCCTGCTTCACCCCCTTATTATATCGCATAACCAAAATGTAATTGCGGGCGAACACCCAACGTTACGTCCTGTGTTAGCAAGGATAACTTAAGCGTACGCCGACACAGTAACGTCAACTGGTACATGCAGATCATCCGCTGGTTGCCAGCGAAGGCTCACTCGATGGCCTTCCTAAGCTTGCTCCTATTGCACTCGCGGCTCCAGCACCGGGAAGTAAAAATGACTTGCGATTCAGCACGAGCCCTTTCAAGGCGCGTATCTCACGCCTTACTTCGTCTTCTTGTGCCGAATCTCCCGAAGCACTTGCACCTCCCAAAATCGTTGAGGGTGGCGAAGGAGAGGAAATGAAACCGAGGGAGTATGTTTGAGTCGTTATGTAGCCTGTGAAGTCAGACAGCGCTTGGAGGGTTCGTTGGCGCGGTGTGAGGGGAGGTACTGGTTGGGGTTCGGATACTGGCAGGACAGCACTGGTAGTGGGTGACGATTGGGAATTAGACGCGCAAGCTAGGGCCAGGCGGAGCTTGGCGAAGCTCGTAAGGAGCGGTGGCGATGGCGATGGCGGTGAAGGTGTATATTTCCAGAGGACACAAGAAGGATGTGGGGATGGAGTTGTGTTCCTAACATTTGGACCTGCACTTGAGGCTGGATGAGGGGGAGGAGAAGGAGTGAATAAGGGGCATGTGGTGAGGAATTTCCAGAGCTGGGCCTACGTTGAAAGTCAGGCTTACGGAAACTCGGGGCCTTCAAGTACATACCTGACGTTCTCCACTTTGCTCTTGTGCCTCCGACAACCACGGTAGCTTGCTCTCGAGGAGAGCGAATAGTTCTTCACTTGATACTCCGTTTACATCCCCACCGGGATCTTGGCCCTTCATACGTGTCAATTCGGTAATTCCACACCGAAGGATGGTCAAGCCCGGTACGTCTTCCCCACTCTCACCCGATTCCGCCGATGCCGGCGTTCCAAACGGCGAGGCAGAGTTCAAGCGCTGTACATGTGCAACCACATCGTCCAGCGTCTCGAAGTTTGCGAAAGGTTCGTCTTCGCGGTGCTCGTCGAGGCGTGGTAGGTCCTTGTATGAGGCTATCTGTGCAGCTCTCAGTTCATGTGCAGAGTCCTTGAGACGTTCGAGGAGGAAAAGGTGATGGTTGCGCAGGGCATGACGGGCGTGATAGGATTGGGCAATGCGGGGGAGGAGGAAGCGCTGTGGGAGACAACGTTGGATTGTGTCCATGCGGGGTCTGAGCGGCTACGTACGTAGTAAATCAAAAGGATGATTGCAGAACTTCCTGTTAGCCATGTGAACACCCTTGTTACACCTATGAGTAGGTTCGGTAGGGCGGAGGGTGGGGGAGCGGGATACGTCCGCGGTGGAACCTGTGGAGGCTACTCGGACAAGGTCAGTGATCTAACGCCTCCACCAAGACAACAGTCCAACCAGTTCACGTAGTAGAAGGTCGATCTCGCCACTCGTGAGACCTTTCTCTCCAAGGAATGCTCGCTTTGCGTCGGAATCCTGAGACCGTATTTCAGGTGCACCCAGGAATGTGCGTGCTCGAAAGAGTAACTCTGTGCGGTCAGACGGGAGTGTTGATGATGCTGCTACCTGGGCTGGCTCCGTGATAGATGATCGTGTATCGTCCGGGTGTGTTTTATTCGTTGCGGGTTCTGACTCTGACATAGTGTACGGTGTCACTACTTAGAAGGGCTAGAAGCAATTGTTCTGACCCCCGAACTTCCGATGCCCATCCCAGGCCAAGCTCACACCAACTCTCGTTCGCATGAACGACTATGTGATCCCCTGGATCATTCAACATATGCCTGCAAGCAGCAGGTTCTTCGAGTTCAGCGAGAGCGCTATATGTGCTTGCTCAGCCTTGCTGAGCTTTTCAAATTTCGAAGTGCACTCTGATTGGACGGGGACCCGTCACTAGACCAAACGAAGACTAATTTGTGCACTTCCGCTCGGCTACTTATGCTTTGCAGAAAGCCTTGTCCAAGATCATGGATTTCGACAAGGACGGGAAGACATTGTCCAACCAGCGGGGACAGTGTCTCCCTGGACCGATACCTACACGCAGAGGACATCGTTTCCGAAGGGTCCTAGTGCATGCTGGCATCACAGTGCTGTTGCTTTTGTCCTACGGTGTGTTCAGTAGGCACCACTTTGCAAACTCGATTCGTGGTTACAAGGGGACTACCTGCAAAGCGCTGCATGATACCTACATTTCTCGCGTCGAAGGGACTTTCCTGTGAGTATCAAGTACTACCATCCTATGGTAGGTTGTTGTTCAGTGCCCTCACAGCTCAGTCCCGTCCACTGAATCGGCCCTTAACACGTCACGCTATTATGCCACACATCCCCACTTAGCTGGCACAGAGGAGGACTTCCGAGACGCGAAGGACGTCTTGTCTTTCTTCCAGAGAGAGTTTGGTATCGCTCCTTCTTCGACGAAACCAATCTTTGATGCCGGCTCCCCTGAGTCCCGAATGTCCACCCTGAGTACAACGTCAACACTCGAGCATCCCTTCGCCTGGGTGGACGTGTACTACCCGGTCATGAACACTGGCAACGCGGATGGCATCTCTCTCTCTATTCTCGGCGCTAATGACAGCCCCATCTGGACAGCTGATCTTTTAGAGGATGGAGACCCTTTGGACAATACTGCTGCAAAGTACAAGTACTCCATCCCTCCATGGCATGGTCTCAGTGCGGCCGGCCAAGCTGTTGGCCAGCTTGTGTACGCCAATTATGGAACAAAGGACGATTATGATAAACTTGTCGAGGCTGGAGTGAACCTCACCAGCAAAATCATCCTCGCACGTCATGGTGCCAACTACCGCGGTCTCAAGGTAAGCAAACACAGGATAAGTCGAGCTCTACGGTCTGTCTTCTCACCTGAATCTTCTAGATACAAGAAGCTGAGCAACATGGTGCAGCTGGTGTCATTATGTACAATGATCCCCGTGATGATGGTAGCGTGACTATTGAGAATGGATACTTGCCCTACCCCGCAGGGCCAGCACGCAATCCTACATCGATTCAGCGTGGCTCGGTTGTTTATCTTTCTACGTACCCGGGTGATCCGACGACACCTGGATACCCTGCGTACCACAATGCAACTCGTCTGGAGGCCGGAAACATACCCACCATTCCTAGCATTCCTATATCCTGGGCGAACGCTAAGGCCTTATTTGAGCAAGAATTCGGAGGAATCGAAGAAGGTAGGAAACTTGATGGCAAGCTGAGCACTCATTTAGTCAAGTTGACCAATGACGGCAAGTATTCTGTGACGAGCTGGTGTCAATCTGTATTCAGCATCATTCACCTTCAGTCGACACCAAGGTGATTCCCATCTGGAATACTATGGCAGCCATTCCTGGTCGCATCAAGGACGAAGTGGTTATGCTGGCATGCCACAGAGACGGTGAGTCCATGACATTCGATAAGTGTTTGTTGGCTCAAATAGTCATTCAGCCTGGGTTATGGGTGGTGGTGACCCTGTCTCGGGTACTGTCTCTCTACTGGAGGTCGTCCGTGGACTTGGCACATTGCTGCAAAGCGGCTGGAAACCCCTTCGTACTATTATCATTGCTAGTTGGGACGGCGAGGAGGTATGTTTGTCAGGTTGTCCAAAATAACGAACCTTGAATCACCTATACGTGGTGTAGTATGGACTCATGGGTAGCACGGAGTTTGGAGAGGATTTTGCAGACTGGATCCAAGCTCATGTAGTCTCTTACATCAACGTGGGTACGTCTGTCTAGCCGCCTCAATCAACGTCTTCAATGCTAAATGTGATAAAGATATTGGAACCTCTGGTTCTCAATGGAAGATTTATGGTTCCCCATCTCTGGCGCACCTCCTCAAGGGGTCTGCGCAAGACGTCCCGCATCCAACTGAGGCGAACAAGACGCTTTGGGATGCTCTATACGACTCCGGTCCCTATCCAGGAGCACAAGATGCCGAGTTTGCTGAGATGTGGACCCAGAAGAACAAGGTCTCTTCAAGTAAAGACGAAACAACTGCCAACGTACTCCCACTGGGTTCAGGAAGTGATTATACAGTATTCCTGCAACGACTTGGAGTGGGTTTATTTTCCATCGCTGTGCTGGATAGAGTTAATAAGCTCAAACAGGTCGCTAGTTCTGATCAAGGTTTTGCCCATACTCCCATGGATGCTCCGCATCACTACCATTCTATCTACGACTCCCAAATGTGGCAGGAGACATACGGCGATCCAGGTTTCCATCGCCATGTAATGCATCCAACTACTTATCTTGTTTTCTGCTGACGTCGAGGTGCAAAGGTCGCGATTGCGAAGAACTTGGGTTTGATGATACTCCGGCTAGCGGAATCTATCATTTTGCCATTGAATACTACACACTACGCATTGGAACTCGGCTCTTATGTCGACATGTGAGTGCAATCCAAACTTGCGTGCACTCCACTGATCAGAAGACACGATCTAGTGTGGAAGAGTCAGCTAGTGGCCTTCATACCCTTCCCAAACTCGACAGACTCCGCAAGGCGATTTCGAAGCTACAAAGATCGTCCCTCCGGCTCGATGCTGAAAAGGTAGCGGCTGAGAAGGTGTTCTTCAAAGCACTCTGGAACATCCCCGACACTGGCCCTCATCCTATCGATCGTGTTCGCAACTGGATCGACCGTTGTCTATGGCCTCTAAAGGAATCCGTCTCCGAATTCAGTTTCAATTCCAATGCGCTGAATGTATTCTCTTTACTTGGAGATATTGAGGAGCAGGAGGACCTATGCGAATCAAAACACAGGAACCCCTTATGCGACTTGATTAAGGCAGCGATCAGGGTCAAGAGTGTCAATCAGAAGCTGAGGACATTTGAGCAAGGGTTCATTTCGGAAGGAGGAATCAAGGATCGGGAGTGGTACAGACACCTTGGGGTTGCACCTGGCAAGTATCTCGGTGGGTCGCTCTGTGGGTTTGTCTATGAATGTCCTTCCGTGCTTACTTCGTGCAGGATATGGCGCAACTACTCTACCTGCCCTCAGTGAAGCAGTTCTTTACGAGCGCAATGTGACACTGGCAGAGTACGAGGTGGCTCGTCTCATCGATTTAATTAGAAAACTCGCCAAGGATCTGAAGGTATAGATTTATCCCGTACCGAACTTTTATTCTCTTGTTCAGTGTGGCAATCTGACCATAACGTTTTATGTCTCGTGTTAAGGATTAGGTCAGTTTTTTATTTAAACCTGTCTGTCAATACTTTATGTGAAGTGTAGTAGGCCAACTAGATTGGCGGATCTGGTATTAGCTTGCGAAGTCGTGAGCACTTTTAGAGCGGAATGACTCATACAAGTTTGCGTCTCAACAGCCCCCGAGATCAATTCCAGCATGTCCAACCTCTGAGTGGCGGCCTGGTTCACGTATCTTGTACTTCTGGCTTTTGTTGTCACATCTCTCACTGTCACCCTTCAAAACTACTGCCAGCCCAGATGCTGAAGCACTTGCTTTGCACGGGCTCCCAAGGATGACTGTATACATGACTTCGATTCCAATTGCTAACAGCTGTGTGAGGGCTCCGAATTTGAAATTTGTGGTTATGTGGATTGTCTTCAACTATCGAGACTGACATTGCAGGGGTTCCCTTGTAGTGCACTTCTGCATCAATGACAATGGGTGGCTACCACAGAGGGCTTTGCTGATTGGCTGGCAGCTTCTCGAGTAGATTGGATGCTACTAAATGCCATGATCGCTGTTGGTCGGTACACTAAAAACGAAGTTGGCCGATTGCGCTACCTATCACGACCAGACAACAATACATAAGGCGACACCAAAATAATATTCTGAATGACTCTCAGTGGAGGAGCCCTAAGGTATGCTAATGCAATTACAGCGAATGTACTTTTGGTAGTGGAAGTAAAATAATCATCGTGACATACATGATCATGTCTGGTCATTTCGCTGTCGAAGATCTTCCCACAATGTGGGATGAACAGTCATACAATGCTTGACGAGGAAATCCAAGTCTGGATTGATGAGAACGTTGGGGGGATCCGGTAGCATGCCTGCTTCGTACCGACTCCTAAAGCGAAGTGAGCATTCAGAGAACAAGATACGACGATTGTGAACATACAGGCATGCTTCGCAATAGATTCCATTTTCTACTTCGGCGTCCCGCTCGAAGATTAGCTCAACACACTCCTCCTGGGAACGCAAGCCCTCGTACTGAACAACAGCAGGCTTGAGATCGTGTTGGTCGACCTCGGATGCTGGTACAGAAGCTGCTGGGGCTAGGGGTGATATTATTTGCGCCATATTCAATTTATCCATCTCCGGTAAGTCCTGTTTTAGTGGGTGGATTGCCACTGATGCATCGGCGGATGATTGACAAGGGTCCTCGGCTCGCAGCCTTTTTGGTTCGACTGGAGCTTCGATGACAGAACTGGGTCGCTTAAGATGGTTAGCTGTCGACGGTATCTCGAGATTTTCAGGACCAGGATACACTATCGGAGTTGATATTAATTCTTCCACGGTCAAGTCAGTGGATTGAGACGTACCTGGTGCCGGCCCGGTATCTTGTGTGGATGGCTGACGAGCCTGATGTAGCATAGAAGGGACATACATAGTGGGGGGCACAGGAACCATCAACGTATTGGGAATCGGAATGTGTGGTTTGATGGCATGTCTAGAACTGAATTTTACCGAGGCGTTCAGCGGAAACCCTCGTGGTGGTAGTGTCGACGCCGAAGGTGGCGGTGTGGGTAGAGATAGTGTAGAACGGTGACTGTACATGGTAGAAAGAAGCTGCTGCTGGATATAATGGCATCAACGAATATGATTTCAACACTCAAGCAAAATCCTCACCTGTGTACGACTGTCTGAAACCCAACGGTGGCCATGCACCTGCTGAGTTTGATGGGGGAATGGAGAGTTTTGGTGGGGATGGGATGAAGGCGCCGGGGTACCTCTTTGGGAATGGGAAACGTCAAACGAGATATTCCCAGACGACTGCTTGTCTGATCGCTGGATATACATGTTGTTTGTCAACGATGAAAACTGATGATCCCATGCAACCTACCCGGGGAACAGTCATTGGATTGCTATTATGAGCCTGACTTGGAACGTCAGTTGAGACTAGATTGCAAGGCCGAGTATCAGTTCCCATATCGGGCAAGATAGCCCCACCTAACGCACCTGGAGAAGTAGCGGGCACGGGCTGAGGGGGGAGATTCGGAGGGCTGATCATTGCATAATGACTCTTGAGTTTTGTGTATCTCTCCAATAAGAGGCTATACTCTTTGAGTAATTGTGTGTGCTCCAATCGAGTTTGTTGCATTTGCATTGCCAGCTGCTGGGACACGGTGTCACCCCTGATGCTAGCCAACAATTCTTGATGTTGTTGAGCAATAACAAGGCGATTTGCCTCTGTGATGCGGAGGAGTTCTTGTATGTATGCGAATTGCTGCAGCTGGATCACTTGGGGTTTGGAGACGAATAGATGGCGTTCCTTTAGCATCTGGACGGTTGACGCCAATTGACAATTATCATGGTACAATTTTGCATTCTGTTCGTCCAGATCCTTGATACGTTGCGATGCTTGTTGAAGACTCGTTCCTACCCCGTTCGGATGGGCGGATGGATCGCTGCTGGAGACCATACTTGGATCCGCAGGGGCGTTGTGGGACTGTGGGACAGGATAATTGTCCACCCTATCAGATGCAGGGATAATTAAGTGACAGAAGTACCCTTAGAATGGTTTGCTCACGGTTTTCCCGGTAGCGGCAACTGCGGGGGGAGCAAGGCATGCTGACACTCTGTCATAGACTGATTATTGAGACGTTGGGGAGCAGGATGACCTTGAAAAACCACGGTGTTTTGACGGGGGTCAACGTAACGCGCGCGCTGCCTTATTTTCGTATGAAAATGTTTTGGTTCAGCAGGATGCGGATCCGTGAGCAAGGATGTCTACGAAGGTCGTTGTACTGACAATGGTCACAACGTGTAAGTAGTCCAGGTGCATGCTGATGAGTCATGTCCTATCCTCCCTCCCACTGTTCGGGAGTTCACAATCGATGTGTGGGCCAATCCAATTCCTAGCCACCTGCAAAACTCCTCAAGGATTCCGCCTCAGAGGACTTTGTCACTTCAGACATCCTCGGCACCAAAGACCGCATCGAAGCACTAATGGAATGCCTCCGCACCGTGACAGTACGCGTACAACCCCATATCCTAATCTACCTCCACAATTTATACTACGTTCATTGCCATCGGACCAACCCGTAACACACTTCACGGGTACCCAACGAGACCCCCCTACATAGTAGATGACCTACAAATAATTGCTTTCTTGTACCATAATTGTCCAAATATGTTACAGCCTTACGGCACACCGCCACTATCTGGGGAAAAATCCAAAGTGCTACTATGTCGCAAAATGGTATGGTGGCGGAATCCTGATGAGCATAAGATGTGACAACTGTGCGAGACGCATCGGATTTCGAACATGAAGTTCTCGTAGCGACTATAACTCGGTTGCATCTCGGGTACGCTCATGGGACTTAGTCCCCGAACCGAGACCATAAAATAAACACCTGATTTTCTCGTCTCCCACAAAATGGCTCTCACTGCACTTTCATCCCATCCGGCCGTGGATCCCAAGGCCTTTGTCGACTCCTCGTCCCATTCCCAACAGGACGAATGTCGTCAGCTCCCAGCGCGAGATGCTATCATCAACTCATTACTAATGGCCGCAGCCTTCGCATCGGGGCCCCAGACCCACCATCACACAGGACATACCATCTTTCCATCCCCATGCCCGCCAAAGTGTTTCCATGATGGCGAAACTTCTCCTTGTACAAGCAGGCAAGCTCCTCGGAGTTTGCGTCTGCGAAATGGCCCACCAGTGCAAGGTGACTCGCAGGACGCCCATCAAATACCCAAATCTCTAGCTCACATCAAACCGATCTTAGCATCCAGTTTGCCTCAACCAGTCACTCCTGTTCAGCACCCTATCTCCCCTCTTGTCACCCAACCAAGATTGCATGTAAAATGCATGGGACGCACTCGGATACCTACATTTCACGGAGCTGTTTTCCTACATATCTACCATAACAACCGTGACAACAAAGAGCACCTTGCCATTGTCGCCGACCCTGCTCAGTTCTCCAACGATAATCAGTTCTCTGCCTTGCCGATCCGTAGCCATTCCTTGGATGCCAAGTGGCGGGAGAACGAATCCGAGTCTGAACGGATTACTCGGGGTGCTTACATCGGGAGGCTTACCCCCCAATCGCAGCTGGCCTCACAACCCATTGATCGCCCCATTCCATCTCCTGACATTCCAGCACCACTTGTCCGCATTCACTCCGAGTGCTTCACAGGAGAAACATTGGGTAGCATGCGTTGCGACTGTGGGGAACAGCTAGATGAGGCAATGCGCCTCATCTCGCAGCCCGTGCAAGTCAACTCATCCCCACCCGCCATTATACCTGGTCGGGGTGTCGTCGTCTACATGAGGCAGGAGGGCCGTGGAATCGGTCTGCTGTCTAAGTTGTTGGCGTATAATTTACAAGACCTCGGACACGACACTGTCTCTGCCAACCTGAAGCTCGGGCATAAGGCTGATGAGCGAGAATATGGAGTGGCTGTAGCGATCCTCAGGGACCTTGGTCTTGGCTCGGAGCAAGGCGAGGGGATTCGTCTACTGACGAACAACCCCGACAAGGTCTCCGCCTTGGAAAAGGAGGGCTTGAAGGTCGTTGAGCGCGTGCCGATGGTACCAAGGTGTTGGAAGTGTCAGTCGGGATCGGGATCGCCGCCGAGTGAGGAAGAAAGTAACCGACGGCTGCCTGGTGCTACGATGGTAGGAGGAGATGCAGTCAGTAGTGAAGACTTGAACAGATACCTCAGGACGAAAGTTCTACGCATGGGCCACTTACTCTCTCTTCCCTCCCCCACCCTAGATACTATTTGATGACGGGATTTATTAATGTTAGTTGTCATTATGCCATGTACGAGAATAGAAATTGGTTCCCAGCCACTTTGGAGTATTGAAGCCCTGAGACTGTCGCATTTGCTGCGTTCACAATGTTCGATCCTCTCAATTCAACGGCGTCGATTTTTGCGAACGGAGAGTCTAACCCAGCCCCGCCATGGCCAACAACACCGCATGAGCCCAATTCACCCATCCCAAACCTGCGTCGTGCGACGCCATCCGCACTCGTCACATCACCACCCGTTGAATCAGATGGGCCATATGGCAGAGAGCCAAGAATTTATGGTCAGCCAGAGCCAGGTCTCATATCCCCTCAAACTACCACCGGCTCAAATGGCGTTAAATTCGAAAAGAAGGAGCCATATCTCCGAGTGCGGATCACTGGAATGGATCGCAACAGGAGAGATATCCTTGTCAAGTTTGATGCCCAAGTGCGTACTCAGCTCTGTGCCTTCAATGTAGGGTCGACATGCTAACCCACTGTCTCGAAGACAAATCTGTCCAACTTTACGGGGACAACCTATCGCAATGTCTCCAGGTCTTACTACGAATTTCAACAGTTTTACGAGGCCTTACTCAACAGTTGTCCGCATACCATTATTCCAGCATTACCCCTGGCACAGACTTCTGCTCCGACGGACGAAGAAGATGACCGTTTGGTGAGAATTATGCTTCAGCGGTGGTTGACGAGAATATGCGAAGATCCGATCGTCATGCACGACGAGGACCTACGGTTGTTTATTGACAGCGATTTCGGATACCAACCCATCCTCCGTCCACGTCGGAAAACAGGCTCAGGGTTCAGTCTCATCAGGCGAGGTGTTCCAGACGAGGACGAAGTTTTGCAGCGCGCACGTTTCGAGCTGACGAAACTAGAGACCCAATTTTTCGACGCTGCTAAGGCAATCGACAAACTCGCCATAACACGACGAAGTGAGTGCTGGTCCGTATCGATTGATATCATGTTAATAAAGTCCGCCCAGCGCTATCGACTGCACACGCCGAGATGGGTAACAAGCTTGTTAATGTTGCCTCCACCGAGGCTCACCCACCACTTGCTAATGCTCTGCGGAAGCTGGGGAGAGCATGGCATAGCTTGTCCGACCTTGACCAAGCACAGTCCATAAGCGAATGTGTCGTCATCGGTGATACTTTTGGCTACCAAGGTTTGAATGCTCGATCTGCGAAGGAAGCCCTCCTTCAGCGGGCAGGCGTGTTGGAGGAATACCAGGCAGCCGCGAAGGCTGTGGTGTCAAAGAAAAGGGGTATAGAGAGGTTGAAAGCTAGTTCCAACATCCGACCTGAGCGCGTGGATGAAGCGTTGGAAGAATTGGAGGAGGTAGGCGCTATTCCCAGAACCTTTTGTTTATCTTGTGATATTTTCTGCAGGCCAGCAAGTACGAGCAAATTCTCGCGCAGCGTGCAAATGGCATTTCCCAAAATCTCCATCGTGCCTTGGAAGTGCACAGTAAGAATGTTACGGATGACATCACTACTGCGTTGATTGAACACGCTCGGTCATCTCTAATGTACGAGAAACAGCTGCTGAAGGAACTTGAAGCCCTCAAAAACGATGTTAACAATGCTAATCTGAAGGTTGTTGCCCAGCCAAATAGCATTCCCAAGCCATCTATCATCCCACCTCTCGAGGATGACATGAGATCATCCTTACGGCCCGTTACTCCCGCTCCTCCTATGCCTCGGCCAGCTAGTAATTTTCTGGCATCTGCGTCTACGTCGGCTCTGCCTTCACCCAAGCAGCCGTCCAGTTCTCCCTCGGTTCCTGGGCCCTCTACGAGCAGACGACCTCCTGTATCTCCACCGCCGCCCAGTTCAGCATCGCCACTTGGCGGTCGATTCCGGGATGGTACTCAGTCCATGATTGTGCAGCCTTCTGTCCCTCCTGCAGGGCCACTGTCAGCTGGCACGCCCTCTCCTTCACTTTCTCAAGATCCCCTCTTGGGAAAGTCTACTCCCACTTCCGCTTCACCTGCTCGCCCCCTTTCAGGAGCGTCTTCATCGACCAAGTTGGATCCTTCCTATCGTCCTTCGACACCTCAGCAGGTGTTTGACCCACTTGCAAATTTGACTGCTGCCACCATGTCGCAGTCCATGCGAATTCAACCCTCACGGCCCCGGTTGGATGCTAAAATTGCGGCGAGCAAGCTAGCCAATATGTTCTAGGACGGACACTGGTTAACGTTTTCAATACGCAGTCACTTTCTAGAATGCTTGTAAGATTGGAGCTTACCTGCAGCCGCTATCATCATCGATACCACATGCAGTCCAACGGATAATCGATGCATAATTCTTCAAGAGCATTCGTGTGCAAGTTCCTCTATGACTATTCTCGACATATGTACTTTCAATATAGTTTTACAGCAACGTCTTGAGTACCTCGACTACTTTGTCACCCAACTCTGCAGTCGTCGCTCTACCACCTAGGTCGGCTGTCTTTATGCCATAACCACCAATGTCCTCATCATCGAGCACCTTGCGTACAGCAGCCTCGACAGCTTGGGCTTCCTTCTCAAGACCAAGAGAGTACCTCAAGAGCATTGCGGCACTGAGAATAGTGCCAACAGGGTTAGCAATGCCTTTTCCAGCAATATCTGGTGCTGAGCCATGGATGGGCTCATATAGGCCAGGGGTTGGTTTGAACGAAGGATCTGAAAGGGACGTTGGGGCATCCGCGAGGGATGCAGAGGGCAACAAACCCAGCGAGCCAGGAATGATACTGGCCTCATCTGATAAGCTACAGACAAAATTAAGATATGAGAGGACAGAATTGCACAGGACCCTACATGTCACCGAACAGGTTTTCAGTAAGAACAACACCGTTCAACTTCCTGGGATCTCCGACGATGTTCATGGCGGCAGTGTCGACAAACTGATGTTGGAATTTGATTTGAGGATACTCCTTCGTCAGGGTCTCTGTGACAACCTTCCTCCAGAGCCTGGAACTGGCAAGGACGTTGGCCTTGTCGATGGAGTGGATCGTAAGGGGCGGGTTAGCGGTGAGAGCGATTTGTGCTGCAACTCGAGTGATCCTCTCCACTTCAGCTACGCTGTACACCATCGTATCGTACGCGCTATCACCATCCCCTTGTTCTTCGCGTGGACCATAATAAAGACCGCCGATGAGTTCGCGAACAACGATGATGTTGACACCTTGCGCGACCTCCGCCTTTAACGGCGAATAGGACACTAAGGAGTCGGACGCAAAACTGGCCGGTCGTACGTTTGCGTACAGGCCCAATGCCTTTCGGAGTTTAAGAAGGCCCGGTTCAGGACGAACCTTGGCGGTTGGGCCCCACTTGGGTCCACCGATTGAACCTGTGACGGTCCTTAGGCCTTATTGCTTTATATACAACGAGACTTACCCATCAGAATTGCATCTGCCCCCTTGCAAGCTTGCAAGGTCTCTTCGGGCAATGGATCACCATACTTGTCGATGGCACATCCGCCAAAATCACGGGGATCCAGAATGAGTTTGACATCGGAGGAAGCCTCTGATATGGCTTCCAACACCCGAGTCGCTTGTGGAACTATCTCGGGTCCTGGAATGTTTGATGATCGTGAAGATCGGGTGCACGCCCATGTAAATATTTCCTCACCAATGCCATCGCCATGGAGAACAACGATGCGAAATCTGTAAGATCAATCGTCAAGATTCAACTTGGAGTAGAAAAGAAAAGGCACGACGTGCGATTTTGGTGCCATGTTCGCAGACCTGTTGAATGGAGATGAAAGGGTGGATCTGTTCGCCCTAGTGTGCCATCGCACCTTAAAAGTTATCACCTTCAGATATCAACTTGCTCGGCTCGGAAGCAGTTGGGATTATTCGGATCGGCCGAGCAAACTTGGGTTCTTCCAAAAATGGAAATGCCCTTTGATTAGATTTCAAGGTCTGCACAACGACCAAAGTACGGCGATGGTAGCAAGATGCAAATTTCTTGTCCTCGATTCTGGTCCCATTCTTTCTCTATCTCCGCTTCGCGGCCTTGCAGATACGTACCTGACGGTCCCACAAGTCTTGGATGAATTAAAGGATAAACGCGCACGAGAACACTTTGAGCAGTTGGGGCTTTCGACTGGCGTCCAGGTGAACATCCGAAATCCGGATTCCGCGTCATTATCGCAAGGTGTGTTCTTCTCCTATGTCTGCAAAGTCGTTGTGCCCATTGATTCCCCAGTGATACAATTTGCAAAGAAGACAGGTGACTACTCCGTGTTGTCACACGCGGATATCTGCGTGCTGGCATTAACGCACACTCTTCACGAGCAAGAGAAAGCTCTGGATAATAGAGAGCAGAAACAGGCAAGGTGACATTCTGTATGAAATTTTTTACCTCGACATCTAGCTCATGACTTGATGATGATGATGATAGTAATGAAGCCTCTGATGTAGACGGAGCAGATCCAGCTACAGAGAAGTCAAATTCAGAAAGTAAAAGCGAACACTCGTCAATAGCATCATCGACCTTTCCCATTGACGGTTCAGAACCTAATCAAGATTGCAAACAAGGACCCCCCTCGAATGTTGCGCAAATACCCGATGAACCACGCTCTAATAGTAGGGATGGTGTCGAAGGGTGTTCCTTTACTTGCGACGAAGTTGGAGATGAAGCGGAGGCGGAAGGTTCTATTTCCCCGCCTTTAACCCCAGACGAATCAGTTAATGAGTCCATATCACTCGAAGATGAGCCATTACACGATGATTCATCGTCTGATGATGGGGAAGGGGAATGGATAACACCCGATAATGTGGAACTACACAAATCTCGTGCATTACAGCTGCTTCCATCGGACCAAAAAGACAGGAAAGGTGGGAAGGACGGTATCACAGATCAACCTCCTCCAGTGGGTTGCATGACTGCAGATTTCGCAATGCAGAATGTCTTGCTACAGATGGGGCTTTCGTTGATCAGCACGGATGGCAAAAGAATACAAAAAGTTAAAAGTTGGGTCCTCCGATGTCATGCTTGTTTTAAGTGAGGCTTTATACCTACTTCTCGATTGCGTCACGTTGACGCCTCAACAGGATCTGCAAGGACAACTCAAAGCAGTTTTGTCCGTCGTGTGGAAATCCCACCTTAATGCGGGTGTCTGTTACAGTCGCTTCTCCTGATGCTGCTGCGCATGCGCCCGTCATGGAGGTTCACCTGAAGAAAAACTTCCAGTACAAAATACGGGGGACGAAATACTCAATACCCGCACCCAAACCCGGTTCCGCTAAGACCGGCACTGGGGAAGGTCTCATTCTTCGAGAGGATCAGATAGAATACATGCGCGCAAAGAAACAAGCCGAGGGTAAGAGAGAACGGGAGGAGCAACGGATGATAAAAGGTGTTTTTGAATCAGGAGGGAAAGGCGGTGTTGCCGTGGGCAGCTGGGCGGATCCGGACTGGATACCTGGCATCCTTAGTGGAACTGGCAGCAAGGCCCCCACTACGCGATCAGGTGGGCTGGACGGCATGCCAAAGATTGGATACGGAAGGAAAAACCCAAATGAAAGAAGGAGAAAAAAGTAGTGTATAAATGCAATGTTATTCTACGTGATACACGGAGCTGCACTGGTTCATATTCACGTCGTGAGACTACGGTTCATGAAGCGCCTCTTCTGGAAAGCCATCCACCACTTGCTAGGTTTGTTGGAGCCATCTGCATATAAGCGTTCCACCAAACGAGCAGCTAGCTCCTGGCGAACTTGGGTCAAGTACGTGCGAAGAAATTCTAGGGGAGGAGTTGGTTTTCGGGATCCATCTGATCGAGTACGTATCACGTACCTGCATCGATCCTATTCCCTGGTGGCGCATAATGAGCATTCAATGGGAAGTTAGCATCCCCGGGAATAGCGAAGTTGTCCACAGCGAGTGTGTTCAATGATTTAGAAGCTTCCAGTGAGGTTGGAACTGTCCGAGCAGTGCCGATCTTGGATAGACAATCCGAGACAAAGAGAATGAGTACAATGAGAAGTCGATCGGCCGGTCCCTTGATCTCGAAGTTGCGGAAGAGGGAATTCGCCCTGAACAAGTCAAGTGTTTCGTCAATGATGTCTGCCTGGTCAGGATCGGCTAAATGGATGTCTCAGTTCACAATTACTAGTATGATTGTAGTGCAGACACGCACCTACTGGGGCAGGTCCACGGAATCTGGTCCTGATTGGTAGAACGGAGATGTTGCCAACTTGACGGGAATCAGACTCATTCAATGACGAATGGTACGCCTATGGATAATATCGCATTTACCCCGGCGTGGTTGTGAGAGATCTGTGCACTCACCGGCATGGTTCGTTAATAATTATCACTGGCACAGTCGAAGTTCCTTGACCCTCACTCACTTACACAGCACGTGACCTGTCACATATGCACTTGTCAGGGGTGTTGCATTCTCGGTCGGTTCCTTGTCAACAACGACCTGTGTCCTTCATCCACAACATGGACCATGAGTCGTCGTCTCTTCTGTCCGTTCGTCCAAGGAAACCGTCACCTGACAATTTGACCAGTACGTGTACGGCTGTCTTGTGTTGTTGACGACCTAACGTTCTTTTCACTACAGAGCTCATCAGGCGGCTGCGCGCACTAACTTTACAGCTGCTCCCTGTCGAAGTTAACGTGGAGGTTATTAATGACCCAACAAGTCGTATCATTACTCCCCAGGTGATATCCGCATACGTGGATGCCGCTGGCGACTTTTATAACGAAGTGAGTTAAGGTACCCTGGGGCGTCTCACAGGAGACCTAACGTGACCGTCAGCTCCCGTACTGTCTTCTTAGAGCTTATGCGCAATTCGTATGGGATGCCAATCACAATCCTGCCGATTATGGAGAAAACTTAGGCCGTGGTACGTACCATGACTGGAATGGTGTCCCATCTCCGAGGTGACGCGGGGTATTGCCTAGCTACCGCATGCGAAGTCCTTGCTCGCAGGATTATACACCAGAGTTCGCCAGATAGAATGATACCTATGATGACCACCCGGTATAGGTGTAGGGAAGCTGACGGGGATATCAGTGTTGCTTCCACCGCTCTAGAAGTTGCCATTGACAATACCTGGTATGAACACTGAGCTTTTTTCTTTGAATTTATGCTCAAGTTGGTGGGCAGCACCATATTTCTGTCCTCGAGCGAATCTCAGGATGGTGAGCACACCACACTATGAAATCAACAAGCCCCTCATATTTTGCAGTGGTAAACTGGCTCTGGAATGGGGAGCTTGTGCAAACCCTTGACGACGAGGCTGATATTCAATGTGATTCAAATTTATTGCGGCCTTCTTCTACTAACAGCCTATCAGACGTATCATACCACAAAATGCATCACGCTGGTTTCTGGACCCACCTTAACCCAGCTCGCATGTCAGTTCCGCGGTGAGTCTAATCTCGTATCTGCCTCTCCATAGCTGAGATTCCCCAGTTACCAGAATTATTTCCGGATCATTGTGTGGCTGTTCTTTCTGGTGGTCTACTCACAAGCAGGTGAGAATATTCATCATTTACTCGTATGTCGAACTGAATTCCTACTAGTGCGAGAACCACTTGAGCGGCTTGATCCTCTCCACACTTCTCTCGATGAATGGGAATATGTGCTCTACGTTATGGCGTTAGCTTTTGTATGTGAAGGTAATTTTGTTGTTTTGATTATATCTTATATTAGCTCACTTTCCACCCCCAGATTTACATAAGGTGAGACCATGCCCTGGCCTATTTACTACCAAGTGCAAAATTCCGTCTTACAGTGGTACAAATTATTCCGGTTTGCATCTTATCGCGCATTCGGATTCTGGAGCGCTATTGCATTCATTACCGATGCATTGCTCTTTACGGCCTTTCTATTGCGCATGTCTGGACTATCTGCTACCAGTTCACAAGCAGAGTACTATCGTTTCAAAAGCTTCCAAGTTCTGAGCTTTGTTGCACCTTTCATATGGTATGTTCATCGAAGCCTCAATATCTCCAATTCTCACTGGTAGAGCACAGGATGAGTAAGCCAGATACCACTCACCTAGGTTAACTCTAACCTGGCTTTCTCGTAGAACTTGTCACAGTCTTTGACGGCTACAAGTATGTGTACTTTTCAAGGGATTTTTTACTGTGGCGCTGACATTGAACAGGTACATCGGTACTATGCAGTTGTGCATATCACGAATGTTGCGGGAATCTGGAATTTTCTTTGCGGTTCGTGTGCAAATGCAGACCAGACTTGCCGAGGTATTCAAAGTAGTATGCAGCTATTGTCGGTCCTGGGTGCCGGCTTCTTGCAAGGTCTATATGCCTTGGAAGCTGCCGATGGTACAAGCGAAGAAGCCTCTAAGGTATGCCGAAGTTCTGATTCACGATGAATGATCTTCACCGGGGTCCCAGGTCATCAACATACTCGTACAAGGCTTATTGCAGTGAGTTTTGTGTGTTGAAAGTTCAAATGAATCTGGATGGACACTGTCGTACAGATCGCCGGACTATGACCGTTTTTCTTCAAGGTGAATTGTATGGAAATGAATGAGCACCATAATGCTAAACTTTCCCTCCAGCCCTTTTGGCCTGATGTTGTTTTATTTGTAAGTAGAACCATCAGCCACCTCTACCCATCTTCATGCTTTTTCAGCTGGAATCTCGTGACTGGCATTGTCCTTCTGAACATATTGATCTCGTTGTTCTCATCTGCATATTCGGAAGTAAGTGTGTATTTATATATCTGACGCATCTGCTCACGGGCAGGGTAGATTGTGACTGACGTTGAGGCGGAATACATGGCATTCTTTGCTGGAAAGACCGTTTCAATGATAAGGGCCCCAGACTCCTATGTTTACCCTGCACCGTTCAATCTTATTGAGATGGTTCTAGTTGCCCCATTCGAGTGTGTCCATCCCCATTTTTTGTGCTGGCCCAACTGATATCGGTCTCAAGGTCATTTACTCGTGAAAGTTACGCCAAGGCAAGAAATTGCCTGCTCGTTGAAGTTCTCATCTTATCGTGTTACAGCTCAACCGGGTGGTCATGACTGTGGTTTTCTTCATCCCGCTCTCTGTCATTGCTTTATATGAGGTTTCTTTCATGGATAAAATTTGGTTGGTTAGCTGGCTACGCTCAGGACTGGACGAGGGCGAGACAGATGATCCTGTGACCCGCGATCCTCCCGTGGAAGGACCAGATGCAGAAAGTGGCCTACAAATCAGCAAGGTGAAGTTCAACGAATTGGTCAAGCGCTTCCCAAATACACAGCAGGCAAGTAGTTACGTTGAATGCAGCGGTGGGCATCCAGCTGACAATCTGCTCCAGTCGAACGAAACAATGATCTTGAATGAAATCCAGAACTTGCAGGGGAAATTGCACATACTCCTTGACAGAATCGAGAAATTACAACCGTCGACTTAGGTATTCTCCCGGGGTACAAACTTTGTTTATAAGTAGTTGGCCGGATCAAATGTGGTACGAATACTAGGAAGTCGGGATGTGTAGTAGTTACGATCTTTGACCAAAAAGTTCGGAGATAGATTCAGGGTTCATTCACTCCTCTGTCCTCTTTCACTCGCGAAAGCTGCGTGAAAACACCCATGGCGTGTACGAAAAATGGTCTTATTTCGTTGATCTCCATGGAGCATAGGTTGGGTAACTGGTAAATCAATAAGATTGGTATCATCCTGCTATGCAGAATGACCTTACACTGAGTTCACTATGATCCAACTTGGCCAAACCCTCTCGACTCTTTGCTTGCCGAGCTTCGCGAATATCTTTCAACAGAGATCTGATTTTCTCAGTACTCGGCACGTCATCGGGTGCACTATCAGCGGGTTGGATCAAATCCAAGACGCCTATTTAAAGGTCTTACATGTCCAGAATGACTTTGGCGATCTCAGCAAAACGAAACGGTAATTGGCTGAACTCTGGCTGGCTTGTTTCACGAGCCAGTCGCTCATGCAAGAAATCTGGGACGGTGGATTAATCTGACAGAGTACGCGGTGCACAGCTCGTGCTTCATACCTACATTGAGCCAATCTGGAGGAACAATGTGACACTTCTTCTTGAGCTTCAAGTTTATAGCCACCCATAGAGGGATGCGACACTTGGCAGGTGGGCGTAATGGGCCGTATGCACCCTACGCTCTACGTCAATTATCAGGGGTTTCTTATGTCCGAGGGCAGGACAGAACCGATATAAACGCTGTCTTTTCCATTGAGACGAGAGGAAGTATCTCGACTAGTTGCTCGGAGGCGATAAGCTCCAGTTCCTGTGGTGTTACAGAAGTCCTGAGTGACTGTGGGAGAGCCATTCGCGATAGATGATTTGTATGTAGGCTAGTAGCTGCGCGAATGGATGAAATGAAATGAAATAAAAATACGGCCGACTACGCTGTACGAAGCTCAGGCCAAAACAAGACAATAATGATAGAGTATGGCACAAGCCACGTGACTGGACGCGTCAAGCTAAACACGAGATTGATGCAAGTTCAGATATTCAAACCTTCGCATGCAACAATGCTTGGGACACGGACAAAGCAGGTATTCGCATACGGTCGGCGAGGCCATCGCATTGTCAACGTCTCTGAGCGCAGGGAAAAAGATCAGTCTATCGACGAAACATGCAACGAGTACAATTGCAAAGGATTGCAGCAGGAGAACGCAGGGGCCATTCTATCGCCCACGCGCCCACGCGTGCAGCGCAGACGAAAGCGTTCAAGTATGCAGGGCGATGACACGACCTCCCTTCAGACAAAACCATCTCGCGCTACGAAGAAGTATTTTTGTAAAGTAGACACCCGAAATCGCCCCCCTCTCACACCAATTCGCCTTAATAGCGCATCCCCAGATCGTATACCCCGCGCACTGGTGAGGAAAGTCAAACCTTCACGTCCAAAGGCTAGCCCATGCACTTCATTGAAGCCGCAATCCCCGATCGTAGCCATGGACATCATTCTTGTGGATGAGGCAGGAAGAACTGTCAGTCAAGAACGACGCCTGTCGCACCCAGACGTACAGACCAACATCACACATGCATCGCTCCGGAGGAATCATTTGGGCTCATCCAGGGACACACAACCTATCCTCATCAGCGACGAGAGCGATACTGATGCATCGCGGCCGCGGAAACACTACTGTGCACGGCGGAGGTCGAACTTCCGCACAGTGATATCTTCCGGTGAATCGGAAACAGAATTCGAGACCGCCCTTCGCGTTCGTTGCCCTAAGCCTTTAGGCCACGAAAGATCAGGGTTGCCACGGGTGGAAGTAGTTGTGCCACCTGCGCCGTACAGGATCACAAGGGAATTCACCAGGCCAGCGCAGATAAATTTAGCCCTTCAAAGGAAGGTCCCATCTCAGGTGCCTGCGCAGCGTCACGCACATCGAATACTATCCCCGCCCATACCACATTCCCTTCCTGAGCCAAAAGCTCGCCCACTAACGCCCATACGACATGGTTCTCGTGGAGCCATATTTCAGCGGACATTTCCAACGCCTTCGACACCCACAGAGGCAGATCTCTCTCTTGAGCTTGCCCAGCTCGACATTGCGGACGTGACCGAGAATGGAGTCCCGCGCTGGTCGCAACCAAGTTACCTCCTACCGCTCTTAAATGAGTGCTCACAAACCTCTCCTTTTGAGTTCTCGGCATTCATAGAAACCTTTCCATTCGATCCCACTGTGCAATCTTCGGACAGCGAGGAAGCCATCAGATTCCAAAAGATAGGGGAGGCATCATTCTCCGAGGTATTCGGCATCGGAGACGTTGTGCTCAAAGTTATTCCAATTCGCAATGAAGAAGAATTTGCATACCAGGGTACGGCTGAAATGCCTGCACTTAGTGATGCAACAGATGTCTTGAAAGAGATAATCGTGACACGAGAGATTGGAGGGATGTGCGAAGGGTTTGTGAAATTGCTAAAGACGTATGTTATGAGAGGAAAGTACCCCACCTTGTTTCTGGAACTGTGGGACGAATATAATAACAGAAAAGGTTCGGAAAGTGTCCGTCCAGGTAAGCTTTATTTGATGTATCGCAATGCACTCAAACAATAATACATGTAGATTCATTTGGCTTGAATCAGGTCTATGTTATCATTGTGCTACCCAACGGAGGACCTGATCTTGAATCGTTTACATTCAAAACCCCGTCTAAATGTGGATGGCAGCAAGCCTGTGGTGTATTTTGGCAAGTTGCGCGATCGCTCGGAGAAGTAGAGGACCTGGTGCACTTCGAGGTACGCCAGAGAGATAACCAGCGGAGTGTATTGACGCGTTTCGCAGCACCGTGATCTTCACTGGGGTCAGATCCTCGTAAAGAGTGTTCCCGTCAGAAGGTTACAGATAAAGACGTCCAAAGTTCCTATGGACGACCCACGCTTTGGGGTCAAAACCACCATTATTGATCTCGGTTTGTCGAGGATGGATGCAACTGATGGTGAGGGTCGGATACCTTATTGGACACCGTTTGATGAGGATATTTTTGAGGGAGAAGGTATGTCTGAGCCCAGTGTGTTGGCGACAGGATCCTCATCACGTCATAGGCGACTATCAATACGACATATACAGAATGATGAGGGATTGGAATTATGGGGCATGGGACGCGTATCAGCCATTTACGAATGTCATGGTTAGCCATTATGACTGGTGTCTCAGTTCATGATAGCTAACCTCCTATGCAGTGGCTTCATTACTTGACATCAAAGCTATTGCACTCGAAACGTTTGAAGCCGCCTGGTACCAGGAAAAAGGCTGTTAACGAGGTGAAAACGGAGTCCGCAACAGGATATAACGAGAAGGAGTGTTATGACTGCCTGATGGAGATGGAAAGAATGTTGGGAAATTGCATAACTACGAGACTCAAGGTGCCCAAAGGTCGTCGGAAAACAGTAGTTCCACTGATAGGTCCTAAGTCAGCGCAAGACGTTGTCGCTTATGGAGTACAGCGAGGTTGGATGCGATGAGGTCCTGCATACTCAATTCCTAACAGTGCACTGGTAGTACTATTCGTACGCGTTCAAGTTGTAATGCAAACCCTACTATGTTACTCTGTTCTCTTGTTTTGTTCAGTCGCAGGCCACTGCTTTGCGCGCATTTGGGGTCCGACTCGAGCTTATTCGGATTATTCTCTTGACCATGTGACGCAAGAATGCAGTTATTGGTGGCTTAGTAGACTCCACGACCCATGGATGAGAAGAAACCACTGGATGTGACTGGCATTGGCGAGCCGACCAGTTCTATCCCATTCCCTGTCTCACAGGTGCAGCCTGTTGAGCCACCCCTGAGAAAAAGGTTGCTGAGGTGGGGCGTCGCCACACTAATTGCCTGTACCCTCTATTTCTGGATCCAACGCTGCTGCTCGTTGAGTACAAATGTCCACGGAAACCAAGACCCACTGCATGCTTATATGGAGCATGTCTTCAAGGGCCATAAGGCTCCCTTGTCAGGCAAAAAAGCTGAGAGTGTGTTCTTGTAAGTACTAGTAACCTCAGCGCTCCGCACCTGGCATTATTATTATTAACCAATCAACCAAAGGTCTGTCCCGAACTCAGAGAGTGCACTCGTTACCTCTCGTCTGTTGGCGTCAAAACCTCATGTGGCTGGTAGCTCCGGAGACTTTGACACCGCGAAGAACTTTTTGGCTATCTTGCAGGATGAACTCGGGATTGATCCACCCTCCTCTGGTCTACCTATTTTCTCAGCGGGAACGTTTGAGTCTCGCTCAGCTACCCTGAACATCTCATCCTACACAGAGCCTCGGGCTTGGATCGACACTTATTATCCCATGCTAGATTCTCCTCTCGATCGCAGCCTGGAAATCCTTGGGCCAGATGGGAAGCTTATTTGGACCGCAGACCTTGATGAAGTCTCTGATGACGCGGATCCATACGCTGCCGAGTATGCAGCATCAACTCCAGCTTGGCATGGAATCAGTAAAGGCGGAGAAGCTCAAGGGGATCTGGTGTACGTGGAATACGGCCGAAAGCGAGACTATGATGCTCTTGTTAAGGCTGGTGAGATAAATTAATCTAAACTCATTTCTACCTGCTGATCGTCCAAGGTGTTGATTTCACTGGAAAGATCGTGCTCGCTCGCTATGGTGGCAATTTCCGTGGATTGAAGGTCAGTAAAGGCAGAGGATCATGCCCTTTAACAGTCGTTTACCGTGCTCTTCAGGTGAAAAGGGCACAGGAGCTGGGAGCTGCTGGTGTTTTAATTTACTCGGATCCACGAGACGATGGCACAGTCACTCCACAGAATGGATACAGCCCGTGAGCCATTCTTTTATTACTTGTTTGATCGACCTGTGATACTTTTTGTCACAGTTACCCACATGGTCCTGCACGAAATCCCACATCTTTTCAGCGGGGAGCAGTCCAGTTTTTGTCGCTGTATCCTGGTGACCCTACGACGCCTGGTTACCCCTCATACGAACACTCTGAAAGAATTGATGGACCTAGCAAACCCACAATCCCCAGCTTGCCCATTTCATGGAAGAACGCAGAAGTTCTGTTGAAACTGGCTATAAATAACACAGAGGGTTTCACTGTTCGACTAGCAAATAACGGTATTTGTCTTTTCACAATGTCCTCGTTCTACCTTTCAACATGGACGCGCAGTTGATGAGAAGATCACACCTATTTGGAATGTCATGGGGGTCATTCCTGGCCATATTAAAGATGAGGTCGTAGTTATGGGTGTTCACCGCGACGGTTAGTTACTGAACTCCTTCTCTCAATTCAAGCGCGTTGATTTTCCCCTCTTAGCATGGGTATGTATGCGAGTTTGACCGTAATCTGGGTCAAAGATATGAACATATATTCTAGGTCCTTGGAGCATCTGATCCGGTTTCCGGCACAACCAGTGTTCTTGAAGTTGTGCGAGGCTTCGGTCAATTACTGAAGAAAGGTTGGAAACCATTGCGAACTATTATGATTACGAGTTGGGATGGCGAAGAGGTTAGCATTCACATATCACCTTATGGCTGCATTGTCTTATTTGATGAAGTTTGGTCTTATAGGGAGCACCGAATGGGGTGAGGACTTTTCTGAATGGATCAGAGATCACGTTGTAGCCTATGTGAACATGGGTGGGTCCTCTGTAGAGTCTTGGAACTCGTGTTCACAGTACCTTAGATACAGCTGTATCAGGGTCACGTCTCAGGACGCGTGCTTCTCCACTTCTGGCCCACCTTGTGAAGGAGTCCGCGATGCAAATTCCTCACCCTACTTCCGAAGGACGAACATTATGGGATGCCCGTACCGACACTGGCACCCTCTTTGGCGATAATATTGACAGTGAAGTTCTCGCCATGACCGAAGAAGCAGATACGTCCACTGATGATACTGGTGTCAATCCACTGGGTTCCGGCAGTGATTACACTGTTTTCCTTCAGTACATCGGCGTAGGTCTTAGTTGACGTACCGATGAACACAGTACTCAGGGATTTCCAGGTGCCAAGCTCAGAGACCGTGTTCGCCTCGACCCTCCATGATCCCGTATACCATTACCATTCTGTCTTCGACTCTCAAAGGTGGCAAGAACTCTATGGTGACCCCACTTTTTCCCGGCATGTAAGTTAGATCATAGCTTGCTCGAACTTTGCCACAATAAACTGTTGGTTAGGTTGCTATTGCAAAGCATATTGGTCTTCAGGTCCTCCGTCTCTCGGGCGACATCGTTCTTCCTTTTAATTCTACACACTACACACTTCAGCTGGAAGCCTACCTGGATAAGTGCGTAAATGCATTAATTCTGGACTATCACTGAAGTTGTCCGCAGGGTTGTAGCTTTATCCCAGGCAGCGTCGTTTGATGTCGACTTTTCGGCTCTGCGCAGCTCTATCCTCGCTTTGCAGGCGGCAAGTGCCAACCTTGATACTGAGAAGAGTGAAGCGGAGCGCAACCTGAGGAAGATTTTGAAGCACCTGAAGAAGCGGTACACGCAACGCCACAAAGCTTTCCGCAAGATGTACAAGGCCATCTGCAAGCTGAAGAAGCTTGTTGGAAAGGAATGCCACTCCAAACACGCGGAGACATCTAGCATGTCGGAATTTGGGTTGGTCTATTACCTCGCTATAAGTACTGCCTTGGCTGATAATAGCCTAGTCATGCTAAGAGGAAACTTTTGAAGGCTATCGAACGTGTGCAAGCAACGAACAAGAAATTAATCAGGTTTGAACGGGGTTTCATTTCGCAGGAGGGTATCCAGGATCGTGAATGGTACAAGCATTTAGGCGTGGCTCCTGGAAAGTGGCTAGGTAAGTAAGAAGGTTAAAGGAATGTGACCAGCGTTCAATTCACCATCAGGGTATGGTGCCACGACATTCCCCGCCATTACCGAAGCCATCACTATTGATCATGATCCTGTGGCAGCTGCTCGGGAGGTTGATAGGTTGAGGGTCGTCGTTGACAAGTTGGTTAAGATGATTTACTCTGATTGAGATCGTTTTTCGACGCTGTTACATATATTATGCATCATGAGCTCGTCTGTATGGAGGCTATCGTGAATCGCCAAACCAATCGCCTGTGAGCCCCTCAGACTTTAAAGGAGAAATGGCAGGTGCGTATCTCCATGGATAGCTGTTTGGTGCCTATGATATAACTACCAGCACTCTCATCGGACGAGCCGTCCACAAATGTGGTGCGCAAAGCAATGCGGTAATTCTACTTTCTCTTCCTCTGGATTAGTGTCAGCATTCACCCATGTGGCCTCTGGAGATCCGACTTTCCAATCTTGCACTCTTATAGATACCTTAGTACAATCAAGCAGAGTAGATTCCATTGGAGTCGGTGTTTGGATTGACCTCCGTGACTTACGCGTTACTTTATCGTGACATCGTGACAGTCTGCATTGCGGCCAGCATGCTCTAACCGGGTGTAAGTAAACAGCAATAAACCTCCAGCTGGCCTTCTCCACCGTGACATTGCAGGCTTGTCGGTACTGAGTGTTTCCAACGTGCCTAGAATCCGTCCCGAGCACCCAGGAGTCTGTCGAAGGCAAATAGTTGCACACCCAGTCATCGCGTCTGGCCACCTAGCGGAGACCTCTGTCAGTCAGTGGCACGATATGCCCACTGCTCATCGGAAAGATGCCATATCGACATTCAACAGTGCGAAAGCGCTGCTTTCGATCCTGGCAATAAACTTTGGATTGTCACTCTTCACTATAGCGTACAAGAAAGCACTAGACCCTCTATTTGGCGGTACTTCGACAGAGAAATATTTGAACCATGTCGTCCATGCCTGCACGATGTTGGCTGTTTTCTTACCAAAACCTGCTATTTGCCAGGCGTTGCTCGTCCTCGGAACACTGGTTCAGATTGTCCCACACTCTACCTATTGGGTCGGTGTTCATGCTGGGAGGTATGGTAACCCGATAGTTGGCCCTCTTGTCACCCATGTACTGGTGTTGGCACCAGTGGCATTCCTTTCAGCCTCTCTTGTCATGCACATCAATGTGAGTGGACTTCCTCAACTTCCAGATAGCTAAGACAGGACGGTACGACATTCCAGCCGTACTTAGCTATAGTGGCATTGGCAGCCAACGCCTTGCGACCACATCTAATCGCAGAAGCGATAGGTCGCAAGTTTTCCCTCGACACTCAGAAGGACTACCTTGTAAGGTGCTTTGAATGTTCATAATGGTCACAATGCATAACATCCTGTACAGTTCCTCCTTTTGGGAACTTTTCTATATGCTGCCTGGGCCTGGGTGAAAAGAAATACAGTCAAAAAGTCTGCATCTGGTATGCGTAAAGACTCTGGGGTGGTTATTCTCAATAGATGGTATTTCCCTTTGATCATTCCGGCCGTCTTTATTTTATTCCCTTCCCTGCGGTCCTCCTCTTTATCCGCCTCTCAGGCCTTCCCATACCATAGCGCTGCATACCCCTTGCGCATCCTTTATTCGCAAAAATCTTTAACTGGGGTTGTTGTTGTGGGGGAGTTGCTCGATGCACCCAAGGGCAGTGCGCCAGATGCATTACATTCGCTACGTTACCTCCGTGTATCGCATTCACTTCTTGGAGGTGTTTGGATTTCGGACATGGTTGACACGATTGGCAACATCCCCCCACAGACTGATGAGTTCGGGACGCCAATTGGGGATTCGATATATAGCGCATTTGTCCTCCAAGAAGCAGTGCGACTGATTAACAGCACCTCTCGTTGTCCAGACAGCAGCTGCGGCAATGCCCTGATAATGTAAGAGCATGTCTTGCTGGTCTCGGTCGCTAAATTTGTTCAATGTTACAGTGGTGTTGGAACTGGGATAGCTGCTGACGCCCTCGCACGCCATGGGATTGCTACCACTCTTATAGAGATAGATCCCGCGGTTTACAACGCCGCTCGACGATTCTTTGGCTTGAAGCACCCAGGCGATGACAAAGTGTTCTTGGAGGACGCGCGAGACTGGCTCCATAAACGAGTTGCTACCCAGTCTATTTCCTCAATTAGCACTCGCAAATTCGATATAGTCATCCACGACTGTTTCTCTGGAGGCGGGGTTCCAAAGCAGTTGTTCTCCCTCGAATTTTGGGATCAATTGAAGACAATCATGACATCCAGAGGTGTCATTGCCATTGTGAGATTACTATTGAAAGTCATATCTACTTCTCTAAAGGGACATTGTCTTGCAGAACTTCGCTGGGAAACTTGGATCAAAGTCGTCACAGGCTGTGGTGACGACCTTGCTCAAAGCATTTGGACGATGTAGAGCCTTCCATGACGTTCTGGACTCAATTCCAGATCAGCGCTTTCACGACGAATATGTGAACGTGGTAAAGTCCACACTTGTGCCAGGGCCAAAGTTTAGAACTCACGCTCTAACAGGTGTTTTTCTGCTCAATATCTCAGTCTCCGTTAACATTCCGACCATCAGTCGAAGACGATTACCTTGGTTCTCACCTGCGTCACTTTGTGCTAGCTAGTCTTGAAAAAAGGGAAATCCCCATCTCTAAAATTAGGAACACCCGCATGTGGTCTGAGGAGGCTGGAGAGACACTCGTATTGACGGACAAGAATAACAAACTCGATGAATGGCAGCGCGGTGACGCTCTGGAGCATTGGAAAAGTGGGTTCATTTCATTTCATACGTCATCTCACACGGTTGATCGGGACCCTAGTAATGAGGAAGGTACTACCAGATGTCGTCTGGGAGACATTTTGAGGACTTGATGGAGATAGACCACTCTAGTACATGTATGTAGTTCATTGTGAGTAACGAGCAACGACGGTAAATTGTTGGGGAGACAGAGGTCACGAAGAACGCGTTCTTCGTGGTGTCTTCTTAGGGTCAGTTAGCATTTTATGTGCATATTTCCAAGAAATTGTGAACGATACAAATTGGCATGGTCATCGTGTCACAAGGATGAGAACTACCACACTATGTCCACTGGCCATGACCAACGTCTCCAACTAAGAAGGCTGCGGCGATCTCGTCCAGAAGCTTCGTTGGCCCCTGTGAATGCTAAATCCAAATGTGTTGAGTTGAACTGCTTGTTATATGGAATGAACTTACCCCTCTTGACGAAGAATCCCCTGACATAGCGAAGTCCATTGAGGAAAACCCATCCAACTCCAAAATACAATTCTCTTTCAAACGTTCATACGGCCGATGTTGGTCAATGCCTCGGACAACCTTCCTATGATGGGTGCCTTTTACATTCACATGCAATTGCTGTAGCTTCATGCTCGTCGATGGACAAGCCAAGCCATGGGCTGATCACGCTTCAACCATTTAGAGTGTAGTCCTTTGAAAGTCAAGCTCTTCAGTGCAGTCCAGAGATCCATAGGATATCGAATATGATAATTAGAGCCGGATCGGATCGGCGGACGATCGAAAAGGTATAGTCAATCCCCCCAAACCAGTTCCACATGATGCACACCGGGGAATGCCTCGCAAAAACGTATGCCATCATCATGGAGCAGTTCAGGAATGCCCCACTTCTTGGAACAAGAAAAGAATAGCCGGCGGACATTGTTGAATTTGGACCTAAATCCGCTGAATACAACAGACGGCGAGACGTCACAATGTGATGGAGTGTAGTCGAATTTCTCGAGATTAGGTGCAACAATTGCGTCCAGGATTGGCTTGTCTTGGTGACACAGATCATTTCAAGCGACATAAGAGACGGGAAGTAAAGGCTGTTTGGATCAGTCGAGAACGACTTTCTGTCCCCGGAAATTGAAAGCTTGGTCAATGCCTGAATTGGGGCCAGACTCCAGAATCGATGAAAGGGTCCGCGTCAAAGTTCAGCTTCAGGGTTTTTAGCATGGGCATTGGGTTGAGAATGTCATGCTCGAGATGTTCGAGAGCCGGGGCATGAGCTATAGAAAGGAAGTCTAGTTATCCGACATCACAAAATGGAGACATTTTTGAGAGAAAAAAATGCAAGTGATTAGTCCTGTCAGCAATGAATTCTGTGAGAAACTATTCGCCCTCTTCTTCCGAATTACCATCAGAGGAACGATCACTGGCAGTGACCAACAGGCTACACCAGCGATGTGCACAAGCCATGACAATGTCCAAGCTGGGAGAAGTGCAAGATGCTTCAGTGGAGAGAATGATGCACATTCGATGACAATGTCGAGGAGGGTTTTCCAGATGGGTGTTTATCGAAGAGGCGTCAGATGCCACATAGATTGTTCGACCAGAAGCATGGAGTTTGTAGTAATGATGACATCGTGTCAGTGCTGACATACACTAGCCAATTTCTACTTCCGCAGAGTGAACCAGAGTTCACTGTTGTGATTGGAGGTGTGGCTGTGCCTTCTGAGGTTGTATAGGCGATACCTTCGGCTGGTGGGGAGCACAACGAGACGAGTGACACACGTAGTAATTGCCACAAACACGGGGGTGAACACATCCGCCAGCAACTGCTCTTTATATATATCATTAGACGGAACAGTCTACTAGCATCATCATGGCGTGCACACGAAGGCTACTGTCTAGCTGCTCTCACGCGCGACTCGTTCTCCGAGTCAAACACCTGCGTTGTACAGCCAGATGGAAACATACCACACTCGCAGAGGTTCGTTTTATGCCCTTAAAGTTAGGTGACCAGTCTTTTCGACTAACTGGCTCTGGGGACCTATTATTATAGGACGTTCGTTCGGATGCAACTTTCCACATACCTCTGATAGATTTTTCAGCATTTCGAATCGCGTCCTCATTGTCTGAGAAGCGTCGCATCGCTGATGATATCGTCAATGGTTTCAAAGAAGTTGGATTCATCTACCTGACAGGTCACGGCATCCAACCAGAGATGATTGAGAATGTATACACGAAGGCAAGGAGCTGTTGACCTTTGCTCTACGTTGGCAATTTCTGATGCTTTAGACACAGAGTGCGGAATTCTTCAAGCTCCCAGGGTCGATCAAGGTAGAGTTCTCTCGAGTAACATGGATAATTGATGGTGACTGACAACGCAAATAGAAGCAAGTTGCCTGGGATGACCCTCGCGCAAACCGTGGCTATGTCGAAGTTGGCAGAGAACGCGTCACGCAATCATCTGATGCAGCAGAAATAGCAGCTTTGCGGGAGAAAGCCCCAGATACGAAGGAATCAATGGAAATCGGTCGTGATTGGGATCCCGTATGGAAGAACAAGTGGCCTAGAGAAGGCGATGTTCCTGGTTTCAAGAGCACCATGCTCCAGTTTTTCCTAGTGAGTGGTTCTGTCGCCTCCTATCGCCACACATTCTGCTCATTATTTTACCCAAGGCGTGTCACGATTTGCATGTGGTTGTCATGAGATCCATTGCACTTGGTTTGGACCTTCAGGAAGACTTCTTTGACAACAAGATCGACCAGCAATACCATAACTTGAGATTGTTGTCTTACCCCCCTGTTCGCACTAAATTGCTCTCCGAAGAAGGGAAAGCCAGAGCTGGGGCACATTCGGGTGTGTCGTGTTTTATCAGGTTCACCCCATATCTGATTCATGTGCATAGATTATGGGACTCTGACATTACTTTTCCAGGATTCGGTATGCTTCCACACTTGGCCGAAGCCTGCTTACGATTCTTCTCATGATAGGTTGGGGGATTGGAAGTCGAAACCCCTCATACAAAACACTTCCAGCCAGCACCACCCATTGTACGTCCTGTTCATTAGAGGCTCGCCAAGGCCGACATTAACATTACACAGCCAGGTACGGTCGTCGTCAACGCTGGTGATCTGCTAGCACGTTGGAGCAATGATACTTTCCGATCCACCTTGCATCGAGTGGTGGCTCCTCCTGCGCAGAAGATCAATGATACGGAAGGCATAACACCGATCCGACAGTCCATCGCGTTCTTCTGCAATCCTAACTTCGATGCCGTCATAGAATCATTGCCAACTTGTGTTGTAAGCAACCCAAGCAAGCATCCTCCTATTACTACGGAACAATATATCGTGGGACGCCTGGCAGCGACGTACAATTAATTCCCTCGGAGCTCAGCGCAAATACCATTTCTTTCGGATCGACTTGGCATGGGTACGTAGGAACTCTAGTTATCTAAGGTGTATACATAACGTTTGCGAGACGAGCTTTGTAATATCCATGGTCAGACATGAACATGTTCATAAAAACAGACGAGCACAGGGTTGAGTGACAAAATGAGTTATCAGGCCTTCTTTCTGAAGAGGCCAAGAGTATGTTGGCCACCACACGCAACCCCAGTTGCTTCAAACGATCCTTCTTTCCGGACAACCACAGTCGGCGTCTTTGCTTCCATCTCTTTAACACCCAGCTCCCCCTGGGATTCTTGACCCCAAGCATATAAAACGCCGGCACGGGTAACAGCCATGTTGTTGTGAGTACCCGAAGCGATAGCGGTAATAGGATCGTCAACGTCGTCGAAGGGGATCTCCAGAGGCTCAGTGACAAAATCTGGATTAGGCCGTGATTTGTATTTGGCGTGGTCTTCGGCAAGACCAAGCTGACCACCGTCGCACCTTCCGCAGGCGAACACGCGCCCAGCGGATGTCAAGAATAGGGTATGATGTTCTCCCCCAGCTATTTGCACAACAACCTCCTCGCCAAGGGCACTCTTGCAAAGCGATTCGACCTTTCTCGGAGATTGGACCTCATCTGGCATGGATCGGTGTTCTGAGACACCTGTGCCTGTTTGTCCCATGGTATTGAGACCCCATCCCCATACATCCCCAGCCTCGTCGACAGCGAAGGAGCAGTAGTTACCCACTCCAATTACGACAGCTCGATTTGATCTGTAGCCCAGGGATATTTTTTCCGGGACTGTACCATGAATTTTTCGACGATCGATAATTTTTCGACCAAGCTGTCCTTGTTCACCAGCTCCCCAGGTAAAGACATTGCCATGGGTGGTCAGAACTAGAAGATGATTGTTGCCAGCAGCGACAGAGACGACCTTTTCTATATCACCTGGCTTGTGACTGAGCTCCAGGATTTTTCTAGGGAGGAACTCGTGTCGAGCAGCCCTAGAAAAACCAAGGGAGCCTTCAGCGGCCTACCAAGTAACAATCAGTAAATATCGTCTATAAAAGCGGTAGATCCCCCTACTCTAAACGAGCCCCATACCCGAAGTTCCCCCTTTTCGCTGACGGCGGCGGATATACTATCGCCAGCAGCTATTCGGACAGCACGAAATTTCTCATCAACCAAGGTCTGCACCGGATGTGGAGTAGCCGTTAATGTGTCTATGTCAATTAACGAGCCAGGGTGTTGGGGGTCTGGAACGTCTTTGGTGATCCGACCGAGGGCGGCATCGTCATTGACACCGCAAGACCAGACCTTGCAAAACGCAACAGATCCCGTCAGGAGTTTGAATGGAAAAGGTCGAGCAGTAACATACAGTTCCCTTTTCATCGATGACAAGCGTGTGCAGACCTCCTGCTGCAACAGCCTCTAAGCCAGCACCTTCTGAACCGAATGCTCCCTCGCTGATCATTTGATCTACCCATGGGCTTCTTTTGGGGAAAGGGTACTCTCCAAGGAAGTCCGATCCCATGCCGAATTGACCGAAATTGCCCGCCCCCCAGACGAAAAGCTGGTTCGGTGGTCTTCGATGCTCCGGAGGAGTGGGTAAGGGGATGAAATATGGCTTGAGTTGTTGGGGTTCCTCTGCGACAGCGGGAAGACCATTCGCGGTTGGTTTTCTGGCCAGTTTCCTTCCCGAGGAAGTTTTTTTCAGGGATGTCTTTCTTGCATTTTCTGTGTCTGACGGGGGCGCTGCTGATCGAGCACGCTTCTTCGGGGGCGGGGATGTGGGTGAGGGAGCACGCTTAATGGTCTGAGAGGTGGATCTTCCTACAGGTTTTGAAGAATTCGTTACATGGTGGCCATTGGTTAGTGGCAGGGGTGCGGCCCTCGCGGCTGCTCCCTCGGGTTTGGCAGAGGTGGCGCGGGTGGATCTTCGGAGGGGTGGAAAGGACATTGAGTCGAGTCTGAATTAGAGGGAAATAAGTAAGCCAGTTAGGTAGGGTTGGTACGGACTCTGTGGCTTGGTCCCGGTCGCTTGCAAGGTGAACACACCAAAGGAGTTGCCGGAAATCACGTGAACCAACTTGCATCGCGTCTGTGGCGTCAACGTCTGTTGTGGTCTGTGTGGTGGCAACTGGCAAGATGAGGCCTCGTCTGCCCAAGAGACACTCCTATAGCTTGGTTGTCCGCAACCCGGCCACCAACGACCCTATTTTCTCGTTCGTATACCGGTGTTCGCTCTACTTGTCACTGAAGGACGATTAGATTAGAGCCTCCTTCCGCTGAACAGGTTGACCAAGCGGTCAGAGCTGCTCACAAGGCGTATGAATCAGGCATCTGGTCCAGAGCTTCTATTCTCATTCGATCGAATGTTCTTTCACGCTTGGCTCAGATATTGGAGGAGCGCGTCCCTGATATGGCTCGGATAGAAACATTGCAGACTGGAAGAGCTATTCGTGAAATGAATGCCCAGATAGGTCGCTTGCCAGAGTGGCTGTTAGGTCCTTCTCCGTATTCAGTGGGATTTTTTGGGCTCATTACTGTCCTAAACATAGCCGCTATTTCGCAGCCTTGTTGCGGACCCACCAGGGATTCATTCCACCAACTCAGGGGAGGCTATTGAACTACGTCCACCGAGTGCCACTCGGTGTCGTCGCTCAAATAACAGTAAGCTATCGGTTCCGCTTCGGCCGTACTCACACTCATACGCCCTGAGCCAGCCTTTCAACCACCCTTTACTCATTGCAGTAAAGAAACTTGCACCTGCATTAGCTGCAGGGAATTGTGTGATTGTCAAGCCCTCTGAGGTAATAAATATGTTGCATGCCTTCAAGTATACGCGGTATATAACGGGGACTTAGCTCGCTCCAATCTCGTTACTAGACTTTTCCAAACTTGCAGACGATGCGGGAGGTGAGTCCAAGTCGCTAATCCTTGTCTTCCACAGACAAATTCTGATTCAGTGAACAGTACCCGAGGGTGTCTTCACCGTTCTCCCAGGGTATGGACACTCCACCGGCACACAACTTGCTTCTCATCCGCTTGTCCGAAAAGTAGATATTACAGTAGGTTCCATCTTTTCAAGCTGTAACTTTCAAATCAAGTGTCTGTCTAGGCTGGAACACATACTGGTCGCGCAATCGGTGCTATGGTCGGTTCAAACTTAGCTACTTTCACAGCTGAGCTGGGTGGAAAGGTCAGTTATATTCATCGATACTCTTTTGTTCCATACCGATCCAGCAGACATGACATGTGTAGGCTCCTGTCATCGTTTTCGATGATGCGGACCTTGTGTCTGCAGTTAACGGAGTATCTTTCGCATCCTTTATTGCATCCGGTCAAACCTGTGTCTCTGGCACTCGTATCATCGTTCAGGCAAGCATTTACGATAACTTCATGAAAGCGTTCGTCGAAAAGGTTCAGAGTATTACCCGGCGAATGGGGAATCGTGAGTGGGTCCACCGATACCCTATTCCGACGAGTTAAATGTATGATCCCAGCATTAAATCCTCTTTCTTCAATGGGGTCCGTGATATCAGAACACCATCTTGAGCGCATACACGGAATGGTACATAGCCGAAAGAGTGGAGAAATTCTCATTGGCGGAGAGCGGCTGGTTGGGCTGTCTACTCTCGATGGATTCGACTTCTCTCGCGGATTCTTTTACCCTCCCACGGTGGTCGCAGGTGTAGACGTCAAAGATGAAATATGGGAAGAGGAAATTTTCGGCCCCGTGGTCGTAGTTAAGAAGTTCGCGGTTGGTGGCCAGCCCCATCTCCATGACAGGCTCTGATATAGCTAACTTAGGATGAGGCTGAGGGGATTGCACTGGCAAACATGTCGAAGTATGGACTTGGAGCGGGATTGTGGACCACTGACTTGTCGCGTGCACACCGTGTCGCAGACATGATCCAAGCGGGAATTGTGTGGGTCAACACACATCATCGTAATGACCCCAGTTCTCCTTGGTATGTCCTGTGGTAGTACACGTCCAGAAAATATCTAATTACTCCTCTAGGGGAGGCATGAAAGAAAGTGGGATTGGTAGGGAAAATGGTATCGAAGCCCTAGAAGCGTGTAAGTATATATTATGTGTTCCGCAACTGTTCTCTTGACGAACAACATCCAGACTCGCAGAGTAGATCTATTATCGTAAATACTGCAGCAACAGAGGAATCCCGAATTCAGGATGACTGGTTTGCTGAAATGGGGCACAGCAAGCGATACGGCTAGATGACTACAATACACTGAATACACACGTTGAAATACAAATTGTGATGGGATGTGATCGTCATCCCGTGGTCTTGACAGCTTCCTTCGCTGTGGGCTGGCATCGAGTTAGTCTATCACCAAAGCCCATAGAAAAAGGTAAAACTACACTTACCTCTTGAAGCTCAATGGGTGGTTCATCCACAAAGTCCGGGACTTTGCTCAGGTCGGCCAGATATGAGGCACCTTCCTCTTCTTCCTCTAGCTGGAGAGCATCCAGTTCTGACCCCAGGTTGTGAGCACTGCAATCTTATGTGCCCGGAAAGGCTTACCGGCTTCTAGATCAGCCTCGTCAAGTTCATCAGGCACTGCATAAGAGCGTGCTAGTGACTCTTGTATTTCGTTTGCCTGCTCCACCAAGTCTTCCATCTCAAAATGCATGTTCTATTCACAAATGAATCTCCCGGCAAGATGAGTCTGGAGGACGAAATCACCTCAATCTGGTCTATATCGATCCTTCCATACTGTTTGCGTAGTTCCTTGTTAGTGGTCTTCATGGCGTCGACTGTCGCCATCGTATTCCGAAGATTCTCCGTAGCCAACGCCGCAGATTCCATGTTGAATGATTGCTGAGCAAGTTGGCCCATTTGCGACTCGTATAGCTTCTTCTGCTGCAATACGCGCATTGCGCGTTGTTGTATAGCTTGCTGCGACAACGCATGAGTACATAGATCCCATAATTCTGGTGAAGGGGGAGCATGCCTTTCCTGGCCCATTCCTCATCTTGCTCATCTGCTCTTTGTACCGCATGAGCTCGCCATCGAGCTTCTTTACCTTGACTTCGATAGAGGCTATACGTGTATCTGTCTGCAGGAGGTCAACCGATGGATTAGGGCCGTGGCAGGGCTGCCTCACAGAATTGATGGCATCTTGGAGCGTCGGCTTGGGTTTCTTGCTAGCAGATGTACCAAATATCCGGTTCATGATGGTTGACTGTCTTGACGGTGCTTGCAGAAGAAGATATCTGACTTAAATCTGGGGATAGTGTAGCAGCAGCATACTGCGACTAATTTACCGAAATAGGCACCGCAGGCGCAGTCCAGAAACCCAAGAAATCAGTCAATAAGTTGTATATGTCCCAAGAAAATATATGATACAAATGGTGCTTGAAAAGTCACTACATAACTCATGGGCTAATGGGATTCAATAGGATTCAATGGGACCAATGGTTCAGCTCAGGAACCCCTTTACCGCCCCTCCGACGTTCAGGATATCAAGTCTACAAATTGCATTGCATCAGCCGTTTTGGGTAATGGAATCGAAGAAAGAGCTCGTTGGCTAATGCCACTCGGGCTTCTCGTCGGTCAAGTTTACATGAAAGCGTTGCACTCACAAGAACGTATCATGACCCCAGACTCCGCCAAGTTCGAAATAACTGACCCGTGAATTCCCGGCCATTCGCAAAGCATCCACGAGTTCACGCTGTTGTTCTACAGGAAAGAGGATGTCACTCTGCACACCAAGCACGAGAGTGGGTATCGGAGTTAGAGGACGGAGCCCTTCGACGAGGTCAGGGAAGTAGGGGGAGGGATTGGCTGGCGGAGGGTGTGACTTTGAAACTGTTTGGCGTTCCGCGGGTGATGGTGGAGCAGAGGAAAGGGTCCGTTGAGCGGGATTTAACCCCAGTTGATTGATGGCTGGCAGCGTAAGATCAAACAGATCCATGGCCTTTGAAATGTATATGAGGGAGTTGGCGTCATACTTCAGACAAAATTGCTCGCCCTACAAAGCATGATAAAGGCGTCAGTAACGTTGCATGGACATGTTAACTACGTCAAATGCTACCATGTACTGACCTGGTGGTCGAGGTACGTCTCGATCAAAAAGTCGGGGCAAAGAGCGGGCTTTACAGGTGATTCATCAGAGTTTGGCTGATCGGTGTTACGCATCTTCCGCCCAAATCGTAAGTCCCATTCTGGACCGGATCTGTAAGTGATGGTTGCAATTTCTGTGACGGAACATGAATAAATGTCCCGAGAAGGTGGAAATTTACTGACGGCGGGCTAGCTTCATTCCTGTATGGGGTGGTAGGCCATCATAATAAAAGCCCTTCTTCCAGTTTGGGTCAGCCATGAGTACTAGTTGCAGGTAAGGATGTGCATGGCACAAACAGATGGAGGAGTACATACCGCTTCTCTGGGCGTAACGCATAGCAATGCTTCCTGGGCTGCTCCTGGCAGTACCACTTATACTAACGATCTTTCCCACACGATGCGGAAAGAGCCAGCCGGCAGCAAGGCTTTGCATAGCACCCATAGATGAGCCAACACTAGCGTATAGACGTTCTATACCAAGGTGATCTAAAAGACAAAACTGTGCTTTTACCATATCGAATATGGACACAATTGGGAACCGCGTGGCGTATCGCTCGCCAGTGGATGTGACGATGGATGATGGGCCAGTTGAGCCGTAACAACCACCAAGGACATTGGTGCAGATGACAAAGAACTGGTTGGTATCCAGAGGTCGACCTGGTCCGATGAACTTTTCCCACCAACCAGCTGATGGATTTAGAGATGTGGAGGCTGCATGCGAAGAGGCGGACAAGCCGGTGTGGAGAAGGATGACATTGTCGCGTGTAGGTGATAGGGTGCCCCACGTCTCGTAGGCGACTTCAAAGGACGGGAGTGATGCGGAATAAGTCAGCTGGAGGGGGTGTGGATGGCGATACACGTTGTAAGACAGTGGACTTGGACGTGCATACGGTGGTTCTGGGCCAGTGTCGGTGACAGGGGAGGCTTCAAGGGCGCGAGACGCCGATGCCGCGATGAGACGGGACTCACGGGCGGCGTGTTGATCTACGCAAGGGAAAGATGGATGAGCTTGAGCTGCAAAATGCGACGACCATCGTATTTTCCGAGATCTATGTAGCACAGAGGACAACACTCTTGTCGCCGTCGAGGTCATTTCTCCGATTCACTATCTCAATCTCGAGCACTGTGCTTTTGTAGGCTTTGTGGTATTGCGGGCAATGGCAAAGTAATTGCGTCATTCTATCTTGGGAACCCCAAATCTGGTAACCCTGTGTTGGGGTTATGGTTAGTAGGCATCCCACGATAGCGCTGGGTCCACTGGGTCTTTTCTTGCGCTTCGCCAGGCTCGCAGTCGTCCAAGTCACCAGTCCCGTTCAACGTGTCCAATATTGATGCTTGCGAATTTTCTGACGTCCAAGACACGTTCTCGTCTTCTTGACAAGCACACTTCCAACACGTGTTATCTGCTCTAACTAGTCTAGTCAAGCTCTGACCTCGTCTCGCACCTCAACCCACCACCCCATCCGAATCTCGACTTACCCTAGTGCTTTCTGCTGTACATTGGAAGGTGTGTCTTCTATTCCTTGCATCATGCCCTTGCACTAAGTCCGACAGTTGCACAGGATTCGAGGAACACTAGCATAGGGTGACGCTCAATGCAACGCCTTTGTTAGTGACACATAAACGAACATATGGATACCCTCTATAACATGTCTTCACGTCCCTTCAAATCGGATCCTACAGAAATATCCAAGCCAGGGAACAAGGTGATTTTTAGCCAGGTGTCCATGCGTCATGTGTTCACTACCTCCCTTGATTGTGGCGCCCTAGTTCTACGCATTCTTCCGCCCTCGTTCCCGGTCCCGTTCTCGTTCAAAAAGCGTCGTGACACCAAATACCTCGCAACCCATGTTAACCAAATTCGAGGCCCTATCCGTCACTCAGACCCATTCACTCAGCTCAAGGCGTCCTCACCTCTCGACGGAACACATGCCATCTACAGATAACCCACCATCAAGTTATGTATCATCTCCCACAAGATCAATCGCACGATCTCAGTCAAGGCCCATATCTTGTACCACGACTGCTACGCATTCTACGATTGCTCCCCTTCCTTCAGACGCCCTGAGACGGAGGGTCAACGGGCGTCACGAGTATGCACCACGACCCGAAAGTGCTGACGATAGCCATGAATCACATCAATACCACGGTCAACGCAGCGACGACCATGCACATAACAGCCAACATCATCCACCCCGATCAGAAACGCCCTCGTCCACTAAGCGGAAGTTAGGATTGTACAATTTTTTTGGTATTGCATTGACACGGCGATCATCCTCTCCACACCGGGCATCATCCATAGCTTCTGAGCACAAGGCTTCAACTTCAACTTTGATATCCGAATCATCACGAAATGTTGCCTCACGTAGGCGCTCTTTCAGACTGGGCTCACGTCCAAATACCCCCAGAAACGTTGACTCATCGTCAGACTGGAAATCGTCTACCAACTCGATACCTATCCCGTCAAATCCACTTCCACTCTCGGCAAGCCCTCGCCGACGATCCTTCGGCTTAAGCTCTCCCCATCACACTCCAAAATCATCTACCGGACATTTACCCCTTCCTGTCACTCATGGTAGCCAGTCTCACGGTAGGCGTCATTCCGTGGGCTCACACCAGTCTCCCCATGACAGTGCCGTCGCGCTTCCAGAAGATCAGGCATGTAAATCTGGTTTAACCTGCGTAATGGCTGTTTGACGTACGTTACAGGCGAACTCGTCGAAGTCGAAGAGATTTCCACTTGACTTGAAGCCAAACAAAGGAAAAGAAAGGCAGCAATTCGGAGGCTGGGAACAGTCGCGTTCGAAAACACACACCACTCCTATTTATTCAGCAACCACGTCCATCTCCCAATCGAGTCCTTCCATTGCCAACAGGCGTCATCTCTCTTCTCCAACTCCGAGTGATTATGCTGATTCCTCAGGAGGGGTGCGGCCACACGTTCAGCATCTGCCCACTCTAGAGTCTATGTCATCTGACGAAACCGAAGAACCATCACCTCTTTTTGCGCCACGCCCAATGCATGTTATTCCGAAAATAATTCATACGCCACCTACCCCGCAACGCCCGGAAGATTTGGACACCCCGGCAAGACCGAATACCACTCCGCCACGAGTTGACTCCACCAAAGTCAAAATCTCACACGGCAAAGCGAGGGGTGCACATAAAGAGCAGCTTTTGGTGTCCACGTCACATCGTCACACCGATTCTATTACGTCGACACCTAAGTCACTATCAGAACTGGGTCCGGAGCCTGCCACTGGCCGTAGCCGCTTTACTCCCCGTCTTTTTCGCGGAAAGGATTTACCAAAGACGGAGCCGGGTTCTGACAAAAATACACGAGGAGCCCCACCTAATAGTAATGTCCCTCCGCGTCATATCAGCAATCATCGAATCAAGCTTGGGAGTTTTGATTTTGAGCGTCCGGTGTCTGCACTTAATCGAAGTAGCTCAACTATTAATCGGTCAGAAATTCGTGCTTTCACTGTGCTTCGTTCACTTACTTACATTATCTATAGCTCTCGACATAGGCTGCCACTCCAACACAGTATGTCCTCTGATTCGACATTCGCTGGGAAATCACGATTGGCAGCCCACCAACCCATGTACACGGACACTCTCATTCATTCCCATGTAACACCAAATCACACCGGTGAAACCTCCGTTGTATCATTTTCCTCTTCCATACCCTCCAAGTCAACGGAAAAGGGGGGTTCCAACCATGGCCAATCCTCGAGCTGGGGGCGAACTTCCGGCAAGCGCATGCAGCGGACCTCGCACGGCGCATTTGCTTTCGAACACCCAGCTTCGTTACCCAACTCTCCGATACCCAACTCTTCTGATTTACCCAATAGCTCCATGGTGGGGCCCAGTCAGCGTGACAGGGTTGTGCATAGTCCACCTACCTCGGCCAACTCACCCTGGTTCCCTATGTTTGACCTTCGGCCGAAGCGTTCTAGGGGTGAACGCGACCCTTCAGAAGATGCTGATGCAAGCGTCGTGAGGCAGGATCGAAAGGCGAAGGGAAAAGGAAAGGGCCGTTCTTTGGATCTTGGACTGGGACTGGCGTGGGCTCCATCGCGCGTGCGAGAGGAAGCTGTGATACCAGGATTGTTTATAGCAAAAGAGAACATAAAGGCGAACGGTCGATCGCATGGTTTCGATGTCACCAAGGCATTTGAAGACATCCTCTCGGCATCGGATTTTAAGACATTCAAGAAATGTAATTGGTTTTATTCTCCTTTTGCTTTGTAAGGTTATTGATTCGATTCTTTGATCCAATTAGATGTGCACCGATACGATGCTCATATCATTCCTCTTGGTGGCCCTTCGGGGCTTTTGTCGCGAGTGGATAAGTTGCTTGTGAATTCCGGGATTGATGAACACGAGAGGAACAGCCTTTTGACTGATTTTGCATGCTTCGTGGAAAATCATTCTGTTTAACCGTTCGAGTCGTTCTACGCACAGCAATGGGCTTCACGACCTTTGGTTGACAATGGTTCTTTTTTCATGATTTCGCTGTTCTACTGTAAATCCGTTGTCCCGTTACATGCTTAAGACGTTGATACACATTGATCGTCCGTCGTGCTGTGCACGCAATTATACCAGGTATACAAAGACGGGGTCAGGGGTCGATTATGTCGCAGGTCGAAGCGCCCTGAGTCTCTCTGCCAACTTATCGTCCTCCTCGCCAATCTTCTCGCTTCTGAGATCTGGGACTCCTGTCAGATCCTTGGCGGCAAGGTCATGTTGGAGCTCAATATCAGCCTCCTCTGCTGTCTGTCGTAGGAGCTGATCTATCTGATCTTGGGGTGTGGAAACCGCTGTTGTGCTGGACATCACGTCTTCCATGTAGGACGTTTGGACATCCAAATCTGAGAACTGGGACTCGAACTTGTCCATCACGAGGGAGATCTAAAGATACTTCAAGAGACATGGTTTAGTCCATGATGAAGGGTAAATGCTTACCCGCTCCAAGTTCATGCTCTCCATGGCCTTATCCATACCCTTTACTACAGATGTCATGTTCCCCGTAACTTGCCTCATCGTTACTGCTGTCTCTACCCGACTTGCAACCGCATCTATTCGACTGGAAAGGCGGAGGAGGTTGAGGGACTCGGATTTCTTTCTGATCGCATTAGATGCATATATCCGTGCGCCGTCATTGTTCCCCTGTTGAAGTGCCTGCTCAAAGATTGTCAGCTACGGAGTAAGAGAGGGAGGTTCCAACCAGCCTTCTTCAGTCGCACTTTCTCTGCATTCTCATCCTTCTGAGCCTTCTTTGCTTGCCGATTCAATGTCTTTGCGGTGAACTGGAATGATACAGCATAAATATCGTCTAACCGCATTGGCGAGAGATGGGCGAACTTTCAGTTGGAACAGGGTCTCTGAAGGGGGGATAAGCTTGTTCGGAGAGATGTATGATACAGCTTACTGACTCTCCATGTTGCTCATGATTGGGACAAGTATAGTAGGGGTTTGGGAAGACTTAGCCGCAGCCCTTACGTTATGTGTACGGTATCACGTGAACATTATTGACGATCGTGCTCTCTCGCGCAACCACTTCTCGACAGATGACTCTGCTTCACTACTTCAGGTGAGATACATCACAGTAGCTGCAGCGGACGACCGTATCTCAAAATTTTGCTCAGCTATGTGGGCTCGGTAGTGGCATTCGCGTTCATGACCCTTTCCCTCGGTAGGTGTATAGACGAACGTGACATGACGGTGTCGTCTGACCGTTACTAGCCAGCGGATTGCTCTACATTTCGGAGTTAATTGAAGAGCACTCTCGTATCGCGAAGTTGATTGGGCAGCGGGGGACTTATGTGGGTGTCCTTTCGTTTTTCTTATGCGGTGATCATCCATACTGCTTTTTAGCTCGTCATCCTGTTTCATGTTCTCCTATATATCTGCGACTCATCGCCTCTGCAACACACACTATTTTCTATCCTATGTCACGTAGTGTACTTGCAAAATTTCTCGAACACGTGGCCCATCATATCCTTGTCATCGGTATCCTTCATTGCTTCGTGCATTCTTGCTGTTTCGAACCACTTCATGTGGTTCATGTATTTCTCTCGCATTTCACGCGAGGCGAGACACAGCTACTCAAGACATCGTGCACCAATCACGGAGGCACCTGGTTTCGCCGATATTGCGACATTCTTTGGGACCTGCGTCTGGCTTGTGCCTCTGTTCTTGTTCCTGAGTCTGGGTGCCAACGATAATGCACTCCCAACGTCAGGTATTTTCGGTGTTCGGCTGTGAGGTAGACCCACATTCATTTTATTTTGTTGCAGGTGTTCGGCGTTCATCAGATTCAAACGCGCAACGAGGGAAATCATCCCTGTTCAAGTCGATGTTTGGCATACTTTGGAAGAACGGGACGCCAAAATCTATGGATTCTGATACGCCGATTGGTCTTGCCCCGCCATCGCCGATTTCTGCTCGACAGCCGAGTTCCCCAGTGTCTCCCCACTCCCCATTCCCAGGGCCACCCCCACGAACACCCAGAACACCCACTCGCAAGTTTACGGAGGACGAGAGCCACTCTCCGCATTCTCTCCATCTTGGACCGCCTCCTGGACGCTCAACTCAAACTCGCAGGCGAGCAACTGCAGATAACTACAGCCCATCTCTAATACCTCAATAATCATATGCTGTCGGAACGATGAATGTGTTATCATACTTGCTCTGTGTTCGGTATCATAGTTTTCGTTACTGGTGCTTCATTTATTACCTGTGTGTTTTGGTTTGCACAAATCCCCTATTTTTGATACGTCAGACAATCAAATTGAAACTCCGCCCGCGCAGTCACAGCGAATGCCCAGGTCGAAAAACCGACACCAAAACGCGGGAGGTCACTGCTCACGGTCCAAAACGGTTTCGAGTACCCAAAACCAAGACTAAAACGGCCCCAAATCCAGGGCCGTTTTCTACTTCGAGTCGCCCTTTAAACATCTGAGCGCAGCCTTCTTTCCGTTCATCTGACATCTCAACGAAGGCGTCCAGAACGGATCCCAAATTTCGTTTACGATGCACCTATACCTCGGACAAAACCCTCGAACCCTGTACTTAATTACCAGTGCTCATGAGGAAAAACAAGGTTACCCTCCCAGAGCATTGATATTTCGCGCTGCCGAGACAGTTTCACAAGTTGTAGTCGAGTTCCTCCCAGGCGATCAAGTGAGTCTCTCAAGTGCTGTCAAGATGACGAATTGCATCGTCAAAGGATGCCTTGGTCTCATCTCAGTGGATAATGGTGTGCAGTTCCCAAAGCATTCATGAGGAGTACGCACTAATTACACCCCAGATATATTTCTTGCGGTGGTAACTTCTGCCACTGAGGTTGGCAGCACCCGCCGTTCCCAGGCTATGCCCGAGAGAGTCGCAAAGATCCATGAAGTACAGTTTTACTGCCTTACATCGTCTGCATGGGATGATTTCACTGGCTCTCAAGAGACTTTGGTCACTTACTACGACAGTGTAGACACAATAGTGACCAGGGAAACTCACCCCCAGACACCCAGTCCACCAGCTTTTGAGCACCCTTGTGTACCACTCACGAAGATCCTTTCTTCTGGTTCCTTCTACTATGCATTGGAGCCGTATTGGGATATATCCTCGCGACTATCAGTTCGACTCACGCGAGGTGGTTCCGCTCCGTACGACATTGGAATCTTTGACGATCGATTTATATGGAACGAATATGTTGTCAGAAGCTTGCTTGATTTCCGGGAGAAGCTTGATCCGCTGGAGCGCCAGGATCTTGACCGATGCCAGTTCATTGTGCGGTGTTCCTCAGTTGTCCTTTACCTTTCGTCAACAGTGCGTTGTAGATTCTTGCTATTCAGGGATATGTAGGTGTCTCTACTATGGCTTTGCCAGCACCACCGACAAGTGGATCGCCGGCGTTGGTGACCTTATCCTTGATTTCCCGCTTGGGACGGAAGCGGGCGGGCACCCGCTTCAACACTCGGGGCGTCGATGATGACGGGAACACTGCAAACTTCGTTGAGGTGAGGCCGGATAGCTTGTTTCTGTTCGAGAGCCCCTGAATGTAGGTGTTTTAGACCGAGACAATTTTAAGCACGGATTCGCATTGCATGAGCTATACGCAAATTCGTGGCAGTGTACCTCGTGGGTCATTGTACCCTTCATTGATGTTACCATTTGTTTATATCTTATAGTCTTTTGGGAGCAGCAAGGTCTCCAAACGTTCGGCCAACGTATCCAGATCACGCGCCCATATGCATCACAACCTGCTTTCGAGCGTCATTTCTCCCAGCTTATTGACGAGCACACTGCAGTCCACGCGATAAATTTATTAGGATCAAAAGAAAACGAGGCTACCTTGACAGCAGCCTATGCAAGTCATTTAAACCGAGCCCGCAACATCTGGGATGACCAACTTCGTATTACCCACTATGACTTCCACTACGCAGTTAAGATGGCGGGTCATGATAGTATTATGAAAGATATAGAGTATGTCATTGGCTGATTTCTTTTCTGCCTTCTGATATTATGTTACAAGGCGACATAAGTCGATTAATGATTGCATGGAACGATTCGGTTACACGCTCGCTGATGCATTAACTGGCGAACCCATCACGAACCAAGGAGGGGTGTTCAGGACGAACTGTCTTGATTGGTAAGGTGACTAACTTACGTGATGACTGTCCAACTTAACTTTGTTTGTGAAGCTTGGACAGAACTAATTTCATTCAAGATATTTTATCTCGCAAAGCACTGGAGCAGTACTTGAGGGTTGTTCATCTGGAGTGGGTCCACGCTGGAGCACTGTGGAATTATCACCGAGAGCTTTGGGCAGAAAATGGAGATGCACTGTCGCGTATCTACGCTGGTACAGGAGCTTTAAACACAAGCTACACGCGGAGCGGAAAGCGAACCCTCGCTGGTAACAGATTTCCTCTTGTGTACAGCACAAATACCTGATCGTTAATCCTCCAGGCGTCCTTTCAGATGCAACGAAGAGTGTCTCACGAGCATATATTAATAATTTTCAGGACAAAGGGAAGCAGGTTGCCATCGACATGTTCCTTGTCAGTCATGTTGCATCATAATGGGCTACCTCAAAGTTCACACGTCAATGAAGGGTAACCTCAGCAATCAGACGCAGGTGAACATATTTGACCCTGTTCATGATACGGTTAGAAAGGCTCTCGAGGAACGGTACTTATTGTTAGTCTCGTTTACCTGCTTTTGTTGACCAATATCACAGGATTTCGGAATATTCAACTACACGCTGGTGTCATTTATTCGTTGGTACATGGAATGTGAATGGTCGGGTAAATGGCTCGATCGTTGTGGGTTTCCTTTGATCATCTTTTTTTTTGGCAGCCACCTTCTGAAGGTCTTCGACCTTGGCTTTTCCCCCGGGATGGTACGTCATTCATTGTAGGCGACCTGGTGATACGATTTGTTGATTTTCGTTATAGGTTTCCCCGAGTAAGCTTTTCACTCACATGGGTTCAACTGTCGTTTCATAGTTAATGATAGGCCTGATGTCTTCGTCGTTGGATTTCAGGAGATAGTGCTCTTGAACCCTCAGCAGATCGTACAAGCTGACCCAGAGAAAAAGTTAGTTATTCTTTGACTTCAGAAACGTTATCACTTTGCATTACCGATGTCCACTTCAGACGCGTCTGGGAGCTGAAACTAATGGAAGCGATCAATGGCCGTCGGCAAAAGTCGTGTGATTACGTCGTAGTCCGCAGCGAGCAGGTGAGCAAAGCCGTAGAGTTATTGTGCTCTGAGAAGGTTGATAGCCTGATTTACTAGCTGGTCGGAACCGCTCTGTTTGTGATTGTCAAGTCGGAATTAACCCCTGTTATCAGAAATGTGGAAGGCTCTTCCAAGAAGGTGCATTCATTGTTTTTTTATTCTAAGCGGCACTGTCCTGATTTTGTGGGGTAGACTGGATTGCGTGGCATGTCGGGTAACAAGGGGGGGATTGGAGTGCGTCTGGATTACCACGACACCAGTTTTTGCTTCATTACGGCCCATCTCGCTGCTGGACACTCGAATGTCGAGGAAAGAAATGCAGACTTTCAGACAATCGAGAAAGGACTTCACTTCTTGAAAGGAAAATCAATAGCCAGCCATGAGTAGGTCGCTTTTCTCTGGACATGAAACGTTAATAAACGTCTTCCAGTAATGTGATATGGTTGGCTGACACGAACTATCGAATAGACCTTGGCAATGACGATGTCAGGTCCCTTGCAGAACAGGGAGAATATGATGCCTTAGTTGCTGTCGATCAGGTTTGTTGCAAGTCTTTCCACCATGAGGCATAATTCTGTATTCTGTAACAGCTCAAGCAAGTCATTGACGATCGTCGAGCATTTGTGGGGTATGAGGAAGGGCCACTACTGTTCCCGCCCACATACAAATATGATATCGGGACGGATAATTATGATACCAGCGAGAAGATGCGAATACCAGCTTGGACTGGTGAGTAGTACACTGTAGTCTACCTCACCAACTGATTCTTGAATTCCTAGATCGAATCTTGTTCAAGGGAAAGATGGATTTGGCAGTCTATTCCCGAGCAGAACTCAAAGGATCTGATCATCGACCAGGTATGGAGGCATAATGTTAATATTTTATATAGGCGGCCTAGTGAATCAACTTTTCTAGTTTTTGGACTCTTCAGGACTCAAGTACGGATCGTCGACGCAGTCAAAAGGGCCGCACTCTCCCGCCTCGTTCTAGAAGCTGTATTGGCAGCTGCCCCTGGAGAGAGGCTGGACGACAAGATCGCTTCACTCACGCTTCCCAACCAAACGGCTGATTGTACGGCACATCGCTATTTTTCTGTGTTACAGTTCTATATCACCATTTTGTTAGTACCTCCCCCAAGTACTGATGAATCTGCTTGGTGGGAAAAGCTCGGTGAGTTCAAGTTCAATGAATCAAGCGTAACTGCCCCAATACCCTTCGTAGAAGCGCACAATGGTCGACTGGCGATTTCGCCGGTTTACCTGGAAGATTGTCAATCGAATCCATTTGACTCGCCAGGGAACTCATCTCTATCCTCACCGCTATCGTCCGACGAAGAGCTCTACTCGCGTGCTGCTGACTTACCAGGGCTGCCATCCCCAATCACACCGATGCCAGTCAATAGTAGAACGATTCCGAATACAGACTACTTATAGAAGTCGATGGCAAATAAGTCGGGAGATACCAGGGCATTGAGAAAGAAATTAGTAGTACTAGTGGGGCACGCGCAGAATGGGACAATGCCAGCTAAATTAGGCCTTGCTTCTTCAGGTCCTCGTACATCTTCTTGTCGTATACATTACCCTCGTCATCCTCCAGCTCCTCGGTCGTTTCTTGATCAAATATTTCGCGCCGACCTTCTTGTTTGAGCTTTTCTGCCACTGCAAAAGTCTGCTGAGTTACTGTCCAGATAACAGGGATGGAAAATACGCACAAGCAAGTGCATCTTCTATGCGGATTATTTCGTGGAAGTGTTTCGTATTCGGTAAACCCAAAGCCCGCATCCCAAAAGCATGTCGAGGCTCCTGAAAGACGTGGTTAGTCGAAGGAATGGTGCAAGGGCTTGTGCCGCCTACTTGGAAATGTCGCTCGAAATTTTTTCTATTGTAACAATTAGCAAAAAGGCACTGGATTGCCTACAGTGTCCCATACCTTCCCATGTAAATATGGTCGGAACATATCTCACACTTGTACTCCACACCAAGCCCATGGAGCTTGTACAGCCAGTAGGGTATGGGCTTGCCATCCCAGCCAAGAGGGAGTTTGAGGGGGTTGTATATCCTTTCTTCCTCCTCCTCCTCTTCACCTGCACCATTCTCTCCAGTATTAGCTGGGGGCGCAACCGGCTTCGAACGCTCAAGTAGTTCTTGCTCGCGTTCTCTTGCTGTCAGGGAGAAGCGGCGTTCCACGTTGGCCTTAGTATCATTGAGAGTGGAGGTGAGCTCAGAAATGAGGAAGGCGGTGAGATAGCTCAGTCTAGCTACGTTCTGGGGAGTATTTCGGTGGGTTGTCGCGCCATTTGCTGTGTGGTTGGAGATGCCATTGGGATTCTGAGGGGGCTCGTTGGATGTAGCCTGCTTTTCGACCGCTTTGATATGCTTTTTGGATTTGAGATGTGCGTCATAAACTGTTTGCTTCGAGTAGTTCTTTTGACCTGCCCATAAATATTTAACACGAATAAAATCCTTCGGAAAAGAGCAGTCTGCGCACACGCTGAGCACCATATTCCCCCATTGTCCGTAGCATCAGCAGCGCGTTTGGCAGAATGGTCGCCGCTCCAATCATCATCCAGCTCCCCTTGTCCCCATTTCTTTTCGAACTCAGCCTCTTGTTCTTGGTGTTTGGAGTCAACGTCGACGACAGGTTGGGTTTTCTTCATAAATGACAAGAGGTAATTGTGGAGACTCTGGACGTACCTGGGAAACCACTAAATAGGGTATAGGCGAGGGGAACATAAATGCTTACGACTCGTATTCTCTTGTACGGAGGGTTTCTTTGGGGAGCTCTTGGTGAAGTTTCCCCCCCTGAGCAGCTAGAAGGACGTCTAGATACTGCAAATATGACATCCGCTTGGCGATATTCTTTAGGTTATTGTATGCGGTATGGCTTGCATATAGGTCAACGTATTTCCCGTATGCTTCTTCACCAGAGAACATAAGTCCAATAGCTAGAAACACGCGGAGTGAGTTGTCAATATATCTATCGAAGTAACAGACGAACGGTCTTCTTCCTCATAATCTTCGTCTTCAACGCCATCCTGATTCCCTTCTTCGAGGAGAGCAGCAAGTTCCAGGTCAAATCCCCCTGCTGCAACATCAGGATACTTGTTGTAGTGGTCCTGAATCTTCACCAACCGCGAGTAGAACTCGGAAAGGTCGCCCGGGTGTGCAGGCGCGGTGAGCGAATCTATCTCAGCCTTCCTAGCATCTTCGTCCTCGTACTGGCTTTTGACGGTGGTTAGATGTGATGAAAGACGGCTGAGGACTTGGGCAGCCTTGTGGTCAGTCTGTAACCTCGTCTCGTGGGTGGGCTGGTTCCTGGCAAGCAGCGAGTATAATACTATTTCATAGCGTTCGATTTCCTCGTGGGCCTGTCGCTGTGCTTCAATGATAGAGTCCATGTTGAACCCAACTCTGTCGTCAAAAGTAACTGTGACGTTCAAACTCCGAAGCGTGTCCCTCTCTGAGTCTTGCTCGTTCAATAAAACTCCAAATGGCTGGAATAAACCCAGGAGACGAGGTGAGCATCTGCAATCGTTGATTCCTCGTCGTCGATAATAATATCAGCACAGAAACTTGTGTTTGAGTCTTCAGAGGCAATCTCTGTCGTCTCGACTTTTGACGACCTCAACTTGAAGGAGGACCTTCTGCGGGGCATCTATGCATACAGTACGTCTTAACCCTTAACATGTCTTTTCACATCGAACGCTTTCTCTCTTAGATTTCGAGAAACCCTCTGCAATCCAACAGCGTGCCATACTGCCCATTACCCAAGGTCGCGATGTCATTGCACAGGCGCAATCGGGTACCGGTAAAACAGCAACATTCTCCATATCCATCCTCCAGTCCATCGACGTATCTGTGAGGGAAACTCAAGCGTTGGTTCTCTCACCCACGAGAGAACTTGCAACCCAAATACAGTCCGTCGTTCTCGCCCTCGGTGACTACATGAACGTTCAGTGTCACGCCTGCATCGGTGGAACGTCAATTGGAGAGGACATCCGAAAACTCGAATATGGTCAACACGTCGTGTCCGGGACTCCTGGTCGGGTCTTTGACATGATTCGTCGGAGAGCTCTTCGGACACGGAACATTAAAATGCTTGTCCTTGATGAAGCTGACGAACTTCTCAACAAGGGTTTCAAGGACCAAATCTACGACGTTTACCGATACCTCCCTCCTGCAACACAGGTCGTACTACTCAGCGCCACATTGCCATATGATGTGCTAGAGATGACGACAAAATTCATGACCGACCCCGTTCGTATTTTGGTCAAGCGTGACGAATTGACTTTGGAGGGTATCAAGCAATTCTTCGTAGCCGTGGAGAAAGAGGATTGGAAATTCGACACCCTGTGTGATCTGTATGATACTCTTACGATCACACAAGCTGTCATCTTCTGCAACACCCGTCGAAAGGTTCGGGAAAGTGTCCACCGCCTTGATCGAGCGTTCACCCTATGCACAGGTTGACTGGCTAACAGAAAAGATGAGGGCAGCTAACTTCACTGTGTCCTCAATGCACGGTGAAATGGTGCAGAAAGAACGAGATGCAATCATGGCTGAGTTCCGGAGCGGTACCTCGTAAGCGCCTAATCAATTCTGTAGAAATGTGTCTAAGGGTCCTACAGGCGTGTGCTCATCACAACGGACGTGTGGGCTCGAGGAATCGATGTCCAACAAGTATCTCTTGTCATCAATTACGATTTACCAGCGTAGCCATCCTTTCCTTGTCGGATGTGCTGTATGCTAAATCTCATTTCCCCTTAGAAATCGTGAGAACTACATCCATCGTATTGGCCGTTCGGGGCGCTTCGGCAGAAAAGGTGTCGCTATCAACGTACGTTTGCCCTATATTTTTTTCTGAAGCTGTCCTCATGTACCTTAACGTAGTTCGTGACCGTGGACGATGTCCGCATCCTTCGTGATATTGGTAGGTTTAGCTTCAGTTCCTTACTGGATCAACACTTACTCCGCTTTTGCAGAGCAATTCTACAGCACTCAGATTGTGAGTCACTGACCAACCTCCAAAAGGCTGGTGATTGATGCTAATACCCATTATAGGATGAAATGCCTGTCAACGCTGCAGAACTCATTTAGATACTAGGTTTACAAAATGTAGTTTGGGGAATTATCATATGCTGGAGGTCCTTCCCATATGTTGTATCATACATTTTTCTAGTACGCTGTTGTTGCTACCTTTATTACCATCGCTTTATTAGGCGTCACCGTGTCCATGGGGAATGCCTGAGAGGGAACGATTGTCTTCGGGGAGACTAAGGAATGCTGAATTTTCTGACATTGATTGTGGCGGAAGGGACTATTGTACAAGAGTACAGAACTCGAAAACAGATACAGTGGTGCAGGCAATATGGATAATGGAGAAGAAGCGAGTTTAGAGGTCCCCGATGTCGTGTTTCTTCTTTAGTTGTGTAAGTTCTTCCTCTCTACGTGCCAAATCGGCTTTGGCGGCTGCGGCATCTTGTTTGGCGGGCATATGATAGAGAACGACGATATATCGCTCCTGCAAGTGGAACCCGTTCAGATGCTCGAGAGCATTCTTTGCCTGTAAAAAAGGACCATGAGACATGTCGTTTGCAATACAGAATTCTCCGACTCACATCCATGACATCGTCATACACAACAAACGCGGTTCCTTTCGTTTTCGGCTCGTTGCCAATGCGAATTTGCCTTATGCTACCATAGCGCCCGAAGAGGTCATACAAGTCCTCACCAGTGATCTGGTAATTCAAGTTCTTAACAAACAAAATGCGGTTTGCACCTGGAGGAAGCTTGGACTGGAGAAAAAGAAAGAATATGAAATGACATTGTTGGAATGCGAGTCTCCAACACGCTCACCGTCGGTCTTGGGGCTGCCATGGTCCTGACGGTCGATGCTGTTCGATTGTAACTTTTTTGCTTATGTAAACTCGACATAAAACGATCGGAATAGGAGCTATGTAGAGAAAGATCCAGCAGTAATTCAAGCAACCTCTAGGTGAGTTGGCGCCATCGATACTTAATCACCCCTACGGAACCCACCATGGTCGAAGAAAACAGTCTTACTACTCTACATGGCGTATCAAAGATGCCAAACAGGTTGTATTCGATCGGATGATAGCCGTGTGTGGGCAAGCAACGTAATCGTGTAGGGATAAATGGTGGTTTGAATGCAACACAGTCCCATCACTTTGGTCTATGTATGAGTAAGTCCATAAAAAGCTTGTCTTCCTCACCTATGTAGTTCATCCGTTTCGTGCTAATGCGAATAAGCTGTGGCAAGGCGCTCTACGGCAGAACATCCCTCTGCTCCACGTACACATACGACGGTGGCAGCTGCGCTACCATCCTGAGGATGCGGTATCGTGCACTTGATATCTTCCACATAAGGGCAGGGGCACTCCGCTGGATGAGCTACACAGATCAGACTGTCGGGACACAAGTAAGCCGAACAGGGAACTGTAACAGTCCTGGCGTAAGTTTGTCTGTGGTAAAAAGGCATTTGAAACCCACCCGAATCAGCGTGGACGTTATGTTGGCTTTGTCCTGGGCTGGGACGCTGCTGCCACTGCTGCTGTTGATTTCCGAATATGTGATCGAAGAAGCCAAACTGTGCGGTCACGGGAGACGACCACAGTGAGAAGAGTAGGAAGCTTATAATGGAGCGTGGCATTTTAATAAATGGCAGGCCAAGTCCTAGACGATGCTGAAGTAGCGATGACCAAATTGAAAAGTGTTGATGGACACGTGGACATTCGTTGCTTAGTAGTAGCAGTATTAGTACAGGCTCAGCATAACGCAACACATACAGCAGAGCAATTGCGTACCCATGATGTTAGCGCAGGTTTCTGCAAAACGGACATCGATCCCATATACGATGGTAGTATGATGGTCAACTGGTACAGATGAAAACTGTAAGTATAGGCAATGTAAGTTATGAGTTATGGTATGGGGACGTGCAAGCATGTGCGTGAATGGTCGAATGAAGATGCATGGCGAATTATCTGACGTAGGCGTAAAAAAATGCATATGAAAACCTTGAACACTGAAGGTCCATCATCGTCAGCCTTTCCTTCCCGTAAAATCCCAAGAAAATCCCAAAAGGTGCTGGGCGCGGGGCATTCATCGTGGCGGTGGAAAGCACATTGTGTGCAAACCGGTAGCGTCGCCTTTGTAGGGCGGCCCGGATAGTCGTGAACTGGGGGGGTCGCCCAAAGAAAGGCGAGATCTGTGAGAGATCTTTTTGGTCTTGCGTTTGGGTGGCACATTCTCTTTGCAGCCCTCTCCTTCGGATTTATCATCCTCAACAGGTATGCCATTATCAGAGAGTGACTCCACAGCAATGGGTGAAGCTATTCTGTGGTCATGGTATATGTCAAAGCCTGGATAATGCTTTGACTGGCGATCAATAGTAAACTGTGGCGAGCAGGGCGGCAGGCTAGTGTGAGGGTCCCAAAGTTGAGGCAAGTGAGACGCCAGCAGCATAGTTGTGGCCCGATTGGGGCTAGGAGGCGAAGTGCCTGTGTTTGATCCTGACTTCGGGAAGCGTGTTGAGCTGGAGTCACCGCTGTTGCGCTGAATGTGCATATCTCCTCGTCTCAAAGGACGGTATGGAGTAACAAACTGTGCGCCATAAAGCAACGATGACGCAGGCCGGGAGGAATGGCATCGATTTCCAAGGCCAGATGAGATGGAGACGCCCTCTGCATCCAAGATGCGTCGTTTGGCTGGATTGTACAAAGCCGATCTACTGGGTGATAAAGAACGCTTGTGAGCTGCAGAAGCGACGAACTGCTCGATGGGAAGGTCCCGCAGTGGAGTGCGAGGCTGCAAGGCCATGCTAAGGTTGAAGGATTGTGTCGTGTATTGATTGCACAAGTCGTCGGCAACGGTCGGGGAGAAACAAACAAAAGCAAACAATCCGCGACATAATGCATTTCTTGTCATGCTACTGAGTAAATTCGTCTAGTACATGTCAGGAAATGGGCATCACAACATCAAATACCCCCGTCCCCGTTACAATGGGTCGTCCAACAACAAGGTTACTGGAGGGTGTCGTCAGGTCGTCGAAATCTCCATGCAGAGTTGCGTCAGACAAGAAAGCCGTCGTGGTCTCGTATGACGCCTTAAGAAGTGGCGATGGGTTGGTTGAAAGACCTTTCCTATTGAATGGTTTGTAGCCACCTTCGAACGTCTAGTTGGACAGGTAAAAAAATTGTCATACCAGCCAGAGGCCAGAAACATACCATATAATCCGCAATCAGCTCCAGATGTCTGATGTTAACATCAATCTTGTATGCGTCGAAGACACCTGCGATCTCACGGAGGATCGCAGCACGCGCCATTTCTACCCCGTAAGTCTTCAGTATGGAGTAAATGTCGTTGGAATAGACAGCAGCGAATCTTATTATGCTGTCGTCAGAGCCACATGCAAATTGCCAGATGCCGCTCAAGTTGGACCCGTTGGTGGTCAGCTTAAGATGGGTCAATATTGCTGTGGCTTCGACCAAGTGTAGAACCACCTACTCTGGTCCTTTCGACGCCGTTATCCTTCACCACTGTACTGAAACACTGTGTTATCCCTGGGATTTCCCGAATGACGGTCTTTCGACAGGCGCGCTCGACTATGCCTACAAGCAGCAGTTTGGGGAAATCCGAGGAGAACTAGAAAAGAGAGCAGTGTCAAATGTTCAGCAAACTATTCGAGATATGTCAGACCATGACATACCTCGAGTATGAACGAACAAGAAGTACCCGTGAATTCGAATGAAGACCCTTGATTAAAGTTGCGCTCAAATTCATCCGCAACTATCTCAGCTTGATCGCGAAGGGTGGTGGGACGCCCAAGGCGCCGTCCTGAGCCTTGTACGCGGTCTATGTTATTACCTTCATTATCGGAAGCATAAGCGGCTTCAATGGTGTCGTCATCGAAGGCTTCGCTCTCCTCGTCAGACTCGTAAGAAGATTGCTCCTTCTTCCGCAAAGCACGTTTGGCATCCTCGACATTCCCATCGCCTTGCTCACTCTCGTCGTCCGCTCCTCCCTTACTACGTCCCTCCACTTCTACGCCCCCTTCATCAGTTTCGGCAGCGTCTCCAGCTACTGGGTCCTTGGTTGCTCTGCCTTTACCAAGTTGGTCAATCTGGTGCTTGAGATCGACATCAAGTTTTTTCATTTCTAGTTGTATCTCCCGTTTGAGGATTAGAGGAAAGCGCGCTCCAAAGACGGAGAGAATCTCAATGGATTCGACATCGTACTCGGTAACGTATTCCTCTGCGGGGAAGAATTGGATGTCCACCTGGAATTCTGTGTGGCGGACTTCATGTTTGACAATGAGCCGTTCTTTCACAGTGACGCTGTCAACAATTTGTGAGAGCGTAAGCCTGCTGGCCCTTTTGCAGAATGTCTGTACATCCTTCTCTGATGTTCCTGGAACGACGTCCATAGTCATCGAAGGTGTTTTTGGCTTCTGGGATGCTGTCATGACAATTTCCCTCAAGCGAGGGATACCCAATGTAACATTTGCAGCTCCGTGTCCTGGAAAGGAGATAAGTAACGACCTTGCTAGAATCTGCCAAAGATGCTTACCAGCAAAGTGAAAGGTATTGAGGGTCATTTGCGTGGAAGGTTCACCGACACTACACCACAAAGTCAGCGACTTCATTTTCATCTTAGCTCAACATACCCCTGGGATGCGAGAAGGCCGACTGCTTCTCCAGGTTCAACAAGACTTCTCAAATATTTGACATTCATCAGGAGACGGAAATACTTCGCCTTCACGGGCTCTTGTCTTCGGCGAATAACTTCCCTGCGGGTTTTTGACTTGATGGTCGGAGGCTGCGAGTCAATATACTTCTCAACGGCCTCCGCAAACTTTTCAGACGTGCTTCCAAGGAACCGGCTCGGACTGTAAAGATCCATAGTGGGGGTGAGCTCTTCGCGGGGAGATGACTTGAATGGAGCGGGACGGGTATTTGACTTCTTGAGCAACTTCTTCATATACGAAAACGCATCGACATCGTTGATCGCACCAGTGATATTCTTCGGCCGGTAATAGTTCAACAGGGTAAGCTGATTTTGAGCGATAAAGTCAAACTGGAATAGGTGCTTCTGCTTGGTGACATCTAAGCTGTCACCACCATAATGGAATTGATAAACAGATGAGTCGCTTCCCCGAACGGTATGATCATAGTGGACACGGATGCCCTCGAGGTGCTTGATGAGACATCGTTGAAGATACCCAGAACGAGATGTCTTCACGGCGGTGTCGATAAGTCCCTCTCGTCCGGCCATGCAGTGGAAGTAAAATTCCTGGGGCTTCACGCCCGTCAAGAACCGACTAGCGACGTACCCACCAGCCATTGCTCTTGTATCGAACGCTTTGAAGGATGGAAGCGTCTTTCCGCTGACCATAACAGGAACACGTCGACCCTCCAGCTCCTGCTGCCCAAGAGCGCAGGATATTTGCTGTGCATTAACAGCGCTCCCCTTGGCACCCGACTGTGTCATCGCTTGCATGTGATTATAAGGGAACTTGCGAAGAAGGCCATCTGGAATGCATGCATCCGCAATGGACTTTGTCAAGATAGCCAACTTCGTCTTGACGGTGACATCAAGTCCAGCCATTTTGCTGTCGTCTCGAAGGACGTCTTCTAGGAGTGTGTTCAAAGCCCCCGGGATATCCTCCTTCGGCATATTGACGAGCGAGGGGAAGTTTTCTATGGCGCCCTCCGTCCCAAGCTTCGCGTTCTCTTGCAGTATCGTGGTTCGTTTTCGATCAGCCTGTGGTGTCAGTGCAAGATCATCCATACGACAAGTGAAAGCCCTATGCTGCAAGAATTTCGTAAACAATCGACTGAGGATTCCCAAGAGTTGTCCTGCAGTCTCTGCCCCGTACAACTCATATACCGAGTGCACTAAGCCGTAATCGGATGCACCAAATGCGGATTTATCCAAAACACCACAAAGGAGTTCGCCGTCCATGAAAATGACGCGGTCTTCGGAGGATCCTTTCCCCCACAAGTGACCTGGAACCTTTGATTTCGCCTCGAGGTTCACTCCTTCTGCATTAGTCGGTGTGATATTCAAGACAATTGTCGAGATCTGCAAGCGATTAGTAACTCATCTCATTCTTTGGTATGTTACACGACCTACAATCTGCTTGCCGGTCCAAACAGGCCTAGGTTTCCAAATAGCAGGGGGAAGGGTCCAAATAGAATCGGCGGAAATAGATTCTTCAGGCCGAAGGGCGCCATATAGCAGTTGGTAGTATTCTTCTCTCGAGAAAAACGTATCTTTACAAGTCATCCAAACGCCCGCAACAACGTGATCTTGGATGAGACCTCGAAGCGGTTTACCTGAGGTAGGAACAAGATATTGGTTGTCCGTGTTGGCAATGTACATTGCCTCGGCTCTGGCTACCTGGTTTTCTGGTCTAAATCAGTATTGAGTACTACTACGTTCATACGGAAAACAAGCTCACGAGGAAAATGGATGTTCATCTCTGCATAAATTAGCTAACATATATGACTGAGGCGTTCAGTACATACCATCTCCATCAAAATCGGCTGGGCATTTGTAAGGTTAGCAAGCCTCCGAACCGAGAAGTGCTTAACCTACCGTTGTACGAATTACTGGTGACGGAAGGTCAGTCAATGGTTCAAAAGCGGAGAGGGAACCGCTGACCAGTTTGCATAATGCATACGAATGGTTTTCTCGCCTTGTAAGATGCGGGCTCGGTGGCACATCATACTTGGCTTGTGTAGCGTAGGTTGTCGATTGAGGATCAAGATGTCTCCATCCTGCAAGTGACGATAGACCTTTTTATTGATAGAAGCTGTTCTGGTCGAGAGGCCGCTGCGCCTTCCTCCATGCTCACCTCCGTCCTGGGGAGTGTACAGCTGATTGGCGATGGCTGTACGCTGTTCAGTTGTCAGCTTTTCCTGAAAAAGAGGACGGATCAACAGACAGAAAAAGATTGATGGAGAAAGCAATACCAAAGACTGCTGCCGACCATCTTCATACTCCACCATTGTCGCACCTGGATAGCACTTCGGTCCGTTGATAACCCATTGTCGCAATTTTTGGAAGTTCATCGGGGTAACAGGTTCCGGAAATGTCAATTTACGAGCAAAGACCGGTGGTACCCCGATTTCATTGGGTTCAATATTAACGTCAGGAGATATGACTGAGCGCGCTGCATAGTTCACTCGTTTCCCCTAGCAAACTACGTCAGATCCATGTAGCGAACTAACATATTTGTCGCCACTTGCCATCATATGCTTTCTAAACAAGCCCTCTTTCTTCTCTAATCCTTGCTTCACTCCCGCGGGAGGAAGCTTTCCTTGACGCACCGGCGTTGGATTCTTATTACTGTCGATGAAGCTATTTACGTCCACTTGCGACTGAACCAGCGTCTCCAATAGCGACCCTAAGAGACGCCTACGGGAAGGTTCGTCGATTGCTGCCGATTTTCCCGGGACAGTCTGAAGATCTGAGGTTAAATCTCGTAATCTGTATGACGTGTGCAAGATCTTCGCCAACAGTTCATTCTGGGGATGTTCAAATAACGTGTCACCCATTTTTGCCGGAGGTCGGAAACGCGTAGGTGGAACAGGGACCACTTCCATGAAGAAAATGTCGGGGGAAGCATAAGAAAGGCCATTACGTGAAAGCGAAGCAAGTGGTCCATGACGTCCGAACAGTAGAGAACAGATCACCGGACAGTTCGCGAAAAGCCGACGAAAGTGAGCACGGCACTCTTCTGGGGACATCAGTCTTTCATTGCGGCCTCGAGCGGTTTTCAATCTTCCATCTACTCTTCTTGGAAGAGTTTTTTTTTCTTTGGAGGGCTGTTTTTCTATCTCTTCGTCGGAAACAACTGTAACTCCTTCGGGCTCCGACTCTGCATCATCCGTGTCAAGAATCTGATCTTCGGAAGGAACGTGGTATCCTTCAGTGTGTTGAGCTTGGAATAGAAGAACGTCTGGGCGCTTGAGACCCACGGCGTCATGTTGCCTTTTCTGCTTCGCAGGAAGATCGTATTCTATGATCTTGGTAAACCCTTCTTTACGGAAAGTATACCCATAACTTCACAAGTGAGTAAAAAATGTAGCACTGTGGTAAACTGGGTACTCACGCCCCACATCCTTCATTTTGACATCTTTTGGAAATGGTAGACTTGAGGAATTCGGTGATGACATCTTTCCTGACTTGATAAACCAGTTCATCTTTGTACTGGTCCCTCTTTATTCCTGCTCGGGAAAGATGGATTGTGACATATAATCCCACGCGCCTTTCAAATTCGTCAACCGTTTCGTCTCGTGAGTCTTCGTCTTCTGAGTCGTTATCGTTACTCCCCGTTTGGATATGAAGCTCGTCTACGCCGAATGCGGCATCCAGTAAGCCATGTTCTAACAGACGTAACTTCGCGACATATTTGCATAACTGCCATTTAGCAAGTATCAACTCACTGACCAGATATACGAGGAGGAAGAAGCGCACCACTGATCGACGTGTTTTAAATCTATGGCAAAACAGACAGATTCCGCGTAGGATGTTATACATGTGCGACATAAAAAGCGGGTGATACACTGGGGCAGGAAGTTCGATATGTCCGTAGTGACCAGGACATGTGAAATAGTTTAGATGACATGTTGCACAACTAGCACACGAAGTCAGCAGTGAAGTAAACAGGAATACTTCAATCGTACTGACATATCATGCCGATCGCTTGGTCCGAGAGCTGGATCATACAGGCCTCCGACATTTGGTCTGTTGAGGTCGTCGAGTAGAACGGGATTGAGTATTTGCTTCACGGAGATTCTGCGTATGTCCTCGCTGGAGAGGAAAGAAAAGGAGACACTCTTGATGGACGATGGTACTGAGATCCCGATGTTCATTACTTCTCAACTGACCACGCACGGAGGGTCAAGTTGGTGTGCAGAGTCTCGTTAAGTTCTTCGTGTTGTCAAATTGACAATGAAAGTACAGAACTTTTCATCATACATCATACATCACGTGCCGCGATTGTTGCTATAAATGGTGTGGTCCCTGTCCAGTGTCCACTGTTGCTACTACATACATACTTACATCCATCATTATGGGCGATGCGAAACCTTAACTTATTGTGCCACTACGCTTCACAGTCTTTTTCCCCGTCTTACTCTTTTGTACCTCGCTGACCAACTCTGCAATCAGTTTGTTGTATGTTTCAGAGTCCTGCTGCAGGGCATCCCGAGTTTGCAGGAGGTACGTCAGAAGGGATGATGTGTTCGTCGTCTCTGACTTCAGATCAGAAAGATGCGCCTCAACCTTTGCCAGTGGCAAAAGATTCAGTTCGTCTGAAAACAATTCACATTGTACATCCATTTCTCGCAAAAAAAAAGCAATACCATACCTGGATCAAGGGATAGCAGCTCGTTTATTCTCTGCTCGTCCAAGCGAGGCTTTGGGCCCAAACCAAGTTGATTCACTGCTGGCATCCCAGGACGCACAGCTGGTTGTGGGGTGCTCGGCCGTGGGGTTCCCGGTCGCGAATTGTCCCTTGAGGCAGGCATGTTCCGCAGCGGATTATTTGGTGCTACAGGTGGTAAAGACATAGGTCGTGTCGATATATGTAGAGGGGGGAGAGGTTTTGCGCTTGCTTGGGGAAGCATTTCGTCCAGGTTGACCGGTAGTCCTAAGGAAATCAGATGCTGTTGTCTAATGCGTGATCGTATCCAGTTGACTGGTTCCATGAGAGGGGGTAAATTGACCAGCATATTATAGAGCTGGCGGCTGTAAAACTCGGTTCCGAGTGGTCTACCCAGGGAAATGACGACGTACCTTTCAGGATCGACAAGTATCTGGCCAATACCCTCCACCTGCCTGACATCCCCCTCGATTGTCACGTCAGACAGATCCTGCGTCCACTCTGGTCCCAATATGTCTTCTATTTGCTGTTTCAAATCCTTCTCCGCAGGTAAAGGGTCTAATTGGAGTGTTCTCCACGTTAGTTGTGATGGTTCAACCACTGCAACTTCCTCTCCAAAGTCGACCTCCTCTTCGAAGGTGAAAGTTGCCTCTGATTCCCCTGCTCCTCCGAAATCTGCAAAATCTGCAAAATCGTCATCCTGGACAATCGATGGATTTTGAGTCTGCGGTGGGGTATGAAAGTCTTCAAAGTCATCAAATTGGTCATGAGACAACGCGGGAGAGGGCATAGAAAAGGCGGCACTCGTCAGATTCAACAGGCGAGGTGGGTCCGAGGGGGCGCTCCATACGGACGAGCCAAAGCCAAATTCATCGTCCATGAATGCAAATGAAGTTTGGCAAGGAGACAGGAGACCAGGAGACGACGATTGTATGTAGCAATCGCACACCGAGAAACGAACAAGAGGTCTGGTTAAGTGTAATGAGACGTTGGCTGTTGTGCAGCACGATGATAGCTAGTAAGATGCAGCAATGACGATGATACATATTGGCATGTCGAGTGGAGTGTGTGCCACCTGCCAGCACTTCGAAGCCCTGCCACACCTCATCATGGATTCCAGTAGCCATCCATTTCTATTCTCCTTCCTGGAAGACAAGCCACGCCTGACTTCCCGCCGGGTTCATCTGCGACGCCTCTACGACGTATTGCACTTTAGTCTGCAACGACATGACATGATGCGGGCACGCCGAGCATGGGCCATTCTCGCAAGATGCAACGAGGTCAATTGGAAGACTCTATGGACGTTAAGCATTGGCCTTTTGAACCACCGCGCCGATACTACGGAGAGCAGCCCCGTTAAGATCGACTACTTAAGATCCATGATGTTGCAGCATCCTGAGGAGGTGCGACCTTCTCAACATCCACTGCTCTTCAGCGTGTTTACAATCAATAGCGCGAAAAGATCCTCGGTGAGCTTGTCCACCAGTTCATCCTGGCAGATAGGCATAGGGATGCCCTGGATGAATTGGAGTTGTGCGTGGTTGATGGCTCCGTCTCCTCGTGCTCACCACTGTTCGTGGCAGTTGTCTTCCATCTTTCCCCTATCGCGACAACCCAGTCCTCCATCTCTATGCTGGCCTTTGCTGTATGTTCAATGCCCAGTCATCCAATGATATACTCGGCGGTAAATGTTTCTTGTGGCATCCCGATGTGGTCAACCAGTGACATTGGCCTTGGTCGCTGTAGATCACGCTGACCGCATTATGATTGACCGCGCCCAAATCTTCTTCGAGCGTGCTAAAGCATTGGACCCGGACAACATTGTCGTGGACTCATTGGTAACTATGGTGAGAATGATTCGTGCTTCCAGTCATCTGTACTCATCCCACCACGACAGGCACAATGCCTCAGTCAAACACCTTCGCATGCAAATCATCACGAATCCGATGATGAGGATGTACAGAACCTTCAATCAAAACGATTGAGAACTTAGTACATGCCTTTCGAATTCACCCCAGGTAACAAAACAGGTAGAATGATCCATCCCTACACATTCTCAGTACCACTCTGTCAAGAATCCGAATCCGAATCCGAATCCAAATCAATGGAAGGCAATTCTTCGTCATCGTTGTCATCAGCGATCAATATCGCAGGTGCTGAGTCAACTAATTTAGGAGCCTGTATTTGAGACTGTGGGGCAGGTGAGTGTTGGACTATTGATGGAACTGGACGCGGGGGAGTATTTGGTTTCACTGGAAAATTATCGCCGTAGGTAGCACTGTTGGAAGGGGGAGATGGGGGGGCATTGGGACGATATTGGGATGGATGGGGCGAAGGTAGACGTGCTTGTGATTCATGAACCTGCGACGGAGCACGGATAGACTCAAGGGCTTTAAATCGTTCTGGTAGCTTTAAGTGGGGCTCGGTCTTTTCTTTCCGTTGGGATGAACCATGGGCCCGGTGGGTGGTTGTTCCATCCTTGGTCTCGTCAGCTGTAAGTAATTCAAAAGGTAATGATCGTGCTGGCGGTGGCCTCCGAGGGTGTATGAGAAGGTCCACGCATGCTTGCAATTTAGCACGGGAGCAAGGATCCTGCGGGGGCCGCATTCAACGCGTTGCACATCATTGCGATGCCTTGACTCACCTTGTGGCCACCTTCAGCAGCGCATGAACGTAACACAAGTCCCACTGATTTACTCATGACATATGTTCCCGGCACATTTTCTAAGCAAATCTCGCGCACTTTTTCGACCAATCGGCCATAGAATCTAGGGTCAGATGAAAGGCTTTGGGGGGGGACTGACGGTAACGAAAGCAGAATGGTAAGGAGAACTCGGCTTGCAAGCGAGCGGACGGACAGCGATAATTCCACGTTCTTAAGGATCTCATGAACAACTATAAGAGATTAGATATGCTCAGCGTGATTTTAAGGCAAGTTCCTACCGTCTAGTGAAGCCAGAATTGCATGACACCCATCTGTTGTGGCGCAGAGCAGTGGTTGGCGAATTGAAAGTGCCTTTTCATCTTCGAAGTCGCGTCGCCGTTTCCGGCTTGCTTTAGACTGTGTGTGGGAAAAAATCGTACTCTCCTGACCCTGAGTGGAACGAGGAAGATATAGTGAGGACAAGGTCGGAATCATGACCTTCATAAGTCGTGTGACCGCGAGCTGTGCACCGACGACAGGACAATGGCGAAGTAGATCATATGCAGTTTGAAGGAACACAATCTGTTGTGGACTTGAGGGTGATTTTAGTTTTGAGGGAAAGTTGTGTGTAAATCCACTTACGCCTCTTGTATTGCTTCGAGTCGACAGGCTATGACCATGATCAAGCGCGAAAGACTAGAGGCGATAAGATTTTGAGCTCTGAAACCCATACCGGATCAGCGTGCGCACGGCAGAATTGCTACCCTCTCACGTTTGGCTTAAACAGGAAAGTAATTGGTACCCTCGCATCCAAAATTGTGGCAATGCCGCTAGTTCCAAAGCACGGATTTGCGAGTCGAAATGTTCAATCTGAAATATTGAGTCGCACTGGAAAAGGACAAAATATGGTTAGGTACCTGTTCTTCATCCGTGCAAATGAGTAGTATGCACCCAAAATCGGCCAGGAGTCCTACGGGCACTTTAACGGGACGTTGCACGGGCGCCCTTCACCATGTATAAGACAAGTGACAAACATTGACGCTGTCAGACTAACCGTAATAAAGCGCAAATTGCAGTGACGTTGCATTTTAATCTGTCCAAACAATTTGCAGCTGCTGTCGGTGGATCTGAAGGTAAGGGCCCAAAGTATGAAGCAGTACTCTCAGTGTTCGATGGGGTCTTCCCACTCGAATGTAGCGCACTCCTCGGGAAAGTGGTCCTCAGAGCAGCCCATGAAGCCCAAGACGATTGTAGGACGGTGTCCAAACATGACCGCCAAGCATTAGCCCCTCCGGCTTTTCCAGCGAGGTAATGCAAAACAGAAAACAACTCAGCAGTAGCGTCCAGGAGGTGATTGTCCGTTGTTTGTGGCGCGGATCCACTAAAAATTCGATGACATAACGTAAATAGCTTGGAACTCGAAGCTTTCAGCTGAGATGGGTATAACATCACGAGCTGGCTCAATGTGCGTATGGCCAGTATCTGAAAACCATCAGAGTGGAAGTGAAAAAGGGCCATATGAATGTACCATCGTGTCGGTGTCAACCAAACTTTCTGTGATCAAGATCATTGCGGCACTGATTTTTGGAACAGCTGGCGCAGCGATCTGCCTTTGAAATTCGGGATGATTCATCGTAGTACCGAGCACAAAGCGGAGATACCGCATAGAAACCTTCAGGATCGGTTTAGGTTCTGGTTTCTTGGATTACATGTCAGAATTTCTTCCATGCTGAACAGACATAATCTAACAGACTGAGAGCAAGGGTAACACAATTCCGATCCATGTTTGAGCATGTTCGACCAATAACGGTTCTGACAGAGTGGATGATCGGTATGCAAAGCATATTCCAGCCCACCGCGCTCCAGGATCCCTTGAGTGCATTAAGGAGGTAACTCGAGTGCACCATTTTTGAAGGTGGGATGAAGGTGCAAAACAACTGGGTGAGAGTTGCTCCGAGACTTGTTGGCAATACAGAACGGCGGATGTATCCGAAGCAAGGTAAAACTGCAATATAGACTGGAGGGGATGAAGAACGTCCATGGCGAGCGGAACGATATTTTTTAGTGGGTGAGGTTTCTTTCAGGAGGATTTTCAACACACCAAAACAACGGGGACAACTTGTCACAGATACATAATTACGCACTGTCTACTGCCAACCACAGAAGGGGGCTCGGATGGCGGGAACAGTTGATCGTCTGGAGCTCGATCCTTCTCTTGAAAGCCACCTTGGTCTGAGTTCATTTGAGGTCTACCTGTGCTGCCCCCGTCTACACTGAGCTTACATCAGGTTTCAGGGGAAGTTTGACGTCAAGGACTTCGTCGGGTTACTGTCCGAGAGGCTGATCACCCAGTCCAAGACATCCTCGGGACGTGCGTGCATGACCTATACGTTCATAAATCTCATGCCTATGTTGTGTAGCATTCGATCCCAAGCCATTCATCCGTACATTTGAGGCAGTTGTTGACCGACTCATATCCGTTCGCAGGGATGTCCAGGTCAAAACAGAACAACTTGAGAAGAATGTTAGATTGGCAGAAAGAGAATACTCTAGGAAGATGTCCGAGTTGAACAAAGGATTTGAGGTGAGCCCCTTCGGTTTTCGGTCCACTTACACTTGCTCAGATCGTCAGGCTGTTGGGTCGTCGTTTGCAACCATGGAGAACAAGCTGAATGAAGTCGGACGCACAGCTATTAGAATAGGCGAGCCGTTCCTCGTTGCCAATCCGCCAATTGACATCCTGTAGGCGAAGAGCTCGAATCTGTTCATATCGAACGACAACGCGTACACGCAGCGCACAATTTGATTGACTTTTACAACCAATTCTCACGTGGTGACACCAGCCGTCTGGACGCACTCAAGAAAGAAGGGAGAGAAGGTCGACACCAAGTTGCTGTCATCCTCAGGCGCTTGACTATAGTGGCCAAGGAAGTTGACCTTCCCATAGCAGAGAAGGTGAGCCCCGAGCCAGTCATGTCGATGCCTAAAGGAAAATTTGTAAAAAGACCAGAGAAAATATTGACAAGTATTGCGAGAAGTTTGAGAAGGAAATGCTGTATCTCTTTGATAGGTGTTACCGAAAAGGTGACCCTAAGATGATGCATGTTTGTATAATCATCTATCTTCATTGCGATGATATGCTCAACATGGCCGCAGCACTGTGCACAAACACTACTTGATTTCAACGGTGGGGATTCGTGTGTGCAAGTCTATGTGAATCAGCACGATTTCTTCATCAACAAGGTCAGGGATTGGGTCGACGAGAATGATGAGATGTCAGTGGTTATGGTCACCTGAGTTTCTTGTGCTCATGCAACTTCAGGTGGACGTATATATCTCAGGTAGACTCAGCTCCGCCCAAGACAGAACCCGGTCTGGTTGCGCTATTTGGGCAAATAAGAACTACTATGGCGCAAGAGTCACAAATTGTGCAGGCAGTGTTCCCCAATCCCCCTCTCGTCATGCAGGTATTCCTTCAGCGCGTTTTTGCTCAGTCGGTACGTGTGTGGGGACCGTGTTTGAAGCCCTCTCAACACTTCACAGATTCAGCAATACGTGGAACAGCTACTGACCAAAGGTGCCGCGATCTCGGAACTGGCCTATCTACGCATTCTGCAACTTGTTCACGTGGAAACGTCCACCCTAGTTGATGACTTGAAGACGCATGAGCTTCCCGCTATGGTTCCGAGTAAATCCAGCGTCGAATTCCGAAAATCACCTAGCAACCGATCTTCCAACATTATTACCACCTCTACGACTGTGGCCGCCATGTTGGAAACCGCTATGGAGGAACTCTTCATTCCATACATCGAAGGTCAGAAGTATCTCGACCGGGAAGGTAAATGCTTGACAAAGCTGTATGCAAACCTTCTCGAAAATTTCTCGTTTTACCATGTAGGAAGGAAATTTTGCATAGATATTCTGGCTAACACGCAGCATTAGGAGAGGACCCAACGAGAACGCGGTAAAGCTTCCGTATTTGACCGTATGGTAGATCGACTGGGCGCGGCTGCTGCGAACTCATCGACTGGAAGTTCTACCACGTCCTCACAAGCTGCGGCTGTCATTATGCGCTTTGGCGGTATGATGACGGATCGCGTTCATGACAAGACGGCAGAAGAACCCTTACGTGAGGAGGATGGTCTTCTCAGTATAGACTTTGCCGAGAATATGTTGAGGTGGCATGCGGAAGCTGTGGGTAGATCTGTGGAACTGAGCGCTCCAAATGATGTGCAAGTTTTGTTCACCACTGACATGTAGCTCGGGGACTCAATGTTTCGGCAGCCCGAAAAATACGTTCATCTTACTCCGGGTTCTCGCCGAGATGATAGCGAACTCCTACCTTGAGGTGGCCATTGAAACGTATGTAGTATTCTTACTAGTGAATGATCTTCGCTGATCGACTCTCAATTCTTTAAAGTGCCTGCATTCGCATCGACTCTGCTGATCCAAAGGTGGAACCAAGTCTTCAAGTATTTACTGTGATGAACTCGGTGGATATTATATGTCAATTGTGGCAACGATATATGAATATCGCCATCTTCCCTCTGGCTGCTTCCTCTGTGACCATTCGTCGGGAAATGTCTGTTTTCATCAACCAGACGATGAGTCGTATTGAAGGTGCTTTGAACAATTTGTTACAACGCCTGACCGATAGCAAGTGATAGTGTTTCTCCTCGACTATGTACTGATATGCTGTTTTTAGCCATTGTTTCCTGGCTTATGCTACAACTCAGCAAGCAGAAAAAGAATGATTTTAAGCCACGGAACGACGACCAGTCCTTTGCGAGGGTGAACACTGAACCATGCGTCGCTTGCTGTGAGATTTTGGATAAAGTCAGGGAGGCGGCCCAGCAGAATATGAGCGGGAAGAATCTAGAAATGTTCCTCACTGAGATAGGTGTCTCGTTCCACAGGTAACGGGAAATTCCTTACACCACATCGATTGACCTAATTTCAGGGATAGCCTCCTCCTGGACCATTTGCGCAAGTTCCCAGTCAGCGCAACTGGTGGTTTGATGCTTGCTAAGTCAGGACCTTACTCATTCACTCTGACTTGGCCGCTCACAAACATCACAGGGATTTGAAATCGTATCAAGACACCATTGCACTGTTCAAGATACCTTCGCTCGTAGAACGCTTCGAATTCATCCGACAATTAGGCAACGCATTCCTCGTCCGACCTGAAATCCTCCGCTCCTATATCACAGAGAACTACCTGGGACGTATCGACTCTTCACTTCTCAAGCCATACCTTGCTCAAAGAAGTGACTGGGTTCAATTCGAGAACAAGTTCAATGAATCTTCAGAGATTGATGACGTTGTGACAGATGTGAATAATAGAGGTTTGAAAGATCGGTTCCGAATGGGGCGACTGAGTGGTGTGATGAAGGAGCTCGAGGGACTTAAATTAGGAGAGGGGATTCCCATTACTATCCCGACTGGAATTGTGAATAGTTTCCCTGTCGTTAGTCGCAGTTAAGGTATGCTACCGGGGTAACCCAGTATTATGTACATTCGTGATCAAGTTGTATTTACTCCAGTTCCCATCTGTTTACTCGCCTTTAAACACAGGAGTTCTCTTCTCTTTGAAGGCTTCCAGTGCTTCGATGCGGTCTTTGGTGCTCAAGAGGACTTCATACGAAGCCCTTTCGAAATCCAATCCTATCATCAGTGAGACAGGAAGAAAGTGACAGGCTGCAATCCTCCTACCAGATTCCAAGGGCAAATCTGCCGCACGCGATATAGCCTGCTTTGCTGCGCGAAGTGCCAGAGGTGCTATAAAGATGTCATGCTATCCGGTTTCCAAAAAAAAAAAAAACAGAAGAAATCACTCACCGCCTTTGGCGATATCCCGCGCAAGATCAAACGCACGATCAAACGCCGTCGACGGTGAAACAGAAACATAATCAACGACACCTAGGAGGAGTTAGAAAGGCTTCCACAGGAAGAGGTGTTAGTGGCTAACCCCAGTTAAGAGCTTCCGTCGCAGTTAGCATTCGTGCAGTGAATATGAGGTCCTTGGCTTTTGCCAATCCAAGAAGCCGGACAGCGCGTTGTGTACCACCTGCACCAGGTATGATACCAAGCCGCGTTTCAGGGAGTCCAATCTTCGTTACATCATGGCCTACCACACTCGTCCTCGCTGATTGCAAACGAGGGATTGACGCAAAGACATACCGGCCACCCGCAAGTCACACGCAAAGCTGAGCTCAAGTCCGCCTCCAAGTGCTGGCCCATCTATGGCAGCGATGGTGGGCACTGGTAGGGTTTCCAGCTGTCCGAGGGTGGAGCGCAGGTCGGCGAGGAACTTGTTGACATCCGTTTGCGACATGGTGCGTCGCTCCGCCAAGTCGGCACCAGCACAGAAGGCATTTGCGCTGGTCGACCGCACAATAAGCACACGGAGGCTGTCTGAACTATGAGTTGTGACCAAGGGTGATGGTCATGGGGGATACCTTTTGTCGAACTTGGCGGTATAAAGACAATCTTGAAGTTCCTGGCAAGGGTCAGAATGATGAGGAAACCAGAAATAGCATGAACTAATTTGACCTGTAGCATCCTCCTGGAGATTGCATTCTTAGTCTGTGGCTTGTTAAGAAACAGGCAAGCAATTTCAGGGTCTGACTTCAGTGGTTGTATGAATGCCTCTGGCGTGGTTGAAGAGAAAGACCGTCTGATAATAGTCCTGGATATCCCAGCTTGAATAGTGAGCAATCGACATAGCATGATGAACGTAGTTCCGAAGGTAGCCGTTGTTCGACATGATGGTCCAGTGGGCGCTTGCCAGTTGTCATCGATTAGATAAGCGAGCACTTTGGTTTTACTAGAACAGCGCAGACGCCAGACACCTTGTCTAACACGTAAGACCCACGGTATAGTTACATCGTCATTCTACCGTATCTACGGATTACCAACTATTCCACATTCCGGGAGGAAGCCACAACACAACGAGCATTAACATAGTGGTCGTAGTAAGAATCGATGTATGTCAGCTAACCAATCGTGATTGAATCGGAGATGGCACGAATACAAAAGATCGGTATTTGACATGTACTCGTCACTACAACGGACAGTGAAATACACGAGATCGCGGACGTTCAAAATATGT
>Ga0307518_10000040_pt1 | contig 87975 bp, 104 predicted proteins | sample 25_EM_MG_FD_203889 | JGI IMG/M metagenome (GOLD analysis project Ga0307518, IMG submission 203889) | Populus trichocarpa ectomycorrhiza microbial communities from riparian zone in the Pacific Northwest, United States - 25_EM | ecosystem: Host-associated > Plants > Roots > Unclassified | place...
AGCTTCTGACACACCTCAAGATAAAAACTTATACAAAACAGACAATGCTTTATCAGAATATAATATTTTACAATTGTCTTCTGAATTATATTTTACTGTGGTCAAAATATTGAAATTTCCCATGTGTCACTGACACTAAATTTTCTTGAGAACCACATACAATTGAGTTATCATCGAAGCAATTGATGCAATCTGACAGAATATGCTATTATGTCTGATAACCTGACTGTATCCAGTTAGATTGCTATCCCCATCTGTGGAATTGCACCATTGTGCCAACCCATTGAGAATAACAAGCCTGATCTGCAGCACATAGCCCCAACACCCCAACTTTGGGCTGGTTTGCCCTTTGGCACTTAATAGATGTAAGTGATTAATTGACATAATCAGACAGAATCTGCCATTATGTCTCATAACCTGCTGTATCCAATTAGATTGCTATCCTCATCTGTGGAATTGTACCATTGTGCCAACCCACTAACAATAACAAGCCTGATCTGCAGCACATGGCCCCAACACCCCAACTTTGGGCCAGTTTGCCCTTTGGCACTTGATAGGTGTAAATGACCAATTAACATAATCAGACAGAATCTACCATTATATCTCATAACTGGCTGTATCCAATTAGATTGCTATCCTCATCTATGGAATTGCATCATTGTGCCAACTCATTGAGAATAACAAGCCAAATTGCAGGCTTTGCAGCACATGGCCCAAAATTTTAGCTGGTTTGCAAATGCCACATCCTTTCTTCCAATCCAACTACTAACAGTAAATTTGAGTTCTATTTTCACATGCTCTAATTTTTTCAAGTTTTCTTACATTGATGCCAAGTTTGTTTTTAATGGGCTCTGAGCTCGTTGTGCACACAAAGCCTATGAGCTCACAACATTGTTACACTTCCACCATCTGCACCATGTAGACATGCATTACTAATCTGTACCATTTACCCTAGCCCTGCAAAATGTATTTGAATCATGCTACTCTATGACCCTGTTACCCAAATATTTGTCCCCAAGTTTCCTCCCTAGCATTATCATATTCATCTTCTAGCTGTCTGAAGAAATATGTTAAAATGGGAAGTTGTTGCAATCATATTCTTGCTGTAAAATATGGTTTAAAAATGTGATGCATTAGGCAGTACACCCATCTCTCCCGGGATGTGGAATGTTTAATAATGATATTCATGATGGTCACATGGTGAAATATAATAGCAGATCACACCAACGGCTCAGTTCAGAACTTGATATCACATTGGCAGAGGCTATCTTACATTGTACATTGTAGTAGTGACATGCAATGGGAACGAGAAAAGAAACAACACGACACAAGAATGAATGGATGCTAACCTGTGCAAGCGACAATTTCCACCATGAGTGCAAAGAGTAGGAGGGATGCCCCCCACGACATTGCAGCTGTGACGCTGCAAACAGATGAGACCGAGACAAGGTAGACAAAGGCGGATGATGCAACGTGAGGGGATGTAGTGCCGCCTTCCAAGCAATTGGCATGAGGAATGAAATCCAAGACAAAGAATGCAAAGACCAGAACACAGAGACAGGAACACCGACGACGAGGAGTGAGAGACAAAGACACAGGGGGGAAAGGACACAAGATACACAGTGCCAGGAACACCGACGACAAGGAGCGAGAGACGAAGACACAGGGGGGAAAGGACACAAGATACACAGTGCCAGGAACACCGACGACGAGGAGTGGGAGACGAAGACACAGGGAGGAAAGGACACAAGATACACAGTGCCGGAGTACGAGTCACTCCCTTGACCGTGACGGTACGATGAACATGACACAACAGGAATGAGAACCGAGACAAGGGCACGAGTAACAAGACATGCGACAACAGATGTGGCCAAGGAATACCGCAGCGCTCCCATGATCAGTGCATGATCCCGTTGACAGCCCAACACTTGCAGCGTTTCTAATCATACAAACACGAAGAACCCCAGCACAGCATGCACAAAGCAGTGTACAATGTATACATACGATAGGTGGACGATGCAGTGCTGCATCTACGCCATAGACAGTGAAACAGATAGACTGGCAATCTCATCGGGTTGGAGATCAGGAACTTGTTGACGGCCAAAAATCAGACTACGTAGAGTGAGACGATGAATGCTAGTATGCTTGAATATCAGCTCACCGATCCCACCAGAGAAGGAGTTCTTCGATCTCTCGACCCTTAGCTTGAGACCTCGGACACTCAAACCAATCAACAATGTTGTGGTAGAAAACCTCATAGTCAAAGTTATCATCCTTAAGCTCCCAGGAGGAGCTACTCGACAATGCAAATTGGACCTTAGTATCTGTTGTTAGTACCGCCAGATTGATAGTGGCCTTGACTGAACTTCTCACCTGGATGGCAATGTATGCAATCGCACGTGGCTGCACTGATCTCATTTTCAGCAGACCGGCAACATCACATCGAATGCGCGTGGAACGCGCAGTCTTGCGTGCCTTCCTCGCACGAGGCTGGTCATTATCATTTTCAGCATCAAGCTCCTGATGGGCAGAACTCGGGGACGTGAAAATGCATCGGAAGGCCTAAAAAATAAGTGCAACACAGTTTGAGCTAGGTCGTAACATTGTTATGATAGTATAAATAGCATACCCTCACAAGAAGTTCACCTTTGAATAGCCCCCTTGATAGGTGCTGTGGATCATACTGCGCTTTCGGATACAAGAACGCTGGCCATGTATGTGCAGTAACTGTGTAACGTGGGTGAAACTCCCGGATAGCATCACGAATGCTTGCAAAATCATTCATATGAGAAAAAGAACAACAAATCGATGAACATACGAAGTATCAAGCCAGTCATAATCAACCGGGCAAAGAAGTTTGCCTGTAAGGTCATGATTGAACCCTCTCTCCTGCTTTTCATGGATGGGGAGGAGGGGTACAGGGTGCAGCTGTTGTTCATTCAGCCAGGTGGCAACTGCGGTCTTCAAAGTATTTGCATCATCTCCACGGGCACTATCCGCACCTTTCTTCAACTGTAATAAATGTAAATTAGAGCCCGATGATAAAATATATTACTGGCTCACCTCTTGGCAGGCAAAGGCTAACTCGTATCCATCGATGTCATTTTGCATTAGCTTCTTGACCGACGGACACCATTGTACAAGCTTCTTGTACGAACGGAAGGTGCGCTGTTCACTTTATACATGAAATCAGTGGCCTTCTAAACCGAGAAATTTACGGTGCACTTACTCATTCGACGAGGCCACATGGTCAATATTGTCCTCGTCTTCCTCGAGCATAATACGCCTGTCATACTCAGCAATCAAGTCGATCACCGGATCTGCTAGGCTGATCATCCTGCGAATTACTCGCCCCTCACGCACATAAGAATGAACACTGCAGACAGTGAAACATGAGAGAAGAGGTCAGTCTCAATGGCCAAAACTTATGGTGTCTTTTTAATCTTATTAGCAAGTGTTGCATTCTCTTCTTCAAGCACTGTGATGCGCCGCTTCAAGGCTGCACGAGTCTCTGGAGCCGGACTTTCAGACATGTGGATGAACTTGGAAATACTTTGATTTCGTGGCTGTATAAATTCGTCATGGGTGGATGATCCGGGACTTAGCTGGGTGTGAAAATGATTTCCAAGTGGTTGGACTATTACCTCAATTACACGTAAGTTCGATAGAGTTCGCCGAGCATACTAGGAAAAGACAAAAGACAAAGAATAAATTAGGCACCGCATGAGCTAAGGATTAACCAAAAACAAGCATAAAACTCACTACCTGAACGCAAATTTTGGCGGCATCATGCAATGGGACTGGTCTACTCCCTGAACCACCACAGCGGATCAATGTTTTGGAATTGTGGGGTTCGGGGACCTGAAAATCACGAGGCTCACGGCCCCGATTTCAATGGAGTAGGGGCAGCCAAACAAGATTTAGTCACTTTTAGTTTGGGCTCGTGCTGAGAGGATCAGTAATCGTTCGCGGCATCAGGGGATCGTGCACAGGTGATTCGAACAGGGTCAAAATTGACACAGCAGAACCTTTAGGACACCAGGTATCCAACCGCTGACCTGGACCCGACCAGTTGTTGACCATACCTGCCAGCCCGCAGGTACTTAGCCCCTAAGGTGTATATATGTTGGACATCGGCCCACATTCCCGATCTCCATTAGGTGAAGATCTACGGAGCAGATACCACTGGTCACGAGTAGGCTTAGGTGATTTGTTTGACCCGAGCTATTCCATAGCATAGTCAGCCAATATATTTGCAACTCATTAGGGTCGCAAGAATGGAGAGATCGTTCCCAGCCTAACGCTCACTCACCATTCAAGTTGTCAAGATCCCCGAATGATAAGAGCCACATGTCTATGGAACTCGGAAGCTATCGCTTCCACTGCCTGCAGACCGCCTGCAGACCACCGCTTCCTTGATCTGGTTACTCATAGTTAGCAAGTGTAATAGATCCTAAGATGCTGAAAGCATAAATAGAATGAAATTGACATACTGGACATGTCATGTGGGCACGTCTTCCTGTTGAGCTCGAAAGAGAAATATTCCACCTCGCGTCAGATAACATTGACGACGTCCTTAGATTCCTGCAGGTTGCCAGGCGTGTCCATGTTTGGTGGGTACTGCATCACGATAAATCAATGTTAACTGAAAGAACGATGGTCAGGTCAGAACCAATTCTTTACAGAGTGGTGAAACTCACAGAGGAGCGCCAAGCTTGGCGTTTCATCACTTGTCTGTGTCTGCGAAAGTCCTCACATTCCTTCGCACATACCGCCGTCAAGTCTTTGTGCATCTACGGCCGCATACTAGACACAACAGCTCTGGAGGTTTTACAGTATTGCTCAGGCGTTACCTCCCTTGCGATCTGGACTTCATCATTCTCAACTATGCCCGTGCTGATGCAAGAGAAGGTTAACGCACTTCTGCTGAGAAAGTTATCACTCAGCATGTGCTCCATGTTTGCAGGCTTCCCTTCGTTTACCATGCTAGACATAGCATGGGTGCTCACTCATCTCGAGATCCTAGATGGATTGGTTCTATTGACTGAGACGATTGGAATCGAAGCGTTGACCCAACTTACCCACCTGTCACTTCCCCTTAGCCTCGACCTATCTCATCCCGAACATCTTCAAAAGATTCTCTACCATTGCACCAACCTTGAAGTTCTTATTCTGCGTTCACCCGAAAGTCAAGACGACGTCAACACTTGGCTGAAAGTCCATGAGATTTGTGATATTCGTACCGTTTGGACTGTCGAGTCATCATGGTGGGATTGGTTCCCATGGATTAGCAACCGTCGCAACATTTGGGAGTGCGGGGAGGACGTAGTTGCATGGCGGCGTTGAACAAAAGGTATGTGTCAAGACATATAATATACAGTGCTGATGGGCCAACTCAGCCAGTCCATATGATTATCCTGCTTGATGGATATCTAGTCGCATCATTGCCATAGTGGTGGCCTCCAATTTCTGCGTAAAATTATGTATGCACCTAGTCTGAGAACATATTGTACTTTGCTGTGAAATAGTGGCATACAGAAAATGTGAATGACCCTCACCAGAAGACAAATGATTTGAGAGGTGTACCCTGGGGCGCCTGCAAGCAGCCAACTGCCCAACCAACCAGGGGAAGATATCCACTACAGCCCAGCATTAACTGTGGATTCGGATGCCATCCAGGCGCAGGATGTAACATAAAATTGGAAGCGCCATGTATGCGATGTTGACTCGAACTCTGCAGACCCATCATGAGGGGTGGTCAAGGAAAATAGAGTCGATGTTCACTCACAAGGCCGTTTAATAACTGGATCGACAGTCACAGGCGAGCTCGCAAATGGGAACTAGCAACGAACGACGATGGAGTGACGTGGTGCCATGGGAGATACCACAGCAGGCAATTGTCGTGGGGATATGGCGGTGGATATGGTGGTCATGTTGGTGTACGTGGTTGTCGTATTCCATTGTCCTGAGACGGTCGTGGGCGATGCGGTTGCGGTGCTGTGTCTGTGGTAATTTCCATTGTGCCTTTGGGTTGGATGGCAACGAACTTAGCGTGGATGCAGCACTTGAAGGTCGATGTCCTCAAGGAGGGAGAAGGTATGCCTCAGCGGCTTCCTGCAGCACCCCCATCAACGCTGGTTGAGAAGGTCGATTGTTGATTGTTCTTGGTGACATCGAGCATGCCCGCTCATCGTGTGCACTTGTTCATCGCGAGCAGCAGAAACTTGGCGTTCCGGAAATGTTCTGGTCGATCTGCCCAGTGTACAAACTGCTGTTGACGAATCCTGTGGCGCACCCGTCAGCCAACAACACCGCACGGCGCCCGGGTAATGAAAACGCACCCATCGCAAACGTTCCTCCTGGAACATTATCCTTGACATGCGTGGCATTGATGAATCTTGCAAAATTGAGACAACCCATCAGCCACAGTGCGGCACTCCACACGTCCGTACAAACAACGCACCAAGTTAGCTGGAACGACATCACCGGATCCGTCTACGCCCCACCACTCGCCAACGTCTCTCAAAACTGCACAGCACCAGGCGCAGCAATCGTCTGCCATGCCAGACCCAACAGCCCAGACACCGGGCTCGTCAGCAGACCCGACGTCACCTAGTTCACCGCAGCAAACACCTAGTCGCTGACTGAGAACCCTGCTATCTGCACGATGTCCTGGACGAGGTACCCGGCTGCTTCTCCGCTGCCGTATTGGATGTCGAATGGCTGGGAGAGGTTCTTGAGTGTTGTTGATGAGGCGGCTTCGAGGAGGCGATTTTGGTGCAGCCGGATGTACAGCTGGTGTCGGCCACCCAGAGATCACTGTGAACGGGGTGCAATGTGAATGTGGACCGGTGGGCATTGGTGGGGGGACTTACGTTGAGCCGGTGTCGAGGATGACATCAAAGGCCACAGGCAGCATCCCGATGGCTAACAAGCCATAAAAGCTAGAGAAGACACGATGATTCAGGGGGGGAGACGGGATACAGAGTAACCGGTCTGAGCTTACCTCGAGGCCATGTTCTGGTTAGTTAATCTGTAGGACGTTGAGCATGCCGCAGCAGCAAGCACAGGATGGGTTGGAGAGAGCTCACAAGTTTATACCCTCACTCTTCTTTTGTGGAGATTCACCGCCATACTTGAGATTGAGGAAGTCCCGTTCGCTCCGAGTGTGTCCACGCTGCCCAGTCGTCAACCATGCGCACGGGTGGCGCTCTGCATGTGAGCGGAATGGTCAGTCCTGGCTGGCCAGCAGCGACAGGACCTGGGCTGGGCACGGCGATACAGCCGTGCGGGGAGGAAAGCAACGTAGCACTAGCGAGTGCCTCGAACGAGACGGCAGATCCGAAGGTGAGGGTGGTGGTGGTGGTCAGACTAGAAGATAATAAAAACAAAGACGACTGCGGAAGAAAGGCCTCGCACTGCAGCCACTCCTGAATTGTTTCCTTTTTTAGACCCCACTCACTTGATTTCACCCACGATGATGTTCGTCCCACCACCAACCCACCACCATACCATTCACCACAACTGTGATCACCGGGGCCGCCCACTATGACCCATTCGGTGCCCCACCTGTAAGTCCCCTACCACCACTGAAATAAGCTCCATTGTGATTCACTGCCAGCGTGTTCCTGCTGTTCGTTGCATTCAGGTCTTTCTCGCTGGTAATGATGAACCCACACACACCCTCACCCACACTCGGTGTCTACCATTCCACTACTGCCGTTTGTGACACCCTCATTTGTCACCGTTCGTGGGAGAATGCAGACAGATCTTGTCTGGCTCAACGCTGGTCACTCTGGAGACGTCGACGATAGCTTCACAATGTACAGTCGAAGGATCAAGAAATGGATATATGGTTATGATCACCACTAGAGACATGGCCATGAAGGCCAATACAGATGGCAGGTATCAATGAGCGTGTCGGGATTTTGACAAAGGGTAGGTTACAAGGTTCAGTCTGACCAGCCGCTGACAGCGGTGACCACCACAGCCAGAGACAAAGGTCAATGAACGGTACCACTAATCGGGCGGCACTGATCTCCAGCGACTTCAACACTGCTACTGTGCGTTTACTTTCCACGGTGAAATGTAACTGACATTTTGTGTTACAAGCCCACTGAAGAAGCTCCATCGTTCTGCCCCAGTGCAGTAGCCCTTTGTGAAAATCGTCGGTACAAGAAGTCGATGGAGCTCCTTAGCCACAAGTGCCCTTCTGACATCTTGTCCGTCATGGCAGTTGCTAAGGACTTCAATGTTCGTTCACTACAATCGTGGAAACTTTACTTGATCTATGCTAATACAAGTCACAGGTGGACCTGCGCTTCCAATTATCTACTGCGATGGCACAAGACAGTTTTTAGACAACGTGCTGCAACCGCATTTATACAACCTGGTATCATACATGATCTTTACTTGTGCGTGCAGTAATACTAATGGTACAGTCATTCAATCCAGACTCATATTTCTTTCTTTCAAAGCTTCAAGTATTGCGCGAAGCACATCTGTCTGTGTTCTCAGTGAGTTGTTTACCTCGTTCACGTCACTTTTCAATGCCTTGATCGCTTCTTCAAGCTTTTCCTTGCGAGGTTTCGTCTCGAATTCAAAGGCTCTTAGGAGTCGAGGACGCTTGATTGGGCAGAAAACTGGAGTGGACTTCGCTCGGCAAGTATTGGAAAGATTGCCTCCAAACCGGTGCACCGGCGTCTTGCTGAAGTTTAGTATTCTGGTTAGCAAATTATAGGTCGACTTACCTGTGGCTGAAGATCTTGGTCAGCTTCTTCTGAATGCTGTCTTTTCAAACTAATCCGAGTCACAGCATCCTCGGCTGTGTCATTTTCTACATCAGGGCTCTGCTGTTATCAGTAGACAGTTGGGTTTCAAGGACTCGAGAGGTCATTACCATAGGACGCCCATATGCAATAGACTGGGATGGCGATGGGTCCACTGACATTCCCACCTTGCTGTAGATGTACTGACCGTGTTCGTTCAGAGGGGCTCCTTGCCCAACTCCTCCGAACATCGGCTGGCCAAGAAATGGGTCGAAGGACTCTTCTGAACCTCCAGGGCTACTGACAACATTGCCAGATGCACGCTTTAGAATTGTGGATTGCCCATCGTTATATGACGATGAGGGTGAATCATAATAAGAGCGGTAGGGCATTGGGAAGTTGGGATCTGAATTCGAGTTTGGTAAGTTTATGAATCTTTCGTTCTCGCCGGAACTCATGCGTCCGTACCTGGAACTTAGCATTACACCGAAAACCCTGCCCTATGCCCATCTTCCCTGACGGATTCTTTGGTATTACTTACATTTCATTTCGTAATGTCTCCTAATCTCGGTTCCAGATCTTGCGTTTACCATCGTGCCAATCTTCAATGTACTAAACCTTTCATAGGCTCGTGGGTTGCGAGACACATGACAGCCCTGACATGGGGGTGGGGTAAGGCTACTCGGACCGAGTCTCATGTACTTGAACCTTACTTCGAATCAGGTTAGCCAGCTTGATGGCCTAAGAGCCATTTGTATGACTCAGCATGGGAGTACCATGTGACTTCTCTGTGTTTCTTCGACTGCTGCTCGGTGCTCACCAGTGCTTCTGCATGCCCGTCATAGCATGCATGTTAGACACCCCATTTTTTGTCTCGCAATCTTATCAGCTGTGTTTTATTTCTCTCTGATGAACAGCCGCTTCAAATGTAGTGCCCCGTCATGCGCACGAACATTTGGTTCCAGTGGTGCCCTTCTTCGGCATCGGCCCAGGTGTCTATTCTATCGACAACAAGCTGCCACACAAGCAAACTTTCGATGCAAACGCTTACAGAGCAACACTGGCCGTGATTCAGTGCCTTCCAAGAAGCCGAAACTGTGTCAAGAGAATGTTCGTAAATCTGTCAGCTATATTGATATTGGCTCACCTTAAAGTTAACAGGACCTCGACAAGGCAGAATCCAATTCGTCCGGCTCCTTCTCAGGCGTGCTGTTGCCACCATCACACACCGTCACATCCGAATGCGTTGACGACGCCATCATACCAGATGCTAGCACTAGTCAGACTGTGATTATAGAACACAGGCTATTAATGCAAAATGTTTGTGAAGCTATCTTGTCCATATTGACGTTATCTCACCTTAGTGATAGCAGGAAAATGAGACAGTGAGATCCGATTTCTCCAACAGCTCCCCAGCTGCGCTGTTGCCGCCATCACTTGGCTTTAGCACGTCTGAACATGTCGAAAGTGGTACTGTGTTGGATACTAGCACCACTCAAACTATGGATGCAGAGAGTAGGTCATCAACGTCCAATGAGTTGGGATATATTGATGACAATGATCTGCAGGGCTTGGAGGTTCAGGTCGTCCAGTCCGTTCAAGACGTTTGCCCGCACGATTTATGGATATTCTCCCCGAGCCGTCTCTTCCCCCTCTATCTATCAACTCAGAGACTCAGTCCGAGCCCCACGCATCCACTTCACAGTCAATGCTACCCCGTGTAATCCTCCATGTATTCGACTCATTTCGCACATCCTTCAATCAATTTGGCATTGCCCGTTATTACCGTCATCGACCATCATATGACCCCGACGCTTTTTTGACACTCGATCAACTTTCTAACGCTACATGCGAGCACCCAACTGTGGGGTTGTCAGGTGTCGTCCCAGACATCCCTTCTATGCCTCCAGCACCACCCTGGCCCTGGAAAAACATGGGTATCTGGCAACTCATGACATGGATGTTGACCGGCAGTGGACAGAAGTCTGAAGCTGAAGTCACTCGCCTTGTACACGAGGTCATACAGGCTGAGGACTTTGATCGCATCCACTTTCATGGTTTCAATGCTCACACCGAAATGAATCGCTTCGATAAGTCGGAGGGTGCTACCAGTGTGGACTTACAAGATGGCTGGAAGGAGTCACCTGTGGATATCTTGGTGCCCACACGAGAGCAAAATCCGGATGGAAATGGGCAACCATTCACGATCCCAGGACTTTTTCACCACTCCCTTACTGGTGTCATACGCGCTGTCTTTGCTGAAAAGGCCGCAAAGTGGTTCCATCTCACACCGTTTAAGCGAATCTGGAAACATCCTACTACAAGTCAAGAACAACATCTCTACGATGAGTTGTATACCTCAGATGCATGGATCACTGCACACGATGATTTACAGAAGCAAAAACGTGACGACGGATGCACTCTGGAACGTGTAATTGCTGGGATGATGTTCTGGTCGGATGCCACACACCTTGCACAGTTTGGCCATGCATCTGCGTGGCCTGTGTACCTTTTCTTTGGCAATCAATCAAAATATGACCGAGCCCGTCCAAATTCAGGCGCATGTCATCCTATTGCATTTATTCCAACTGTAAGCCCTGTTTTGTTTCGTGGGATCCGTTCAAGCGCCTCACACCTGCTCGGAATCAGCTGCCAGAAACCATAGTTCAATTTGCATCCTCGCTCACGAAGAAAAAGGCCTTGAATGACATTTTGACCCATTGCAAACGGGAGCTATTTCACGGTGTTTGGAAGGTATTATTGGATAAGGAATTTATCGAGGCCTATCGAAATGGCATCGTCATAAAATGCTATGACGGCAAATATCGACAAGTCTTTCCTCGCATCTTCACATATTCGGCAGATTACCCTGAGAAGTAGGTATAAGTCATGCTTCGTGCAAAACAACTCTAACTCGCTGAGTGGTCGTAGGGTGCTCCTGGCCACAATTCGAGATAAGGGCCTTTGCCCATGTCCGCGGTGTCTTATTCCCAAGAAAGACTTCCATCTTCTTGGACTCTTGACTGATCTGTCACAGAGGATGTCCAGGGCACGTTTATATCTTCGTGATAAGGTCTCTGCTGCACACAACGCCATCTACAACCTTGGCTCGCCAATCAAAGGTGTATTGCCAGAAGGACACCTCAGAGATATGTCCCTAGTGCCTACATTTGTAAGTCCATTTGAATTTCTGGACATGCATACCTGGGCCAGCCTGACTGTTTCTCTACATAGAATGCAATTGCAGATAACCTCGGATCACTGGGTTGTGATGTCTACCGCATGCTCGTTGTTGATATCCTTCATGAATTTGAATTAGGAATATTTAAATCAGTCTTTAGGCACCTTTTACGACTATTGTATGCTATTAATCCTGGCATGGTAACAGTTCTCAATGATCGGTGCGTCTATATTTTGTCTTGATTCCGATTGTTGCCTGATCACAAATCCACACCCAAGCTTCCATCAAATACCATCGTTTGGGAAGGGTGCAATTCGCTGGTTTCCTCCTAATGTCTCAGAAGTCCGTCAGTGTGCAGCTCGACACTTTGAGGATATCCTCCAGGTGTGTCACTATCTGTCCTCATTGTATGATCGATTTTAACTCCTATAGTGTGCGATACCTTCTTTTGAAGGGCTGTTCCCGGATAACCATGAGGATGTCATATGCATTCTTCTCTTTCGACTTGCTCAGTGGCATGCCCTTGCCAAGTTACGTCTCCATACCGATGAATCCCTTAATTATCTTGACAGGGTTACCCGACTTCTTGGTGGGCAATTACGGAGGTTTCGGGACTTCACTTGCACATCTTTCAACACTATGGAACTACCCTCTGAAACTGCAGCACACTGGCGGCGGAAGGAAAGCAAACTTAGCACATCTGGCTCTACTGCGTGTACCAGCTCTGCTGCTCATGCAAAGTTATTCAACCTCTCTACGTATAAGCTGCACGCTCTAGGAGACTATGTACACACTATCCGTTTGTTTGGAACAACAGATTCATATAATACGCAGATCGTAAGTCATTTCAAGTTTCTCGTGGTTTCTTGTCGGATTCAATAATTATCTCCCACTCCAGGGAGAGCTTTCCCATCGACATATCAAGAAATTCTATCAATCCACAAACAAGCAGAAACCAGCAGGGCAGATCGCAAAGCAAGAAAGACGACATACCCGAGTTCGGCGCCAATACAACAGTTACGTTGATGCTGAGGACGACTCGCAAAACAACATGACGCCAGTGTCACTTAGGCCCCATCATCAATTGTCAAACTCGTCAATTAACACTTTCAATCTTGCGGAGTTCCTCCAAAGTTGGCCTGATGACCCAGCTTTCCAGGTAAATCTGACAATGTAGACTTATTCGTATTCACTGCACTAATGATTTCTAGGACTTCATCCCCAAACTCAAGGACCATCTCCTGTCACGACTGCTTAATCGTGAATACGATGGTGATGAGCAGAGTTTCTCTAGCAAGGAACGGAGCCATGTTCGGTTTGTTCATAGCCTCAACAGAGTCCTTCAACCGAAACGTTTCCTGATCAATTACACATCATATGATATGCGCTGCGATCAAGATACGTTACGACCAGGACATGGTGCTACAGTTATGTTACTCTCACGGGAGAACGGCTCGAATGCTCATCCCTTCTGGTATGCACAAGTCTTGGGTGCATTTATCATCTCAGTTCATTATATGGGTGTTGAGTGGGAGATGGAGTTCCTATGGGTTCGCTGGTTTGGAGTTGTGCCTGGTTATCGCTGGGGACTCAAGAATGCTCGCCTTCCCAAGATTGGATTCGTTTCTTTGGACTCAGGCGCTGCTTTTGGGTTCATCGACCCCTCTCTTGTCCTCCGTGCATGTCATTTAATCCCTGCCTTTGCTGATGGTCACACCGACTCATTGCTTCGCCATGGCCCATCTGTAGCTCGAGAAAGGGACGCCATTGATGATTGGGCCGCGTACTATGTTAACATGTGAGTCATCTGCATCAGAGTTTCTACGGTCCTCACATCATTCCCAGTTTTGCGGATCGTGATATTTTTGCCCGCTATACAGGTGTTGGTGTGGGGCATCAGGCACAATACTGTCCTCCGGCCTCACTGAACCAGGAAACTCGTAGTTCCAGCAGCACGGGTTTGCAGGATGAGTATAGTGATGAGGATGATTCATCCACCGGTAATGATGGAGGCGAGGGTCCACAGAGTGCATCTACAGACGAGGAATCCGAAGACAGTGATCACGATGATGGTGTAGAAGACAGCGTTGAACCTGATGAGGATGTTATGGATGAAGACATGAGTGACAAGGATGACGGTGAAAATGGTTTCAAGTTCTGATAGCTCAGTACGGTATTTCTGGCGCGTTCTCTAATCGCAGATGCCACTCTATGTAAAAAATCCCTTAATAGTCAATCCCACTTCAGCACATACGAGACCTACTCCTCCGGTGATCGTTCACCACACTTCCATCCATCGTTTCACCAACATCTCATGGAGAATCGCTTAGGACACAGTTAGCTTGACGGCGTCATCCGGATTGGTGGTCAATGGTGAATTGTGCCCTACGGAGTCTGAGCCTGTCTTCAGCGACAAGCGAATTCAACGAAACGATCAGAACCAGAACGAACGGACACCCTCTATCCACCCTTCCCAATGGGCGCTGGAAACAGATGCTGTCTCACGATTCAACCTGTCTCCAACCCACGCCATTCTCTCGATCTGTTTCTCTGCACAAGGATCGTGATGAATCGTTCAAGACGTCCATGGTACGTCCCAGTCCTTCTCTGTTGACTAGCCCCAGGGATCTCAGTACCCTGATCCCAGACTATCTCTACGTCTACGCCTTCCTTGCTGCCTCCACCATCACCGCTTCTGCCACCCCCAGTTTTAACGCCTACCCCACCTCCGTCAGCGTTCCATCGAGCACCCTGGTTCCAAGACAAATCATGATCGCAGAAAATGTGCGCATAATCCGTGACGAGTTGCGACTGCTCTCGGAATATGTGCGAAACGGGTTGATGACCACCGAACGCATTGTTGTCACACCGGCGGCGGCGCCCACTGTCGTGCATAGAGACAGGTCAGTAGGGGGGCGCAGTGATATATCTGAGCCCAGGATCACTCCTGCTGGACCCAGGGACCGTCCACATTTAATTCCTGTTGAGATGTCTCCTCCTCTCACTCGAACTCCCTCAATCACGTCCTCCGCCTCTGGCCTATCGTACCTCTCATCGCATCACTCCGACGTGATCTTTTATATGGGGAACATGAAGCCGTGGAAGGGGAAGAATACGAGCTCCCGTCGTCGCTTGCTTGGTCGTCATCGTCTCTGTCATCACCGTCCTCCGATCTCACGCCATCTCTAGTCTCGTCGTCTGAACCCTCACCAGGTCCAACTCTTTCTTTGACTTCATCCTCATTGACTCCAATGCCCCCACCTTCATCTCCTACGCCATCCACGTCTTCCAGCAGCACTGCACGCCCCGCAGAATCACCATCCTTTTCTGCGCTGCGCGACATGCTCACCAACTTAAGAGAGCAGATGAATGGCCTTTGGGAGGGTCAGTCATCGACACACCAAATGCTTGATGAACTGCGGCAGTCCTGTCCCATGCCTCAAGACAATGCGGAGGTACTCGAGCCCCTGGACACAATCGAAAGTCTTCTTCAACGTGTGATTGAAAGAACTGAATCAGTAACTGAAAGGCGTACGACGGAAACGATCCGGGAGCGCGAAACCAGGAGACCAAGGGTGGAATCCATCTCGGAATCCTCCACTGATGCAGACAGTCTGTATCGTCGATGGTCCGATTTATTGCACCAACCCGACCACACGCGCATCCATGCTCCTACATCACGACATGTCGGCCCGTCTTTGGACGAACAATTGTTAGAATTACTCGGTGCTCCCCCTTCACAATGTCCAGCTGGAGTTCAACCACCTCCGCCATTAATACCATTCATGTATCAGCCAACGCAACAGCCGTTGAGATCAAGGAGCACTAGCCCGGATCTGGAGAGGAGTACCACTGCGCCGCCTTTCACTGCGCCGGTCATATTTTCTCCTGAAACTATTCATGATCGTCCATTGCGGCGTCCTCATCCCAGGGCTCAATTCAGGCCACCACCAAGGGGACACCCTCCAGCTGAAAGACCTGAACCCCCTGTTGTCCCTGTGGCTCAACCTCCCTTGACCCACACACCTCAGCCGATGCATACAATGGGTGATGCGCCAGCGGAGTGCGTTCCCCATGCTCAACCCGCGTACCCAGTTGTGGTAAGCATTCTTTTCTCGTAATTGCTCTCCTTAATTTTGTTGCAGCCCCCGTTGCATGAACGACCTCCAACGGCACCTGCGACATTAGGGGCCGTGGACGATCCGCACGCTTCAAGTAGCTGGTACCGAAGACGGCCACATCGGGATGCTGTGAGTGTACTTTTCTTGTTTACAGACCTTGGACCCTTATCTTCCTGTTGCAGGCCGGTGGTGTTGTCCCACCGCCTGGTGATGTCTTCCCCCCCACCTCCACCTGGAGCTCAGGGACCTACTTATGTTCTCATGCCCCCTGGACCTGTGAGTACTTGTATCTGTCCTATTTGTTGCACTTCACAATATGTATAGACTGTCGTGAAATTGCCACTTTTCGATACGCTAATGGGGATATTGAGGGTGAATTTCCATGAATTCCTTTGACTACCAATATATCTAAGACGCCTGTAGGAACACCAGCTGGCTCAACTGGCTACTGTGGACCAACAACGCGAACTAATGCGATACATGCGCGGCCTTAATGAATGGCTAGCCCGGGATGTCAACGATCGGCAATCTGAGCTACGAGGTGTAACGGCCAGACTTGATTCACTCAGAGCTGAGTTGGCTCGACATGGTATCGGCGCTGGAGTGATTCCCGGTAAGATTCTTCAGTCTCCATGCATCATTCCACACTGACCCTCTGCCAGCTATGCCCCAGCCCCAGGTTCCTGTCCAGCCTCAACAGGGTTTTGTTATTCCGCCAATTCCTCAGGCCGTAGGAGGGCCTCCTCCTCAACCTCCATTTGTAACGGTAAACTATCCTGGGGTTGTGCCCGCTGTTATTCCCGATCATGTTCGTCATGTTCCTGTTGTTCCGAGTCCATCACTGGTTGCTACAGTCTTCCCATCCCCTCGATGGGCTGGGGGCATGCCTGAACCACCTGTTATACCAGCTGGTGCACCATTCCCAATGCCTGTACACCATTCACCTTGGGTGGACCGTCCAATGGATGGTGCACCATTTATTCCTCATCCTCCCAGTGATGGATCGCCACCACCGGTGATTGTCCAGCCTGCTCACCCACGACATTCGCGTATGTTTGCTGTTCCACACTCGGACGGCGGATCTTTTAGTTCAGGCACTCCTACCCAAGAATCATTCCATCAACACCCACCTGTTCGACCCATTCCCGTGCCTGCCCCCCCAGGCGAACACTTTGCTGAGCCTGCTTTTCCAGTACAACCATCTCTCCCCTTGGGTCATCCGCCCGCGCCCCAGAATATCATCAATGTGGGAACCCCGGCTCCTGCCCCTCCTGTCATGCCACCTCCTGGCCAGTTGCAGGGCCCGTCTTCAGAGCCTTTAGTCGGATATCAACCTCCTGTGGTGGGCACCATACCTGTGCCGGCTTCGCCCAGGCTTGGCCTCCCCATGAGTATGCCAGGAGCCACGGGCGGCCCTCCCATCGTTATCCAGCCCCCTGCGCAAGTAGCACAACCTGTGCTACCATCGCCTCTACATTCCAGAGGTACTCCAGTCTCATTCCATGAGCCTATCATGCACAGTCCTAGACATAGTCCACTTCCTTTGGGCTAAGTGTTTCAACCAACGTATGATGGCCCGATCATTGAGCATGGAGGCCCGGTCATTGAGCATGGGTCACCCCCCATCCAGGCTTACCCAGATCCCGTGGTCGTTAGCGTGCCCACGCGTCGATCATACGATTCGGACTATGATTACTATTACGGTCGACGTTGTCCACACCCATATTATTACGACGATGACGAATATTACTACCCTGATTCATGCAGGCACCGAAGGTCTCACTCACCTTATTACGACGACTATTGCCTGCGGAGATACAGGTGCCGCTATCCTAAGGGTGATGATAGCCATGATTCTGAAGATGATGATCGCCAGGACCGCGATGGTCGATGTCTGCACAGACCCCTATCTGAGACCACCACAGCAGACCCTTCTCAATTTGGCGTACAACCGATGTCATATGCTCCCACTGTACCCACTGCCACAGTCGGAGGTGTACAACCAACCAGAGAGGGCGAACAACCCGCTGGGGTTCCTGATGAACAAGAAGGAGTGCACCCTCCTCAACGCCAGTTTGGGTTCGCAAACGAGGATCATCCGCTCGGACGATGCGATGAACCAGAAGGCAAGGCAATGCGATGAGCAAGAGGAACCACGGCGTAGGCGCAGCGATGAAGAAGAGGAACCACGGCGTAGATGCAGTGACGAAGAGTTTCCCAACACAGAAGGTCCCAGACGATGCCCCAGTGACCATACAACGTATTCCGGCGAGCCAGGTGACTATGAAAGACGCCCATCTATCCTGTGTACCCTCGACCGGACTATGGAGACGGAGGCCCTGGAGCCCCACATCCGTACCCTCCTCAGTCCCCTGTGCCGCCTACCATTATCAGACTTGGTGGCAAGATGGACCATGGCCCTCTTCATGTTGCACCCCCATCGCCCCAATCCCGTAGGCACTATGGTGAGTTGACTTGGAATCCTTACCAATCTAGTCCTGAATTCCATTCTCAGATCGACCTACGAGCAAGAGATATGGCGTGTACCAGTAGGAGGTACCATCATTCCTCACGATTATCCCTCATCAGCTGCAGGTTCAGTGGCTGGAATACCTCATGATATGCGAGATCCTCATCGCATACCTTCCCAAGGTGAATCTCCAATGGCAGAAGATACTGCACGCCCGCCTAGTGAGATCGCTCACCGCATTCCAGCACCACCAACGCCTGAACATGTTCTTCCAGCTTGCCGATGCCTTACATGAGCAATGAGTGTCTCGACGAAGCAGAATGTGAATTGGCACAATTTGTATATGATGCTCATGATTCTGATGAGACGCGAGGACAAATTCCATTCAAACGAGGAAGCCCGACAGCCTACTACATTCCTGGAAAATGAGGCTCAGAGAGGTGCTGAGACCCGACAGCGAGGAAACACCCTGTTCCGTGAACTCGAGGAGAGGGTGGCCAGCATTCCACCAATCCCACTGATCCCTGTTCCTCCGCCTCGCGATCCTGAACAAGCATCCATCATCGGGTCCATCCGAACTGCTACTCAGTCGCCCAATGGTGAGTATCATCACCACCATTATTTTCCTCGCCTTTGCAACGACGAGCACTGAAACCACCTCCACCTCCACTACTGTCTCCGTTTCCACTCCTACCTCTCGGAACAATGCTGAGCACCTCAATGTGATGATGACAATGACTATGCACACAGCTTGTCCATGACTACTATATATTGCCTTCCCCCACTGCAGACGACGGGAGGCTGTGAGAGTGACGTCGGCAGGTGCGAAAAATAAATGTGCTAATACGAATCCTTTACATCGACATAAGACAATTAGAGAGCAGATTTTACTTTCCCGAGAATTAGAAAGCAAGGTTGTCAAAATGTATCATGTGGTGATCTTCTTGTTGAGCAGTTACAAGTCCTTTACATTTGCACAAGATAGTCAGAGTGGTTTTTACTTTCCTGAGCATTAGAAAACAAAATCATCAAAACATAGCATGTGATGAACCTCTTGTCAGGCGATTACAAACTCCTTACATCCACACGAGACAATCAGAGTGTATTTTACTTTCCCAAGCATTAGAAAGCAAAATTGTCAAAGTGTTATCATGTTGTGATCTTCTCGTCAAACAATTACAAGTCCTTTATGTTCACACAAGATAGTTGGAGCGGTTTTTACTTCCCCAAGCCTTAGACAACCAAACTGTAAAGACTTTGTAGTGTACTCACCTTTGAAGAAAGCTTTGCCAACAGCGGAACACAAGATAAGGACATCCCACCTAAGTTATAACACAGTCCAACAGCAGAGTAATAGACACAATTTTTAGGCCTTTTTGGCAGCAAAACAAGGCTATCGCACGATATCTTACTCTCAGTGATGGTGCTGGACGCAGGCGGGGAGTGTGGGTGTTATGATCAAGCTCATTCATTGCACGCAAAAGTCCAAGTGAGGCTCCAGCAACCCCGTCCACATCTCAAATGGCCGATTTGTGGCTCCAGGGTGTGGGCTCGCAGTGTCTCACTGCCAAACTTGGAGTCAGGGTTTCCGATGATCATGTCTCGCGGTCTGTGCCTCCGAACTTGACTGTCAATATGGCTTACGCGTCTCCCAGCGTCTCCCTCGAATCGTATCTGTATTTTTAGCCCACGTCTTGGTACATGAGTTTTCTCGTGCCTCTCTCGAAACCCACTGTGTCCTGCGACTCTGGTTTGAGCTGAAGGGTTCTATTCACTGTATCGACTTCTCAAGTTAACATCTTCGAGTCAGCGCTACACACATAGAGCACCCACAATGTCGGCAATAGCATCAGCAGATACACTGGACAATACGTTCGGCAGTATACCTGTAATGTATGACGAACCGTCGATTTCTCTTCACCACGTGCTTATTTCCTGGCCAGCGATATAGCAAATGCATCCACACCAGAGGAAAGAGCTGCATTGGCTCATAAGATAAGAGATGTTTGCATCAACGTTGGATTCTTCTTCAGTGAATACTCGTATCTGGGTTCATTCCGCTCTTTCCGAACCTTGGCAGTAATAACCGGGCACGGAATACCCCAAGAGACTGTCGACAATCTGTTTTCGGCTATGGAGGCTTACTTTTCACTTCCACTCGAAACCAAGATGAAGGTGACATGATTCCTTGCCAATTTTCTTGTTCTAACCTGACAAATAAAAGCTATACCATAAAGGAGTCAACTTCAAAGGATATATCCCCCCGTTGGATTACAACGTAGATTCTACTAACAGAGGCGGTTTCAGCGAGGGCTTCGAAAGTGTTTTGGAAGAAGTTGCTTCCAAGGAGAATGGCGAGAAAGGAGCAAATGATGGTGCTATGGCAGAGACGAACGCGTGGCCCTCTGAACCCGCCGGGTTTCGTGAAGCCTACCTCAATTACTAGTGCGTCCTTTGACGAGTCATCAACGTTCGATGCTTACCACCTTCGGGACAAGTCGTGTCGCAATGGGTGTTGGGAGGTTACTCTTCCGTCTCTTTGCACTTGCGCTGGATCTCCCTGAGATATACTTCGATGACAAGGTAGATTTCTTGTAAGTTACCAGGGATAGACATTGTCACACCTGACCGTTCACAGACCAAAAACATAATGATTGCCCATTATCCCCCACAGACAGACGCTGTATTCGTCGGATACGTTGAAATTGGTGCCCACTCTGAGTAATTCAATCACTTTGCTCCAAGGCATCTAATAAACACAACGATTCACGATGTCTTATAGCTTCGAAGTTGGTTCCCACCTTCTAAGCATATCAGCAAGTAACTGATGTCCTTCTAGTGTTTCACCATGTTGTGGCAGCAGCCCGGTATTCAAGCTCTTCAAGTCCTCAACTCAAAGCAAGAAATGCAACGCCGATACCGGGAACATTGGTAGTCAAGTACGTCACGTCAAATCTGAAGGATACTACAGAAAGTGACCTGACTCGTTGGTTCAGCATAGGCGACCAGCTTGCACAATGGACAAGTGAGACCATATTCTTATCTTGGCGCCCATCCGACATAACGCCGCATTGCAGATGACATATTCAGGTCGACCATACACAGAGCTACTATGTAACGTGACCGATGTGCATCGTTATTCTGTTCCCCTGTTCTTCGGAACGGACTATCATGTTTCAATAGAGGTATGTTTGCATGCTTTCTCGTTAAAATCAGTTCAGGAACCCTCACCACCATACACACAACCCAGCTTATGCCAAGCTGTGTCTCTATGAATCGACCTCCCAAGTATGAGCCAATCACTGCAGGAGATTATTTGCATAAGCGCCTACAGTATTACGGAAGCGCACCTTCGTAATATCTCCGCATGCCATTGAGCAGTTGTTCAAATGCTTCGTATTGATGATCAAACTTTGTCGGTAAACTTGAGGATTGCCGCTGATTGCAGCCGGGCTTTATATGAGATTAGGTAGATATCAGGTTGAAGAGAACCACGATGTCGTTGGTAGAATCCACAGTCGCTACGTTGGACGGTGCGTTCGACAGTATACCTGTAATGTGTGTCCAATAAACGCTTTTGATTGACTGCTTACTGAAATTGCTGGCCAGCAATATAAGAGATGCATCTACGCCAGAGAAAAGAGCTGCTTTGGCCCACGAGATAAGGAATGCCTGTATGAATGTTGGATTCTTTTACAGTGAGTACATATACACCATTTATTTCCTAATCCTTCACTTGATAAATGTTGGTAGTCACTGGGCACGGGATACCCCAGGAGACCATCGACAACCTGGTTGCAGCCATGGAGTCTTACTTTTTACTTCCACTCGAGACCAAGATGAAGGTAACATGGTTACTCGGCGTTTTTTTTTTTTTTTTTTTCTGATTTCTAACATATGAAAGCTCCATCACACAGAAGTCGGACCCAAGTTCAGAGGATATAACCCCCCGTTGGGTTCCAATGTAGATCCTGCCAACACGGGAGATATCCGCGAGAGCTTCTTCACGTCAGATTCGGAAGAACTTATTTCAATGGAAAATGACAAGAATGAAGGTGCGATAGCAGCGACGAATGTGTGGCCCTCCGAACCTGCCGGGTTTCGCGACACCTACCTCAATTACTAGTACGTCGTTAGATGGGTAATCAATGGTAGGCCTGCTCATCGCTTTTGGACAAGTCATGCTGCAATGGGCGTTGCGAGGTTACTCTTACCTCTCTTTGCACTTTCGCTGGATCTCCCTGAGACATACTTCGATGACAAGGTAGATCCTTTATACCAGGGATAAACATTGTCACACCTGATCGTTCAGACCAAGAACTGTATCGCAAATATGCTGCTTGCCCATTATCCCCCACAGACAGATCCTGTATCCGATGGTTACGTCGGGATTGGTGCCCACTCTGAGTAATTCAATTACTTTTCTCAATGGATCTGAACAGATTTTATGATGTTTCATAGCTTCATGGTCGGTAACCACCTTTTAAGCTTATCAAAAGATAACCAACATATGTCTTTTCTAGTCTTTCACCATATTATGGCAGCAGCCCGGTGTCCAAGCTCTTCAGATCCTCAACTCAGAGAAACAATGGATAAATGCAACACCACTACCGGGAACGTTGGTGATCAAGTACGTCATGTCAAGTATGGAGCATATGAAAATGACATGAGCTGCTGGATTTAGCATAGGCGACCAACTCGCACGATGGACCAGTGAGATTATTCTTATTCCGGCGCCCATCTCACATGACGCCGCATTGCAGATGACATATTCAGGTCGACCGTACACAGAGCGACCAATAGGACTGGTGTGCATCGTTATTCTATTGCTCTGTTTTTCGGAGCAGATCCCCATGTGCCATTGGAGGTATGCCCTTTGCATGCTTGTTCGTTAAATTCAGCTCATGTACCCGCGCTACCATGCATACCATCTAGGCCATACCAAGCTGTGTATCTGCGGATCGGCCTTCGAAGTATGAGATAATCACTGCGGGAGAATATTTGGCCAAGCGCCTCAACGAGACATACTATGGGAATATTCCACCGGCGTGATATCTTTATGGCATGCTGCTGACCATTTGTACAAACTAACTACACAAATACCTTCTCCCAGATTCATTGGTTACTCTTCCCATGTTGTGACCCAGTTTCCTGCGCATGGCTAACGATGTAGAGTGTTCAACATAAAACCTCTTATACATAGCATGTAAACTTTATTGATGCCCCTCGACCTCAATGTTCCAAATACTCATTCTTGCCATTCGGAAGATTCTCACTGGTTTACCAAGCGCACGTTATTTTTGCGTTAAGTTTCTCATCGTGCTGACGGTGAAATCCAATCACTAATTTAGATACAAGTGTATCTCAGTCACCAAAATGTTAAAAATGCTTCTAAGTCACCTTGTCTATGTACTTATGTAGAATCACTACTTGTGTTTGGTTGTCGGGAAAGTGGCTCGTTTTAAACAAGGTATTTGCAAATTGCCGTCGCTGACGGCGGCCCTCTACAGTAGAACTTCTCGCAATGCATAACTTTGCGGTGCATGATTCTCCTTATGCATCAGATTTAGGCTCTGCCCGAGTTGGGCGCCGGCAGGGGACCATGCATACCACATAATCATTGATTATTTTCACCTAAATATGCATTATTGGTGTACAATGGGGATGGGAATATACTGGGCCATTGGCTAACTATGCTCAGGTATAACATAACTACAATGTTTTGCATGAAAACTAAGCCTTAACCCTGCTGCTTCTGTCTCCATGAAACAAACCTTCCTTGGGCCAGAGTGTAGATGTAAGCCTTGACTCAGTCAAACCCCAGAAGCCCAGAGTTGAAGTCAGAAAAAGTGTCAAAATTTAACAACAACACTCAAACCCTGGATGACTGGATCATCAACTGTGTTTGCCTACAGTGACGTGATTCAATTGTGCAAGAAGATCCATCAAATACAAAACTTCACTTGGTGTCTTGAGGAGAATAAGAATTGAGCTGAGAGCCTGAGACAGATGAGTTGGCATAATTGAAGCAAGCAACATTCAAGGGAAGGTGGTTCGGAGGTATATCAATAAGGGGGTCGTCACAGTAGTCACATGATTATTCAGCTGTCACACTTCCCCCTCAGTGCATGACCCTCTTAGTGCATCAAGAATTTGGACCGCCCGACGCCATGCATTATGAGAAGTTCTACTGTACTAGTATCTTAAGTGTGACGAAACATCCGACGAATTGTATGTAGATTGAATCAATAAGGTCGTTCAAAAATGGAATACAAGTCTCCATGCCAACACCATAGATCTATACGATAGTCAGTGTATTAACTTCGCCTTTCAACACACCAGCAGAGCCCGTGGGACGAGCGATAATGTGACAAAATGATGCAACCCTCCGATATTCCTTATGAGGTAGTTCCGTTAATAGCAGCGTATTGAACGGCTGTTCCAGCCGTATGAGCCATTGGTGAGTCGAACCATCATCAGTATCAGCAACAGGACGAAGTAAGTCGGGGTGCCATGGACGTATCAGGATATATTGGACTCTTTTCGCTGTATTTTCGAGTCTTTCCGACAGTGCAATATCAATGGGAGCTAGGCCCATCGCCTGAATTTGGTAGACGTGAGTCGCAGTACTAGTATCCACTTGAGTCAGAGCCATATGTTCAATGCGGTGGACAATACACGGAAGAGTAAGCCTGAAGTTAGTGAATTTGGCAAGTGGGAGGTCAGAGAACGCCTGATGCATGTTGCGCGCGGATATGAAGGGATGTTTGTGAGTTGTACGTGTGGAAGGTGGTATTGTGAGGTCTGGCAGAGTTTGGTATGGGGTGAGGGTGGCAGGGAAACAGCTGTGAAATACCGATGATTGCCCGACCCAATCTAGAATTGATGTGTCGCCAGACTTTGATATCACCTCTGCGAGCAGACGCCCGAGGGCATTCTGCGCAGATTCTCCGTATAGGACAGGAATGTGGAGACTGAAGACCCCCAGAAGCGAATAGGCTACGTCTTCTGGTCGAGTGGTACAACGCATGGACGCCCACTGAAGCCTCGATCGTGCGTCATCTACGCCTGGATGGAAATCGGTGAGATGTCGTGAGGTGATGCCCGTTGCCTGTTCCAATTCGCTAAATATGGCGATATTCTCCTTGTGGTTTGAGGAGCTGTCCCGGTAAAGCGACCAATCTCGAGTCAAGAACAATACGGTACGGGGCGCCAACAGCTCTTGAAGGATCCAGCCACGCTTAAACCATACACTACCAGTCAGCCCGCCCGTATCTGAGACATCAGCAAGGTGAACCATAGTGAGGGCCGACAGCCGGTACCATGAAAACATGGATCCTATCGCTTCCTGGAGTTCCGCGCTGCTTTCCTTGTCAATACAGCACGTATCACTCCAAGCCCACAAGTATCCATGTTGGCCGCATGCAAGACAAAAGGATTGCAACTTCGAGATACCATCGGTGGGATCCAAGTCATAGCAGATTCGCCCATCAATGTCACGCAATAGTGGTTCGAATTTTCCCCACCGATGGGACAGTGTGACATACCGGAAATAGGTAAATACTACTTCGCGGATATGAGTGGCTTGGGCGACAGCATCCATCGCTGAAGCCGATGGCAGTAGCTGTTTGTGTTCTCCGCTCTTCTCAAACTGTGCGATCTGTGAGTTTCTGTCACATATGTAACTTTCCAGTACGGGTGTCCAGCAAGCGAGGGGGAACCCCTTTAGGAGGTCCGAAACAATGTCACTAATCAAGCATTTGAACAGTTGCACCAGTGAGACGTGCTGACTGAGTACTCGCACCTCGCCCTTTGACTTTCAGCTGACGATAATCGAAGAGACTCTTGAGAGACTCTGCATGATTAGGATGACCTTGGGGACGCAGCTCCAATGCTGCTTGTTCGAACTTGATGGCGTCGTCCAGATCAGTCGACATGGCTAGCTTGGTGAACCTGTCCGATAGACACCGTGCAAGGTCGTGCAGATGATGTGCACTGGCCGGACTCCCTGATGGACAGACCTTTAACGCTTCCTGATACAACATAACGGCTTCATCTACATCAGCAAAAGTCTGCTATAGTACCCTGTTTGTCGTACCGGTCGCTGAAGCAAACTGCAAGATTATGGAGTGAGGACGATCGATCGGAATGACCCGTCGGACGGAGGTCCAACGCTGATTGATGCAGTGAAATTGCCTCGTTAAGATCACCATTTGCACCGAATTTCAGGAACCTATTCCTAAAGTAGATTGCAAGGTTGTTGAGAGTACTGGCACAATCGGAGTGGCCTGGGGAACAGAGCTCTAATGCAGCTCGACCAAGTGTGATGGCCTCTTCCAAGTCTGCTATGGTACCCTGTTCATCGTACCGCGCGCTGAAGCAAAGTGCGAGACTACGGAGTGAGTCCGACCGATTGGAATGACCTGCCGGACGGAGGTCCAATGCTGATCGATGCAGAGAAATTGTCTCATCAAGATCACAGTCCGTATCCATTTTCAGGAACCTGTCCCTCAGGTAAATTGCAAGCTTGTAGAAAGTCACGGCACGACGAGAATGGCCTGGAGAACAGAGCTCTAATGCAGCTCGACCAAGTGTGATGGCCTCCTCCAAGTCTGCTATGGTACCCCGTTTGTTGTACCGGTCACTGAAGCAAAGTGCGAGACAATGGAGTGAGTCCGACCGATTGGAATGACCTGCCGGATGGAGGTCTAACGCTGATTGATGCAGCGAAATTGCCTCATCAAGGTCACAGTCCGTATTCAGTTTCAGGAACCTGTCCCTCAGGTAAATTGCAAGGCTGTAGAGAGTCACGGCACGACCAAAGCGTCCTAGGGAACGGAGCTCTAACGCAGCTCGACCAAGTTTGATGGCCCTCTCCAAGTCTGCTATGGCACCCTGTTTGTTGAACCGGTCACTGAAGCAAAGTGCAAGGCTATGGAGTGAGTCCGAGCGATTGGAATGACCTGCCGGACGGAGGTCCAACGTTGATCGATGCAGTGAAATTGCTTCATTGAGATCACCATTCGCACCAAATTTCAGGAACCTGTCCCTCAGGCAATATGCAAGGTTGTAGAGAGTGACGGCACGACCAGAGTGGCCTGGAGAACGAAGTTCTAATGCAGCTCGACCGAGTGTGATGGCCTCCTCCAAGTCTGCTATGGTACCCTGTTTATCGTACCGCGCACTGAAGCAAAGTGCGAGACCATGGAGTGAGTCCGACCGATCGCACCTGTTGGACAAACAAGTCGAGATGGCGTCTCGAGATGAGAACAATGACGATATGTAATGAGCAAATGGATGGGTGGTGGTGGATACGAACGAGGTGGGACCACCACAGCGTTGACACAGGTTCCTGAGGCCTGATAAGTTATGATATATTTTTGCCGCCAAACAGCAGCCTTGCCTCGAAGCCATGGGGCAGACAATTCAATAAAGCCGTGTAGATCGTGCTCCGTAGACGCGTATACACACCAAACAGCGATGTCGTCTCCTTCCCCGATGCAGTTCATCCATTCGTCGCACTCGGCTACTCCCTGATGAGAGTCCACATAAGCACTGGTGCACAGTCACTCAATGGTGTTGGAACACTGGCCTGATGACGAGGGCAATGGGTGTGGGATCTGTCGAGGGCCGTACGACTTGCCGCTGCCCATCGCGTAAGGTGAGGCCTGAGGATGGTCATCCGCTGAGTACGTGCTCGTTTCCTTGTACCACCAATGATAGTATCACCAAGTTGTGCTTTGCAGTCTGGGGAGAGTGACGTTCCTTGTATTATTTATTCTTATGAAATGAAGTTGAAGAAAGCTACGATGTCGTTGATTGCATCGCTGAACGGAAGTTCGCCACATCCCCGTAATGTACGTCGAGCGACTCGAATCGCCCTTTTCCATCGACCGCTTGCTTAATTTCTGGCCCGCGACATAGGGGATGTGTCTACACCAGAACGAAGAGCTGCTTTAGCCCATGAGATAAGGAATGCCTGTGTGAACGTTGGGTTCATTTACAGTGAGCACAAACCACCCATGTACGTTCCAGTCGCTCCACTTTGTAAATGCTGGCCGCAGTCACTGGGCATGGGATACCCCAAGGGACCATCGACAATCTTTTTGCGATCATGGGGGCTTATTTCTCACTTCCACTCGAGACCAGGATGAAGGTAACATGACTAGTGCTTGCCGCGCCCAATTTCTTGATTCGTACTTGACATATGAAAGGTTTATCATAAAGAAGTCGGACCCAGTTTCAAAGGGTACGCTCCCCATTGGATTCCAATGTCGGCCCTGCGACTCCACGAAGGCTTCGAGGCGGGTTGGGAAGAACTTATTCCCAAGGAGAACGACGAGAAGAGTAAATGATGGTGCCATGGCAGGACGAACGTGTGGCGGCCCTCTGAACCTGCCGGGTTCCGCGATGCCTACCTCAACTACTAGTGCGTCGTTTGGTAGGTAATCTATGCTAGGGATATTGATATTCACAAGTGTCTGAACAAGTCATGTTGCAATGGGTGTTGGGAAGTTGCTCTTCTGCCTCTTTGCTCTTGCGCTGGATCTCCCTGGGACCTACTTCGATGACAAGGTATGCCCCATTAGACCCGCCATGGTCATGTCTGATCGTTCATAGACCAAGAACTCCGCCGCAATTATGCGGACCATCCATTATCCTCCGCAGACCTGCCCGAACCTGGTGCCATCGTTGGGATTGGTGCTCACTATGAGTAAATCACGTTTACTGAATAGCACCTGAACAGCACTCAGGGTGTTTCACAGCTGGGTGGTTGGTCCCTACCTTCCATTGCCGAGTCTATCAAAAAGTAACTGATGCTCTCCCTAGTATTTTACTATACTACTGTGGCAGCAGCCTGGTATCTGGGCGCTTCAAGTACTCAACTTGGAGAAACAATGGATTGACGCAACACCAATACCGGGGACGTTGGTCGTCAAATACGTTTACGTTAAACATGGAGATATAGAAATGGGTTGACTCGTTGACCTTAGCATAGGCGACCAGCTCGCACGATAGACAAGTGAGATCATATGCTTATCTTTGCGCCCATCTCGCATAAACGCCACATTGCAGATGGCATATTCAGGTCGGCCGTACACAGAGCTACCAACAGGAGCGATGTGGGTCGGTGTTCCATGCCGGTGTTCTTCGGAACGGGGTACTATCATGTGCAAATCGAGGTTCGTTGGCATGCTTTCTCTTATGTAAATTCAGCTCATGTAACCCTCGCCACTATGTATACCACCTAGTAGGCCATACCAAACTGTGTCTCCGTGGATCAGCCCACCAAGTATGAGGCATTGAATCACTGCGGGAGGATATATCATCTGCACAAGCAACAAGCGGGACGGCTGTTCCTTGTACTTGACGGGGCCAGGCTCTCATTGGCCTCGGACGTCTAAGCGAGCGCCAAAGGTGTCTTACAGCATGTCCTCCAAACTAAGGTGGGCATGCCCTTGGTGATGCCCTCGGGTAAATACTCTGATGCTCAATTCTGATGGTCTATCAATACGAAACTATGAAACTTGCTGTAATGGCCACTTGGCAGCACTGCTTTGCATGAGAGTCCCGACCAATTCATTCCTTTCTAAACCGAAGCACTGCATACTCCCTCAATTTAGGGGATTTTGTTGTTGCAGTGATATCTATGTGTCTGTGGACAATCAAATTTCTAGTTGGTGAGGTTTTTCCAGATAACATCATTTTTGATTTTTGATTTTTTGAACAGGCATGGCAGTGGTCACTATGTGTGTATATTTTGATGGTCCTCCTGGCGACTGACTGATGTGAACTGTCATACCAGGTCAAATACATAGAATAGAGATCCCTGTGGTCGGTGACAGACACCGATCCGATCCGCTGAATTTTTATGCTGGCGGCTACATGGCTATCCTTTTTATGCAATATTCACACACCACAGGGCGTGGAGGCAAGATCACGTAATTGCGAGGCTATGTCCTATGATTCGAAATTGCGGCCTTGACGGTGAAGCAGGGGATGTCACCTGCCAACCTTCTGGCCTTCTCCTCCCCTGGTCCCTACTACAATGGTCTGTGTGGCCACACTTTCCCATTTTCATAATTATAAGATGAGGAGTCATTCCTGTGTCTGAGGTGCCATTCCCCCTCCTCCACAACTCTGTAATAGTTTTATGCCACTGGCGACTATTGCTGGTAATTGTGGATCCCTCCTCCTCGGAGGGCTTGCTGCCTTCAGGTGAGTATAGTCATCTTCCATCTTTATTTACTGCTCTTAACATATCTTAGCCTGTCCGGATGTGTTAGCTTACAGTTTGCTATGTACTGGCATACGTACCCCAAGGACACATGGCAGAAAAGAAGCCTAGTGAGTTCAATGACATGATTGTGCTACAAGTGTCTTCATTACATCTAGGTCACTTTAACATGGTAATTACAGGGGTTGAATTACTGATGATAACTCTGCTGACTCATCATGGAGGATGCTTGATATTTCTCACTCTATCCTTGTAGCCATAGGGATATGGGACTCCATCATCGTGCCAAATGGTGACTTTAGTTCTGAACAACTTGATAAGATCCCCTGGTATGTGTACTATACACCTGTTGACTCACTATTTGCCTTCACACTGGTGACAAATGCATCCAGGAGTATTTCAGTAAGTTACTTTCGACGTAATAAATTTAACCTTTCCTGAAGTTCCTGGTAAGATGACGGTGGAATTAGCTGTGAGTGTCCAAAGATAATTTTCCTCGTGACTACTCAGAACTCCAGCACTTATAGGTTTTGATGACCTTTGTGACACAAAGGTAAAATAGAATCAAAGAACATTACATGAAACTAACTTACCTACGTCTTACATCTGGTTACTAGTTTCTTCGTGTATCGGATATACATGTGTTCGTCTTCCGGTTTTACTAGTTCGTGACTTCGACTTACTTCACTTCCAGTACAAAGAAAGTGGATAGTAGCGGTGCCCGTGGTGAGTTGGATTATACTGAACTGATTGACAGAAGATAAAGATAGTGACTATTAGGCTATTCTTGCACATTGCCGCCTTGGTACGAAATTCCATGACATAGAATCGATCCCTAGCTGACTTCTCACCATCTTAGCTTCTGCAAGTGGTACGTCACGAGGTCTTCACGGTCCAAATACAAGTGGCTCATTTCCTTTCAGCAGTGGTTTCACAGATGCAAGTGTAGCCAACTAATTTTTTGTCGCAACATTTTTTCACTTTTTTCCAGGTTTCATTTAGGCTATTATCCACTTTTACTTCACCCCTTTCCTGGCGTGCGTGTATCAGCTCAGAGCTCTGACAACACTCTAATTACGACCCATAGTGGATTATCACCCTAGGGCTCGCACTCTCGGCCTTGATTGACATTCTCATCACCGCCCTGCTTTGCCATTTCTTCCGGAAAATGCGGAAGACGAGGTGTAGGTAGGTGTTTGCAGTGGCCAAGATCGCCTTGAATACCCACAGATAAAGTGTGATTACTCACCGACTGCTCGATACTCTGACGAGGTGGACCCTGCAGAACGGGTTGATCACGTGGTGGGTTGCTTCATATTACACCGAATCGTTCAATTCACTTTCCGCAGTGCTGGTGCAACTGCATCGCTTATCTGTGTGAGGGAATGGTTATATCTTGTGGCATTAGACGAGACTAAGTTACCGAATCATCGACAGTGGCAAACCATGCCATATAATCTATCATTTATAGGAGTACATTTCGTTGTGGGAAAATGTGCGTTCTCTGGACTTTGTGGCGGTTGTCGTACTTAGCTACTTCCGGCAGTGTATGCCAATTCGTTACTTGCGAGGTGTGTTTCATCATGTTCATCGACACAAGATGAACTGTTCTAACTAACTTACTATTCACAGTATCAATGCCCGCGAAACGATTAGAAAGCCACGTTCGTACAACACCGCAAGGGCAAGTCATCAAGCGGTCGTCTTTCCGCAAAATTTTGGAATGGATCCATCTGAAAATCCTGTTCGTACCCTCTGATCCTTTTTTTTTCAACTTCGGTTGAGTCCTTTTGCTACACAGATAACGACTCCTGCCCCTCCAGCAAGAATGAAGGGAAGGTATCCAGTGGGTCTTGTGCTCTTACTCTTTATGGGTTATGTTCTTGTGCTGACTTGCACGATGGGTCAGATCCAAATTAATGTGGAGCGTTCTAGTGTGTCAATGGTTGATGCGAACCATTTAGATGCTCCCAGTGAATCATTGAACGTGGGCATCAGAACAGGTCGATCGCTTAGAGAATAGTGATCAGAAGGGGGCAACGTCAGTATAACTTTCACGGTTACTTTTTAGGTGTCTGGATGATTGTGGGTTGGTACATTATCACATTACCCAACTGATTCATCACCTTGTATGACCACGGCGACCTTTATCCTGTCTAGCCTACTATCCACTTAGTTGGTGTCTCTACATTTGCTTCATATGATGGATCCCCTCTACATCTTCATGCTGTGTCAACTGTATTACTCGTTTCTCCTGGAGCTCCTCGTTATGCCGCGAAGTATTTGTATTGCCCTCCAGGTGCCCCTGGGCGCCCTGACAAACAGCAGGTTCACTTCATACACCTACATGTTTTCTACTTTCTTCCATAGGTAGACACTAGTAATGAGATCAGAAGTTGACCTTCTATCACACGAACGCAAGGCCCCCTTGACTTTTGCATCTTTGATGTGTGATGGCGCACGAAGCCACTGTCAAATAAGGTCTATTTTTTGAGCCAATATTGTTAGTGTTTCTGTCGAGGTGAAGGGTCTCAAAGTGATCAAGCCGCACTTTGTTTTGTGCACTCGTACTAGATGGAAACAGAATTAAGACCTGGAACGCTGTTCAGCATGCACTGGGGGGATCTATATATCGGGGGGGCCTTTGAACCGCAACCAATGAGAGGGCTCTGTCAACCTTCAAGTGCAACTTGGAGATCCAACTTGGAGACTAGTACTGTTCGACATTGAACAGCCGTATTATTACTACGGATTATTTGGAATACTATTTGTATGCTCGTCCTTCTTGAAGCTTGAGTTTCGAAGACGGCATTTCGGGTATGAAATTCAAGTTAAAGAGAACCACGATGGCGTTGGTATGAGCTGGCTGGGTTGCGGATAACCAACCTTTATGTAAAGGTCAAATTACTAAAAGTAATAGTATCTCAGTGAACAAGATTCTTCTGCTGAACATACTTGATAATCCTCTTGACTGTGTCTAAATAATTTGCAGAATGTAGGGAAGCATCTGAAGAATATCTTTGCAGCTTTGCACATTTATCCATTGTGATTTGATTTCAGCCCTGATAAAATAGCCCCTTTGAAGCAGTCAATTGGTTCCTACTGATGCTACGGGTGTGTTTTAATTTAAAAAGGTACATAGCCCTCTTGGGTATAACAAATTTATGCTCTGTATACGACTACATACGTGGCTTGGATTGAATTGTTGCACGTTGTAGTTAGCGTTTTGTCATTTTGCAACTCCGGTCAAGCGATAGTACAGGTCCGCTGTCATTGCCCATTTGTGCTCATGCGCCTTCTTTCTAGGGGTTTTCCGGCGAAGACGGCATTTTTTGAGTATGAAATCCAAGTAGAAGAGAACTACGATGGCATTGGTGGACGGTGCGTTCGACAGCATCCCTGTAATGTGAGAATCGTTGCTTTTGATTGTGTGGCTTGCTTAGTCCCTCGTCAGTGATATAGGGAATACGTCTACTCCAGAACAAAGAGCTGCATTGGCTCATGAGATAAGGAATGCTTGCATCAATGTTGGGTTCTTTTACAGTGAGCACACACCGTGATTTACATTCCAACCCTTCGCTTTATGGATGTTCATAGTAACCGAGCACGGGATACCCCAAGAGATGATCGACAACCTGTCTACGACCATGGAGACTTACTTCTCGCTTCCACTCGAGACCAAGATGAAGGTAACATGCCATTCGTCTAATTCTTTGACTTCCGTTTAACTCGTGAAAGCTCTATCATAAGGAGGTCGGATCCAGCTTCAAAGGATATTCCCCCGTGTTGGATTCCAACTTAGACCCTTCCAATAGAGGCGATCTCTATGAAGGATTTGAGACTGGATGGGAAGAACTCATTCCCAAGGAGCATGACGAGAAAAGATCCAATGATGGGGCTATGGCAGGAGCGAATGTGTGGCCGTCGGAACCCGCTGGTTTTCGCGAAGTGTACCTCAACTATTAGTGCGTCGTCTGATGGGTACAATACCAGAACTACTCACCACTTTCGGGACAAGCCATGCTGCAGTAGACGTTGGGAGGTTACTCTTCCGTCTTTTTGCGCTTGCGCTGGATCTCCCTGAAACATACTTCGATGACAAGGTTTGACCCATTATACCAGGACTGGTCATTGTTATATCTGATCAATCACAGACCAAGAACTCTGCCGCGGTCATGCGGATTAACTATTACCCTCCGCAGACGGGTCCTGAATCTGAAGGTATCGTTGGGATCGGCGCTCATTCTGAGTAATTCAGTCACTTTACTCAATGGCACTGAGACCGAGTTTTACAGCTTCCAGGTGGGCTTCAACCTTCTAAGCCTCTCAAGAGATACCTGATACTCTTCCTAGTGCTTTACCATATTGTGGCAGCAGCCCGGTATCCAGGCTCTCCAGATACTCAATTCGGAAGGACAATGGATTAACGCAACCCCGATACCGGGATCGTTGGTCATCAAGTACGTCACGTCAAACATGGAGGTATAGGAATGCGCTGATGCGTTGACTTCAGCATAGGCGACCAGTTCGCACGATGGACAAGTGGGATCATACTACGCCTTTTTTGCGCCCGTCTCACATACCGCCACATTGCAGATGATATATTCAGGTCGACCGTGCACCGAGCGACCAACAGGAGTGGAGTGGGTCGGTATTCCGTGCCGATGTTCTTCGGAACGGACTATCATGTCCCAATCGAGGTCTGTTGGCATGCTTTCTCATCGAATTCAGCTCACGTCTATACATACCACCCAGCCCATGCCAAGTTGTGTTTCTGTGGACCGACCTCCCAAATATGAGTCAATCACTGCGGGAGATTATTTACACAAGCGCCTCCAGGAAAAGCATTACGGGCGTGCTCCGCCATCGTAATACTCTTCCATGTTGTTGAACATACTATCTACTAACTACATACATGTGCTTATTGTCATTGAAACAAAATTCAGCGAACTGTCTGATCATTGCCCAATTTATTTGGCTTTAGAAATCTGATATTCTCATATCTCGTTCCTCTGTTTTGTGACCCTAACAGCACCTAGTAGGCTGGAGGAACGTTGCCAAGTTGCCAACAACTCCAACCACAGCCAACCACTCACCGGATAGCCACCAAATCAACAGCGTCGGTTATTACTGCCAACTGGTCAGTCAGTGGAACGATGATGACAACCACCACCGTCACCTGGCCAGCCAGTGCCTCGACAACAATGGCGCCCATTTGGGCAACTTATATTATGGCACGACGATGGGGTCTGGGCGCCACGACTCCTCTCCTCCTCTTATAGAATCTGTGGCTTTGGGAGACTATTTTCTGTAGGTGTCAAACCCTCTGTCCTATATGTACATAGAAGACATACAGATCCGGCCGGGCGAAGACGGCATCTTAAGTATCAAATCAAGTAGATATCAAGTTTGAAGAGAACCACGATGGCGTTGGTGGCATCAGCAGCCACGTTGGACGGTGCGTTCGACAGTATACCCGTAATGCATGTTGAATCGTCGCTTTCGATCGACCGCTTGCTTACTTCCTGGCCAGCGATATACGGGATGTGTCTTCTTCAGAGCGAAGAGCTGCATTGGCACATGAGATAAGGAATGCTTGCATCAATGTTGGGTTCTTTTATAGTGAGCATAGATCATCTACATACGTTCCAATCCTTCACTTTGGCAGTCACCGGGCATGGGATACCCCAGGAGACCATCGACGACTTGTTTGCGGCCATGGAGGCTTACTTCTCACTTCCACTCGAGACTAAGATGAAGGTAACATGACTATTACTCGGACAATCTTTGTTTAATTTCTATCTGACAATGAAAGCTCTATCATAAACAAGTCGGACTCGGCTTCAAAGGATATGCCCCCCCGTTGGACTCCAACATAAACCCTGCCAACAGAGGCGATCTCCACGAAGGGTTCCGTGCTGGGTGGGAAGAGCTTATTCCCATGGAGAATGACTCGGAGAATAGAGCAAATGACGGGCCTATGGCAGCAGCGAATGCGTGGCCATCGGAACCCGCTGGGTTTCGCGAAGCCTACCTCAACTATTAGTGCGTCGTCTGATGGGTAAATAAACAATACCAGGATAACTCACCCACTTTCGGAACAAGTCATGCTGCAGTAGACGTTGGGAGGTTACTCTTTCGTCTCTTTGCGCTTGCGCTGGATCTCCCTGAGACGTACTTCGACGACAAGGTATGGCCCGTTATACAAGGACTTGTCGTGGTCACGTCTGATCGATCATAGACCAAGAACTCTGCCGCCACCATGCGGGCCATCCATTATCCTCCACAGATGCGCACTGAGTCTGATGGAATCGTTGGAATTGGTGCTCACTCTGAGTAATCCAGTCACTTTTACTCGATGGATTTGAACAGATCTCGTGATGTTTCACAGCTTCCTGGTTGGTTCCCATTTCCTAAGTCTACCAAAATGGAACTGATATTTTTCCTAGTGTTTTACCATATTGTGGCAACAGCCTGGTATCCAGGCGCTTCAGGTCCTCAACTCGGAGAAACAATGGATTGACGCAACTCCGATACCGGGAACGTTGGTCGTCAAGTACGTTTACGTCTAACGTGGGGATATGGAAATGGGTTGACTCGTTGATTTTAGCATCGGCGACCAGCTCGCACGATGGACAAGTGAGATCATATACTTACCTTTGCGTCTATCTTACATAGACGTCACGTCGCAGATGACATATTTAGGTCGACCATACACAGAGCCTCGAGCAAGACTGGTGTGCATCGGTATTCCGTACCGTTGTTCTTCGGAACGGACCACCATGTGGATATCGAGGTTTGTTGGCATGCTTTCTCACGAATCCAGCTCATCCAGCATCACCCATCTAGCCCATACCGAGCTGTGTCTCTGCCGACCGGCCTCCCAAGTATGAGTCCACCACTGCGGGAGAATATTTCCTCAAGCGCCTCCAGCAGATGTACAACGGGGGTGCCCCGCCGTCGTGATACATATTTGTATAAACTACATGCATACCGCCTCGCCACCTTCCTTTCGATACTGAGGTTATAATGAAATCCGGGAGGCATTCCCCGGCGACCCCCATTGATATCGACCCCTCTTTCCGACCAAAAGAGAAATGACCTCATATTCCCAACGTTCGCCCTGCCATTCGCCAGACCCTTTACGCTTATCGAGAGCGCCTATGTTCATTTTTTCTTCCTCCTTCTCGTTGCCCGGTTGAGCAGTCTGACGACCAACTCCATTCGACTTTGGAGGTTCTAAACTACACTTAAGAGTTTAGATTTCACATCGCCCGATCTATCCTGACATTTGCCGTGCAAGGACAGTAGCCTATCGTATCACTCTTCCTTCTCCCAGAAAAGTATAAACATGGCTGTTGAGCCCAATGCCGATCATCCCCTCTCGAATGAGGTTGAGGAGAAAATTCTCGAAGAAGAGTCTAGTGATGAATATGACACTGAGGTGCGAATTGCATTCTGCTTCCTTCATTGGTGATAGGCTCACCTTGTGCTTCACATATGTAGGATGAAGGAGACTTTGCGGAGGGTGGTGACCACTACGATGAGGAGGAAGAGGAAGAAGAGTTTGATGAGGCGGAGTCAGGGGGCCATGGTGGTTCAAATGTTTGTGCAACCACGCTTCTGATTTTTGTTTCTCATGTTGATTGCGGCGCATGACTGCAGTTGACCGCATGCCTTCTCGGACCGGGCAATGGGCAAAATGGCTACGTTGTTGAAGGGGACGATGGAGAGTACTCGGATGATCAAGACGAGGATGAGGAGTACCAAGAAGTTTCCGGCACGGCGGATCACCCGATCGTTCTAGAGTCTGATTCCAACTCTAAACCAACTTCCGCGGGAACGAAGCGCGGCGCTGAGGATCTCGATGCGGAGGATGGGAAGGACAGCGAGGGAGAGACTGTAACCAAAAAAACCAGAGTGTAGGCGGGATGGAGGTGTGTATCTAATTTTTTATCAAGTTCATTATTCGTGTTGTTTCCTGCTTTTGTTCTGTGTTGTCTGTACTATCTCGTCGTGGACAGTAATTACAAAATAGGCCTGTTGATGCTATAGAATTGTCTTGCTTGGATTCCACTTGTCATGGGACGACAATTGTCTCCTCAAACTCGAGTTGCCCAGGCTCCCTGGCATATATTGTTCTTCTTTCTGGGACCGTCCCCAACTCGAGATAATCCACCCGCAGCGGCTCAATGATCAGCAGTGCAAAGTTGCTAAACGCCTCGAGGCTCCTCCCAGGCTCCTCCCCTATCTCGCTGGCCTCGCCCAGTTTAGGCACTGTTCGAGGCCACTCTAGTCCCTCGTCATACCCGCCCTTCAGAGGAGAGCCTGGTATGGGTCTGCACCACGACGCTCTCATGCCCGAGCTCAGAGCATTGAATGTATCACGGCGAGTCTGCTCCCAATCAACGCCGTCTGTCTCTCGGAGGACATCGAATACAGAACTCTCCCCAGGCGGTGGGAGAACAGTCGTATAAGAGGGCGAGGGCACAATATACACAGGACCCATGATGCGAAACTGCTCCATTGTAGACTCTGTCCAGAAGACTGCCTCGATGCTGCTTGGCTCTTCTGAAGCGATCTGACCTATTTTAGTGGAGCGGATATCAGTGGTGGTAATGAGAAGTGGGGTAGTGGGGTGTGTCGAGGGCGCAAGGAATGCGCGGAGGATGTGCGTGCGGACACGGGGGACCGAGGAGAGCTTGTCGTATGTCGCGAGTTGGAAGACTGCGTCGCTGAGGGTTCAGTCATGCATGAGGATACGACAATACAGACCTCCTGATAGTCTTCCCTCGTGTTTGGTCTTGTCGAGGGCGTCGGAGAGGGCTGTAAACCAGTGTCTGTGTGCTTTTGTCGTCATGTTAGATTGCATGAAGTGGGCTAATGACGTCACAGTAGTCCTTCATATTTGAGGGAGGAGTCAGTGACCAAGCGCACACGGATGACAATCAGCTGTGGACATGAGCCTCATTGCATGTCTGCTCCTCTGACGTGGCAAGTAAGAATAACTAGGTACGTACACCACCGTGACCACGATTACCGTGCAACGGCAATGTGGTGCTAACCGCCAACGACGACAACGGCGATGATGGATCTGAGGACACATCGTACAGGTTAAACTGATCTGAGGTATACCCCATTCACACGGGTTGGCACCAAGAGGTCTACGGTCTACCCCATAAACCGGTATTGGTATGTAACCGGGTGCGGTAGCAACACCGTTCTCACTGCCAATTCATGAGATTCTTCGAAGATGTTCTGAGTTTGTCCAGTGCCTTGCATCCCATATTCGACGTGTGTTCTCCTGGCGGAACTATTCTCTCCGCTCAATTCCCCTCTTCCCGCTCGTTTGCATTCACGACCAGCCATGCCCCGCGAAAACAGCTTCTCAGACTCAGAGGGCCGCTCACTCACACCCGACCTGGACGAGGTCGACGAGAGCAACTTTATACCCATTCCAGTACCTGTCGTTGCCACTTCCTCCCCTTCTCATACCCGTAGCCCTTGTCCCGATCGCAATGCCCCCTGCTCACCGTCCTCACGAAAAAACACGCGCATAACTATTCTCTCCCCAAAAGACCGCTTCCGCGCAACCGTCCGCAAGGTCATCCACCTTCATCGCACTTCAACCATCCTCTCTCGCTATGGCGGTGCCGGCGCAGAGCCAGGCGTAGACCCCCGTCGCGCATCCGCGTTCCTGCACTATGGGCACATCCGCGAAAACTGCATTATCACCCTTGTCGACTACTCTGCCGTGCGCTCGTCGTTCGGGAGAATGTCCAATCAGCAGTTTGTCTCGCTCTTGGAGGATGCGAATGCAGGGGCAAGAGAGCCGTGGGTCAAGGTCCGCTGGATTAATGTCTGTGGGATCAGCTGGGACGTGATTAGCGCACTCGCGTTGAAATATGGTAGGTGGTGCCGAACAGCACAAGGCTTTGGTTCCCTGACTACCCACCAGATCTCCATCCCCTCGCTATCGAGGATATTCTCCACCCGCGCGGGCAGAATCGCTCAAAAACAGACTACTACCCCAAACACCTCTTCATCCGCGTACTCAGTCACACTTTACACGACCCCGACTCACCAGGCACGTGTGAGGTACCAGGCGACCTCATCTCAGAACTGGACCCGGAAGATGAAGGAACTCAGGAACTACGCGAGCCTATCCGCCGTGAATCGTCCCCTGTACCGATGGACTCCGACGAGAAAGATAACCCACAGCAGAACAGCAGCGACGGAGATCGTACAGTACTTGGCAGTCCTTCCACAACGTGGTCACGAGTTGGGGCTACGATGAGGAAGCGACGCGGCATCCCGAAGAGACGTGGGGATGTGGAAGGAACACCTAGATATTCGAGAGGTGGACTCTTGGCATCCGTGCGGCCCGCTATGCGCAAGGAGTCGGCGGTGGGTATTGCCTGTATGCATTGGAGTGGAGTTGTGCTGAAGACGTGCGATGCAGTCCCGGAAGCGACGCGAAAAGGCGCAGATGACGCTGGAGGAACTCAAGAAAGAAGGCAGAGTCCACGTCAGAGTCCAGCCAATCTCCATCTTTCTTCTTAGAAATGGTGTGTGTCCGTACATTTATGTTGTTCTACCTGCCCAGTTTACTCCTTGTCTGTACCCAGGCACTGTCATCTCCATCCTTCCACAAAACTGCTCTGATTTTGCAGAGCCTATTATGGCGCGTCTACGCCAGCCCGAAACAGGCCTCCGGACATCGGTAGATGCATCGCTCCTCGTGCAGAGCCTGCTGGACCTCGGTGCGTCGATCTGTTCCATGCTGGCGTCGGCTAACGAAGCATATAGTCGTGGACTCTGCATTCGAAGTCGTCGATGCATTCCACGAAAAAGTTCTCCAGCTTGAACACGATGTCCTGCTCAAACCCAGCATGAGAATTGTCTCACGGTGTATGTCCGCCCTTTCCCGCCCATTTCGCATCTTACGCACGATCAGTGCATATCCTCTCCGGCGACCTGACGCTGCACAAGCGGACGCTGGAGCCGCTCAAGACGGTGATATATGGACTAAGACGTTACGATGTCGATCGGTGTGCGGCGCTCGTCGAGCCTGGTGTGTCCGATGTAAAGATTCAGGGATTCATGAGTCATAAAGCGAAGATATACCTTGTGCGTGACCTGTTCGCTTGCGATCAACTTTACGAATGGGCCCTCAATAGGCCGATGTACATGATCATGTGGAGTATATACTGGCGAGTATGGATACTTATGCAGGGATCGCAGAGAACTTGATTGATTATACCTTCAATGTGAGCTTGTCCACTTTCCCGATACGGTATGCTCACTTTCTTCTTCCAATGCTATAGATGAAATCGTACGAGATGAACGAAACGATGTACGTCCCTCTCGAGCAAGGTATAACCTACACGGCACTCATTCCACATCCAGGCGCCGTTTGACCATGGCCACCATAATCTTCCTCCCTCTAACCCTTCTAACCGGATACTTCGTACGTCTCACCCATGCGCATCTTTTCATTCCCCCGATCTAACCACTGCCCCACCATCGTCTTCGTCAGGGCATGAACTTTGAAGCCATGTGGTCTGTCAATCTCCATTCGGACTTGCTTTTCTGGCAAATTGCCATCCCCGTTATGCTCGTCGTCATACCCTTGTTCACATGGCCAGATATCAAGCGGGTCCTGCATTATATGCTGAAGCGGTTCAGCGAGAAGAAGGTATGTTCTTTTTTTTTGTACCTGTGGCTTGCGGGATGGGGAATGTTCATGCATGTATTGTCTGACAGGTTGTTGGCAAGGCGAAGACGTTGTGATTGCTGTCGCTTTCAGATCGACGGTCTCGAGGAGGGGGAGGAGGATATATGTAGGGGCCGGTATTTGGCCCTCACTGCCACTGTGTGCGGTTTATTACGAGCGGCCTGCGGGCATGTCGACTCGATAGCGGCGGTCAATTCCACGGCTTGCTGAGAACTGATGACCGTTACAGTAAGATCGCAGTGGACTCTACAGTGGGGTTTCCGAATCGGCTCGACACAACTGTGGAATGCATCGCGAGATTCCCCCGAGCCTAAAGTCATCATCTAATACATAGTACATTGGGCCGAGTTGAGTTATCCATCTGGGTAAGTCAATACAAAGTACTAGTATGTACAGCCAGAGACCTTGATGTGGTCTCTAGGTGTACTGTGGCTGGATCAAAATCTTTGCTGTTCGTGAATAACTCTACAACACGGTCCTTGGCTTTTGGTGAATATCAGATCAGTAACTTTACATGCTTCTACTAAATGCAGCTTCCTTAGCCCTAACCTAACCTAACATTCACAATGCATGATGACATATAGCTTGAAGTTGGTTTCCACCTTCTAAGCAAATATCAGCGAGTAACTGATATAGATCTTTTCTAGTGTTTCACTATTGTGGCAGCAGCCCGGTATCCAAGCTCTTCAGGTCCTCAACTCAAAGCAAGAATGGATCAATGCAACTCCGATACCGGGGACATTGATAGTCAAGTACGTCGCGTCAAATATGAAGGATATTCGACTCGTTGTTTCAGCATATGCGACCAGATTGCACGATGGACAAGTGAGACTTATCTCGGCTCTCATCTCACACAACGGCGCATTGCAGATGACATATTCAGGTCGACTGTACACAGAGCCACTAACAGGACTGACGTGCATCGTTATTCTATTCCGCTGTTCTTTGGAACGGACTACCATGTCTCAATAGAGGTTTGTTGGTGTGCTTTCTCGTTGAATTCAGCTCAACTACCATACACACCACCCAGCCTATGCCAAGCTGTGTCCGCTTGCTGAAATTGCTGGCCAGCAATATAGGAGATGCATCTACGCCAGAGCGAAGAGCTGCTCTGGCTCACGAGATAAGGAATGCCTGTATGAATGTTGGATTCTTTTACAGTGAGTACATGTGCATCTTTTATTTCCTAATCCTTTAGTACTTTATAAATGTTGTCAGTCACTGGGCACGGGATAATACCCATCGACAACTTGGTTGCAGCCATGGAGTCTTACTCTTCACTTCCAATCGAGACTAAGATGAAGGTAACATGGCTACTCGAACAAATTCCTTGATTTCTACCTGACATATGAAAGCTCGATCATAGAGAAGTCGGACCCAAGTTCAGAGGATATAACCCCCCGTTTGGTTCCAATGTAGACCCTGCCAACAGGGGCGATATCCGCGAGAGCTTCTTCATATCAGATTTGGAAGAACTTATTTCAGCGGAGAATGTCAAGAATGAAGGTGCTATGACAGCGACGGACGTGTGGCCCTCTGAACCTGCTGGGTTTCGCGACGCCTACCTCAATTACTAGTACGTCGTTAGATGCCATGTAATCAATGCTAGGGTTACTCACCGCTTTCGGAACAAGTCATGCTGCAATGGGTGTTGGAAGGTTACTCTTCCATCTCTTTGCACTTGCGCTGGATCTCCCCGAGACCTACTTCGATGACAAGGTAGATTCTTTATACCAGGGATAAACATTGTTACACCTGACCGTTCACAGACCAAGAACTGTATCGCAAATATGCTGCTTGCCCATTATCCCCCACAGACAGACCCTGTATCTGATGGTTACGTTGGAGTTGGTGCACACTCTGAGTAATTCAATTACTTTGCTCAATAGATCTGAACAGATCTCATGATGTTTCATAGCTTCATGGTCGGTTCCCACCTTCTAAGTTTATCAGAAGACAACCAATGTCTTTTCTAGTGTTTCACCATATTGTGGAAGCAGCCCGGTATCCAAGCTCTTCAGATCCTCAACTCAGAGAAACAATGGATTAACGCAACACCAATACCGGGAACATTGGTGATCAAGTACGTCATGTCAAGTATGAAGGATATAGAAATGTTCTTACTGATGGGCGGCCCTACAGATGTATTTTATTTTAAAAAAGTACATTGTTCTTTTGGGCTATGGTATAACATGGAGCTCTGTATACGACTACATGGCTTGGAGTTAGCGTTTGTCCTTACTATGTAACTGAAGACCGTGGGAACGTTTGAAAGCTGGTGTAACTACTAAATACTACCTGGATCGGCCCGATCTGGTATTAACTTGCAACCATACTTACCTCCAAGACGCCTGGGACTCCGGGACGGCGTGCAACCAATTGGAACAACGATGGATCACCCGCCCTTGAGGCACTGAATTCGAATGGGGAACTACATGACAAAGATGGTAAGTGGCCGATATGTCAAGATTGACATTCCCCCCCCCCCGATCAAGTCCCCATCGCTGGCATGCGGTAAGTAAAGTCGTGCGTACCAGTAAGTAGCAAGTTCGTCGTGTCAAGGAGAGGACCGAGACTGTATTCAATTGATTTGTCATGAGCACCATACCCGACGGCTGAAACTGTGACCCTTCGTCGGAAGTGCCATGATTTCCGTTGGTTTCTGGAATCTGGGCCCTCTGGCCACACCCGCTCCTTTTCCTTCCCTTCTATCAACCAACTAGTCGTGTCTCGCTCACAGAGCAGATGGGCCGCTACACTCCTTTTACACTAGTCCTACTGTTGTCGACAGGGCTTCTGGTCCATCATGTCCTCGCCCAGGATGGCGCGATAGCTGGGCCAACGACGAGTGCCAGCGCTGCTGGGTATAATTGCGATAGTACACAGTGCAAGCTGCCCAGTTGCAACTGCGCGAGCGCAAGCCCACCTGGTGGGCTTGACCCAGTGAGTAAATAAATATCTCACCTTCCTCTTGTTCATGGCATTCGTTGTTAGTCTGAGGTCCCACAATTCGTTCTCTTCACTGCGGACGATGCTATCCAATCTTACACACTGGACGCTGTGAATCAGTTCCTTGCGCAGCGCAAGAACCCGAACGGGTGTCCGATCAAGATGACCTACTTTACCTCGCTTGCGTACACTAATTACACACTCGTTACCAACTGGTTCGTGGCGGGGAATGAGATTGCGGATCATACGTGAGTACATGCACTTTACAACGAATTATTCTGGTTTTCACTGTCACGTACCCCAACAGAATGACCCACGTCGGAGCACCCCCAGCAAGCGAGATCAATGGAAACATTATCGCACTTAATGCTCTTGCCGGAATTCCCATGAACGCCATCAAAGGTTTCCGCGCACCGTTCCTCAACTATACCGACGAAACCTTTCATCTTCTTTCGGAGGCCGGTTTCATTTACGACTCTTCTGTAACCTCGTCTATCCCGGTCACTGATCAGGGGACGGATGCCTACTGGCCATACACACTCGATTATGGGTTGGCAAATGACTGTCTGTCAACTCCAGGCATTTGTCAAGGTCAGCCACAGATCCCTGGGTTCTGGGAGATCCCCATGTACGCATTTTTCGATGACCGAGGTGAAAACGGCCCTCACCTGATGGATCCGTGGTTGGATATTGCGAACGGTGATACTACGGTCAATGATGCTGCGACACTCGAGTACATGAAGAGTACGTTCACAGCGCACTATAATGGAAATAGGCAACCTATCGGATTGTACACGCATCCCATTCATCTTTCTGTGCGTTGTTCTCGTCTTAGCTGATCCTGTTCATGTGTTCAAGCAGATGTAGACGACCTATCCTGGCGTCGAAACGTCGCCCTCGACGATTGACATGATCAATGAGTTTTTGGATTGGGCACAGGAGCAACAAGATGTCTGGATTGTCTCAAATGAGCAACTCCTTGCATGGGTTCAGAACCCCGTTCCTCTTTCGCAACTTGATACCGTCGAGGCGTTGAAATGCACGACCCCAGAAGTTAACCCCTCATTGCAGGTATGCAATGGTATACCACGGAATGAGGCCGGGTTGGTTCAGGAGTGTGCATTCTCGGATTTCCCATTTTATACATGTGTGAGTACCAGCATCCACGGACAGGTTAGTGATCAACATCAACATATTCTATTTTTGTGCAACAGTATGGTTGCCCGCAATCAGAGCCATCTCCTTCAAACCCCAACCCCCCACAACAGGTTGCACTGGGGCAGCGAGCAAGATTTAGATGTAAGTCTGCCTTTCTGATTCCACCCAGCAACCCTGACCTTGTACAGTGCCAGCTGATTGTTCGACACCTTTTTGGGATCCTGTAGAGGGAACGTGCCTTTGCGCTTCGTCAGCGTGTCAGTTCACAGATAATTCGCGGCCTATTGGGGTATGTTTGATTCCCTTTCTTTCTCGTTCCATGACCATTGAAAACACGAATAGCCCAATAATGCAAATCTAACGGGCGGCGGAACCGGCGGTGGTTCCTTCTCGGCATCGCAGCCATCACCAACATTTGTCCAGCTCAATGGGGCTGCTGGTAGCTTCACACCAGTGGATAGTGGGGTAGCACTGGTGAGTATGCTTGTCATGGGAATTATCGGTACAGCGACGGTCTGTTTGCTTGTTGGTCTATGATCGCCATGGTGGTTTTGTGTGCTGGAGCTCACGGTGATTGGACGCTATATGCATCTTGACAATGGACTATTCATCGTATCTTTATCTTATACGCTTAACAATTGCTCATTCATTATCTCTAAGACGATCATTTGCATTTAGTATTATTCATTACCCTACACCACTATATTCTACATGAATTGGACTTATTTCTAACTCGTCTACTGAAGGCATAGGAACTCTCAGTATTTCCACAGATGCACTTGATTGAAACTGACGTGAGTGAAGGCAAGAGTGGAAGAGACAACAATTGAAGAAATTTAGAATGAGGTATACATAATAAAACAAGTATTTACTAGCACCTAATGCACTACATAGAAAAATGAATCCATTCACTGAGTAAATTAAAAAAAAAAAAAAACACATAATATTGCGCAGCACGATGAGGAGTTCCAGGACAAACGGGCAGATATTATACAGTGCATAATAGCATGGAGATGTAGGGGAGTCCATGTGGAAACACTGACTACGTGGATTATGGACTACGTATCCTGTGTGCAAGCAAAGCCACGGTAACTCAGAGTGATTCAAATGAATTGGTTGGACAACATGACAACGTACAAATCCAGTCGCCTAAGCTATACAGGCATTGCCCCCTTCTGATCACTATTCTCTAAGTGATAGATCTGTTCTGATGCCCCATTGAAGTCACTGGGAACGTCTATGTGCACGTCAACCATGGACACAACGGAGCGCTCGACGTTAACTTGGATCTGACCCACCACGCAGGTCAGCACAAGAACGCAACCCATAAAGGATAGGAGCATAAGACCCACTGGATGCCGTCCCTTCATTCTTGCTGAAGAAGCTGAGCTCGTCATCTATGTAGCACACGAACTCGATCAGCCAGAGTTGAAATAAGAATGAATCAAAGGGTACGAACAGGATTTGCAGGTGGATTCATTCCAAAATCCCGGGGTAAAATGACCGCTTGATTACTTCCTCCCGAGCTACTGTACAAATGTGGCTTTCTGATCCTTTCACGGGCATTGATACTGTGAATAGTGTTAGTTAGAACAGCTGGTCCTGTGTCAACGGACATGATAAGACACACCTCGCAAGTAACGAATTGGCATACACTGCCGGGAGTAGCTAAGTATGATAATCGCCACAGAGCCGAAGGAACATACATTTCCCCATCACGAAATGTAGTCCCAAAAATGATAGGTTATATGGCATGGTTTTCCACTACGTTGAGTGGCTTAGTTTCGTCTAAAGGTGTACAGATGCAACTATTCCCTCACACAGATAAGTGATGCAGTTGCACCGGCACTGCGGAAAGTGAGTTGAACGATTTGGTGTAATATGAAGCGACCCACCATGTGATTAACCCATTCTGCAGTGTCCACCTCGTCAGAGTATCGAGCATTCGGTGAGTAGTCACACTTTATCTGTGGGTATTCAGGGTAACCCTGACCACTGCAAACACCTACCTGTACCTCGCCTTCCGCGTTTGCCGGAAGAAGTGACAAAGCGTCACAGTAATGAGAATATCAATAAAAGCAGAAAGCGAAAGTCCTAGGGTGATAACCCACTACGGGTCATAGTTAAAGTGTTGTCAGAGCTCTGAGACGATACACCCACGCTAGGGAAGGTGTGAAGTAAAAGTGAATAATGGCCTAAATGAATCCTGGAAAAAGGTAAACCAATGTTGCGACAAAGTATTAGTTGGCTACACTTGCATTTCTGAAATCGATACTAAAAGGAAATCAGCCACTTGGATCTGGATCATGCAAGCCTCGTGACTTACCACTAGCAGAAGCTAAGATGAGAAGTTAGATAGGGATCGTTTCTATGTCATGGAATTCCGTACCAAGGCGGCCGAGTGCAAGAATAGCCTAGTAATTATCATCATCTTCATTTTCTGTCAATCGATTCAGTGTGACCCAACTCACCACGGGCACCGCTACTATCCACTTTTTTTGCACTGAGAAATAAAGTAAGTTGAGGACGCCAGCTATAAAAAACGGAGGACGAACAGATGTATATCCGATACGCAAAGAAACTAATCAAATACCAGACGTAGGTAAGTTGGTTTCGTGCGATATTACCTCAATTCCCACTTACGTCTGTGTCAAAAATGTCATCAAAACCTAAAGGCGCTGAAATTGAGTAGTTGTGAAAAAAAAAAGTTTGGTTACTCACAGCTAATTCAGCTGCTATCTTGGCAGAAACTTCAGACAATGTTAATCCCATTACATCCAAAGTAACTTACTGCAATGCTCCTATATGTGTTTGTCACTGATGTGAAGGTAAACAGTGAGCCAACCAGTGTAGTACACATACCAAGGGATCTTGTTAAGTTGGTCAAGACTGAAGTTACCATTCGGCGCAATGATGGACTCCCATATGCTCAAAGCAGCGAGGACAGAGTGAGAAATATCAAGTATCCTGGGTAGCGAGTCAGCAGAGTTATCAGCAGGAATTCGACCCCTGTAATCACCATGTTAAAGTGACCTAGATGTAAGTCAGATACTTGAAGTACCATCACCCTATGGAGCTTACTAGGCTTCTCATCTGCCATGTGTCTCTGGGGTACATACGCCAGTACATAGCGTACTGCATGTTGACACATCCAGATAAGCTAAAATATGTGAAGAATGACTCAAAAGGTGCAAGACGGCTCTTCTCACCCAAAGGCGACGAGCCCTCCGAGAAGGAGGGACCCACAATTGCCAGCAATGGTCACCGATGGCATGGAGTCGTTAGAGAGTCGTGGAGGAGGGCGTGCGCCACCTCAGACACAGGATGAGTTTATAAATGGGAAAGTGTGATAAAGGCCGTAGTAGCGCCAAATCATAGAACATAGCCTCGAGACTGTCCGCTCTTATCTCCACTGATCCCCATAGTGTGTGAACAAAAGGCAGCCGAGTAGTCGCCAAACAGCGGAATTCAGCAGATTAGCGCCGTGGCTGACCACGGTGCCCTGTTAGAATTCGCGCGCTGAGGATCACGATGGGTTGATGGGTGCGAACCAGGTCCAAATGTGATGAAATTACACGGTACGAACTATTTATCTGTAGCTACTACTGATTGATCTGAGTCTTGTGAGTTTGCCGCATAGCGACTAAATATTTTGACCGTCTGACATGCCCGTTTCTTATCTGACAGCCCAAGAGGTTCACAGTACCAGTGAAAAAATCTAAAACAACAAATATTCTGATGGCAGAAATGCGAAATGCGACAACGGGTGGTCACCTCGAGGCGCATCCCCCGTATGCAAATAAAGTTGAACGTACGTACTATGACTAGATTAGTGCATTAATTACTCCATTCAATAGGGGCCATCAATGTAGACAGGATCAGATGCACATGTAACCATTACATACACCTCTTCAAGAAATCTACATGGAAAAACAAAAATCAGTTACGGGAACTTCACCGACTATGTATGTAGAAAATTGTGATTGTCACGGTGCCGCACGCATAGGTATCACCAATGCAACAAATCTGGTGAACCCTGTAAAGGAAGGAAACCTGAAAAGGAGTGCTGCCAAGTGGTCTTGGCAATTGTACTATCTACACAGCCCTTGCCGCAAGGATGGATTGAGCAAGGTCAGCCTGTGCACGACAGTCGACTTGACGGTGGCGCTGTTTCCCAGCTTGCAGGGCTTGTAATACAAAGCTGGTCAGTGAATATTTACAGAGTGTGTGGTGTAATTTCACTAAACTGTAATTTCACTGAACTGTATGACCCATATTGAAACCGCACAAGAGGATGCGAACCGGAGTCATGTTAGCATTACCATCGGAAAGCTTAGGCATACACACGGACAGCATGTCCTACCGCTCAACAGCTGGTGGCTGGCTCCTTTAGGTGGAGGGTATTTTTCAAGGGCAGCCATTGTTGACCTAGTACAACCGCCGTCGATGACGGCGTTGCCACTACTACCACAAGCCCACATCGATGCTGTTGTCAATGCCAGTTGCGGGCTATTTTGTGGATTACAATCCACTTGGGATGTATCGTAGTTTGTTTTGCTATCCTAATGCCGGCAATTCGCGGTACGACGGGAGACCAATATCGAGGGCGACAGAAACCTTGCCAAACAAGGTGATGCCGGACGGTCCATTATGCAACAGAGCCCGACACATGGTGGTGCCCATTTCCGGATGGGTTTTCGGGGTTATTCAGTTATATTCGTATCGAGGCTACGGAATTAAGTCGCGTCGTCAGTTCGGTGACAAGACGGATTTACAGAGGATTGCAGACTTACCACCAGCGCCCGATGAATACAAATGTCTCTCGTGATGCACAATTCAATGCCTCGGAACGCGCAAGCCATCTTCAGAGCAGCAAGTCGGTGTTCGCAATCCCCGTGCCAAACATTCACTGTCACCGTCTCCAACTCATCCATGACCTTCACAAGCTCAACGACATGGTGCAAGGGCATGGTAGGGTCTATCCCGAATGCAAGATGCCGAATCCCGTTGGAAATATGTAGGAGAACAGTCGGCAGTGTCCACGCTCTTTCTGTCCTGAATTCCTGAAGAGCGTGGCATCGGATGATGGCATCGGCGTGCTTGTGGGTGGCACACGAGGGAAGAGCCAACATATGTAGCTGCTCACCATGGTGCTGGACAAGGAATTCCAAGAGAAGGGAACTAGGCTCCCGTTTCAGTTCTATCCCACGCAAACTCTTGGCTGCTGCGGTCGTGTGAAGGAGCCACTCGAGGAAATCCAAAGAAGGCTCAACCTGACAGTTCATCCTGAACTTCTCGAGCGCACCAGGATAGCAAGCATGCCGACGCTTCAGCGCTGGAGAGAGGTGAGGCACCTTGCCAGTGATAGATAAGGACTTCAGAGATGGCCAGACATCGAGCAGCTGAACGATCAGATCGCCGTTCCCAGACCAGTTGCTAGAGTGTAAATGAGAAATTTCCGGCCCAGTACGAAGTAGATGGAGGACATCGTTTGTGAAGGAAGGTGTAGCTCTATGCACACTGCGCTCTAAGGCAGACATAGAACCATTTAGAGGTTTTCTGTCACCGTAGACGGAGAGATTAATGTCGCGAAGGTTCGGGCATCGGATGACAGCCTGCGCAAAGGAAGCCTGTGTGAGTGGTCCAGGCTGGTTAACATCAAGAACAACGTCCATCCGGACAACAGCGTCACCCAGCGCTCTTCCATTGGGGGTGGAGCGATCGACAGCGTACACGAACGAATAGTACGCAGCCTGTGAGCAAAGGCGAACGTGACTGAATAGAAGCCTCTGCGCGTAGAAAGACCAAGACCTGCAGACAAGGGAGCAGGAGGTAAGGAGTTTGATATCTGGGTCATAATTGTTGTCTAAGCGAGAGAATTCGATGATCTTAAGGACTATCTCGAGAGGGATACCCGATAGTATAGGAACAAAGGCGACGAGCCCTCCGAAAAAAGGGGGCCCATAATTACCAGCAATAGTCATCGATGACATGGAATTGTTACAGAGTTGTGGAGGAGGGAGAATGGTGCCTCAGACGCCGGATAACTCTTGATCTTATATCTATGAAAAGGGGAAGCGCAGAGAACCATAAAAACTGTACATAGCTTCAAACATATAACATAGCCTCGAAACGCCATCGAGTCACTGACCTGCATAGTGGGCTCCATTCTAGTTCCCTATCTAGTGTTGCCAAGAGTGTTGGCGCGAGGTAAGGTTGAGATTACCTTCAATAACTGAGGTGAAAGTGGCGATTGGTGGCACCTCAGAATCCGAGGTGAGGATAGCGGCTTGAGGTGAATGCTGAGGTACTGTCCAAAGCAGCACTTATCGAGTTCACTGTTATATCATTCACGTCATTGACACGGTGAAGTGGTCAAGTTGCGGAAATTAAAAAGGTGAGGCCTGTAAGGCCAAAGGCATTACCAACCTAGTCTCGACAGCAGCCATTCTAGTAAATCGGATAAATCCGGTGCACGTAGCACCTTATCCATGTACCAAAAACCGAGACTAAGACAAACTTTTCGCTAATTAGTATGACCACTGCGACGACGAAGTCCCCAACCACATTGAATACTACCTGCAACCATCACGGTAATGTACCCTACAAACTAACCTACTCTAACAACTATGTGACATAGATCATGACCACAAATACTACGACCGCAACATTGACGATCACCATGTCGTACAATCAGCACAGTCACGACTGCAACGACAAACCAACCAGCCAAAAGCCATCGTGGTAATGAGGCGATGAACTAGTTGGGCAATGTGACAATGCACAAATCCCTAATAATCCAGACGCCTGCAGAGCAACCATGAAAGTTATGGCAACATTGCCCCCTTCCAGTCTCTATTCTCCCGGTGACAGATCTGTTCTGATGTTGCATTCAAGTCACTGGGAACATCTATGTCCATGTCAACCATCGACACAATGAAGTGCTCAACATTAACTTGGATCTGACATGCACAGGGTCAGCACAAGAATGTAAGGTACAAAGGATATGTGCACAAAACCAACCGGATGTCTTCCTTTCGTTCTTTCTGAAGGAGTAGAGTTTGTCACCTGTGTAACAAAAGAATTCAATCACCTGGAATTGAAATAAGAATGAACCAAAGGATACGAACAGGATTTTCAGGTGGATCCATTCCAAATTCTTGCGATAAGATGTCCATTTGATTATTTGCTCCCGTAGTGTTGTGCAAAGTTGGCTTCCTGACCATTTTGCGGACATTGAGGCTGTGAGTGGCAGTTGGTTACATCTGTTGGCCCTGTGTCAACGGACATGATGAGACGTACCTTGCAAGTAACGAATTGGCGTACACTGCTGGAGTCGCTAAGTAGGATAACCGCTGCGGAGCCAAGTGAACATACATTTTCCCATCACGAAATGTAGTCCCATAAAGAATAGGTTATTTTGCATGGTTTTCCACTGACGTTGATTCGGTAGCTTAGTCTCATCTAGTAAAACTGCACAGATGTAACTGTTCCCTTACACAGATAAGCGATGCAGTGGCACCGGCACTGCAGGAAGTCAATTGAGCAGTTTGGTGTAATTTGAAAGGAGCGATCCACCATGTGATTAACCCGTTCTGCAGGGTCCACCTCGTCAGAGTGTCGAGTATCCGGTGAGTAGTCACACTTGATCTGTGGGTAATTGAGGCTACCCGGACCACTTCAAACACCTACCTGTACTTCACCTTCCGCGATGCCCGGAAGAAACGACAAAGCGAAACAGTAATGACAATATCAATAAAAGCAGAAAGTGAGAGACCTAGAGTGATAACCCACTACGGGTAATAATTAGAATGCTGCCAATGCCCAGGACAATAAACGCACTCCCGGGAAGGGGTGAACTAAAAGCGAATATTGACCTAAATGGATCCTGGGAAAAAAAGTGGAGCAAGTGTTGGAACAAGGTATTAGTTGGCCACACTTACATTTGCTGAGCCGTCACTGAAGAAAAATGAGTCATTCATATTTGAGATGTGGAAGTCTAGTGACTTACCAGTAGCAAAAACTGAGAAGGTGAGAAGTGAGATAGAGATCACTTCCACGTTATGGAATTTTCGTACCAAGGCGGACGAATGCAAGAGTACCCTGATTATCACCGTCTTTATTTTCAGTCAGCCAGTTCAGTACGACCCAACTCACCACGAGCACCGCTACTATCCACTTTCTTTGCACTGGAAAGTAAAAGTAGGTTAAAGACGCCAACTAGAAAAACTTGAAGAAGCCTAACAAATGTACATCCGATACGTGAAGAAACTGAGAAGAGACCAAATGCAGGTTAGTTTCATACTATGACATTCCTTGATTCTGTCGTACCTGTGTGACACAAAGGTCATTAAAACCTAAAAGTGGTGGGATTCTAAGTAATGTTCAAGGATAAAAATGTTTGGTCACTTACAGCTATTTCACCCGATATCTTTGCAGGAACTTCAGGCAATGTTAACCCTCAGGTGATGTCGAAAGAAACTTACTGCAAGACTCCTGCATGCATTTGCCACCAGTGTAAAGGTCAATAGTGAGATGGATGTACAGTAAACAAACCAAGGGATCTTATCAAGTTGCTCAGGACTGAAGTCACCATTTGGCACAATGATGGAGTCCCATATGGTTGTGGCAACAAGGGCGGAGTGAGAAATATCAAGTATCCTTGGTGGCAAGTCAGCAGAGTTATCAGCAGGAATTCAATCTCTGTAATTACCATGTTAAAACGACCTAGATATAATTCAGATACTTGTAACATCATTATGACATAAAACTTACCAGACTTCTTGTCTGTCGTGAGTCTCTGGGATATGTACGCCAGTACATAGCGAACTGCATACTGACACATCCAGATAGGCTAAAGAATGTTAAGATCCTAAGAACTGTATATGAAAGAGCAGGATTATACACACCCAAAGGCAACGAGCCCTCCGAGAAGGAGGGGCCCACAATTCCCAGCGATAGTCATCGATGGCATGGAATTGTTACAGAATCGTGGAGGAAGGAGAACGGTGCCTCAGACACCGGACTCTAACTCTTGATCTTATACCAGTGAACATAAGAAATGAAAAGAACCATGAAGGCTATAGCTTCAAACGCAAAACATAGCCTCAAAACCGCACGATCTTATCTCCCTAGTAGTGTGTGAAAAAAGATGGCCGGTTTGTAGACGCCGACGTAGAATTCAGCTAATTAGCACCTGACGGTCAAGTCACTGACTAGTGACCATAGCGGGCTCCATTCTAGTTTCCTATCTGACCACACTGACCACACGGAGGTTCACAATGCTGGTGGCAAGATCTAGGACAACAAATATCGATCTGGCGACAGAAGACTTTACCCAGCAAACAACAGGGAGCCATCCGCCGGACGCCGTGTGCAGATTGGGTTGCACGTACTACATTTGCACAAGCAAGCGAGAATGGCCAGTGGCGCTTTTGGAATGATGTAAGATGCGGAGAAGTGAAGAAAAGAAACATTGGGGATTGTGTGGTGAAGGGAACCTAAAGGGGAGTAGATCGCATTAGGGGCTATTCTGACCAATGAACTAGCCATCGACAGAAACATTGGCTGAGAAAATGTACCTTACTCTGTTTTCGGAAACAGTGGTTTTCATGCTGCGCCATCACATATCAAAGATGCATAAGTCAAGGGGGCCTTCCCGCTCGTGTGATAGAAGGACAACTTCTGATCTCACTAATACTAGTGTCTACTCACGGAATAATATAAAAACACGTACTAGGCGTATAAAGTGAATTTGCTTTTGTCAGGGCGTCCAGGGATGTCTGGATGGCAATACAATACTTCGCGGCATAACATAAGGAGGAGCTCCAATAGAATCGAGTAATACAGTGGACATAGCAAGAAGGTGTAGAGGGTGGAGACATCAACCAAGTGGATGGTGGACTAGGCAGGAGCCACCGTGGTGATCCGAAGTGATGCATCAGATGCAGATATGCCTACAAAGTAACCATGAAAGTTATACTGATGTTGCCCCCTTCTGATCTCCATTCTCTAGGCAATAGACCTGTTTGGATGCTGTGTTCAATTCGTTGGGAGCATCCACGTTCGCATCAACCATTGACGCACTCGGACGCTCCACAGGAATTTGGATCTGACCAATCGCGCAAGTCAGCACAAGAACATAGCCCGTAAAGGGTAACCTACTGTATATTTTCCCTTAGCCCTTGTTGAAGGGGCAGGGGCCGTTATCTGTGTAGCACAAAATTCAATCAACCGGAGTTGAAAAAAAAATGGATCAGAGGGTACGAACAGGGTTTTCAGATGGATCCATTCCAAAATTTTGCGGGAAGATGACTGCGTGATGACTTGTTCTCGTGGTACTGTACGAATGTGGCTTTCTAATCATTTCGCGGGCATTGATACTGTGAATAGTGAGTTAGTTAGGACAGCTCATCTTGTGTCGATGAACATGATGAAACATACCTCGCAAGTAATGAATTGGCATACACTGCCGGGAGTAGCTAAGTACGAGACAACCACCGCGAAGCCCACAGAACGTACATTTTCCCAAAACGAAATGCACTCCTATAAACGATAGGTTATGTGTCATGGTTTTCCACTGTCGGTGATTCGGTAACTTAGTCTTGTCTAAAAGCTGCACAGACATAAACGACCCCTTACACAGATAAGCGATGTAGTTGCACCAGCACTGCGGAAAGTGAATGGAATGATTTGATGTAATATGAAGCGACCCACCATGTGATCAACCCGTTCTGCAGGGTCCACCTCGTCAAGGCGTCGAGCATCCGGTGAGTAGCCATACTTGTTCTGTGGGTATTCAAGGCGACCTTGACCACGTTAAACGCCTACCTGTGCCTCGTCTTCCGCATTTTCCAGAAGATATGACAAAGCAAAGTGGTAATGAGAACGTCAATAAAAGCAGAGAGCGAAAGCCCTAGGGTGATAAACCACTATGGGTGATAATTAGAGTGTTGTCAGAGCTCTGAGCCGATACACGCACGCCGGGGAAGGGGCGAAGTAAAAGTGAATAATGGCCTAAATGGAACCTGAAAAAAGATGAATGAATGTTGCGACAAAGAATTAGTTGGCTACACTTGCATTTGTGAAACCGCTCCTAAAAGGAAATGAGCCACTTGTATCCGGACCGTGAAAGTCTCGTGACGTACCACAAGCACAAGCTAAGATGGTAAGAAGTCAGCTAGGGATCGATTCCATGTCATGGAATTTCGTACCAAGGCGGCCAAGTGCAAGAATAGCCTAACAATCACTATCTTCATCCCCTGCCAATTGGTCCAATGTGATCCAACTCACCACAGGCACCGCTACTATCCACTTTCTTTGTACTGTGAAGTAAAGTAGGTCAAAGCCACGAACTAGCAAGACCGGAAGACGAACAAATGTATATCCGATACGCAAAGAAACTAACCAAATGTCAAACGTAGGTAAGTTAGTTTCATGTAATGTTCTTCGATTCTGCTTTACCTCTGTGCCAAAAAGGTCATCAAAACCTACAAGCGCTGGAGTCCTGAGTAGTCATGAAGGAGGAAAATTATCTTTGGACACTCACAGCTAATTCCACTGTCATCTTACCAGGAACTTCAGAAAAGGTTAACCCTATTACGTCGAGAGTAACTTACTGAAATACTCCTGGATGCATTTGTCACCAGTGTGAAGGTAAATAGTGAGTCAACAGGTGTATAGTACACATACCAGGGGATCTTATCAAGTTGTTCAGAACTAAAGTCACCATTTGGCGCGATGATGGAGTCCCATATACCTATGGCTACAAGGATAGAGTGAGAAATATCAAGCATCCTCCATGATGAGTCAGCAGAGTTATCATCAGTAATTCAACCCCTGTAATCACCATGTTGAAGTGACCTAGATGTGATGTAGATACTTGTAGCACAATCATGCCATGGAACTCACTAGGCTTCTTATCTGCCATCTGTCTTTGGGGTACGTGCGCCAGTACATAGCGAACTGCAAGCTAACACATCCAGACAAACTAAGATATATTAAGAACAGTATATAACGGTGGAAGATGGCTATACTCACCTGAATGCAGCAAGCCCTCCGAGGAGGAGGGATCCACAATTACCAGCAATAGTCACCGATGGCATGGAACTGCTACGGAGTGGAAGAGGGGGAAGGGCATCGAGTCAGACACAGGATGATTCCTCACCTTATGATTATGAAAACTGGAAAGCGTGGGCGCAAAGAGAACCATCAAGGCTATATAGCTTCGAATCATAGATCGTAGCCTTGCAACTTGTACGTGATCTTGTCCCCGTTTCCCTTGTGTAGTGAATATTGCATGAAAAAGGAAGCCGAGTAACGGAGTTCAGCAGACCAGCGCCCGTGGCTGACCACAGGAAGCTCTATTTCTAACTTCATAATTTGACCATCACGGTTCTCATCAGAATCAGTGGCAAGATCTAGAACAACGAATACCGTCTGGGGCATCCGCCGCATACAAAATAAGTTAGGCATATGGCGACCAGATCAGGACGTCAGTGGCATGTAGTACCATCAATATTCACACGTAACCACTGCCATGCCTGTTCAAAAAATCAAATGAAAATGGTTGTCATCTGGAAAAGTCTCACCAACTAGCAACAGAATCTCCTAAATCGAGTAAGTCCTGCAGGCTTCGGTTTTGAAAGGAATGAATTGGTCGAGGTCCTGCCAAGTGGTCATCGACACAGCATAGGACCGAGTAAGGTCAAGTCGTGCTCGATGGTCGAGAAGCCCACCAATCGGACAGTGAATGCATGGTTCACGTTTTAATCGCTTGTCGGAATGCAGCAGCCACGATGTTGAGAGGGAGTACCGCAGGCACTGACAGAAAACGCACGGAAGGATGCCATCTTACCAATCGAAGCAGCCTACTCACGAACAGCATGTCCTAATATCGTTCTTCACCAGCTGGCGGCTGGCCTAAGGGGTGAAAGAAGAGACTAGCTGGATATGTATTCGGTGGAATTTCCAAGGGCAGCCCAAGAGTGGACGTATCGAGCTCGATTCGCATATGTAATAATGGTGAATCTGGTTGTACCACACGAAATTGCGGCGGTAGAAATGTCTTTAATGAACTGGCTTCTGTAGCCGCTCAGAGGGTGTGGTTTTTGGAAAGAACTAATATTATAAAACATCCGCTACTAGGTTTTGACAATTGAACGAGTGATTGAATATTTCATATTCCTGACAAACACTAGGTAAAGATATACCGACAGCGCACAACACCTCTACAGAATGTTAGTGTCTTTGAGTCCGATTATCCCCCGCTTCTTGATACCGACACCTGATTCCCTACAAGAGTCCGTGCACGGCCCAACACAATACGGGTGAGGAATGTCAAATTATGTGTTCGTAAACGTCGGTGAGAAGTGGTTGCAAGTCAAAAACACAAATAGAGACAGATACATAGGTGGGGGTTTCGCGATTTCGTTTGGTAGTGGGAGGGATCACATGGAAAAGGAGGTGAGAAGCCTGGTGACGAGCAAGATTATGCAAGGAGAGGTCCTCGAACACCATCGCCGCGTCGTGCAGCGAGGATACCGCGGATAGCCACGACAATGACTAAGAAGGTAACAAGAATCCTGCCATGCGATGATAAGCACGAGTTATGCATGGAAATTTACGTCAACTCACCAAATTAGCCAGGCGAAAGCCTCCATTGCGTTTAGTTGACTGCAGTATGCAAAGATCGTTTGGCTGCATGATGTTGAGCGGTCCACAAAAAGACTTGCAATGATAATAAAAATTCACCTGCAGTTCAAGCCACCACCGAGCATGCTTGTTACACTAGCTGCGCCCGCAGTCCAGAAAATCCATGTGAGGACCAGCCTACAAGTACATGTCAGGCCAGCTTTACAGACAGAGCCGAGGTTGTGCTTACAAGACAATATGGGATAACACGCTGCTCATCACCGTCGATGGCATGACAAAGAAGAATACGAGGTAAGTTGCCGACACAACAACAGTCCATATGGATGAGAAGAGGATGAAGTGAGTACGATCTCGTTCATCGGTGCTGAAGTAGTCGTGCCGTGCACTGAAGCGAGCTGTTAACCATGCAGAAATGGCAAGCTGTATGATAGATATTCATTGAGTGCACACGATGGCATGCCTATGTCATCAAGCACCAACCTCGATGGCACTGAAGAGGACCATCAAGCCAAATACAACTGTATCTGGTGTTAATTCGGTTCAACGGTCTGCAAGGCGGGGCTTACTTGGGTACCCTCTCTGCATATGATTATCAAAGGCCATCTTGAGAGTACAGATATGATGTGAGTTGATCGTGAGTCGTAAGAGTTCGTGCAGAGGTGTGAGGAGTGGGAAGAGACTTGTACCCGCAGCAAGTTGAACATGCCACAGTGGCTGTGCAAAGGAGGTAATTGGAGTGACGTCATTGCGATATTCCACCACTGCTAATCAAGTGAAACAGGTAGCCAGTAGCATGCCAGTAGCATCCAAGATATATCCAGGAAATGCCGTACAACTAAACATGCAGATATCATACAATGTACGAGTCCATGTCATAACCAGAGTCCGAAGGATCACGTTCAAGTGCCTCTAATGAAACGCCTGCTGATAGACGACCCCTCATCTGGCACACAAACCCTATCTCCCGGTATCAGCTTATTGCAGACGATTTGTGGGTTGACGATAAGGAATCTGTCCAGGGTTGTATTGTTTCGGCGAGCAATATCGTAGCAGGTGTCACCGGATACGACGATGTACGGTGTGGTCGTGCTAGGGCAAGGTGCGGGCGCAACATGAGTGCGTAGCAGAACGAGACGCCATACAAGGAGTAAGACCACTGCGATAATAAGGAAAAATGGGAACAGCGTGCGGTACGAGCCGCCGCGAAGAGCGTGCTGTGTCCCATGCTAGATCAACGGCTGTCAATACATGACAGCTTAAAAATAGGTATACCACAGACCTCATCTACTGCAAGTGGCCGGTAACCATTACGTTGTGTGGGTGCAGCCTCAAGATCGCCATGGTCGTCGTTGACTTCAGAGGCGACAGAAATAGGTACGTCGGAAACTGTTCCAGTGTTAACACATCCCACACTGAAGCAACGACGCATTACTTTGGACAAGTTCCCCAAACTCAGACCCTTCTGGACCTTTGTAGAGAAGACCTTCTTGATCACGAAAGTAGTAGCGCCCACTGTCAGCGTCGTAACCAATGCGTTTGACTCCCTCTGGTAGTCGGTAATCGTCCTGTGCAGAGTCAGGTCAAAACACACAACAAGGCAGACCTACTCATGCCTTGCGCACCTCATCGTACTGCGTCCAGCGCCCCATTGTCGATGGTAAGTGCGAAGAGAACAGCCATACAAAAGGGCCACTAAGAAGGCACCGGATATGCCCGAAAGAGCACGTGAGAACAGGAGCAGTTCCAAAACGGAAAAGACACAAATGAACACAAACACCGAAACCTTGCTTCCACTGCCATGGCCGACGTGCAGACTGCCCCGCTGTCAGGGACACCCGTACCAGCCGAGGAACCGGTGCAGCCAACACAGCCAGAAATTTCATGCGAAACTCTATACATACAGAACTTGAACGAGAAGATCAAGATAGATGGTATGGAGAGTTATGATCACAGTTACGAGCCCAAGATCTCACATCTATCGCAGTGTTAAAGGCATCTCTACGAGGCTTGTTCAAGTCTTATGGCGAAGTTCTTGATGTGGTTGCTCACAGCAACCTCCGGATGCGCGGTCAGGCATTTGTCTCTTTCGCATCCCCAGAGGTTGCAGCAAAGGCCTTGAAAGAAGTCCGGGGTTTCCCTCTGTATTCGAAGTCGATGGTGGGTCTGTTTTATATATAGTGTGTTGGTGCGTCGCTGATTGTCCTTAGCAAATCTCGTTCGCGAGGACACGGTCAGATGCCGTTGTTAAACGATTAGAACCTCAGAGCCTTGACGTGCATAAGACAGAGAGGGATGCACGCAAAAGTATATTTCTACCAATTCTTATTTTACTGGACGTCTTAAATGCTTCGCAGAGGCCACCCGCTACACTAATCCCCTCAAGCAAAAACTCCGCGCCAAAAGGCTTACAGCCGCAGGATGTATGTCTTTCATTTGGCTTACTTTGATCTTGGCTAATCCGTTCAAAGTGGCCGGTGTTGCTACTATGCCTGCACCCAAGCGTCCCGCCGTCCAAATGCCAGACGAGTACCTACCACCCAACAAGATTCTCTTTTTGCAAAACCTACCCGAAAGCGTCACCAAAGACCAACTCATGGCACTATTCTCTCAGTGTGTCCCGTATTCTACTGCCTCTTGCCTTGAGCTAACTTGAGCCTATAAAGATACCCAAATTTGTACGAGGTCCGACTTATTCCAACGAAGAAAGATATTGCTTTCGTAGAATATGTGGACGAAGGGAGCGCAAGCGTCGCAAAAGACGCTCTACATAACTACAAACTAGATGGAGAGAACAAAATCAAGGCGAGTGTCTATCGATAAGGTTGGATGCCACACTCACAGATATTTCACAGATTACTTTCGCCCGCAAATAGGGACCATCACTTGTCGGGTTTTTATTGTACACAGAGTGTAAGACCCTTTGTAATGATGTGCTAATATTGTTTTCATCTTGTTACCGACTACTGGTTTACCTGGAGTTACTTCCGCAAACGAGACTGATTTCATCTCGCCTCGGTACCGACGAGTTCAGCAGTGAGACCACTCGGGCATGAGTGTTTGCCCCGACGTCCACGAGTGTTACCGCACATACCCGACATCAGGACCTTGTTAGCCAGCTGTAGTAGTTTGAGCTTGCCATAATACGCGAGGGTTCTGAACCATTCTGGCTACTAAGACGCAAGAGAGACGTGTATTATGTACGTCCCAACTGGCCCAGCACTTGCCTCGTGCGAGCATCGACCTCATCAACATCGGATAAGAAATCACCTTTCTTTCACACACCAGCAAATACCATGCCCATTACTTTCGTGCGTGAAAAGTTCATCCTTTTTTTTTATAAAAAAAAAACCACTGACATATCCAGGATGACGACGATGACGACGGTCTTTATCCCGAAGACGCTGATTTGATTCAGGGTTACCTGAACAGCCTCGGTATGGACCCACCGCAATGACTCGATTTCAAAGCTCCGCGACTGATTGTTCTCGTTTCAGAGTCCCAACAAGGGTCTGCGAGAGCACGGTCAGGCAACACATCGAGTCCATCCATCGACGACCTGACGAACCGGCTCGTCCTCAACAGCCCCCGGCCCGTTACGCCCCAGCCACCCACGAGCGCGGTTGGCACCAAGCGCACAATGACGCATTTGTCACCCCCTTATAGTCCTACCAAAATGCGGAAAACGTCCGCGCTAGCACGCGCAGGCTCGAGCGGAGCAGTCGTTCCGCCACCTTCGAACTCAGAGAACTTGCTGGACCCATTTGTTATTGCCCATTGTTCCCGGGTACAGGTCCTACTCGATCGCAAACGCCTGGCATGGGGAACGGTTTTCGAGCTCGCTCGCGGAGTTACACACGGTGCGTGGTGCTGGGACAGGGTGACAGAGGAGCTCCTCGATAAGCTATGCGGCAAGAACGCTGAAGCCGCTGCGCGGGTACACACCATTATGACCGGCCGATCAAACAACATCACCGCAGCTGCTACGGAATTATGGTGCGTCGACCACACGTGATATTCAGTTCCACTTACTGTGTGGCGGTCTACCTCAGGAAGGAATATGACCGCGAGCAGGCTGCCATTATCGAAGACAAGGGACGAGGACTGGGAGGTATGGGCCCGTGGCATGGGAAGGACAACTGGTACGGTGGACGTATCCAACAGATTGGACGGGTCCGAAAAGGAAAAGGCAAAGGCTCCTTCGTCATTCAGCTCGAAAAACCTGAAATTCGGCGCTCGCACCGGTTCTCACGGTACCTCGGGTCGCGGAGAGTACTCCAAGTCCGCGTTGCTGAAGAACTCATATACCAGCACGGGGATGAGTTGCGGGAGTTCCTTATATGCCACAAATTCATCCTCTGCGGTCGCGTCTTTATTCCCTTTCATGCGAAGGAGTGCAGTGTGTACATGGCAGAAACGAACCAGAACTACGATCGCCAGTGTGCTCATTCCGAGGGAGACCAGCACCGAATATCGCTTGCGCAGCTCATTCGATGGCATAACCCGTTCAATCTAAACAGTGGCCAGGTAAGATGTCGTCGACGGAACATGCCATACTTTAGTACTAATATTCCACTCTAGCCTATTAGCAAGTGGGCGACCCGGTGGGCTCTCGGCGTGTCCAATTCGGTGCCGACCATTGAATTTGAAGCAGCAAATATGTATCTCATCGACGATGAGTGTAAGTGCTGACCCTTATATTACCTAGTAACCTCTGATCGTTGTCGACGTTATTCAGATGTGACACCTCCTGATTGGGGCGGTGGCAAGGCACCCGCCGAGAAGACTTATACTGACGGCTGCGGGTGGATAAACGGTGCTGCTCTAACACAGATAATGAGAATAATGCAGTATCCCACCCGTCCAACGGCTATTCAGGGTAGGATTGGAGGAGCAAAGGGCATGTGGGTGCTCCATCCTGAGGCTAATGAACAGGTTATGGATGGTAGCTGCAAGATTTGGATTAGGGTTTCTCAGAAGAAGATATCCCTCCAAGACCCTCCCCTTGTGTCTCACAGGATGCTTGAATTACTAGCCCCTTCAAGAGTAACTGGCCCTAGTAGGCTTTCATCCCAAACTCTAGTCAATATTGCTCACAATGGTGTCCCCCATGAGATCATCAAAGAGCTGATGACTGCAGGTCTCAAAGCAGACATTCAAGAACTAACCTCATGGGGTCAACCTGACTCCATGCTCCTGGTTTGGAGGGCAATTGAGAGGGCAGGGAATGTTGCATTGGCTCGTATGAGAAGGAGAAGTACAGGGGAGCTTCGTGCACTGGGTTTGGGGCAAATGAGGCCCCTGGATAGCCAGCAAAATGAAGATGAAGACTTTGAGATGTTAGAGGAGGGTCCATCTCAGGACTTAACTGGGAGAAAACCCTTTTCAGGTCAGCCTGTCACCTTGCATGAGGTGGCCATGGAGCTTCTTCAAGCAGGGTTTCATCCCATGAAGCTCAAGTTGTTATTCAGTAAACTTGAGTGTATACTTACACTGGTTATTGATGATTATGTTAGGGACTTTCATGTCCCTATTCCTGAATCTATGGAGGCATATATTGTGCCAGGTATGTGTCCACAAAGTTCCTGGGACATCTATACTTACAGCACATAGATCCATATGGTGTTTTAAATGAAAATGAGATTCACTTCAAAACCTCAGAACCTATCATAGATCCTACCACTGGGGTGCAGACAGACACCATAGTTGGTGAAGTTCTGGTATGTTGATAAATATTCAGAACTATACCACTATTGAAATTATTCCCTAGGTTTGGAGAAACCCAACCAGACTCCCATCTGATGTACAAAAGGTAATTCAACTGCTGGCTGGGTTTCCTCACTGACAGTCATTCACAAGGTGGTGGCTGTCAGTCACCCCATATTAAGTAATTACTACAATGTTATTGTATTTCCTGTCAAAGGGAAGTATACTCTAGCTAGCTATCTTGGTGGTGGAGGTGAGTTTATTGGGTATTCTGAACTTGATGGTATGCTGATGAGTTCACATAGACTATGATGGTGGTGAGTTTCACATGTATAACATATCAACCCATCTTCATCAGCTATTTGACAGATACTGTTGTGGTCACATGGAACAAGGACCTAGTGCAGAATTTCAGGAATGCAGGTCAAAATGGAGAACCTCCCACCCTCAAGGAATCATTTGAGAGAGAGGTGGAGCATGTGAAAGATTTTGATAACAGGCTTTCAGCTCTACCAGTCAAAGAGGCACAGCAAGCTTTGCAGAAAATTCTTCTTCTTGGTTTGGCTGAGACAAAGGTTGGGATATACTCAAAATTCCATGATCTTGCAGTCTACAAAATGGGGTATGCTGACCCAGCAGCAGTGAGGCTTGCATATATGTAAGTGCAATTGAACCAGATTTCTCAATTTGAGCTAAAGGGGCTGTAGGTTTACCACCTGTCTTGATGCCAGCAAGACTGGGCTTCGAGTCAAGAAGGTTGTATTTGAAAAGGACAAGCAAGAGTGGGGGTCAACAAGGCCATGGTATGTTGTGGCCCTGGAGACAAACAAAGGGAAGGGCTACGAGCCGAATTGCATAAAAAGGAAAGGACAGCCGTTCATCTTGGACGTCCTCGTTGAGCACGGTCGTTACCTAAAGGACAAGTTTCTTGAAGATTACCAGAAAATGTGGACTTCGAGGACGGAGGACGAAGCTGACGAGGATTTGACGCGCTTGTGGAGAGAAGCCACCACCAGGGCTAACCAAGCAAGAGCCGCTGGCCATACCGGATTCAAGAGCAACCTGGAGGACATCGAGAGACACGTAGAGGCGTCATATGATGCGTACAGACGGACAACAGCATCCGCGACCTTTAAAAGGGAGTCGTCGCCTGGTTCGAGCTCAACCAGTGATCCCTACATTGCGGTGGCACGTGAATTCGCTCACGACCCCACTTTCCGGACATTCCAGATGTTCTCGAGTGAAGAGGTCCGGCTACTCAAGGCGTCCTTGGCAGCAACGAAATCGCTGACCTTTGCATTCTCCGTGGCGCATAAAGACTTATGTGCTATCAAAGCGCGGGCGGCGGGCAGTGTAGCCTTTACGAATCAGTTTGCTCAGGTCATGTCGATGTCGCGTACTGTTGCGCGTTCTCTTGCTCGGGTTACTGCTACCTCTGTAGATAGTTGTGTAGGCTGATACCATGCATATATACGTACGAACTTTTGATTATAAATGGCATTTAGTACACGTCGAGACCAGTGATGTGTGTGGACGGGATGGTCACATCACGCGACACGGACATCGACGGTGCAGACCAGCGTTGCCGTGTAATTGAAGCCCTAGACATATATACGACGTGAGTCAAGGGAGAATGCAGACAGATCCTGTCTCTGGCGACATCGACGATGCTCAACGCTCGTCACGATGTACTGTCGAAAGGGTTCAACTCGGTGCAATTCTGTAAGCTCCAAGTGAGGAGTACGCAAGCAGACATCAAGAAATGGATATATGATTGCGACCACCAGGGGACATGGCAACGAAAGTTAACACAGATGGCATGTACCTACGAACCAATCTCGGTGCGCAGTGGATTTCGACAAAGCACGGGTAGACGTAGCAAGAAGAATATACCTGCATACAAGGTCCTGTCTCACCAGCTGCGGTGGTCACCACCTCGGCTTCCCGGAAACGGTTGCACTTCTGTTCGTCGAGATCTGCTGCGCATAGACGGTGCTCCAGCATATGGAATGCTGCCTGGGGCATGAATACCTGTGCGTCATCATAATCATTCCTGTCGCATCGCAAGCTCAGTGATAAATGCTGCTCACGTTAAACTGGCCCACGACCACAACTGCCTCAACGCCATCCATACACGTGCAGCAGCTTCTCCTTGCTCCTTCTCCGGTACAAAAACACCCAACGTAGTCAACGGACGTTAGTGCCTGTGCCCAGCCCCGCACCCGCAGCAGACGGAGGGGTGGGAGTAGATGTGGGGGAGGTGGAGGTCACCCGAAGGAGGGCCACAAAGTCCGGATTCAGTGCATCGAGGTTGCGTTCCAAAAACCCTCTCCGACGAGTATGTAACAGGCCCATTAAAATGAATAACCGTAAATGTCGCATATCCAGCTCAATCCATCATACCAAACTTAATTGACAAATGGTTCCCCCATCTCTCCCCAAACACTTCTATCATCGTATGGTCCATCTTTTTATGTGATCGACGGGCCAGACGTCCATGATATATCAGGTTTGTTTTGGAAAAGACGGATACATTCAGAGCTGTCAAAGTAAGGGATGGGGGGAACGAGTGAGGCTATGCCTTCGCTTTTGGAATCGTCCACACGTGCCTTGAATAGGCGGCGCTGGGTAAAATGATGTAGACGCTCGTTTGCAAAGTTGATGCTAGAACTGGTCGAGCGGATTGGGGCGACCCGTTATGTTTTGTGGACTGGGAAGGTCAAAGAGCCGGTAAACGTGTTAAAGTCGTCTGCATAGACGTTGGCTGATATATTCGTCAAGCCATGCAAACAGGAGGGAGTATAGGGTCATAGCGAGATCATCAGGATCGAGAAATACAGTGCAGTTAGTCTTGTAGGAGAGTGCATTCCCGAGTACGGAGGGCTGAACGCCAAGGGAGTCTGCTACAAGAGCAAGGATATCTGTGTTTCGCACGACCGCAGAACCGACGTCGCGAGAACGCTCGATTGTGAATTCGAGGTTGCCAAGATGAAAGACAACAGCGATGAGTTGACATACTTGGGCAACGTGTCGCTCTGAGAGGCCGATTGTTTTGAGAGCGAGTTCTCGAACCGGCGTGTCATCATCTCTGACGCTGTTTGGACGTGCGCTGGCCGAGGTATCTATATTACACCTTTTCCTGCAAATGTAGATGCTGTCTCTCCTCCGGTGATGCATCTGCGACGAGGTAGTAGAATATGTGGAAGTTGCGTTCACCAGAAGGCACGGCCGCAACTCTGTTTCCGCTCTAAATAATAATCGAGTGTGTTTATCCCGCAGTCTACCACGATCCGTGAACTGTAATTCTGTGTATTTTCCGAGACCGAAAGTATTTGGATTGAAAAGTGTGCGTGCGTTTCCGAACGTTTCAATGGCGAAATCAACAGCGGGCACTTGGTTTGCGAGCTTGGAGTCTTGTTTTTTACCTGGATTGGAGACGGAGAGTTCGAGGAGTGATTTGATTTGATGGCGAGACAACGATTTTGTGATTTCCCGCTCGCGGTGTTTCCGCTGTCATGGTGCATTAACTTGCATGCTAAAGTGAGGTGCATCTACGAACGTACTTGAACAGCATGGACTGGTCATACCCAGTCCGTCTCATGTGGTAGTACGCATTGTTCGCCAGCTAAAAGATGCGTGGTGGAAGAGAGATCCTCCTTGGACTTGTGCAAGACCGAGTCGGCGTTTGACGAGACGGATTTGTCGGTGGATGCGGAATGCCTGCGGATACAGTTGACGATGATATCGTCGGAAGGGGTGTCGAGGGTTGACAAGTCTGAAATGAATTTGAGGTTGGCTGAGATGGAGAAAATGGCAGCGATGAGGCCAGCGATAATATTTGAGCTCAGGTACAAACATAGGTAAATACCTCGTCAGCGATATAAAGATCGGACGGAGACAATCAAAACCATCGCCTTCTGGTTGCTGAGACAAGCAAACTTTGGAATCTCGTACTACTAGTAACATAGGGCCCTTGGATGACTCTCCCATTCTTTGTTCTTTCTCTATATCTGAGACCCCAGATGTGGAGGAACAAAGAATGGGGAGACCATCTCCCTTTTTATGCCATCTTTGAGATATAGATGGGTGTTGGGCGGGGCTCCCTCTTGATCTCAACCTTTCTGTTGATCGGTCCTTCCTCGTCTCCAACACACCATCGACACCCCCCCTGCTTCCTCGACTCGACAGCAAAGTTTGCTGACATTTTGGCACGCTCATGATCGCGTGGAATCGGCCGTATCGCATTACTTCAACTAGGGTAGGTGTTTTTCGCCCTTTGGTGCTCGACTAGTGCTTTTTGATTTTTCCGTATCGACGCCTAGGTCTGACGACCTCATAGCAACATTTTGTGGACAAGTGTACTCGTACACATCGACCTCTTCGTGCACCACTGCCCTTCCTGGTCGTTCCTACCCCCCAGGAGAACAGCATCTCTCCCCGAGCTGTTTACAACTTCTGTGCAGGTGAGTGGTCCTCGGGTCTGGCCACCTCACTCCGGGCAGATGTAACCATGGCGGTGAAACCCACTCCACCGGTCGGCAGCGTCCCCTATCCTGTCACCCCCCGTTCTTATCGATTCAACCTCGTCGCTGCCCCCACCACTCCGCGACCAAGGTACGAGGAAGACGATGACTTCCAACCTGCCGCCAGCAGCTCCAATACTACCGATGCCCGCTGTGAAACTATCCGCAAGCGGCGCATTGAATCGGAGCAAAGGCACCGCAATGGGCTTAGGTATGGTTACCACCATCTCAAGTTCTGTACCAACTTTGCAAATGAGGGTGTATGTGCACCATTTTATCCGGCGATGCCGGTGCGAGTGGAGCAGGGGGACGTGTGTCCCAGGCGAGTTTCGCACAACACTCGATACATTGTTCGACACAGGGCGTAGATATATCTTTTGTATAAACCCCAATGATACGCGTCTGCCCAATCCGCTCGAGCGGCGTTGGTTTCGGGACAACCAGACCCCTTCTATAGCCATGAGTGGCATCGATGGTGCAGACTTGCCATGTAATTGGAGCGCTAGACATATAGGGCACGGCGTGAGTCAAAGAAGAATACAAATAGATCTTGTCTCTGGCGACATCGACCACTCGTCATGATGTATAGCCAAAGGGGTTCAACTCGGTGCAACAAGTGACGACCACGCAAGCAGACATCAAGAAAACGATATATATGATTGCGATAACCAGAATACATAGCAACGAAGGCTAATACAGATGGCAGGTATCAACGAACCCATCTCAGTGCGCACGGCGAGCGCGTCGGGATTTCGACAAAGCACAGGTAGACGTAGTAAGAAGAAAATGCCTGCATACAAGATTCGGTTTAACCAGCCGCTGACGGCGATATTGGACCACCACAGCCAGACACGAGGGTCAATGAATGGCACCGCGCATTCATTCTCCCTTGTGTCTAGGAGTGAAGGGGGATCTCTGAGCGCGAGAAATGGTAAGGACGCTCATATGTGGAGTCGTAGATAGGGTTGCCCACGACGAGCGCGTCAGGATTTCGACAAAGCACAGGTAGACGTAGTAAGAAGAAAATGCCTGCATACAAGGTTCGGTTTAACCAGCCGCTGACGGCGATATTGGACCACCACAGCCAGACACGGTGGTCAATGAACGGTACCTTCAATTCATTTTCCACGGTGTCTAGGAGTGAAGGGAGATCTCTGAGCGTGAGAAATGATAAGGACTCTCATATGAGGAGTCGTGGGTAGGGTCGACAGACGGTGATGAGATGGAGATTTCTGTACTGAGGAACGAGTATCCATTCTCTACGAAGAGTCTGGCTCAGGGAGACTGGAGATCGAAATGGCGACACAGCAGGCGGAAGTGAGTGTAGATAGTGTGTTTGGTTGTATTTGTATCGACTGTACAGTTGACTCCAGCCACACTCCCGTCATCGCTCACCACATCGACCATCGCCCAAGCAACACTCTCAGCGATGTCGTCCGACCTGCAGTGGCTTCTTCTTCGTGTCAGTGGAGGAATGTACACAGCGTGCAATTATCATAGACTAATTTTCGTATGCACAGAACAACAACTCCTTCATCGTGAAGCGGGGTCCCGAAGGCCGTTCCTTTTCCACCGAGGCCGTTCGTTCTCTCTTCGTGTTTGCACCGTAGTCCGCGATCTGATTGATACATTGCAGGGTAACCTCCGTAACCTCCACTCATTCAAGTTCTCGGGTCTTGCAAATTCCAAGGCAAACGCGTTTCATCGTTCCGTGGAAATAGGGATATTGAATAACCTTTTGCTGTGTAGACCATCGATATCAAGGACTCTCCCTCGGGTATCCAAATTACGACTTGCAAATCCAAGGCATCCCCACACGCTGTTCGCGCTGGCCGGACTACCTTGACGATTCGTAACCGGTCAGGACCTCGGCGTGCGCTGGGTGTCGCTGCTTCACTCGCAAAACGGGGATACCGCCCTGACCTACGGACGGTGAGTTGCTCCGTCATTTCTGATTTAGTTTACGGATTCCTTTTGGCTGGCTCTCCCTGTAAACGGACATACGCATTCTCGTTAGAACCCGCTGGATTCACCCATGTGGTGCTAGGAAAGCCGGGCGTGGACATGTCTGCAAGATTAAACCCATTTTATCTATCGTCGATATGCTTTTGACCTCTATTCCGATATTTCTTCCACGGCGGAGGCGCGAACGGCGATCACATGTCACACTTTTTTTTATCTTCTCACTTGTGGAGTCAAGGATGTTTCCTGATCGTTGACCTTCTCTTGACTAGGCTGTTCTCGCCCGCACCTCGGCACTTCTTGCTGCCCAAAAAGAGAAGAAGCCTGAGCGACCCAGGAAGGCCCGGGGCAAGAAGGCCGCTGCTTCATCTTGATTGCATGTATATTTAGTGTTTGCTATCTCTTATGTTCAGCCACACATGCTATGCAAACCAAGATAACTTTTATTGTGAGGTTGGTAAGATATGCGATATCAAGTACAGGTATGATCAATTACAATTACACGTAAATTCGCAGCGGTGGTCTCCATTCCTTTGCGAGATTAGATACTGAACCCCTTGGCGCTGGGTTGCGCGATCCTGCCAGCAGCTCCGAACCCGTGCTTGTTGGCCATATGGTCTCTGGTGGGCCGAGTGGCCTCAAGCTTCTGGTTGGGATTCTCTCTCGGCCTCTTCTCGCCATGGCCCTGTTTCTTTTCTTTCTTGGGGGCATCTTCCTCTTTCTGAGGGGTTGCATCGGGTTGCTCGTCTCCCTGGGCTGCAGGGCGGGGATAATCGGCGTTGTCAGACCCGTTGGTGGTCTTGGGTGATGTGCTGTTGTATGTGGGTTATCTACGCGGGACATCGTAGAAGAAAGTAATCTATCTTACGAGGTAGCGTGGGGCTTGGTCTTGGTGCTAATGGAGAGGCGACGACCGCCTACTTTCACTGTCGTACAAGTGTCAGGTAGTACAACGGATGGATGCGACGGAGTGCGTACGTGCGGGGGGATGCTGGGCTACGACGTCGGACATGTCTGGGTGAGAGATACGGGGAATGACTTGGGTTTATATAGGTCCCTGGTTGATGTTACGCCTGCACTGCACGTGAGCGGGTCTCAATTGTCTGATCCTGTGACCAGCGAGGTCAACTGATATCGGTAGTCGTAATATTAGCTCATTAGCGTAGTCAGGCGTACTCGTTGTCGATGGGGATAAACACGGGACTTCATCAGAAACGTCTTTTCATGAGCCGTCTCCGTGATTCGATCCAGTCTTTTTTGGCCAGGGAAGGCCTACACAAGACTAGTTTGTGGCGTTCACAATCAAGCCTTTATCTACGTCAGGGGTCACACTGCATTATCATCTCCTATCTCCATCCCACGGAATGCAGTCGAAGTGCGATGATGATGAGTTCATGGTGTGTTTTGGCATATGTCCATAGCATGGGAGGACATCGTGATGTAGAAATGACATACAGCCTGATAGAAGTAAATCCAAAGCGTTTACTCTTCTTCCTCCTCGTCGCCACCTTCTTCTCTCTTGGCAGCAGCAGCAGCCCGCTTGCGCTTGACACGACCAGGACGTCCACCGCCGTATGGCGAGGTAAGGGCAAAGTCGATGTGTTTCTGCGAATCGAGACGAACCATGAATGATGGCACGTTGACAATTTGTTTTCCGACGCTATGATCATTCGTTGAATACGGATTACATTCCAATCGACTATATTATTACTTACCGAATGTGGCGTTGTCTGATGAGCACACGCGCGTGGTGAATACTCTTGGCGAGGTTAGTCTTGAACACCTGCGTCTGCAGCCTGCGCTCCAAGAAATCCTCGACCTTCAACGCCAACACGTAATCGAGTCGCATGCGGGTCTCGTCAAGCACACCAATGCGGACGAGACGGCGAATGAGGGCATTGCCCTCGAAGAGCCGCTTGGGGTCTTTGTCGTCGAGCTTGAGGAGCTCACGGGCAGCACGACGGATTTTGGAGAGGACGAGACCGATGCGCCAGATTTCGCGCTTGTTGCGGAGACCGTACTCGCCGGCAAGCTGTCGTCGTGCATGAGTACCACGGCAGACCCGTGAAATGCGCAAGTACCTTCAGCTCGGCGTCGAGACGGGAAGATACGAAGGGGCGGCGGGGGACCTTGTAACTGGAACATTGTCAGCGGGATTTAGCACACCATCGAAAGATACACGACACGACACTCACGTCTTGCTGTGATTCCGCGGTGCTCTGCAACACAACAATGCACGTCAGCTCCAACGTTGTCTCTTTGAGCAAGGGCGCACCTTGGCATTTTTCTTGAGGACGGGCGGTCTTGACGGTTGTCTCGTATGCCAGTCTACCCACTGTTGGGTGCTCAGCCACAACTGTACAGTCGCACCCCAGCCACCCGGAGATTTCCGGCACACCCTCACACCACACCCTGCGAGGTGACCTCAAGACCGACACTCTCGACGTCGACACTGTCAGTCTCTCCATATAAAGTCGCTGATTGTATTCGCCTGAGCACACTTGAACAGACATCAAGATGCCGCACTCGTTCGGTTACCGTGCGCGTACGCGCGACATGTTCAAGCGGGGCTTCAAGGGTAAATTTATCCCAAGTCCTCCTCCTCGTCCAGCACACAGATCCTGACACTCCTACTCACCACATCCAGAACATGGCCCAATCAAAATGTCGACCTATTTGCTCAACTACCGTGTCGGTGACATCGTAGATATCAAGGCCAACGCCGCACAACAAAAGGGCATGCCCCACAAGTACTACCATGGGTTCGTCCGTTTCCGCCTGGTCTCGCTGTCGGTGCTGACAGACATGCATGTATGCCATAGGCGGACCGGTATCGTGTACAACGTCACTCCCCACGCCGTCGGTGTGATCGTGTACAAGGTCGTCGGGAACCGCTACATCGAGAAGCGTGTCAACCTCCGAGTCGAGCACGTCAGGCACTCAAAGTGCAGACAAGAATTCCTGGACCGCGTGAAGCGCAACCACGAAGCACGCGTCGCTGCCAAGGAGAAGGGCGGTACGTAGAGCCCATGGGTTTTCTCAGCGGATGCTCACTCACATCCCGCAAATATTCCTAGAACGCGTGTCGCTCAAACGTGTGCAAGCGGGTCCTCGCGAAGCATATACCGTCTCGATTGCGGACAATGCACCTCAGACGATGGCACCTGTACCATACGAGACTAAGATTTAAGTGGTGATGTTGTGCATTGTGTTTCATCCGTCTCTTTTCTATGCCGCATATACTATCGCCATGCACCCATGCAATCATGACTTGATGTGCTACCCATGTGAGACTAGACCACCCGTCATGCGCAGCAATCAACCCAACCCATCGAATTCCTGGAGATAAATACATTATGATGCTGGTAATACCACATTACAGGCAAGTCCTTAAGTTATTAAATAACGTGTCCTTGGCGTAGTCGAGAAGGAACGACGATCTTGAAGTCTGTCATCTACGTTGTCTGTGGTGGGTATGGAAGCGTCGTCCGCGGATATCGTACATAATAAATTAGCTGTTTAGTCTTGCTTCTGTGCCCGCCTGCGCAGCGCAATTCTACCAATCCGCCCCGTCAGCACAGACATACATGTACAGGCAACAGTGTCAACACTCACGTCGCATTTTTGTTCGGCAGCCGGTAAAATGTAAACCACATATCTGGTTTCACCTTTCCGTCCCCACCTAGCTTAATGTCGTAGTTGAGCACGATATGTGCCATCAGTGCCTTGAGAACATATGCAACAACGTATCGGCCGGGCTGTGTGGGACATCGTTGTCAATACGACATCACAGGGATCACTCAAAAAAACGTTCGTACACTGTCCAGAGGAGGCATCAAGGTAAGTAACTGTCGCGCTGGAGTATAAGCAAAAAAAGACTGCACCCACCAAGTGTGTCTTCCGTGCCCAAAAGACAGAAACGCTGCGCTCGTCTTCGATAGCCCATTGCCCGCACTTGCCAGTTCAACGCCCTCTGCAGCTGGCGTCGCGAACCTGAAACCGTCGAACATGTACGGATTCTCATAGAACTCCTCATCAAAATGTACAGCGAGGGAGGTCGTCACGAACGAATCTTTCGGGATGTACGTGCCGTCGGAGAGCGTAATTGGTTTCATGACCTTGAGCGGGAAAGCTACTATAGGACGTCGAGCATCGATCGCCATGAGCGTCATGTATGATCGACAGATCGCGAATGAGGTGATGACTCACTGCATCCAATTGCGTGCATGCGTATTGACTCTTTGATGAAACTATCTACCAGCGTCATGCTCTCTATGCCCTTTCGCGTCAATCCCTGAGTGCCTAGTGCTTCCGCTGACCCTTTTCTCAGCGGCTCGATGTAGGACGTGCGGTCTGCGAGCTCGAGGAGAGCGTGCATCAGCGCCTGGTGTGGTGTAAACGTCAATCAGCATCCATGGAGTGCCTTGGAGTGAATGCGCGTACGGATGCCGATGTGTGCGTAGTGGCGGAGGTCACTGTGAGTAAACGTGCGACGAGACCCGGCGTGTCGAGCTCTTCTTCTGGAACTCCTTCAACTAGGTAGGAAAGAAAATCGTTCTTAGAAGGGTAGTCAGTCTAAAGGATGCGTGTACTCGTTAAAAGGGATCCCTACCGGCTTCTCTAGAACATCGTCACGTCCCCTGCATGCCTTGCGCTCCTCGATAAGCGGCTCAAGGAACTGAGCGCCCCTCTTCTGGTACTGCGGCAGCTGGGAGATCGCCCTCCCCACAATCCTACACAGAAAAACTTAGTTTCGCATGACATTGCATATACGCAAGTTTCGCTCACCCCTGGAGCATACTTGGGAAGAGGTTGACAATGATACTGACAATGTACGCCCCCATGGTGAAATCGGTGCTCAATTGGTTGTAGTTTTTATCTCTGCCTGTGGATCCACACCACCATCATTAAAGGATTAACGAAAGTAGGGAGAAAGCTTACAGAGCTCTCGACCAACCAATACGCGATTAAATGTCCGCGTGACAACTTTGGAGATGCTATTCATATCGAACTCTACCCAGTCAGGGGTGTCTGTATGAATCGGGTGCGCATATATGTAAGCTCGTCGATGCTCTGGGAAGAAACCAATAGACAAACCGTGGCAATCTTGGCCCATGATCTCGTCGAAAGCGGGAACAACTTCATCAAGCAGGTCGCGAACCAGCTGGTCTCGATGGCGCGCAAGCTACATCGTGATCACCCGCGTGAGGATAGGAGAGATGGTCGAATCTGCAGATATCTTACCTTGGACTTGATCAGAGTCAACTGATATGGTCGAAAGTATACTTGCTCGCCGAACGTGTATAGAACCTGTACCTCCTGAGAGTGAACGAATATCAGCATTACTGCGGTGCACAGGCCGAAAACCCGAACATACGTCTTTTGCAGCTTCCCAAGCGGATAGGGCATCTTCGGGTACACGATACAATTCTTCCGCTATACGTGATTGTCAATGATAATACCATTTGCTGTAGCTATGTCACTTGCTCAATTGACGGCCAGTTACAACGACCACCCAACCTGTCCACCTCAACACGCGAAAAACACCTCCCTTGTGCTAACATACAAATCTCTAATGAGCCACAAGGACCCAAAGTTCTGGATAATACACACCTTCCAATAGCCATCATGTGCGACCCGTTGGGCATCGTAGAAGAACTGGAAGCGGGATAGCAACCTGGGGAGGGACCTGTACACAGGGATGTGCGCGATAGGGTTGGACCTCTCGAGGAACAGCGCGAATCCGACGAACAGAGCCAAGCATAGGATTGGCAATAAAATGAACGTGAGCGAGGACTGCCAGTGGAGGTGAGTGCCAATGCGCCAAAGCGATCGATGAAGGAGGGGTAGGGAGACAAGATCGAGTGAGAGCGGCAATGGGGCCAACATTGGATTTTTTTTGGTTTAGAAAACCTGGGGCAGGGACTGGACAGACAGACCTACTACCGGGTGGCACCAGGAGGCAGTTTTGAAGGAGAACAACCTGGACTAGATTATGCTGGACCACAGCCTGTACAGGTCTGATGAGACAAGTAATCCCCGCCCAAGCGTGTCGCATTCAACTCAGCGAGTCGAGCATGATCACCATCCGAGTCGAGGGACAACGTAAAACTTGCGGTGCATGACTCGTGCCGATCCGACCGCTCATGTCCAGTTTCCATCAACGACTGCCAGTGCTAATCTGTGTAGAGACCTTTCGGTCTCATTTGGATTTACTCGCCCAAGGTAGGAATTGACCTGTGCAGTACGATGGATCAGACATGAATGAAAAAGACTTGACGAATGCATACGTTTTACGCGTACACCATGGTACGGCAAGATGTGTTGGAATAATATAGTCTCGTGGAGTATTTGGTGTTCCGTTTGTCGCGGTTTGTACCTCGGTTGTTGATCTGGAGGGTTCGTCGTTCATTGTTTCTGGTCTGTGAGCTAATAGGGTTTGTACCAGATGTCTTTAGCCAACATGGTGGTCCAGCGTTGCACCGCCGCAGCCCGTGCGAGACCGCTGCCATGATATCGCCGCGGGAATCCTTTCTACAGTTGACAGGCACTGATTTCTCTAGGTGCCTCTTTAACGCCGAGCGATCTCGTCTGACTCTGCGTCCCGCTGCTTCAGGGCTTCAAGATGGCTGTACATACTCACGATGGCAACTTCTCATCAACATTAAATTTCCGACTACGTAAGTTGTCACCCAATTGTCACCCGTCATTATGGAGTCAACATACCGGCGGTGGCTTGTAACACGACTCATGGATATATTTGTCGCTTTTACTGGCGGGGGCAACCGACAACTGAAACAAAATTGTTTATCGGTCTAACCCTATTATATATAAATTGCGTGCAGTTCGAAATGTTGCTATTGTGAATGCGAAGGAGATGAAGGAGAAAGGGTGGGGGAGCAATTGGACGGAGCTCTATCGGAAGCCCTCACCAAGTCTACGAAGTTGGTCCCACAATAACAAAGGTGGGCCGAATGTCAAATACCAGTACTCACACCACGTTGTGACCCTTATTCTCCGAGCAAGGTTGAAGAATACATAGACTCTCGTCATTCGGGAGGGCAGAGCGTTGCTTCAATTCCATCACGGACGCAGGATCGGAGTCCGTTCCCTTAAGGGTGATGTCAACGGCGAATCGCATCTCGGTCCTGTTCGGTCCTGACGACTCGCTGCGTGTGCGCACCCATTCTGTTCCAGAGAACCAGATCGTGGCACACAAGATACCGATGACGGTGACGTAGTTATTGGTCAAGAGAAGCATCGTGCCTGCGGATGACCGACTTGTCGTGATACAGATGATCTGGCCGATATTAAAGAGGAGGGGAAAGACGAAGTTGGCGACAGCTATGTAGAAAATTTGACGGATACGCTCTGCTAAGCTACTTGCTACACATAGGGTAGTATTTCAATCGATCGACTCGCCCATTTAGAAGCGTTGGGAGTGTACTTACCCCGTTTGAAGTTCGAGGTATGAATGTGGAGCTTGTATAGGAAGAAGCTGACGGAGTACCTGTCCGATAAGCGCAGATAAGCTATTGTCGTTGAACCTGCACCTGAACAATGGAACCTACAAGTTGTCAGCTATTTGCATTGACCATTCTGCGATCAAATAAGGATTGCGGAACCAGGCGGCCGTTGCATTTTGGACAAGAGCCGCCGTACTCGTCGCAGACTGGACGAAGTTATTAAGAACAAGCGACTAGATAGTACATGATGTTAGGGGGAAATGGCAAAAACATTGTGAAGGAAACGCACGATGACTACTATTCGAGCACACTTGATGCAGAAAGGGAATGCAAATATCTTTAATAGGGTGATTTTAGGTGTGGTTGCTGGAGGATACAGCGCAAACAGCCGAAACAGCAATATCGAGTCATAGAACAGGGGAGGGAAGACAGCAAAGACGATCGTGGCGATATAGACATTCTTCGAGACTAGATGGAAGGGGTCGAGAACCGCCCTCCCACTCGTGATCCCACTGAATATGCCCAATATCAGAGCGAGACAGATCGCAAGCACATTCAAGTGGAATACAAGGCGCCGCCGAGACTCCTTAGTGGAGAAGGCGAAAAGAACAACCAGGAGGGTCAACAGACAGCTTGAAAAGGTAGTAAGGACAACAACATAGTTAAAACTTGGATGTATAGCATCGATGAAGGCGGTGATAATGACCTCTGGACTGGCCGCCTGTGACATTTTAAGTGGGAGGACAGTGGGATGTGCTTACGGGGAGAGTACTGTGGATATGTGCGTCTATATGCGCGCTGGATTATCGCACATCATACTGAAACACACAGCCTTGCTAGTGGGGACCGATTCAAGAGTGCTTATTTTCGGATGTCATATTGTCCGACTGTGATTACGGAGTGTCAGTGAGACTTACCTTCAAGCCACATATGTAGTACCTGTGAGAGGACTAACTCTTGATTGGGATGTACCTTGAAACTATGCAGTACTTACATAAGCGTGTGCTGTTTCGACTTGATTGACTCGTCTTGGGGAAAATCGGTATCAACGCCAGCCGCCAGCACCCGAATTCTGGTTTGGTCTCTTACTTCTCGGTTCGCGCGTCATTCCGTCTTGCCCGTGTCATACCTCATGGTACTTGCGGAAACATTGCTCCGTTTCCCACAGCGTTATTATTGTTGGGGCTGCCGGCAAGCAGAGCCTCATGATGATGAACGTAACGCTGAGACGCTGAGAGAGATCAGCTATTTGGATCTGCAGTACCGTGTATGGCAGTGACGGAGGCTCCCGAATCTGTACGTGCCTGCTCCAAGTTTCATCTGTTTAGCTTGGAATGTGATGATTGGCGAAGAATATGAAACACGGCTGATCCGAGAAGTTTTTTTTCCGAGACGCCGACCACATAGCTGTGCAATATGAATCAAGATCTCAGAGAGAAGAACGGAAACATTTTGCCGTCGTCGGTGAGAGTTGAATGTTTTTTCTTTTTGGTAATGTGTAATATCGCTGATATCGACATCCAGAAATGTCGATGGGCTTACATGTTCTGTTATACGTTCATTCTCGTCCGCGCTGAGTCAAAATTACAACTCCTCGAATTTCCTTCATCGCCATGGGGCCCCCGCGCCCCGTGGCGCTTGCGCTGAGCGTTGCGGCAGTACTGCATGACAAGTCCCCACCTACGTTAACATGCCATATGTGTCCTGGGGGTCGTTGAGGTTCTTGAAGAAATTGGCAGCTACATCAAGTAAGGTGCCAAGATCTCAAACTTCAATCACAAGGGCTGTGGAGATTCGAACGCACCAGTGATAACATCTTCTCGCACCTGGACTTGCTTAGTGATCGTCCCGCCTCCAACTTTCACATCAATAGGTCCGACGATGACGGACTGCGCGATCAAATCGTTCCCGACCTTTTCTGGCATCAACCTTGCGATCGCGTCTGGGCGCAGTTGAGGTTCGTAAGCAGGGTGGCAGGTGCAATATTTGCTTCACTTGCATCCGCGGACCAGAACAAATCGTGAGTGCAGGAGTTGTTATAGCCAAATCACAGATGGAAATCGAAGTAGAAAAAACTGGAGTGGTCAGCGACAACGTTTATGATGCTTTGTACTATTTTAGTTGCAAGCAGAGAACCTTCAAGACTTGCGGAAAGTAATAGCACACGTGTCGGGATATTCACGAGTCCACCACTGGATCACGTTCGATGAGAGGCTTAACAGTGTTCGGCGTTGGCACCCAGGTGGCTTGTCAAAACACTACCAGCCGAGCCTCCGCCTATCAACGTGAAACGAAACTTCGATGCCACCATTCCGGACCATTCCCCTGTATATTTCATCCATCCGGCCCTGTGTCCCCGTCCTTCACCCCATACAGCCAAGTCATTCAACCAAGGTGCACGTGGCTGTAAGTACCCTCCTTACTTTCGAGCATTATGACATGCATACCGGCTGTAGAAATTGTAATACGACTCGTGGTTGTATTTTACCGTGCCCACTGCCCATGCCCCCATGGAGAAATAATCATTTTTAGGCTACTTTTCTATTCAATACAACCTCAGGCGCGCACAGTCAAACTGATGCCACAATACATTCATCATACACGTCATTTCCAGCGGTATTGTGTGCTGGCCGGTGAAACTGGCAGCTGAAACCTAAGTTGTTTACATTCTAGTAGTCTAACCCCGTCATATACTGTATATAAGTTACGTCAAGCTCAGAACGTTGCTATCGTAAATGCAAAAGATGTCATCATTGAGAGGCGTCATGATATACATGAATAAATGGAGATAGAGGAGAAAAGGCGGGGATCCGGGAGGAAAATGTGACAGCCAAGTCGCCCCACAAGAACAAAGAACGGTAGGGACCAGTACTCATACTGGGCTGTGGCCCCTATGCTGCGTATGAGGCTGGAGAACATATGGATCCTCGTCGTTCGGAAGAGTGGATAGTTGCTTTGATTGCATCGCTGACCCAGGATCTGAGTCCGCACCCCTAAGAGTGACCGACCTGTCCATGGGAAATCGCATCCCGCTCCCGTTTTGTCCATTCGACAGCTGACCCCTTCCCGAGGCCATCTTCTCCGAGTGCAGCAGATCAGCCGATGACTCGTTGCGTGTGCGCACCCAGTCTGTTCCAGAGAACCAGATCGTAGCACACAAGACGCCAATGACGGTGACGTAGTCATTAGTCATGAGGAGCATCGTGCCCGTGTACGGAGACCGATCTGTCGTGATACAGACGATTTGGGCGATATTAAAGAAGAGAGGGAAGACGAAGTTGGCGACGGATATGTAGAATATTTGCCGGATACGCTCTGTTACGCCACTGGCTGTAGCGTCGGGTAGTATTTCGGTCAATCAGCCCGCCTTAGAAGCGAAGGGAACGTGCTTACCTCGTTTTATTGTCGAGGTACGGGTGTGAAGCTTGTATAGGAAGAAGCTGACAGAGTACCTGTCCGATAAGTGCAGATAAGCCACTGCTGTTGAACGTGAGCCTGGGTAATGGAACTTACAGGTTGTCAACCATCTGCATTGTCCATTCTGCGGTCATATAAGGATTGCGGAACCAAGTGGAAGTCGTATGTTGGACAAGAGCTGCCGTGCTCGTTGCAAACTTGACGAAGTCGTTGAGAACAAGGGTCTAAATAGTAGTGCTTAGAAAAAAGCGGGAAAAATATTATGAAGGAAACGCACGATAACGACTAGCCGAGCACACTTGATGCAGAAAGGGAATGCAAATATTTTTACTAGGGTGATTTTAGGTGTGGTTGCTGGAGGATACAGCGCAAACAGCCGAAACAGCAATATCGAATCATAGAACAAAGGAGGGAAGACAGCGAAGACGATCGTGGCGACATAGACGTTCTTGGGGACTAGATGGAAGGGGTCGAGAATTGCCCCCCCACTCGTGATCCCATTGAATATGCCCAATATCAGAGCGAGACAGATTGCGAACACATTCAAGTGGAATACCAGGCGCCCCCGAGACTCCTTTGTAGAGAAGGCGAAGAGGACCACTAGGAGGGTCACCAGACAGCCTGAGAAGGCAGTGATACCGACGACATAGTTGAAATTTGGGTGTATGGCATCGATAAAGGCAGTGATAATGACCTCTGGACTGGCCGCCTGTGACATTTTCAGTGGGAAGACAGTGGGATGTGCTTGCGGGGAGAATGTGGATCCGTGCTTCTATATATCAGAGCTGGATGGTCGCATGTCATGTCGAAGCACACAGCCCTGGTAAAAGGGTCATGTTTAAAAGACTATCCCAGACGTCATATGGGCGGCCATGCAATGCAGAGGGACCCGGGACCACTTGATCATCTTACATAGTCCGGGAATGACTGGTCCGCTTCCCGAGGGGCAATATTTTGTTAGGGCTGTGGGGAAGCAGAGCCTCGAGATGATTTGAACGTAAGAGAGATCGATTGATCGGGTACCGTGTATGGCAATAACGCAGATATGTTAAGTGAGCCTCCAAGGCGCAGTTCGGTGAGTGCAAGTCCCCGCTGAGCCCAAGCCTGGACATGCAACACAGTGCGATTCCGTCTCGACCTCGAGATGCACGACCTGTGCAGTTGAACGATCTGATCCCACGGAAGCATATTGAGCGAGAGTTTTTGGTAATACAAGTAAAAAACAAAAGCGCACCGCCATGGTCGGCATTTCAACAAGGATCACGATGGGCCAACATGTTCATTTATATGCCCGTCGTCGTGTGCGCGCTTCGAAGTTCCAACTTCTTGAACTCCCGTCGCCGCCTTCATGTGGCCATTTAGCCCCAATCCCTTCAAAAGCCTCAACGACCTCCACGACGAATACGACTATGTTATCGTAGGTAGGACCTGTCATGCAGTACTGCCACAAAGCTCGACGCTGAATGTTTCATCTTGATAGGTGGAGGCACGGCTGGTTGTGTCTTGGCCAATCGCCTGAGTGCTAATCCCGAACACACCGTTCTTCTCATCGAACGTGGGCCAGCAGTAGACTCGTGGATATCCCGTGTGCCATTACTTTCTGCAAGTCTTGATGGCTCTCCGCTCGCAACCAAAATACAAAGCGTCACGGACTTGGTCACTGGCCGCCCTGTGGAAGTATTCCAAGGAAACGGTCTGGGAGGGGCAACGCTTATCAACCATATGTTCTATACTCGTGGTCCCGCCAGTCAGTATGATGGATGGGAGCGCAATGGTGCGGAAGGGTGGGGTTCGAAAGCACTGTTGCCTTATTTCGTTAAGTCGGAAAACGCACAGTACGAGGCAAATCCAAGAGCACATGGGACGAAAGGTAATTTTACTCATTTCTGCACTTTCCGTTAACTCAGCCTTGCCGCAGGGGAATGGAGCAACCGTCATAATGCTGGCTTCTTCTATTCCAACCACCAGCTGTAAATCTCCTAGATTTGGTTTTAACAACTCTCGTGCTGACTATTCGTTCAGCTCCGCTGATGCGAGTGAAGCCCTTGGCTTGTCTCAAATTCCGGATATGAACGACCCCGACAACAGTCCCATAGGCTGGTCGCGCATGCCTGTTACACGTGATGCGAGCGGTCATCGACTCTCCACTGCACGGGCGTTCCTTTCTCCTGACGTGCTTGCGACCCGTCATGCGAACCTCCATGTCTGTCCAAACACGGTTGCAGAACGTTTAATGTTAGAAAAGGAAGGGAATGATTTGATTGCACGGTCCGTCATCGTAGGACCTACTAATGCGAAGGTCGGGGACCAGATCACTAAGCAAGTCCGAGTGCGAGGAGAGGTTGTACTATGTGGTGGTGCATTCGGATCTCCACAAACCTTGTTATTGAGGTTCGTAATCTTGGCGTTGTCATTAACAGCCAATCTCACAAGCTCATAGTGGAATTGGGCCTGCTGAGCATCTGAAAGAAGTTGGTATTCCGGTGCTTAAGGACCTCCCCGTCGGTGAAGGACTGGTACGTGTTCCATTATTGCATTCATCCATGTTACGTGCCTAATAGCCGTCGATAGCAAGATCACTTTGGCGTGTTCTTACAATATTTCGCTCCCCTGCACGAGTCCCTTCTGCGCATCCGCCACCAACCCCTCTATTTCATTGTTCAGTTTTTCCAATACCTTCTTTTCGGTACTGGAGCGCTCCTTGCCCCGGTAGTCCAAATGGCAATATTCGCATGTACAGCACTTCTCGACGTGCGCGGCGTTCCATCCAACGAAAAACCTCCCGATATGAACATGATTCCCGATATCGAGATCATGCCACTAGCATATGCCCGTGATTCGGCAGCACAAGACAAGACCCGGGGAGGTTTCTCATACCTCACTGCGCTCCTCACCCCTGAGAGTCGGGGTACTGTCCGACTCGCGAGTGTCGATCCGCGCGCAACACCCAAGATCGATTTGAACTATCTTTCTTCCCCCCGTGATCGCGAGCGAATACGCCATGGGCTTCGTCTCACGATGAGACTCGTGGAAAAGTTCAATGAAAAGGGCGATGGCCTCCAGCCCGCAGATGCTCCAACGGCGGACGACGATGAGGCGCTGGACGCTCATATCAAGGATCAGGCATGCACAACGTATCACTACGCATCGAGTTGTGGGATAGGAAGGGTCGTCGGGAATGATTTGATAGTGAAGGGGACGAGGAATGTGCGTGTCGCGGATGCATCGGTGTTCCCGGAGGTTCCGGCGGCACATCTTCAGGCACCGGTGGTGGCCGTTGCGGAGAAGTGTGCAGATATGGTGCTAAAGACTAAGATCGAGAGCTTGTGAGATGGTGTGTCGCTGTTTGTACTATGTATTCTATATCCCGGACTTGAGCTGCCTTGAAATACTTGCACCACTGTTACAAGGCCATTCAACACACCAGGGGCGTTCTTGGCTGTGTATCAGGCTACCAGCTGCTATCACAAACATTCTTGGATAGATATCATACGCAGCTCAGCGATGGCCCTTACATGCAACACATGAAGGAGTGACAAGGGGCCCCCAGGGAGGGTTGGGCACAGCAGCGTAAATTAAGCGGATAAGCCTTCTCAGTTTGATCGTGATATGTTTCTGACTTTCATCAGGCACCAGGTGATCTTGGGCGATGAGTAATTAGGCGCTCTGAACCCTTGATGATGATAGTCCAATTCAAAACGAAAACTCTATCAATGGGTGACTTTCCGTGAGCTTATAATCCAAAATTATAATAAATCGGACGTTGAAACTCACACTCAAAATGGTAGTAGGGTCACCTTGCCCTGCAAGGTCACTGCAACTGGAAAAGCGTGTCCTTTTTTTCGTCACCCGCGAATATGGTGGTTTGAATGCGCGCCAAAGGTCCGCGTGAAATTAACTCAGCCGTGGCAACAAGGGTATAATGCGGGATACTGCCATAACCTACAATATTGACACTTTGTCTACGTAGTGATACTGGAAAATCTCATAACGTTTGGTAGTCTATAAATCCTGCATATGCCTTTGTTGTTCCGCTATAATCCTACAATGTTGAGAGTCAACGCTGTAGCGGTACTATAAATGTTCATTACGTGTGGTTGTCTGGGCAAGGTGCCTGCCGTCCATGACGGCGCTATTTTCTGGTAAAGTATTCAGATGCGAATAAACCGTGGCACAAGGTGAAAGTATAATATTATTCTATTACATCTGATTCCAGCATCATGGAGGACGAAGAACTCATCCAACAGATTGAATGGTTACAGCAAGCTGAAGATGATGAAAGGAGAGAGGAAGATCAATCACGGCAGGTGCTTCTGGCTCTTGCTGGCGCTGTCATTGCAGGTGCAGAGTTGTCCGCTGAACGCCGCAGATTCTCGCAACCTACTGTCTGTACCTCTGCCGCCCTCAGCTCTTATCAAATCCCCAAACAAATGCACCTTGGCAGAAGTTATTTGCCACACGAGATGACCATGCATTCATGACCACAATGGGCATCAGCACCAATACTTTTGACTTCATTCTTCGGGCTGGTTTTGCATCCCTACTCCCCATCAAGATACAGATAGGTTACAGCCTCAGCTCATCCCTCATGTCGGTCATTAGATGCAGCAGGTGCTCCGCACAAGTCTC
>Ga0307518_10000041_pt1 | contig 86318 bp, 122 predicted proteins | sample 25_EM_MG_FD_203889 | JGI IMG/M metagenome (GOLD analysis project Ga0307518, IMG submission 203889) | Populus trichocarpa ectomycorrhiza microbial communities from riparian zone in the Pacific Northwest, United States - 25_EM | ecosystem: Host-associated > Plants > Roots > Unclassified | place...
AGCAGAGCGCTAATGAGTACCATTATTTATGTAAAAAATTAATTCCCAATCACAAATCCAGATTTGGCTGCTCCTCCGTCCCCATGCTGGCTCTCGCACACTCTTCCAAGCCTGGCTGCCATGGCATCTGCCGTGGTCCATGGAATCCACCAGTGATCATCGATCTGGTTTTGTGGGAATCCATGTCCAATGCCGCACGGTGGAATCCCTGAAGGGTGTCCACTTAAATTGCGTCAAGTCTATCTCAGATGTCAAGACCCGCCGCATCGCAACACCACTTTCGAAATCGATGATAGCGCGCTCACTGCGAATGGCTTCACTTGTCGGGACGCGTACCCAAAGAAATTCGCCGGAGACACGCTCGCGCTGACCCTCACCAATTCCTTTTTCATCAAAGTCTATTTTGATAATCTAACTAACACTCGCCTTGTAGTGGGCCTTGGACGATCTCTTGGAAAGGACTGGGTGCATGTCGTTTCTGATGAATCTGACATAATTCCACAACCTTCATATATTCATTGAAATGAAGGACAGAGCGCCAGAGCTTGCACAAGCCATGAATAAGGCACGTTCTGGGGCTGAACGCTATGATCAGGTCTACATTATGCAGACTCGTCTCCCTCGAACAACCAGGATCCTTCAGATTTCGTCTGTCATGTGGAAGAGCTCAAGGATGTGTGGCGTTAAGCTTGAGGTATTTCACGATCACGGTTTCGGTGACGTATCAAGTGAATAGACAGCCTTCGATGTTAACGTGGGTAGTTTTTTTTTATTGCACGTTTGCTGATATCACTATTTATTTAGGATCCCGGCTGTGACTGGCGGGGTCTCATGATACTCGATCAGCCAAGGAAGTACGGTAACTACGAAATACGCGGAATGCCCGGTAATTTCCCGGTCACACCCGATGGTATCAAAGTGAGCACACATGCCTTTCATATGTACAGTGTTTGAGCCTTACGAGAACAGCTGGGGGACTATGGTCACTTTACGGGCTCCGAGGAATGCTGCTGCGCAGGAAACCTCTTTGCTGACCTCGAGTCACTCTCTTCAATTGCGGACATCACCCCAAGGCAGCATAAACTATCTTCAAAGGATCTTGTGATAGCCTGGAATCCGACGGACTTCCACCGTTTCATTTTTTACAACCCACTGATATTGTCACTTCTAAGTAACGACGACCTCAAATCATTGTTGACTTCGCTCTCTACTCGACTCACCCACAGATACCTCGTCACAAGGCTCATACAATGTTCTTGTTACCCTGACTCAAGGATCATAACATTTTTTTGCGACATTGCAAAGCCATTTGTTTGGTATCGAAACGAAAGCGCTGGTTCTCCGTCAGACGAACGGTTGGGCGGCGAGATGAGAACTGAGACGGAGAGTGGCCAAAGTGATAAGGGTTAACGATGCGGATGAGATGTAACTGCGAAGGCTCTTCGGTTGTTCTCTTGCTAACGGGTTCATCTGTCTGTCTATACTATGCATCGTTTCTACTTTATTGCCTCTGATCTGAAGCATAATCATGAGAACGTCCCTGTCCTACCGCAATTTGCCAACCTTAATTTTGGCCTTTGAAGTTTTAGCAAACCAAACCGCTACGCTATGCCTTGCGATGGTACAATTCGAGCTGCAGCCGCGCCACTCAGTAAATCTGAATGAATGGTTCGCGTAGTCTGGCCAAACAATTACTGCCCGTAGTACAAATGGCTGCATATTATAGGCTCGAACACTTCCGATCGTGTTCAAAGTGAAACGGACTCAGATCTGCATTCGATGCTTGGTGTGTATGGTCGTAGCGGTCGTCACGGCGATGGTCGAGGTGGTCGAGGACGTCGGGGTCAGCTCTGATAATATCTGTTCCATTTGAACGGAAGTCAAAATCAGGAATGTAGACTCACTTGCAGTTGGGCTGTCGACGTCGACGTCTGGGGTAGTGGGTGAACGCGGTGTATGTACATACGTTTGTTGTGATATTAGTCACCGAAGCTAGAACTACATACATAGATGCCACTGAACAACGTCGCTGATACACGGCATGTCCACAGAAGTTCATCTACCTGCACATTTTCCTTTTCCTATCAAAATCACCTCTCTTGACGTCAAACCTTCCTCACCAGTGCAACGGGGCACACGACTATTAAGCTATTCCTTCGAGTATCGGCCCCCAATACCTGGTTCAAGACCAGAACTTCGCTTTGGAACATGGGACAGTTCGCTCGAAGGCACCGTCGATACCTGGAAAATCCGAGTTGGGGATGAGATCACCCTTCAAAGGGCGAAAGCGAAGCCTGTTGTAATCATATCCGAACCTTGCAAGCACGGTGTCCAGGTCGGAGGCCTATGCGGCCTATGCGGCAAGGATATGACAACGTACGTCAGTTCTGGCAACTTTGAGCGGGTATTCACACTCGTACAGCTACGACTACACCGGATTTTCTGATGCGTCCCGCGCATCGATTCAAATGACGCATTCCGCCTTCGGTCCGACCGTGTCGTTGGAAGAAGCGCAAAAAATCGAGAAGGAAACCGCAGAACGCCTATTGAAGGCCAGGAAGCTATCGTTAATCGTCGATCTGGACCAGACCATCGTTCACGCAACTGTCGATCCTACCGTTGGTGAGTGGATTGCAGAGGGCGAGGCCTGGGAGGCTAGGCAGGCCAAGAAGGCAGAAGCGGCCACGATCTCGACTAACTCTGACTCTGAATCGGACGACACTGACGAGGACGAGGACGAATGCAATCCCAATTGGCATGCACTCAAGGATGTGCGCAAATTTCAACTCGGCCCTGAAGCTTTTGGCGTCCCACTGCATAAGAACCCATTGAGATCCAAAGGCAAACAAAAGCATATCGAGAATCAAGGGTGCATGTATTACATCAAGCCACGGTATGTGCTTCGCCCATTATCAGTAATTCTATTTTACGCTTCACATAGGCCGGGCTCGCAAGATTTTCTGCGACGTTTATCTAGCAATTACGAAATGCATGTCTATACGATGGGGACCCGGGCATATGCGGAGGAAGTATGTGCAGCCATTGATTCAGACGGCACAATATTCGGCGGCCGTATCCTAAGTAGGGACGAAAGCGAAAGTCAGTACTTGAGGACTTATTACGCTGCCCGTCGCTTATACTCTCCAGGTCTTACGCAGAAGAGTCTCCAGCGTCTGTTCCCATGCGATACATCCATGGTTGTTATTATTGATGACCGTGCTGATGTATGGGAGTGGAGCCCAAACTTAATCAAAGTCATTCCTTGTGAGTTCGTCCGTTCCACTGGGCACGCCATTGACATTCTTTCTAAGATGACTTCTTCGTCGGGATCGGGGACATCAACTCCGCGTTCCTCCCAAAGATCGAGCCATTGGCTCCTCCGAGTTACAAAAATTCACAGAGTGAGTATTCATTTTTGTTTTTATTGGAATTATGGGCTGAGGCAATTCAAACTAAGGCAAGGCCGCTCCTTCATCAGACGTTCCAGCATTATCTCCACCGCCCTATACTCAACCCAAAGAACGCGAGCTTGCAGAGCAAGAATCTAAAGCGATGTTAACTCAGAACTCGCTGGCACTGGAAGCACAAGTAGAAGAGCGACCGCTAGCAAAAAAGCAGGAGGAATTGCAGACGGCATCGAATGAAAGCGGAAGGTCGACTGACCAGAGTACTCCCTCGGACGCACCAAGCTCTGAAAGGGTGCAGGAGAGGGACGCTTCACCCCGAAAAGCATTATTGAAGAATGATGACACTGAATTGAAGCGGGTTGGTGATGTAAGTTGACCGATCCGTCGTACCCATTCATCTCAATGCCTTGTCAGCTGTTAGGAGAAGTTCACCTGCAGTTCTACGCATCGTATGACAGCAATCGCATGGAAGAACAGAAACAACACCATCCTGGTGAATCCATCGTCCCTAAGCCATACGATGTCAAAGTGGGTGACAGCTAAGGTACGTTACAGCTCTGTGCTAAGACGTTTGAAAATAGCAAATTATTCCCCAAATGCGCCGGCGAACATTGCAAGGTGTCCACATCATTTTCTCCAGCGTCATACCGCTAGATACACAACCAGAGACAACAGAAATCTGGAGGGTCGCCCATATGTTTGGTGGCCGATGCTACACCGAACTTTCCAGCCATATTACCCATGTCGTTGCTGCTAAGGTTAGAGTCAGTGAATTACCCCATGCTGCTGATGAGCGAATCCTTTTCAGCACGGAACTGCCAAGGTTGATGCAGCCCGAAAACGAGGGGGGATCAAGATTGTGTGGCTTTCCTGGTTTACCGACTCAGTGGCGCTTTGGCAACGACAGGAGGAGACACCGTACCTCCTTGACGATCCTACACCGTCAGCTGCAAGTCTAAGTCCTAATCTCGACCCTCATCAGATATCGTCTGATCCGGAGCCAGACGCCGATGACTGGGATGTCGAACGTACGGTTGAAAACCCGGCACTGGAGCTTACCGACATCGACTGGAACGATATTAACGAGGAGGTGGAGGCGGCTATGAATGAGAGCGATGATGAAGACAACATAGGAAGTAGGCACGGCAGCGTGAGGAGTGGAATGACAACGGATGACGAGGGTGCTGTCGCTGATGACTCTCGTAGTCAGGACAGGTTAGTCCACCCTTGTGCTTGAATACATCTTGGGCTGAATGAGCTGTACGCCTGTAGTGTGAATTTGACGCCACGGCTCAATCGCAAACGCTCCAGAAGCGTTACACCATCAGAGAGGGGCAGTGGGTCTGACCAACAAGGTGTCGTGCGTTCTCCACTTGCCAAACGCAAGAAGCTCTCTGCAAGTCGGACCGGGATGTCCAAGCTGAAAGAAGGATTGACGGCTGAAGAGATCGCTGCGGCTTCGCGACTAGGGAGTCGAAGTAGTAGCCTTCAAAGACCAACGCCTCCCCCTGGTGCTCCGAGTCCAACAAACGAGGATGACGAAGAAGAGGAAGATGATGACTTCCTAGCTCGGGAATTAGAAGAGTGGGGTTAGTGTGTTGTTTCGGCAATAATCTATTCGTCTTTGGCCACTATCTTGCTTGTCCCTACTTATTCTATAGTTGTAATAATGGATCGAACAAGTTAGCGGGTATCCTTCCGCTCTGCATCCTGGTTTAGCTCGTTGCAGTACATGTCCCACAAACTGTCGACCGAATCGCCAGCAACAGCCAAGAAGATCTTTGGGTCGTATTTCCTGTCTTGCATGAATGCGTTGAGCTTCCGGACGGTGCCGTTGCCACACCGTCGCTCTACCCAGTCGAGGAAGTACGCTGTGGTATCATATCCCTTGTCCCATTTGTCACCGCCCGCGGGCTTCCAGTGAGGGGGAACATAGCCCGCGTTCAATCTCACGAAGTCTGCCCTTCATGATCAATGAGCTGTTCCATTCTTAACGATAGTGCTCGCTGTCACACCTGCTATGCCTTCGATGAGTCCGTCAGGACATGTGTCGAGAGCATTTTGTTGGTAGCAGTGCACAACCTCGTGGACGAGTACACCAATAATTTCATCGCGAGCTCGAGAAGCAGAGCCCGCAATGTAGTCGAGGGAGAAATGGATTTCCTTGTCCGCATGTGAGCCAAACGTGTACGCCACACCATCGAATGGTCGCAGGACGAGCGTGATGGTCTTGACGCTTGAGCACACAAAAGCATGAGAGCCTTCTCGAGGGACATGAGGTGGGAAACGACATGCACGTACTGCCTAGGTGCTGTGAGAGGCGTGTATAACCATGTGTATGAAGCCTCCACTGCAATCTTAAGAGCTTCCCTGGGTTTGACGTTCTCAAGGAAAATGGAAGCACCCTCGTGGTCGAGATCCTCGATTTTCAGCACGAAGTTGGGTATATGCCAGCAAGGCAGCGAATGCAGCTGTTCTGGAGGTGGCGGCATGGCTAGGGAGGGTATAACGTGAGTAGTAATGTATTTAATGACAAAAAGCCCTCGGACAATAGAAAATGACTCTCAGCTCTATTACATAACGACCGTGACCCAATAATTATGCGATATGAATACATGCGGTGAGTATCGTAAAATACAGTACTTACTGTGTTGTGGAAGAATCAGATAGGAAGTTCCAGGACAGGGAAGGAACTCACCGTGATAGGTGCAACCATAGGGTTCCCCAATGCATATCAATAAGGTGCAACGATTCTAGCTGCAGCCTCCAGGCGAAGGACCTCTTCTTTGAGGGCGTCCCTTCCTTCCTCGAGCCAACGACAATATTCCACAGCACGGAAAAGGACGCCGCTTTTGCCTTTGGTGTAGCCTTTGCTATTTGACCCGCTACCCTTGGGTCTCCCTCTGGATGGTAGATCGATGGATTGTGCACCAGCAGGAGCGATAAGTGCGATCAGCTGAGCGTAACCATCGCGGATCGCGTTGCGACGCTTTTGCTCGGACATGATGTGATTGAGTCTCTTTTGTGGGGTGGACAAGAGCGGCTTGGCTCTGTTGGGTTGACGGGGCTCAGATGTGCTCTTTCGCCTGGCGGATCTCGTCTGTGAGCGACTGCGTGACGGATCCGGTTCAGGGGCGAGCTCCTCGTCTTCTCTCTTCTGCAGGGAATCTTCCTCCTCCGTGTTGGGTTGGATCGCGATCTGGGGAACCGGAAATGTGGAGGCAGTAGGGCTATTGCCCGCCAACAGCTGATGCGAGAAGGGAGGAAGGGGTTGTAAATGCGGCAGCTGATGTGGATTAGTCGACGAGGCATCTATATCGAAGTCCCAATTGAAGTTGTCGAGGAAACCCAAGAGATCAGTTGTTTCGGACGGGGAGAAGAGGTCCGCAGAGGATGGTAGGGGTGCAGGGAGAGGAGGAAACAGGCTAGATAGGGCAGGATCGAATGCATACTCGAACTCTGAGAAGGGCACTGGTGGCTGCGGGGACGATGGGGGGGACATGGTCGTTGGCGGAGACGGCAGGTGGAATGGGCCGGGACGGTTTCCGTTTTTGGGGGGGGGACTGCGGAGGTGCAAACAAGGACAAACGGGGGGGTGCTCCGATGAATTACTTATATACGCCAGGGGGACCGAGCTGCGTCGGCACCCCCCCGCTCCGCAAACTCCCATGTCGGCTCTCAGTGAGGCATCTACCCCGGCGCAGGACACGGCGTCGGCTATGGACCAGCAGCAGCTGCACCAGCTCCCACACCCTTCCGACGCCCAGCAGCAGCAGCCGCAGAACGGCAACGGGGCCGTCGAGGGTGCCGCACGCAAAGGTGAGCTCCTGTCTGCGATCGCGGGGCTGCTAAATAACGACGGGGCCTTTAGCCAAGGCACCCTCTGTCAGACGTGCGTGCACTGCGTGTCATGCGGGGAAGACGAGATGCAGCGAGGTTCTTCCGTGCCAGGTGCGCTGTGCTCTCTCGCCCCGCACGACGACTGCGTCTCACCTCACCACTAGAGCTGTTTAAAGAGGGGCATTGGCGGGACGTGTGCCTACCCCGATCCCGACTCGGACCACAATCAATCGCACAGTGCGTTTACTCTTGCTATCATGCACCCTCTCTGTGATCCCTGTTGCAGCACCAGGTGTGTCGACCTTTGCCCAGGCAGCAATAGGGTACGTGCACGGCGCACCGACCCTCAGCCAGCACCAGTACTACGACTACAACGGCACGTTTACTGGTGCATCCACATCCACGTTCCGTTCAAACAAGCGGCCTCGCAACCTGACAGAAGAAGAGGCCGCTGCCATCACGCGAAACTTCAGTCGGGGCGATTTCTTCGTGGGCACAAGTGCTCCTGTGCGCATAGATCCGAGGCTACCAGTTCGGCTCACCCTGGGGGAGGGCGACCATGTACATTTTAGCATCACGGAAACATTGTCATAGTTGTGGTCCATTTAGCGCTGTCTGTCTAACTTACACCTGTTTGCTCTAGCTAATTGTATTTCTTGGTTATGTATTTATGGAACAAAAAGACGTGACGAGAGTGGGATTCGAACCCACGCCCTTTCGGACCAGATACCCTGTGGTCATCCGATGACCAGGTCCTTAGTCTGGCGCCTTAGACCGCTCGGCCATCTCGCCGTTGAGACCCCCGAGGGTGGGCCAAACACAATGGCCAGACCGGGCCCCTGCCAAGCATCAAGCACAGGGGTTCCGCTGTCGAGCTAATAACAAGGGCCACAGCATTCCTTTCTGTCTCCCACACCCATCCCTCCATCATGCTTTTCTCGTCGGCGCTGGTCGCTCTGACTCTTTTGCCACTCGCACTTGTCGCGGCTTCCCCATCTCGCAGGGCAACGGTCTGCAATGGTAGCCCAGATTTATGCACCAGGTCGTTTGGAAACGTCACCTTTGTCGGTACCCACAACTCCTATGCCGTCGGCGTCAACAACTGTCAGTCTCCCCTTTAAGTTGCTCTCCGAGGGCCGTACTGAGCCTTGATTCAGTGGCCGCCAACCAGGACTACAACAGTGCGCTCGACCTTCTATGCTCCGCCCAATGCGGAGACTGACCATCCTACGCAACATTAGTTACCCAGCAACTGAAAGATGGCATCAGGATGCTCCAAGTACAGACGCACAACCAGAGTGGCACCATCCAGCTTTGTCACACGTCCTGTGTCAGTGAAATGCGCCACATGGCTGTGGTTGCTAAGACTAACCATCTTTATAGGCACTGTACAACGGGGGCCCTTTTGCCACGTACCTCACAACAGGTAGTGTACGTCCATCGTTGGATTGCCTCAGGCCTAATATGTTTGCATAGTAAAATCTTGGTTAGATGCAAACCCCAACGAAGGTGAGCCTTGTTGCGACGGAAACAGACAAGGGGCCTACACACCTTTTACCCTTAGTACTTTCAATCCTCATCGTCAACTCTGATAACTTCCCCCCCTCTGACTACGGGGCTGTTTACAAGTCTGTCGGGCTCGATGCTATGTCGTACGCACCCACTTTTGCAGCCGTGCTTGCTAGTCAGTGGCCCACTTTGGGCTCCCTCATCGACTCTGGAAAACGCCTCATCACCTTCATGGATGCAAATGCTGACTTGACCGCTGTTCCTTACATCATCGATGGTGCGTTGAACGTCTGCTAAATGACTGAAATATAATCCATCCCCTTGGTCAGAATTCACCAATATCTGGGAGACCGCCTACGATGTTACCACCACGTTTGACTGCGAAGTGAATCGTACCAATGGTGACCCATCCACACAAATGTATCTCATCAACCACTTTCTGGACGTTATAGTCTTGGGTCAGCCTGCACCCGATCCAAGCAACGCCAATCAGACCAATGCCGTCTCTGGGCCTAATTCCCTCGGTGCTCAGTTTCAGCTGTGTGCCAATCAGCATGGAAGGAATCCAAATTTCCTCCTCGTAGATGTGGGTCATGGTCCTATCTTGCCTCCAGATATGTGCTTAACCTGGCATCCCAGTTCTATGAGTATGGTGGAGGCTCCGTGTTCGAAGTCGCTGCTACCGCCAATGGTGTATCTTATAGCCCTGCCACACCCATTCCGACACCCTTACCTCAGAATGGATCGTCACCATCTACCTCGGGTTCCAGCAGTCTTAGCCCAGGACCTATGGGGATGGCCATATCTGGTGCTATTTTCGGTATTGGTCACATATTTTGGTAATACCGTCTTGTTACAAAAGAGTTTTCATGATTTTTGGGACACTAGTGTCCGGATAATCGTACTTACATCTCCAGCGATCTGTTTTATAATTAGCATCTGATGGAATCTAGTTAATTTAAAAGTTTCAAGGCTGAACAAGAGATGTATACTTCAACGCTTTCTCTCTATACGCCACTTGTATATGCGAGGTTTGTATGTCTTATCCCCACGTTTCTGTTTTGGCGTCTCTCTCTGCTCGTCGTTGCTGTCATCTCCATCCTTATCGGCATCTATTTCCTCTACACCGCGTACTTTTCTTCGACCGCCTTTCCCGACCAGTTGTCGTTGCAACTCTAGCTCGCGTAGGGCGTACAGCAACTGTGTCTCTCTCGCCATCCGAGCAGCAAGCTCCTTTAGGAGGTGACCGCGGTGTTTCTGCAGACGACATTTTAGTTGACATATAACTAAAGTAAACAAGTCTCGTACAATGCTATCTTGGATCTCTTGTTCAGTGAGACCATTGCCAGTGTCTTCAGTCGCCTGGTTACGCTTGCGCCGGCGTCGGGATTTGATCGAACTGACAGTCTTCCAGCCAAGGTCCTCTTGATCTGACGATGCGGCAGCTTCGACTGCACTGGCTGTGCGTTGGCTCTCTAGGAGTCTCTGTACTGGTGTGCGTGTAATGGCAAGCAATGGTCTCAAAGGCACCCGACATACCATCCGCCTCATCCTCTGCAAATACGATATGTCGGGGGGAGGCTCCCTGGTTGCGCTCTCCCTTGAACTTGGACTGAGGGGGAAGGATCCCCGCCGCGCGCAATGTCTCCAGCTCTGATTCATTCAAGGGGACGTCATCCGCATCTGAAAAGGGTACCAGGTTGGCCAACGCAGTCAGCTGGTTTTTGATCTTGTCCATTTTCTATTACGCGAGTGAACACGTGGCTACGGGGGGACGGGAGAGGAGGACACGAACCTTGAGCCCAAGATTTCTCATGGTTCGTATGTATCCCTCGTCCTGGGTTTTCAGTAGTTTTACCATATCTATGGGCATGGCCGTGTTTCCCCTGTCCTGGACATGGACGCCCCCGACGGTCCTCTCCTTGTTCATTGCAAAGTAGAACTCATCCTTGTTTCTGTCGGCAGCCTTCGACTGGAGACGGTTGAGGCGGTCCTTCTTTGCATGGTAGTCGCGTGCACGTAAGACATAGTCCTTGTGCTTCTCGAGCGGGCCTAGGCGTGCTCGATGAGAGAGCTGGGACCGCTCCTTGTGTGCTGGTCGATGGACGAGTGTCATGGGTGTGTGACCGTGACCGTGACGACCTTTGCATGTTTTTGGCCCGATTTTTTGTTCCGATTTCACGACGAAAAAGTATGAGTTTCCAGCATTTCAGGCTGGGTACACTGGCCATGTCCCAACCTTTGCCTCCACATTTACAGCACGGACACTCCCAGTTCTCGCAAAATCCACACTCGACCGCCGCCTCGGCCACAACAACGACCATCGTCACTCCACCCTCCGTCACCAAGCCGTCCTCTTCTCGTCCACCGTATGGATCAGGGGACAGCGACGACGGGTACACGCTCGTGTTCCCGTCCCTCGACGCCTTTCAGGAATGGCGAGCACGCGAAGAGGAGACGCAAATGGTCGAGTTCGTAAAGGGCGACACTCATGGCAGCAAAGCGATCCCCCCACGCTTCAAAGATCACACCAAGCTCGTATGTGCCCGTCACTCGCGCAGCGGTCGAAAGAAGTATGTCAAGAAACACCCAGAGCGCGTCAGAAAGGTCCCCAGTAGAAAAGTGAGCACCTTTTGCTCCGCCGCACTCGTCGATGATCCTTATCGCTTCGAAGCTCGAAGGACAGGGGTGTCAAGCATCCATCAGTTACAAGACCTATTATGACACCGAGGAAGTCCGCGTATGCTGTCAGTAAACCCACCCCTCCATCCGTGCAGTTCCGTTCTCAATGCACCCCTAGACATTTCTGAACACTCTCATCCCATTGGACTCGCCAACTTGCCATTCACTCGGCGTGGCAGACGAGCAGCTGTCGAGGCTGATAAGGCGAAGAATAAACGTCACTCCCAGGTCCCTCCCTCCTCGGCATCCGATCCTTCACCCTCCACCAACCCTGTCGCCATCCCTGCTGTGCCTGCGCCGCCGCCACCGCAAGCACCACAACAGCCACCCATGCCTGGCTTCCCACCAGGTGCCCTGCCCAACCCCCCACACCCCTTCTCACACTATGTTCCACCCCCGGGAATCACTTACCCGGCACCACCGATCCTTGCAACTCCCCCACAAGGGCCCTCCGCACAGCAAGATGCCTGGGAACGCATGAGCGTGCTCTTCAACACGATCCGCGGCCACGCACGGACATACGAATATCCCGGCGCTAGCGTTGCTGCACTCGAGAGCGTGCTTCTCCGGTTGTACATCGAGAGCCCCGTCAATGTTGTAGGAGGCGGCGTTGGTCTTGCCCCTGGAACCCATACCCCTTGTCAGATGCAGCAGCACCAAGCCCAACAACCTCCCGGCCCGGAGCCTCACTCTCAGGCACCCATGAGCGGATCATCCACTGCTGCAGAGCAAGGCAACGAGATCGACAGCAGCATGGAGAGCGGTTGATCCCTCTCTCTGCAATGCAACTCATCGCTAGTTTCTCTCTCCTGGACTTTCATGTCATCTATGGACCCCCCTGTTGTAAAATATAGTTTCTCCTCGCCCACTAATATGTACCGTATTGTAACTTGTACCTCTACTTTCAATTTGATTTGCACTCCCTAGGGGATTTCAGACAAGATACCTCAGGTGTCGCGGTTTATTACGGCAAGTGGGAAATGCACAGTGGTAACGGGAATAAATCATCAATCTGCGAATGGATCTGCAAATGGATCTTCTGTATGTACCAGCATCTTCTCCTTGTGAGTGCTCGTGCTCGGCCCTGGGTGATCATGTGGTTGTTCTTCCTCCTCATAATCGCTCAAGTCCGAAAGTGTACACCGACCAACGTGGTCCCAGTCATCGTCAGAAAACGAAGCACGCCGAGCAGATGGCTTCATGGGGGGCGGCAGGGCTCCTTGTTCCTGTCCCAACGGACCAAACGAAAGGTCCTGGAGATCAGGATGTGCATATTCTCCCGTATTACCGAAGCTATCATCTTCCTCCGCGGGCCGCGGCTGGTCCTGGAGCTCATCTGGGGAGAGTGTTACTGCGGTTAGCCCTGATTGTATCTCAGTGGTGGGGTCGGGCGTTGGTGCTGCCACAAGCTGTTCGGGAGTCGTTAGGGTACGGATCGCGACGGAAAATCTCAAATGACGAACAGCTTCATACATCTGGATCGCGGCAATAACTTGCTCGTTCGTGGCGATAAGAGTCCCTATCATTTCTTCGTTCTCTACTTGCTGGAGGGATGGTCAAAAACGAAATCACACAAAGTTATAGATCAAGTCATACCTGGATATAGCGCACGATAGTCTTGCCTGCTGCCTTTGCCCTTTCTAGGCACTCTTTCACGTGCTCATTGGTTTCGACCTTCTCCTTCTCTGGATTGACGAGCTTCATGGCGTTGATGAGGTTGTAACTCGCCTGACTAGCATTCGCTATCGATGTCACGATCTGTGGTCGGTCCTGCAACGAACGTGAGTATATGCGCTGCTTCCACTGCACAACGCCCCCTACCGCCTCAAAGTTAAAGGGTCTTCGAGAACGGCCCTTAGACCTCCGTGCTTCTTCCTCCGCCCTGCGCTTCGCCTCTGCCTTATCCCGCTTCAATTTTCGCCTCGCCGCTTCCTTTTCGTCCTTCTCCCTCCGCTTCTGCTCCGCTGAATCGGAGTACAACCCAGCAGCTTGCAACGTCTTGTCAACATCCGCACTGTTACTACTAGGGCCTTGGGATCTGCGATTGGCTGCCCTGCACTCTCTGTAGAGGTCAGCGATAGAGGAGTCACCCTTGAACTCGGTATTCCAGGATGCGGCTATAGCATTGAGGACCTTCCTGACCCTGCTCTCTGTGCTGGGATCGGAGGCCACGTGCTTTAAAGCGTCGATCAGCTGGTCATCTATGTATCTCTCTGCCACAAGGGGTCAGTAGGCTGTGCGATGGATTGGGGCGGAAAGAGCGGTTTACTCTTGAGCTCCGGGGTATTCTCCATCAGTGCTTTAAGGATCTATTATAGTGTTTTGGACATGTACTCAGTGCGGGCTGTTTGCCTTCGCAAAAAGTCACGAGAACGCACGAACAGAGCCCTGTACTGCTGGTGCGAGTTTCCATGTTTGATCTTCTTTCGTAGTGCTCTGGACGCCTCGGCTGGCCTGCACAAGCGTTATCAATAAGCGAGCGCCAGAGGTGGGGGGGAGTGAGTGCTCACCCTGTGCCTTGCAAGATGATCGAGTGAACGAGTTCCGGAAGACTATCAAGGTCGTGAGCGTAAGTTGGAATGGGAGTACACCGGGGGACGGGCTCACTTGTCATATGATTCCTCTGCTTGGGTCGGCGAAGTAGCGATCTCGACCAAATTTGTGATCGAGGACTAGGATTGTGGCCATCAAGTAGCGAAATCGTGTGCATGTATTGAGAACACATACAAGCGGTTTTTCTCTGTTGAACGCAGACTTGAGCACAGATATGGACATGATGCAATTTCAGAGTACTGGAGTGGGCGAGATAGACCCAGCGACGGCATACATTTATGGAAGTCACGTAATCCGGGGATCATACACAGGGGTCAACTCATCACGGCATTTAGCTATTGGGAGTTTACCAAAACTGTTCAATTGTCGTGGTCCATGCAAAGACGTCTGTGCCCAGAGGGCGGCCAGTGTACATTACAGTACATATATTTGAATGGAAACTGAATGAAACAAAGTGGAATATGTCCTTGAGGGTAATGTACATAGCAGGTCTAACGGGGGGACGCACACATGACGTCACACACTCGTTGGGACGACTAGCTAGCTAATCGCCACCAGTTCTCCACACAGTCGGATTAACGATGCCAGTGCAGACACGGAGCGGAGGGCATACACGCACAGCCAACTCACAGAAGAAGAAACCGGCCAGATCGCGAGGAAGGCAGAAAGAACGGAGAGGCATAGTCAAAAAACGGGAGGAAAGCAAGAAGCAAGATAGTACTGAACAGGCTGTTGAGCCCAAGGCTGAGGAGGGAGAAATAGAGGAAATCCCTGCCAAGAAGGCCAAGACGGAACAGGAGGAAGCACAAATGTATTCGTTCCATGAAGGTTCCCAACACGTTTAGTCAGTGATGACCCTATCACTAACATTTTACCTACAATCCAGGCGTCATCGAGCGAGGCCATGTATACTTCTTCTATCGGCCCAAGGTTCAACATGAAGAGGTCCACGACATTGATGATGTCGGGAACTTCCACATGCTTCTTGTGCCTCGTCCCCCTGAATTCAGCATTCACACTGTGGACGAAACACGGGACTCAAGTGATCAACTTGACAGAGACGAGTTGGAGCTTATCCCCGCAGGTGCAGATGTTGCGCCTGGCGCCGAGACAAAGAACAAGCCCAAAAAACATTTCCGGCTTATCACTATTGGCAAGAAACGTCTACCCGACCCTGAGGGACGCCACGGGAAGAAAGTATTCTGGGCATCTGTCACTGCTATCGGCGATGACCTTCACAGTCTCGAGCAAGGACTCGAGGAGCATTCGTATCAAACCAAAACACGAGGTACGTACCTGGTTTCACCGGACTGCGCACCGCACCGACAGAGCGGAACAGGCGAACGTTACCAAGGTCCCGTTCGTCTCGCGGGGAGAGGTGTCTATGGCATCGTGAACAGCCGTGGAAAAACGCCGTCTAGAAACGAGACACATTTGGCGTATCATCTTTCGCACCCGTCAGCGGCGGGGGAAGTGCAGAAAGAGCTTGGCATTCACACAGCATCGTCGTTTGTGGTTCAGGTGAAAAATCCTGAAACAGAGCCCGGCTCGTTTGGACAACGGATTCAACTTCCAGCTTGGAAACGCGCCAAGTATCCGGAGGGGATTATGAAGCATGTATACGAGAAGAACACAAAGGGAAGACCGCACGGTCTGCGCTTTGCGCCATGCAGTTGTATTGAGTTGTTGGACTATGCAGGAGCAGAGCTGTTGCTCATTGCAGCACGCTCAGGGGTAGAAGGCGTTGACCAAAGTCTGGGCGAGAGAAGGGGAGAAGGTCAGTTGGAGTGGTCTCATGATGTACATATGGTACTGATGACATGTCGTATGCAGTCCTGAAGGAAGTCAGCCAGAGGGAGTCGCAAGAACCTACGGAGGATATATTCAAGGAGCTTGGGTTCGAGAAGGATAAATTCCCAGCGGAACCCATCAAAGGGCAATGGATCTGAATTTTCGGGACACTTTCGGGGGAGAAAGTAAGGAGGGGGATATTGTTGGGGTATGATAAAACGATTACGATGTGAAATACATACATCTGGTGGTAAAAACGAGAAAAATGGGACGATGATCAGGAGTGAGGTGCTTCGCTTTCGTCGTTAACACTTAACACCTTTATCCACTCCCGATAATTGAAGTTGCCTTGTCTGTCTGAAAACGAGCTTTTGAGAAACTTGTCGATCTAAGGGAAAAGTAGTGAGTTGGAGGGAGATGGGACGGACAAAAGGGGGGTACCTCGTGCTGATCCATTCTCTCACCAACCTCGCTCATCCATTTGTGCATCTCGTCTACCTTGACTGATCCGGTGTCACCTTCGTCAAAGCACTCGAATACTTGTCTAAGTTCGGTTTCGGTGTCGAATTCGAACAGACGTTCGCTCATCATGGTGAGGAACATGGTGAAGTTGATTCCCTTCTCGCTGTCCTCCTGTACGGCGAATGGGCGGGGCCCAGTTCCACCTGGACGCGCTGTAAGGAGATCGTCGAGCATCTTCTTCGTTGGGGATATCCCTGGGCGCGTGTTAGACCTGGATGAGCATGTAATGAAAAGACAGACCGAGATTTCCAAAGATGTCTTTAAGGTCAGACTCTGTCACCCACCCATCCTTGTCATGGTCGATGAGCTGGAATGCCTCCTTGAACTGCTGCACCTGCTGGGCCTGGAAGAGCGAGAGCACGCCCGAGACTTGTCGTCGCGTATTGCGATGCCGGGGACTGCCCGGCGAGAGGTGGTCAGGGTATTTGGACATAAGGACTTGGCGGGTGATTTGTCAGCAGCGGTGCCAAGTGCCAAGCCACGCCAAGCCAGGCCACAGGATTGGTGTCACGTGATGCCAAGCGCCAAGCGCTGACCTGTGTCTTGGCAGAGATTATTAAAACACACCCGCCCAGTCCTCCAAGAACCAATACGCACCCATGCATTCCTCCGAGTCTGCTTCCCCTCCTCCGTCCACCAGCGAGTCGTTTCCTTGCCAGTGGCTGGACTGCTCGTCCTCGTTCTCAGATCCCGAGCTGCTCTACAACCATCTCTGCAACGACCACATCGGCAGGAAGAGCACAAATAACCTCTGCCTCACTTGCAGGTGGAAAGACTGCAACACTTCTTGTGCCAAGCGCGACCATATTACGAGCCATCTCAGAGGCAAGTGCATCATCTCCTTCTCCCGTACCCCGTTCTCATCACTTCACTCATCCAGTCCACACACCCCTGAAACCTCACGTGTGCGAAGTATGTCCTCTCGTCGCATATTCGCTTGCTGTCTCACACCCCTTCTAGATTTGCAAGAAGTCATTCAAGCGCCCCCAGGATCTCAAGAAACATGAGAAAATCCACACAGAAGAGCATCATGCCCAGCATAAGCACTCAAAAGCTATCACCGTTAGCGATCCCTCTTATCTGTCTCGTGTCCGTGGAGATCACCAAAGGGGCCTCCTAAACAAGCCCTTGTCCACCAAACCATCCGCAGCAGTGCACGCCCCAATCCATCACCTCTCCACCAAACCCCCCTTTGCTCGCACCAAACCTTACTCTGATAGTATGTCCACCGACATTCCTCCGTCAACTCACATTGACCATATCCTCATGTTAGCATCTCCTTATGCCATCCTCCCCACACCCTCCCCAGACCTAGACCCTCATGGTCACCATGCTCGCCATATCTCATATGACCCCTTCCTGCAGGGTCATAATTCATGGACTGATATAAAATCATCTCAGTCAGTTCCAGGACATGTGCGCAACAAACGCTCCCTCGATTGTTCCGTGGATGATTTTTTCTCCGACATGAAGAAAAGGAAGGTCAACCCTTCCTATGATCCTCGTGGGTGCCCTTATCCCTTTCTTGCGCATGATCCAACTCGCCGCTCTCTAGACATGGCCGAACGGCTAAATAACATGGTTTACGGTCAAGAATCCACCCACGAGCACTCCTTTAACCCACGATCAATCTCCTTCGACATCAGAACACCGGAGGAACTTGCAGCCGTCAACGAATTCCTTGTTACCCTCGGCCGTGACGTAACCGGAGTACATCATCGTAACCCAGCTGCTTCCGACCGCTTCTCACCCTACTTTGATACCGATAGCCTCAACCAGCTTGGTCTCGCTGGCATGCCTGGTCTCCCTGCTTCTGCGGGTTCGTTCTCCAACGACACCCAGTACACGCACACGTCTGCCCAGTACACTGCCCCGACCTCTTATCCATCTCCACCTACTCTGAATAGATCATCCCATCCTTCTCAACAGAGCCACTACGGGTCGGTGTATGCACTGCAAAACTCGACTCCTGCGACACACACCCGCGCTGTTTCCGCGTCCACTCAGGATTATACGGTCAATGACTCGTCTCCATATACTCTTTATCAGCCCACAGCTCCCCCCCAAAGTTATCCTCACTCTACTCCGCCGCTGGACCCGACCTCTCCGCACTCTTCCAGCTCCACGCCGTCAAATGCTACTCCTCCCCACCAGCCGACAATCTGCGGATCTCTCTCCTTTGATTTTGTTCGCGCTCCTCCAGGTGCCCAGCCGCCTATACAATTGGCAGCACAAGACTACTCAAGAAAAGTAATGCATAACATGCTTCCGCTGAGATCTACTCCGGGAAGTGTTTCTGAGCCCACTGAGCCCAAACTTAGCAACGGTGCCGGCTCATCACAGACAAGTCTCCCTGCCAAACTTAGCCCCCTTGGGTCCCCGCCAACAGTGTCGCTTTCGTCCCAAAAAATCTACCCCATGCTGCTTCCCGAAGACTCGGACCTTAAGCTACCCTCACTCAAGCAACATCATGAGGCAACACCGTGCAAACTGCCCTCCATCACAGAAATGTGCCGTCCATCGTCACCCCCCTCACGTTCTCCGGATACTTCCCGTGGGACGACCCCGACGTCTGCGCGATCGTCACCTGGATTATCCCACGCTGTCTTGCCGAGTCTCCGTTCGATCACTGAGGCGTCGGAGGACGGCAGCAACGATGAACACGAGCTTGTGCGCAAAGTAAGCAAAATCAACCTCGAACACTATATTGCACCGACAAGGGACATCTCGGTCGAGGAGAGGAAGAAGCACGCAGAACTCATCCGCTCGTTGCTTGTAAAAATTAATCATGACTACAAGCAACGGTATGGCACGCCAAGGTTACCCACCATCAAACGGGAAGCTCCGCAGTCGCCTCGCATTCAGGATGTCGAGATGACACATGAAACATGATTGTCGATTATTATTATTTGCTTTCCATGTTGTACCCTTTGCAGACAGCGGTTCGCATTTAGTCCGAAATAACCCTATGCAACTTTCTGATACTATAGTAGGTGTTGAGAATTACTGTAAACAGATCGCAAATGCTTTGAGACTCAATGTTATTACTGCCAGCAGAGCGATGGATGGTGTTCACATCGCCAAGAATATAGTAATGAACTCAATCTGACACCGAAAATGGATATCACGCGGATGGCCTGGCACTCGGACAGAGTAAAAAGACGGAGTTGTCCTAATTTCAAAGAATTCCTGCTTGCTTCCGAATCGAACTACACTAATCAATCGATCATTCGAGGTCGTATTACAGTTAGGGGGATTGCCTTGGCTCAATTTTTGCAATTTGTTTGCAATGCCCCACTGCCAGCGCCAGTACCTGGCTTGGTCGAGATTTCTGTGTATCATGTCATACCCCTTCAACTACGCGCCGGTCGACGATCAAGCTGTTGCGCGATTTCGACTTCAAGGTGTTCCAAGCGGGGCACTGTCCAGAATTGTTAGCGGAGAACAACAGACTAGAAAATTTAAACGAGGATGCTTTGCAGGAGTAGAGGTGCGCAGGACGAGACATGTCGTAGAAGTGTTCAACAATGAAATAGTGAGTTTCGCGTGACAGCAGATGCGAATCTCTTTGGCGTATAGTACTACATATGCGTGACAGAAAGAAAACTGTGATTCATCATGCATGAGTGGGGGACATGGTTACCATTGAGGTGGTGGCATGTCACCGTGCTCGATTATGTAAGGACTAGTAGTACAAATTTGGCTCGGGTTTTTGCGACATGACAGGGGCTGTACTTTCTCACGAATATTGGGTTGAGGTTAACCTTGCCAAGCAAGGTAAAGCCTGGTTTATATATTTTCCAAGTGTCAGATTCGATGGTAAAAGTAATGGTAAATCATGAATGCTTGAGGGTCAACTTTATCTTTGGTGCTGAACCCGACGGGGTCATGGATGCATCCAGTTCTTCCATACCCATTGCCGACAACGGTGGACTGGTCGCCAACGGCGAGGGCACCGCTGCCCCAAATGAGAACGATGCATTTTGCGTCGGCCGGTTGAACCCACTCAGGCTAGGCACCCCCGGCGTCATAGGTGGGGGGCTTGTTGCTGAGGTGGGAGGGACAGGAAGCGGTGGAGTTCCGCTGTTGAATTCTGCCCAACGGGGACACTTCCGATTAGTTTCTACATGAATCAACATGTGAGCACCCATCCAACAAAAGTAAAACCAAGGCTGTGAACGTACTCATATGACCCATTTGGCCGCAGTGACCACAACGCCTCTGTAAAGAAATTTAGATCAGAACGCGAAGTGACATTGAGTTGGACAGGGCCGCGGCGCAGTAATACAACCACCCGCCATAACAAAGACTTACAGTCGTGTCCGGCTTGAGAGGCCGGTTAATTTGCATCGGCATTCCCCCTTCCTTGACAATCTTGGCATTCTTGCGGTGTAGACGACGTTCCTGATTTTTCTTCATCCTAGCTATACGTTCCTCCAATCTAAATGCACCGAGGGCTCTATATCATTGCACAGGGTAAAACTGAAAATTACCCCGTACCTCTTCCTGTACCGTTTGTCTGTGTCTGCATCGCCCGTTGGCGCCAGGTTATCCTCCAAAGTTGTCTCTTCCTCGATCAGCTGGCGCGCACGAATATAGGCACGGATTACAGCCGCGTCACGAATAATCTCCGTCTGCCACTCGCCATCGACCTGGGACGATGGCCTCATCGCATCAGAATAATGTTGTGTATCCCCTTAATGATCTGTCACTTGCCAGGCGCTTTATCCGCAACACCCTACGACTTCCGTCGGGGCCAAGGCTCATTTCGCGATCCCGTTCCAACGATGAACCCCGACTGTACGCCGGAGAAGCAGGACCAGGTACAGGTGACATTGCGGCGGGAGAGTGTGGTGTTTCAATCCTGAATGATCCTTGGCGTTGAGGCTTCTTTGGCTCAGGAGGCACATCCTCGTCCGGAGAAAGCTCGGGTTCATCCTTCCTACTCAAAGAGTCGTACTGGGCTCTCCATATTCGTTCAATCTCAGACTTGTAGATTTGTTGTTGCTCGGCGACGTTGTACCTGTGGGCCGACTTGGGACGATTTTCGGCTTCCGCTAACATGACCAAGGAATCAGTTCGAGTGTGCCATAGCATGTAAAGGGAAAATATGACCGCTCACCTAGCTTCTGTTCGTAGTCCTCTCCAGCCTTCACGAAAATGTCTTTCATCGAAATACGAATAAAGCTAAATGCCTCGCCTCGACCTGATGGATCTCCGTCTCCGTGAAGTCGAAGCATTGCTTTGGCTTGCGTAGCGTAAAGGAAATTCTTCGTTGTAATCCATGGCGCGAGCTGTTGTTCTATCGAGAGTTTGCTTTCACCCTCCTCTTCCTCGCCCTCCACATCTGCAGTCTGAGAGTACCCCAAATCTTGTAAATGCCGTTGTCCAACCTGCATACTCTCCATGAGCACAACCTGCTCGGGACCTACCAACTTGAGCATCTCGGCATCGGTTGGAATTGTCACGGAAGCCTTGAGACGCCAGAAACCTTGATGAGGCCCCCGCCTATGATACTCCATGAATTCCTTCAGCCTTTGCCTCATTTGCAACTCATTCTGATCGGGAAAGTATTTCATCAAACGAGAGATCTTGAGTCGTTTCTCCCTGCTTTTCTTGAGCAAATTGTGTGCAATAATCTGTAGCCTATGTTTGATAGTGCTTGTAATCTTTCGGGAGTGAGGACCCGGGACTTCGGTCACTGGGTAGGTCTGGCCGATCACAAATAAGTTTCTGATCTCTCGCAGATAATACTTCATCTCCCCCTTGTGGGTGCTCCTGTGCTCCCGGTGAGTGGTACATCAAATAAAGTGGAAAAAAAGGTTCGTACCTTACAACGAGGAAGTCTGTCGGATATGGCTTGTGGCGGAAGAGAGGAGCACGAACTAGGTTATTGTACAATGCTGGGAATGTCTGTCCCGGATACACGTAGCCAAATTTCATGAACGGTGATTCATCTTGAGGTTCGAGTACAAAGGGCACACCAAGGTCAAGCTGTAACAAGTAAACTGACCGTACCAAGTTTATTAAACGGCCCACTCGCACCTTGGGCATGTAGTCGTCTTTATCGTCTTTCTTGCGGTAGTAGTTGACGAGTATGCTACCCATGCCAAAGTTCGGGATAATTGGTGGATGTTCCTCCTGCCAAAAGTTGCGAAATTCGTCACAAAGATCCATAGTGCCAACCACGTACGGAATATTCCCAAAGAACAAAATTACTTGTGTCTTTCAAGGTCAAGTCACCCGTCTTGTGCAATCCCTCGCCAACATTACCTCCTTTCCCAAGCTTCCGCCCGGCCTTGTCTTTCTTTTTCTTCGCTGTCCGCACTTTGCTGAAGCGGATTTCGATATTCGTAGGGAACTGTGAGGCAGGGCGATGGAACGAACGTGCTTCTTGCTTGGAAAGACGAGTTTTATACTAATAGACAGTAATGATTTAATAGAGCACCATAAGATGTTACACAGCAGGTGCTTACAAATGGCAGCTGAAGTTTTTGTGCCGGGTATGCATGTTCAACAACAAGTTGGCCAAACGTCTGGCGCACACGGTGGCGGCCTCCGTCTTTGGCTACCTCGTAGAGATGGTCGTTGGAGAGATTAAATTTATCACGGGGTTGAGCGTGATCTGCTCTTATCCGCTTGCGGGGCCTGACGGTTTCGATGGCTGAAAAATAGGGTGAGCTTACATAAAAGAGACACGATGAGACCTACTCTGAGGACGTTCATCATGTCCCTCATCTTCATTTAGTTCAAGATGGGTAAAGTCGCGGAATGGTTGGCCATGGCCCCATATGATGCATTGTGTCCATGCACCAGATTCGAGGGACTTGTTTACCGGGGTAGTCAAACTATTCGATTCAGGGGGCGGAAGTGGGATGGCATCATTTGGTTCATAGATGATTTTGTCTTCCCAATTTGATAGTAGAACTAGGTCGAAACTTCTGTCATGCAAGGGAAGTGACACAGGAAGTGCAGATTTCTCGCGCTCCTGCTTGAGGTAAGACAGTGATCAGTGACTTTGGCACGAAATTACCTCGATAGCACGTATAAGATCGTTTTCTATGCTGCCAGCACACATCGCCTCCTCAACCCGTCTGTTCTCGTTCTGGCGCCTTGTGTCACCAACAACTGCATCCAGAAATCCTCGTGGAATTTCTTTCCTGCGGGTATAGATGCTCTCGGCTGCAAGCCTTGGTGTTCTGATTGCTAAGGCGACAATTCGAACTTACCAACAAGGGGACGTTTGGTTATTCGGGACTTCTTGGGTATGTAGCCCTTGAACAACTCTGAAAAGTCAAGAACCCTATCCTTCTCAAAAGCTGGAAAGCGCTCGTAAACGCTCCTTGACCTCTCGACAAGTCGCGTTATTGTCCTGACACGCTTCTGCTTGGGTTGCACGGTAAGAGGGGATTGAGCCTCCAGCTTAACCACGTCGCTACTCGTTGTCTGCTCTTGCTCGAGTTCCTTGTCAACCTCATCCTCATAGTCCTCTCCCAGTTCTGCCCCGACGGCATCATCATCCTCCCATCTGTCACTATAGATTTGTGACGCATCGAGAGCAGGTAGGCCCGAAAGTCCTAGCGTGCTTGAGAGGCCTGAAGCAGCGGGAAGTGACAGATTTTCGAGGACATTGTTGAGAGAAAACCCAGTCAGAGTGGATATGACATCGCTTTCTTCCTGGGGATTGGATAAGCATTTCTGCATGTTACCCGTTGTAGGAATTGACACGAACTTGGCCATTCATGTCGTGTTGTCAAGAAGTTCTCGATTCCAGCCAAAGCGGGCTGAAGGCAGTCAAGCCAGTGTGGCTGACAAATCCATCAGATTCCGAATGAGGCAGTCCGAGGCTGCAGCGTTTCAACACACCGCTCATGTCGTTACGGAAGGAAGACTCGGAAAAGCTGGAGGCAAGCGATTTGGTATGGTGCATAACCACAGGCCGCTGAATCGTAATACAGGAGTTCCGTGCCAGAGTTTCATCCGTTGCTGAGAACATCGTCTTCTGCATCTTCCCAGCGAAGGTAGAGCGTTCTACCAAGCGCATTTGTCTCACTGACATGTTTTATAGATCCTGTATGAGGCATTCAAGTTGCTTTCCTGCCCCCACTAATTCAGCTTACAGCGAATTGACAGCTTTGATTGACTCTACTAATTCACCAGACTCCCCGTTTCATATCAGCCAGGCGACTACAGACGCAAAGGTGTATCCGTTTCCCAACACCACTGAGCCGAATGGACCATCAAAGCGTAAAAGAACTGAAGACGGCCACATATCGTCGCCACCGACCAATGACATCGGCAATGCTCGCTACTCTGAACTTGTTCATGCAAATAAGCACCTTTTGAAGCTGTCGGAAACCACGAAAGCAGAATGCGCGCAGCTATCCGACTCTTGTGTGAGGGATAATTGTCTCTACTGCAGTCCGCCTGTTTTACAGTTCTCTCATCCAGGACAAAGTCAAGTTATGGATTAACCTGACGATGCCAAAGTGTGTGCATCATTCCTTTCCTCTTTCATTACTTATCCGATAACGCAGGATCGAAGAGTACGCTTTTATACTTGATGCGGTTGATTAATGCTCAACGTTGCTTCATTTGCAAGTGGGGATAATTTTGGTATCGTCATCTCTTGATGATTTCCACGATAGAAGCACTGAACAAGGTTACAGGAGTTCAAATTCAGGAAGGTTCGCGCTTGTGTTCCGAAGCCGATTCGTATCCTGGAATGTATCGCTGAAAATTTTCTTCAGAGGTACTGAGCGAGTTGCTGCGCTCGCAAGAAAGCGCCTACAATGTTCGTGACAGCATTCGACAACACCATTTGGCTCGTGCCAAAATATGCTCCAAACTCATCAAATACCCGCATATCGAAGACTACACTGTAAGACGTCAGTCATTCAGACTTGATCTCTGCGTCTAATGCCGTCCCAAGTTGGCACTAAAGGAGCATGACGAGAAGCAACTGTTCTTTACTCGCCAGAATCTCATTGATATCCGTAATATATATGCGGTCGTAACCGACATAGTTCACAAAAACATATCCAAGGTACGCAATTGGATCTTCACGAAATGAACTGATAATCCACAAATGAAATGCTGCGCGTATAGATACGTTCGCCGAGAGGCAATAACCGCGCAGGTTTATACTGATTGGGCTGGTAGTGTAGTCGCATCAGATCTGAGTAGCCTAGACAATGCGCTAATGTATTAGACAAAAGAGTGTGTATCCTCTTAGGGTACTTTTGTTATCTATGCCTGTCTAACTCTATACTGAGATCGTTTTGAATATGTTGAACCCATCCAGCGCAGTACTGATGACAGTGCCAGGGATCTGTGGATGCCAATGGACCTCTTTAACATCTTTTTGCCCTTGGTGCATAAAGAGCAGCTGTGAGGGTACTTCTCGCTCGCCTTCACGTGTTTCATTCATTGAAGCACCCACTTGTTCATCGTCTTGCTCGACTGCAAGGTCCCATAAAGTGATTTGGTCGTCCGCACCGGAGGCGACGAAAACTGAGTCATCAGTAGGATGCCATTCGATAGAAGTGATTGGTGCGCTGTGCCATGCAAAAGCTGCGACTGGGCTGGGGATATCCCTAGGAGAACTGTGAGGACACTGCTCGATTGTGGACTGATATGACGAATACATACTCTCGCTTATTCACACTCCGTAGATCCCATACCTTGATGCCACCTTCATCTCCCCCACTTAGCATTAAGTACGCCGCGCTCCTATTCCAGCTAATAACATTCACGTCACTCCCATGAGCATGGTCAATCCCAGTAGCACTCTTACGACCTTTCGTGCGCACGTCCCATATTTGTATACTGCAATCCGCAGAACACGAGGCAAACACTGTAGGTTCCGATGGACTCCACTGGATGTCTTCGACACTCGAAGTGTGTGACATAAACGGCTGGGAGAGCGCGTTAAAGCTGGAGGTTGTCGTCGTAGTGAGATATATTCTCGAGTAGACATCCCCTGTAAGAAGGCGGAGTGCGGACGGATTAGCTCCCCCTGATGATGCCCAGTCCATGGCAAAGCCTTCTGCGCGACCATGGGAGTTAATTGTAAAGGCGGGTTTGCTGGTTCGTGTTTTGTCCATGGCGTACCCTGGCGTATCGAGTGATTCTATGAGAGGACGTATATCCCATATGTGTACTTTTCCTGTCTCCGCCCATGTTGCAGCATAATAAGGCTGTGAGACTGGCACAAGGGAAGAAGATGGCGCAAGTGGTTGTGCCCGGACGCGATTCACCCCGCCGTTGTGAGGAACGGAACGGAACTCAAGTACGGGGTCTTCGTCGAGGTCATCTTCGTTATCTTCCTCATCGGAGTCAGAGTCATCTGGCAGAGCATGGCATTCAAAACAGGACACCGAACAGGGATGAGAAACTGACCCCCATCTTTTTGTGTGCGATGAAGTGAACTCATCTTATAGACGGACAATTCGTTGTTGCTCGCCTGATCTGCCTGAGTGCCAGCCACGATGTAGGCAGATGCGGGGTATCTTTGTCGTTCATCACCTAGATTGTCTCGCAGCACGTCGAACGAGAGACATGGCCAGGTTACATTCATTGAATGGCGCATGATATACACCGTGTCATCAGGTTCAAGTATTTCATCTTTCCCCAGGACATGTGAGCCAGGGATATAGGCTTGTGGTTCTGGCGGTTGTTCTTCGGACTCCTCGATGGCAGGCATAACCTCATCAACATCCATATCTGAAGCACAGGGTATGTTATAATCCATGAAAGATGCAATCTGCATGTCCTCGTACCGTCCTCCCCCTGGCCAACCTCACCATCTACTGGTTCTTCATCTTCGATCTCGTCCTCCCATGCGTCTTCGAATTCGCCTATCTCATCAACGACATCATTGCGTCTCGGAGCGCTTCCAAAAACTTTGGGGTAAGCTTGGCCTTCTGTTTGGCCGTCCGCAGCTGATCGTTTCGACATGCCCCTGGGGTGTTGCAGTTGCGACTAAAAACTATCGTGATCGTGACATTGCGATCAATCCATATTCGGCAACTTGACTCGCTGTGCACCGCAGCTTGCGTGTTGCATGACGAGTCACCTCGGCAGATTAGCAAGTCCTAGTGAGGGCTTCGTCATCGCTTTGTAATGCGCAGGGGACGACGACGTGTCTCCACCAGAGGTACATAAACCCTCAGGTCAGGGAATCAACCAGACATTCATTGCAACAACATGTCTACCGCACTCCCTGAAGGGTAAGTCCTGATCTATGGCGTAACCGACAGCTAATATGTGGGCATAAGATTTGAATATGTCACAGTACCTCTGGTCTCCTTGGCCTGGGTGTTGGTATGGCAGACGCTTCTTGTAAGCGGGGCTCGTAAACGCGCAGGCATCAAATACCCCCAGAGTCAGTAAAGGTCCTTCTGGCGTCAAGGAAACTTCCTAACTCCCCCCGTACAGTGTATGCTGAACAAGCGGAGTGCACGAGCAACCCAGCAGCACTGCAATTCAACTGTACCCAACGTTAGTCAGGGTAGGGGTCCACTGTATGACTTGCTGACGTGGCGCTTCAGGTGCTCATCAAAATACCCTGGAAGCCGCACCTATCTTCATTCTGGGGTGAGCACAAAGAAGTGCGGATGCATTTTTTGGCTTAACGTCGCTGGACAGGACGATCGTTACTGGACTGAAGTACCCCTGCGTTGCCGCTGCTCTGGGAGGCGGCTTCGTCGTTGGACGTATCATTTACACCTTGGGATACAGTACGGGCAACCCCGGCAGGGTATGAAGTATCGCTGTACCTCCGACTCCCCAGTATTCTAATTTTCATCTACTTTTGACAGCGTATCCCAGGGTTTTGGATCGGCAACATGTCCTCGATCGGTAAGTCGTCGTGACGTCTTGCACCCATTATTATTCAAATGTTCCTTTCAGGTCTCTTGGGCGCGTCGGCCTATACTTCCCTCAAGCTCTGCTCCTTCCTGTAATACAAACACCTCAGTGTCCCATGTAACTCGTTCCTGGACAGAGCTTTTTGATGGTCAACGGTTTTCCTGCATTGATTTATCCCCGAGCTGGCTACAAGTACCTTTACATCATTCGTATTGTACTAATGCAGTATGACTTCAACAACTTACAGTGGGATCTCACCACAAAATACGAGAGTTGTTGTCCTCATCGCGATATGGTTACCAGTGCTACTCATTGGTAGAGCAGCACAAGGCACCAGTCATCGGCATTGTCACCGTCATTGAGACAGCATGACTGATCATCCTCCTCGTGGGTGTGCTGGATACCCAGTTCGACGTCGTTCGCTGTCATTGCATTTACAAAAAAAAAACATTGCAGTCACGTCGTCATGGTCAAGGTGTGGGCATTCTCGTAATGCTCACCGAGCCTTCCCCAGACAATTATTGGTGCTCGCCACGATACCATGGTAAAGTAGTTGATCATATGAGCCTCAGTCGAGAGACCGTGACAGCGAGATCCTAGACTGGTACTAAGGACGACTGTGAAGTAGTCTGCCGGCGGTCAATGTTAACTCCAATGAGGCCAAACGAAGAATGTCAACAGACGAAGACCCTAGCATGTCACACTGCATTGACATGGACAACGGCGAGTTTTTTGCCCAATAGACCACTCGGAATCATTAAACGAGGTGGAGTTGAGTGAGGGGGGAAATCATTTGTAATTGATCTGGAAACACAGAGAGAATGACTAGAAGCGTTGGTGAAAATACCAGGGCATCTTCGTCGTGTCACCTAGTACTATTATCGAATGAATTTTTCCTGTTTTATGACGCTTATTACATACCATACCCACCTTTTTAAACACACGGCGACGGAAGTGGTTGTTCCTGGACGCGATTCACCCTGCCGTTGTGGGGAATGGAACGGAGCTCAAATACATACATAATATTCGTCATCGAGATCATCTTCGTTGACTTCCCCATCGTGGTCAGATTCGTCTGGCATGTCGAGCAGGGAGATGAGAAACTGATCTCCATCTTTTTGTGCGCGATGACGTGAGTCACCATATAGACAGAGAGCTCGTTGTTGCTCGCTTTGATCTGCCACCTGAGTGCCCGCCACGATGCAGGCAGATACAGGGTATGATATGTCAAGGTGACATTCATCGAATGGCGTCACTGACTTCGGGTTCAATGATTCCATCTTTCCCCAGGACATGAGCCAGGAATGTAAATGTAGGCTTGAAGGGTTCTGGTGGCTGTTATGGCAGACATTCATGTCAGAAGCGCAGGGTATGTTATGATGGGCCATGAAAGTCGCGTAGCTGTGTGTCCTCAAACCATCCTCCCCCTGGCCAATCCCGCCATCTATTTGGTTCTTCACTCATGCGTCTTCGAATTCGCCCATCTCGAATCCAACCACGACATCACGTTGCGGAGGCTTAGCTTGGGGTAAGCCTAGCCTTCTGTTTGGCCGTCCGCAGCTGATTGTTTCACCTGGAGCGTTGCAATTGATGTGGGTCGCGACACTGCACTCGATCCCGTATTAGGCAACTTCTCGGGGTGGGTTGCCCGTAAGGCTATGACGGTGCCGTCTCCCTCCTGCGAGGTTCTGTAATGCACAGCTGGAAGACGGTGACGTGTCCTTGCTGCACAGCAGAACGCTTGGATACTTAAATCTTGTTCGAACCACTCAAACATTTCATCCGATATCCGTTGCAACATGTCTATCACACTTCCCGAAGGGTATGTCTCGTTCTGTGTAGTCACCGTCAGCTAATATGTGGGTATAAGATTTGAATATATCACAGTACCTCTGGTCTCCTTGGCCTGGGTGTTGTCATGGCAGGCGATTCTTGTAGGCATGGCTCGTAAACGCGCAGGCATTAAGTACCCTCAGAGTCAGTGAAGATCCTTCTGGCGTCAAAGAAACTTCCTAACTTCCCCCGTACAGTGTATGCTGAACAAGCGGAGTGCACGAGCAACCCAGCAGCACTGCAATTCAACTGTACCCAACGTTAGTCAGGGTAGGGGTGCACTATATGACTTGCTGACGTGGTGCTTCAGGTGCTCATCAAAATACCTTGGAAGCTGCGCCTATCTTCGTTCTGGGGTGAGCACAAAAAAAGTACGAATGCACTTTTTTTTGGCTCAACGTCGCTGGGGACAGGACGATTGTTACTGGACTGAAGTACCCCTGCGTTGCTGCTGCTCTGGGAGGTGGCTTTGTCGTTGGACGCATCATTTACACCTTGGGATACAGTTCAGGCAACCCCGACAGGGTATGAAGTATTGCTGTGGCTCCTGCCCCCCAGTATTCTAATTTTCATCTACCCTTGACAGCGGCTTCCAGGTTCTTGGATCGGCGACATAACGTCGATCGGTAAGTCGTCGTGACGTCTTGCACCCATTATTATTCAAACGTTCCTTTCAGGTCTCTTGGGCGCGTCGGCCTATACTTCCCTCAAGCTCTGCTCCTCCCTGTAATATATGTAAATACCTTAGTGTCTGTGAGCATATTGTGAATATGTAGTATGAACTATGGTTGGATCTTGCGATCGGAGGTTTCCGATCAGCTATACTTGGTTGTCATCACTGTAACTGATGCATTGGACAACGGAGGCTCGAGGGAGCAAAGCACCCCCTTGAATTGATACAGCCGCCATGTCACAATCACCACGCCGTCTATCCTTTCCTTCGTCGTCACAAGAGTTTGCTTTACCATCGAGCCCAGCCAGTGCCTCATTCCAAGACGACACATCAACCAATCCGCTGTTTCTACGCTTTCGACGCTCATCGCTTCTCCCAAGGCCTTCTGCGTTCTACACGGACAAGTGCACACACAGTCCACTCGCTATTTCGTTCACAATACCCATAGGGAGGCATCGAAGTAGCAACGGTGAAGAATCAGAAAGTGACCGCGAACGGATGTGCACAGAAAGTTCCCCGTCGAGCAGCTCGGGACACCCGACGCCTCCTATCGTAGTGCCGCCCGCCAAAAAGACCGAACAGATACAGGACGAGGGCAGTAATAAAGACACCTTGACACCGTCGACCCCGCCAAATCGGAGCATTGGCGTCTTGGCACCAGAGCCACTTTACAGTCCCGCTGTGGTCAGCTCCAGGCGCCCATCTTACCCAGTGAGTGCGTGCACAGGAACGGGAGACGAAATAAGCTGAGGACCTACTATGTGGCCCCAGCTCAAGCCTGCTCGTATCCTCGACATCCTAGCTGATGCAACCCGACCCGATGACGACGAGGTCAAGTCAGAGGCTGCATTTCAACGTCTAATAGCCTCATGTTCCGGACTTCCAATTCAACCTCGCACACCTCGTGGACCCCCAAACAAAGGTCGCTATCCGGAAGAAGCAGTCGATGAAGATTTCCAGCGAGAGGACACCCCAAGTGATGACGACGATGTGGATGCCATCTTCGCATTTGACCCCCCCAGTGAGCCAGCTATGACTAAGTCGTGTACACCTGCACCTAGCATGAGCGGAGATGATACTAGTACAGGGAGTCCCATGGTGGTGGCCATGGATGTGGACGGAGTATGTATTGCAATCGCTATCATACTGGGCCCCTAGTAATGATTGCTGTTACCAGCCTTTGACTTCGCCATCTATAACCTCTGCGCCTGCTTTGGTCCAGTGGCGATACACGCCGCCACCTACGGCCAGTGCTGTTGTTCGGTCTAACAAACGGAAATGTGGGTATATAGTATGCATTCTTCTATTTCATTTTGTAACCACGAATCATGTTCAGGCGACGATCGTTATGACCCATATCCCACTTCTGCGAAACGCAGAGCGGTATCACCGTCGATATCTTACCTCCGGGAAACACACCCTTCTCTGTCCTACCCTCGCACACCGAATGGGAGACCCTCACTTCCCATCCCTCTTGCCATTCCGGTCTCAAACAGCGGTTCTGCAACCTCCTCTCCCACGGTTGCCAACTACTCGTTCCAAAACTACCCTACTTCCCGTCAGGTAGGACTTGGGTCGATGAGCCTCTCATCTAGCCCAATTCTACGGCCAACATTGGGTCTTTCGAGTCCGATTCTCCGCCCGATTCCCAGGAACAGGCGAGGAACAGATGGGGAGGAAAGGGACATTGAAGGTGCCAACGAGGGTGTCAATGGTCTTACCCTCAGCTAGCTGTAAGCGGACAGCTCTCTCCCTCGTGGGTTCCTGTGGCTTTGTGCGGACAAGCACTTGCGAATCAAGTGACCCGATGAGCCAGTATAGGCTTTCAATTGCCCTGCGACGGGCATTATGGATACTATGGCAGACTACGCGCGGTCCCATGGTTAGTGAATACCCACACGGTCTCCTTGGTACATTGGGCAATGACTGGGTAGAGTCAGAGATAGGTCACGTGTGGTATACCCTACATTAGACACGAGGCGCCTTTCTTCGGCTACGTAGTAATACCGACCCTGGTTTAAATGCCTTCCATGCCCAAACTCACGAAGCGCGCAAAGAAAGCCATCGCCTTTCGCGACCGCAAGGGAAAAAGCAAGAGGACGCCGAACACGGAACAGGAAAACGATGTCCCTATTCTCGAACATCAAGTTGATACTGAGAGCGGGTTTGATGGTACGCAAGGTGAAGAAGACGATGAAGCAAGTACAAGGACTTTTGGGGGCGACAGAGCAGGAAAGTCCAAAGAGGAAAGGGGGCTGGTGGAGTCAAAGAAAAGACAGAGGGAAGCTCGTGAAGAAACGCAAGGACCAGACGAACACCCAAAACCCAAGCGGCGGAGGGGGTCTGGTGGGGGTTCTGTCGTCGATGTTGTAGACGGGGAGGGCGAAAAGCAGTCAGAAGTATCGAAACGGCGGTTCATTCTTTTCCTTGGTACGATCCTCGAGTCGCTGGCTGTGGTCCAATTTCCCTTACTGTGTTCCAGGTAATATTAAATATACAACGACGGTAGAAGCTATTGAAGCACATTTCTCTGCTTGTGGTACGTTCGGACCTCGGTTTGGTTGCCAGGAATGGCCCTTCTGATATCAGGCAAGATACCCCACCCACTGTACGACTACTTACACCCAAACCATCGACGAACAAGTCACCAACAACAAAGCTAGCTACCAAGTCAAAAGGCTGCGCTTTCCTCGAGTTTCAGAACCGACAGGCACTACAACAAGCTCTCAAGCTACACCACTCTCAACTTGATGGCCGTACGATCAACGTAGAACTGACAGCAGGAGGAGGGGGCAAGGGAGACGCCCGTCTCAAGAAGGTCAAAGAGCGAAACAAACAGTTAGAAGGCCAACGAGTGAGGGTCATCGGCATGATCGAGGGGCTGAAATGCTGACGACTATTGAAGCGAAAACGTGTGAAAAGGGCTTCCTCAGAGACGGCGTCCGGCCAACAGATTGACGGTGCTCGCCGTTTCTCTGTGACGTCGGGTGCTGAACAAGTCCACGACAAAAAACGAACGTGGAGTGTTGGCCAGGCGGAAGAGACTGAAGTACGCCGCGGTGGTAAAAAGCATGCTAAGCGGGATAAAGCACGCAAGCCAAAGGATCTGGGGACGGGTGTCAATTCCATACCGGTCGGTTAATGCCACGGGAGTCCCCTGATTATGCCCAGGTGATAGTAATAGTGGGAATATGCAAAGTATAGGTCCATGTCAAGAAACGAGAATAAATACAAGGAACTGCAAGGTGGTCAGCTGGGGCAAAGGCGGACAGAAGGAGACACGTACGAAAACTATCAAGACACCGAAAACCTTGATCATCAGCCAACGGTTACTTGATATACTAGCGTAGTACTTCAATAGTTCTCTCTGCGCGCCACTCACGTTTGAGGCAATGTCTACAGTATCTGCATCGATGCGCTGCACCGTTTCCCGTTGTTCGGCCACCATATGTGCCAACTGATTAAAGATTTGTCCCAACTCCGCTATTGTAGACTCAATGGATTCGATTGCCGTTGAACGAGATTGGATATACGAGTCCTAGAGACTGGTAAATGAGTGCAAAGATAAGTAAAAATAGTACTCGCCTGCTGCTCTACAAGCTGCATTTGCATGAAAGCACCCCTACCATTCTGGGCGAGACCACCCTCCGCCGAATCGAGGTCCATGGCGAGTACGTCTCCGTTTTGAGGTGCTCTCCCTTTACCTTTTAAGCTTGGACGACTGCTACCATCACCCATGGGGTCATACCGCCCATTCAACAGGACGGAATCTGCTGACGCAGTAAGAACAAGAGGTCAGAATGCGAGAAGTTACATACTCTGTGGTGTTTGGTGCGCTGCTGCAGCCGTGGAATGCATGAATTGCTCTGTCCGATCCTTTGTCTCCTTCATGTTCTGCGGAAATAAGCCGGACGCTTCGTTCCCATTGCTAGTCACTTACTTGTGTTCGAACTTCCAGCACATCCTTGAACGTCATACTAGTGTTGGCCAGTTTACTCTGGAGCATCATGACGACGTTGTGGTTGTGCTCGTCGATTTGCTTTCCTTCTGTCGACCGAGCGTTACCTTGTGCATTGCGTTGTTTCACAAAGGATTGCAGGGCAGCGATCTGCCTGTTGATGCTAGCAATATCTTGTTTGATGATGAATGTCAGTTCCTGCAGAGTAGAATTCAGGCAGCGGGTCCACAGTGTACCGAATGACACGCACGCTGATCTCTACGGGCCGGTCGTCAAACAGTGTTTTGCGTTTTGCCACTAAGGGAGGGGTCAGTCGTGTAACAGTTGGGTGACATTGAGGACACTTGCGCTGTGCTAGCTTTCCGAGTTTAATAGTGGTACCGCTGATGTCCTTGGCAATCGCAGATGCCATACGCGAGAAGTCGGTCTTAGCTGTTCCGTGGGATTGGAGCAGACGTTGTTTCGCCTCTGCTGTGCGCGGTTGGATGACAGACCTATTGCGAATGGAGTCGACGCAGGTGCGGAATTCAAGTGTCCTGTCCTGTATCGCCATGGAGGAGAGAGTGTGCGTGGAATGTATTAAAAGGAGGCTACTTAGTGGTATACGTTGGGAAGAGTGCGTGTCAGTGCTCCGGCCGAGCAGTTCCCGAAAAGGAAGGGGAGTTCGGAGGTGGGCGACGGCTACGCTGGGGTTACTTGAGTTGTCGTATTCTCCCCACCAACCACTACTGACCCTGCTTTCTGTATGCTGCATTGGGTGTTGGTCACACGACGCTGTCTGGCCCTCCCCAAAGTTGGATACGTTCCTTCGGCTTTTTCGCTCCAATCGACTGCTTATATTTCGACCTCGATACCCCTCAATCGCGTCTCGCTCATGTCTCCGTGTCCCACACCGAAATCACGTATCCTCGTTCTTGGAGCAGGCAACTTTGGAAGCTGCCTCGCAGACCACCTCGGCGATTGTGACCATGACGTATTCCTTTGGTCTCGCAAGGCCGGCTTTGCGGAGTACTTCAATCTCCATCACCGCAACCCGGATTACCTCAAGGACCATGCTTTCTCCACCAACATTCACGGTGTGGGTCCCGAGATACCAAGCAAAGATATGATACAGCAGATGGACGTCGTGCTCTTCTCGATACCAACTCAGGGACTTAGGTATGCAAGCCGATGCTATTAGTCACCCTGACCATGCGTTCACTTACAGAACGTAGAGAAACCCTTACAAAGCTTGAACCCAATCTCAAGGGAGATACGCTACCCTTGATGATCTTTGTCAACAAGGGTATCGAAACTGGAACACAGGCCCTTACCCTTGAAATCATTGCGGATACATGTGGCAGTGAAATTGCTCGCGCTGCAACGTTCATTGTGGGTCGTCTCGCATCTGCTCTTTGATCGGCATGGTTCATGGTGATCAGTCTGGACCATCATTTGCAACAGAAAGTCAGTGCACTGATCTATGCTTTTGCAATGAGGGATTCACTTTTCCTTGTCTAGTCGTTCGCAGACAACCTACTTCTGTGTCTGTCGCCTCCTTGACGGAATCCCAAGCTAAGAAAGCATCTGAGGTCTTTCATCAGCCGTGGTTTCACTGGTAAGACGTGCCAGAATAGTCCACTCTCACCCTGATATAATTTTAGCTACACTGGAGGGGATCCGATTGGGCTAGAATTAGCAGGTGCCTTGAAGAATGTCTATGCCATTGCGGCTGGTATGGCTGATGGTCTTGGCTATGAGAACAACACGAGAGCGAGTTTAGTTGATCCAGTTCTCAGAGAGGGTTATGGGTTGCTGAATAATTCTAGGCTTAATAACACGTGGTTTGGCAGAGATGACGAAGATAGGGACGACGTATGGCGCGTCTCCACTAACATTCTTGGGTCTCGCTGGTGTGGGTGACCTGTTCCTCACGTGCAGCTCATCGACCAGTCGGAACTACACCGTGGGCTATCGACTAGGGAAAGGCGAGGCACTCGAGGATATCATCAAAACCCTTGGAAGTGTGGCGGAGGGTGTCACGACTGCAAAGGGCCTGAAGCAGATCATAGACGAGATGGGTGTGACTGCAGCCCTTGCGACTGAGGTGGGTAGTAGAGCCACGCCATGTCGCAGTGGAACTAATCGATCATAGATATATGAGGTGCTCTATGAAGGTGCGTTGCAGATAGCTGGTGTGTACGGATGTGGACATGTGGTTTTCAGGAAAGGACGTGAAGACGAGCGTGCAACACTTGATGTCTCGACCGCCGTGCCGCGAACTGAACTTGCCAGAGAGGACGGGTGAACATGCAAGGAGACTGCTGCAGAAGCTGGGCCTCAGGGATGGACAGCAGTACTAGTACTCGTGTATGATGTAATCCATTTACCATTTCGGAATATGTTCCCGGTGCCTGAGTTCATTTCCGGCATTCAAATCGGACCCGCGCCCGCCCGAGGATTATCTAAGATCACGCTCCCACGCTTTTTTTTTTTCGCTGCGCTGCTCAACCGAAGTCCGATAGACAACGAGTCGACGGTTTCGCAGCAAAAATATTCTCTGTTTGCGTTCGCTCTTGCTGCTCCCAACGGTGTCCTCGTCGTCGTCCTCGTCGTCCTTCTTGCCGTCCTCTCGTTCTCATCCAATGCTCGCAATGGTCTCCCCGCTCTGGTCAGCGTGCTCTGAGGGGAACATGGACGCCGTCCTCAGCATGCTCAACCACGCATCTCCAGTCGATATCGAGATCAAGGGTGAGGCCCTCGTACTGCTCCAGTTTATATCCTGCTCACCTCGTGCATCATCCCAGACCACACTGGTGCCACGCCTCTCCTCGAGGCAGTCAAGCAGGGCCATCTTGATGTGGTCAAGGTCCTCCTCGACAAAGGTAGTCTCTTCCAGCGCGTGATTCCTCGATCTCATCTTCGCACTTAGGTGCCGATCCATCCGTCGTCTCCCTCCAAGGCGGCGTCGAGGCCTTCACATCCAATCCGGAGATCATCGACCTCTTTAACAATGCTCCTGCTAAAACTACATCGTACGAGGCACACGCTCACGACACAAGCTTCCCCCAGGATCCCTCTGCTGATCCATCAAAACGTTATTATCCTCTCCCCGCACACCCCTACGGCTACTATCCACCTGTCCCACCTGTCACAGATGGCCCCCCAACATACTATCAGCACCCACCGATGCCAGTAGCCGAGAACAGTGCCTTTGGAAATCTGCCCCCTCTCGAAGTAGCAAGATATATCCCATGCAGATACTATCCAGCGTGTCGCTATGGCTCCTCTTGCATCTTCGCTCACCCGCAGGGACAATACTACACTGCCCCACCTGCACAATACCCCCCACCGTACGACCCCATGGCCCAACAGCAGTACCCTCATAACTATTACGCCCCCCCACCCCCGCCCCCGCCCCACACTTCCTACCCACCCTCAGCACCCGTCCCTCCCCACATGAACCCCGTCTCGCCGCCGTCGGGTCCCGTCCACGCTCCTCACCCCTCAGTTGTTCATGCAAGGTCCAGCTCCGAGGCCCTCTCGCCTGTCCAAGCACCTTTTAGTCCCAATGGAGTACCTCCCCCTCCGTTTGGACCTCTGACCTCCGTTTCTCCCTACCCTCCTCCACACCCACTTCCCCTTTCCATCCCATCACTTCCTCCGCCGCATCAGCCCGCGACCGCTCGTGGTCCTCAGTCTCCGCAGTCCATGTACTCCAATGGACCCGTTTCTGCTCCCCCATTTCCTCTTCGTCAGGACCATGCTTCTTATCCGTCGCAGGGTTCACACCCAAATTCAGCATATCCTGAGGTGAACGGGGGTCCAAAATCGCCGTCCGCACACCCACAGGGCGATAACTACGGTCCCCTTCGTACGTTCCCACATGGGGGTCATCATCATCGCCGTGGAAACATCCGAAGAGGCTCTTTCGGGGGCAACAGGAAGCCAATCCCTGCGTGTATCTTCTATCCTGCTGGCAGGTGTAGAAATGGGCAAGCCATCTGATCTTTTTCATGCTAATCTGTATCTAATCTACTTAACCAGTGATGACTGCCGCTTCCCTCACGTTGGCTCTGATGCTTCCGGCCCTCAACCTCATGTTGGTGGCCGTGCTCCACGTCCCCGCGAAGTCCCTAATGGAATCAGTACGATCGAAGAGAATTTTGCTGTCATGACTGTACAAGTTCGTTGATCCCACGTTCTCATCGCAGATCTATCTTTAACAGCTTCCTTTAAAAGGAGACCCAGCCGCGCCGCAATGGGACGGCTCACTCAAGCCGTTCCCAGTCGACCGATCCTGGCAGCCGCTCTAAGGGTTCCAAGTACATCGGTTCTCGAGCTGATAAAAAACCTATTGTGAAACAACAGAGGGTGCCAAACGCCGATGAGTTTCCTGTCCTCGGTGGTGCAGCGTCTTCCAAACAACTGGTCAACGGGGGGCCAGTCATAAATGGGTCCGCAGGCCCAACTGCAGCGCAAGTATTGCAGGCGCCTCCCCCCGTCCGCAAAGATCTCGCAAGAGAGTCTACAACTCGCAGCACTTCCCCGGACGAACGCCAAGCGAAGACTCAAGTTGTAAGTCCGCACAGTCCATTAGCATGTGACAGACAGCTCCACTGAGTTTCATGTGCGTAGGAGAACCGGCTAGTTGAATGCAATGGTGTCTATACCAATGGTGCAACCAATTCAGTTCCATCCAAGCTCGCCGTCTCCTTCGCAGCTGCCGCGACCGGTGTTGCTGATGTAGCGAAAGAGCTTTCTGTCTCTGCTTAGAAGGAACATCACTACTATCACGTCAACCACCCATAACCCATAAATGTCATTTTTTTTCTTATCGATCCTGACTTGGTTCTATTTATTTGTGCTAGGCTCTCTTGCAACTACTACAGATTATCACTTGCCTTCTCTGCACGTTTCCTTCCGTTACACTTCTTGGATTGGCATCACATCTGATTTTCATTGGTGCTTCTTTTACAGCTTGTCCTTTCGCCGTGTTTCATTCCTCTCATGTTGACCACCAGTACACGTACTAGTTTACATCCTCCTATTACTGTCACACTCACCGCTTCAGCTCTCCAGTCTTGTTCACTATTTGCGCGCACTGTTTTCCTGCATAGCATAATCACCTATGGACGATAGGCTCCTTGAAAAGCATATACATGACGCTTCTCCACGGCCATCGACAAGGCGTACTGCTCACTCAAAAACATAGATATCTTGCACTGTTCCCTATATTTTAATGCACGGCCCAATGATCCAAATTCCGCATATCAACTTGACTTCCCTCTGTTACCTCTCCGATAACGTAGACAGGAGCGCCGCCGTTCTTTTGAAACACCTTTAACGCCTCATCTACGTAGTTTTTGCCCACGATGACAATTAGCCCGATGCCGTTGTTGAAGGTTCGTGCCATTTCGAGGGGGTCCACACGTCCACGCTTCATAAGAAAGCGGAAGACGGGTGGAAGTGGCCAGCACGATGCGTCGAGGTAACAGCCGAGTCCCTTAGGAAGGACACGGGGAATGTTCTCGATGAATCCTCCACCCGTGATGTGGGACATGCCCTTGAGAAGCCCAGCTTGAGCGGCCGGAAGGACTTGTTTGATGTAGATTCGGGTCGGCTCTAGGAGGTTTCTACCCAGTGATGTGGTCTCGTCCCAGGGGCAGGGGGACGAGTAACTGAGGCCCGATAGCGACACAATCTTCCGTACGAGAGAGAATCCGTTAGAATGTAACCCTGAGGAAGCGATTCCTAGTAACACATCTCCAGGACAGATGTCCTGGCGAGGAAGGATCAAGTGCCTTTCGACAGCACCCACAGCAAACCCAGCAAGGTCGTAGTCGCCTATTTATTCTGATCAGCAATTGCAGTCCGTTTTTGTTGACCCCTTCACCTTCTTGGTACATTCCCGGCATCTCAGCGGTCTCGCCGCCAATCAAAGCGCATCCCGCTTCTTTACACCCCACTGCAATTCCTCTGACTACTTCGGCTGCGGTAGCGACGTTTAGCTTGCTGCAACCGTAGTAATCTAGGAAAAACAGCGGCTCCGCGCCTTGTACGAGCAGGTCATTAACGGACATTGCTACAAGATCGATCCCTGTGGCATCGTTTGAGGTAGAGTAAAAGTAACTGACAACACGGTTCCTTACCCACAGTATCATGGAGTCCAACCTCGATAGCGACATGAAGTTTGGTACCCACGCCATCGGTACCGCTGACAAGGACGGGGTCGTTGTATCCAAGACCCTTCATGTCGAAGATTCCACCAAAGCCTCCTATTTGTGCGTTGGCGCCAGGACGCCTCGTCGAATGTACGTATGGCTTGATCGCATTAACCAGTGAATTACCAGCATCCACGGACACACCAGCGTCTGCATACGTCAAGCCTTTCAAAGGCTTGTTCGGGGCAGCCAGCGCCCTAGGACAAGTGAGGGACATGAATTATTACGCTGACGAGATCTTACCTGTATGCTATGTCACGACGGTATACCTTGCCTTCGAAAGATATCTTATCAGCAGCAGCATAAGCCAGAGCTAACGCCTTCTCGAGTGTAGATGCCGCGGCTGTCACCGCGATCACGCGGCCGCCGGAGGTAAGTAGTTTATCATCCTTCAATATGGTTCCGCAATGGAAGACGACGACACCTGGCTATCTAGTCAGAACAGAGGCAAGGAGAGTAGAGGTCGATGCGTACCTGAGGGTATATCGGCAATCTCGATATGTTTGCCTTTAGGATAGGGGCCAGGGTAACCCCCCGAAACCAGAATGACAGACACCGAGAAGCCTGGATACGTGCCTATTTGCACGAAGTCTAATCTGCGTTCTGTACAGGCCTGGATGACGCGATACATAGTCAAAACTGCAGTCCGGAGAAGACACATCAACCTACCAACAACACCGCAGCGAGATCGACGTCATCATTGAGCAGAAGTATGAGCGCTTCTGTCTCTGGATCGCCAAATCTGACGTTGTACTCGAGTACTTTTGGCCCGTTATCGGTTAGCATAAAGCCCGTGAAAAGGAGGCCAACAAATGGGAAGCCTGAGTGGTAAGAATATGGTCATAAGATCCGTTGATTCGCGACGAGGAACACGGACCCTCCTTTCTCATTCCATCTATAGTGGGTCTAAGGGTCTCCTTCATGATGCGATCCATGATGGCTGGAGTAGCCACCGGTGCTGGCGCATAGGCACCCATTCCCCCGGTGTTGAGACCTGTGTCACCCTCTCCGATACGCTTGTGGTCCTGAGCAGCGGGAAGAGGAACGATGGTATAGCCATCTGAGAAGGCAAGAACGGATATTTCGGAACCCTCGAGCAACTCCTCGACCACGACTTCACTGCCTAGACGTTGCCGGATCACAATCACAAGAAGCACAGATACCCGAGAGGTAACAACGAACCTGCCGCACCAAAGGCGTTTTCCAGCATAATCTGCTTCAATCCCTCCACAGCCTCATCTATATTGTGAGGAATGAGCACGCCTTTTCCAGCAGCAAGACCGCTCGCTTTTAATACCACGCGAAAACCGCAGGTGCGAATATATTTGGTTGCATCATCGAACTGCGCTGATGAGAAAGTACGGAACTTTGCGGTGGGGATTCCGTGGCGCTCCATGAAGGCTTTAGAGAAAGCCTTGCTGCCTTCCATTCTTGCAGCAAGCTCTGATGGACCAAAGACCGGAATCCCCACTGGGCGTTGTTCAGCATTCTAATGGGAAATGGGATTGGGTAACTAACCTTTTCTAAAGTGTTTCTCGATGCCAAGGACGAGTGGTTCTTCGGGACCCGGTATCACGAGGTCTATCTGCGAATGGTGTGATTTGAGTAGAATGCCGGATGTGAGGAGTGAGTCAAGCAGACCTCATTTTTGACTGCAAACTGCACCAACTCCTGGTATGCTGGTGAGAGGGGGAGGTCGAGGTTCGTTGTCTTGGGATTTGAAGCAGTGCCTCCGTTTCCGGGGCAGACATAGATGTGTTCGACGAGATCTGACTTTGCGAGCTTCCACGAGAGGGCATGTTCCCTGCCGCCGCTGCCCAGCACGAGGATTGTGGCACGCATCTGTAAAGCAAAGAGAAAAGGATGGGTGATCTATAAAGAGAAGATAAGATCAAAAGACCCCGGCCACTGTTTGTACAGCCCTTGGCAAGGTCAAGCAGAACTCGAGAGAGGTCCTAGTGTGTGCGTGCGAGAAACTGTCCCTATACTAGTGGGCGCACTGGCAAGCCAAGCTATGTCTAGGAGTGTGGTTTATGCGCGTGATCAACGGATTGGAAAAGGACACAGAAAGGGGCCTGGCGCCTGCAGTGGTGTATCTGCTCACCGCCAGCAAAGAACAGCAAAGAACATGGGGGGTTTCAGCAATCCGTTGTTTCAGAGTGTGCTCGAGCCGTTCGAAGAGGCGAGTACTAGTCCTTGGGTCTCCCGCGCTGTCGCGAGGCTGACAAGCGAGCTGTACGATTGTTTTGATCGCCAGAGCGTAGGAACAGGCGAGGTCGAGCGTCGTCCGAGTGCCAGGCTTCCTTCCCCGGATGCGCCTGCGCAGATGGACCAACCGCCTCAAGCAAAGCGTAAGCTCTCCAGAAAGAACTCAAAAAACGGGGAGGGAAGGTCGTTATGGCATCGAAAGTCCTCCAAGAAGGCAGCCGAGCCCACTGCCACGAACTTCCAAGCCCGTCCTTCCAGGCTCACCAACAGCACTCTCTCCCTCACCACAATGGACTCCGTCGACACCCAGGACAACGACACCCTCCCCTCCTTTCTCCTCCACTCCATCGTGCCCGACCCTCTCGGTGAGCTCCCAGCCTGGTTCAAGAAGGAGAGCGACATGGCCGCTGCAAACGTCTCTACCTTCAGAATAAGGTACCCTCTCCACAATCCGGACGGCCCTCGCTGGTACAAGAATCACCATCTCATCCCTCCCTCCTCACGCAACCCGCCACCTTCGTTTTTCTCCCCTTCTTTTCCTCCGATGGCCGCCTCCGCCCACGACCTCTCCGAAGACTCGTCCCGCCTCCCTGGACCAAGCCGAAGCCCTTCCGGAACTCCCCTCCCTACACCCAACTCATCCCAGGTCCGCATTCCAGACATCGGTGGCAAGCCACGCAGTCGAAAGACCTCCCAGGACAATGTCGATCTGATGGATCTCAGCGACCCATGGGGCACACATTGGCATCACGAGTCCCCTTATGACGCGGGTACAAATAACAGCCCCGTCTCTGTGGACTCCCCAGAGGTAGCTGCCACCGCCTATTCCTCCCCCCGCTGAGCTAACCTACTTTTACAGGGCTTGCCACGCACCCGCTCTCGTCTGTCGAGTCTGAATGCGGGTCAACCCCGCCATAAAACCGTCAACCCTTCCCCTCTGTCACAATCAACGTCCGCAGTCCATTTGCAGCCTCTAGAGGCTGCCGACGTGACACGCAAGTTGAGCAAACGACGCAAACCCTTTGCTGGGTTATTTGGCACTAGTGCTAAGGAACCAGGTAGTGGTGAAGCTGCTTCCATCACTTCCCCTGACGGATTGTCTGCTGCGGATCGTTCATCCACCATACAGAATACTCTACGTCTGGATGCACCAAGACGTCATTCTATTCTCTCTCCCACCTCCATAGCTCTGTCAAGTCATTCAGTGGCCAAAAAGGAGAAACGTGGAAGTGTACTTGGACGATTGGTAAGGAGGTTTAGTGTCTTGAGAAGAGCTGCTCAAGATCCTGGTGCTGCTATCAGCGAAGCTCCCGAAGATGAGAAGGGTGCTTCGTCCTCGTTTGCAGACGAGGGGCCGTCTCGGCGCTCTATAGTTTCGCAGAGACAGCCGTCTCCGGAGAAACAGGGGGAAAAGAAACATTCTGATCCGTCGAAACGCATCCCTCCTCCGAGAATAGACTCGGACCTTCTCACTCAGGCTGAAAACGGCCGAGGTCCCTCAACCCAGCTTGGACGCGAGATCAATGATCACAGATCATCAACCTCTTCTGATATCCCACTCGCACCGCTACGCAAGTTGACCATCACCAATCCGGATCTTCCGAGCTCTTGTAGTACTACTCCTGCAGGGGAGAATGTCAACCTACCCCCAGAAGTTCCGAAAGTACCCCTTCCTCAACCAGAATGTCGGGATGATGGGTGTCCAGTATTACCTATGCCCGTACTAACCGATAAGCCGCCCATTGAAAAGAAGTCGCCTATTTCACCCTTGTCGCTGCCGAGCTCCCCCGTGCGAACCCCTTCCCCTGCCAAGGGCTTGCTCAGTCCATTAACTGTTCCTGCTCCATCTCCTTCCGTCCCTGAGGTAGCCCCGGCTAATTCGTCCGCACATTTTATCGTGAGGAAGCATTCCCCATCGTCCAACAAAGCTTCTCCGTCTACTACTACTCCTCTCGTATCAACGAGTATTCCTGCATTTCCTCCTCAGCTGCCACAGCCTTCGGCTGAACCTGTCCGTCCCATTCCACCTCACTTGATCGTGCCTTCTATCGATGATTCTCCGCTTTCAAGGGCTTCTGTGCTTGCAAACCCTCCTACACCTTGCAACAATAAGGAGCTCAATGCTCAGCTCCCACTACCAGAGGAGTCCTTCAGCCGATCTGCGGCTTCTTCTGCGGAGAAAGCAAAATCAACCAATGAGACTGTCTCCCTGTCCAAGTCAAACTCGATCACGAGCCGCAAAACAGAGACTTTCCGATTGGTCAGGAGTCCCTCGGAGAACAAGTCACTGTCGGAGTCCATTATGGTGGAGGGTGAGCAATGGCTTCTTATCAATGGGGAGGACGCACTACGCCGGCGACGTACCAAGGACAAAGGAGAAAAGAGCACCAAGCCCGAGAAGGAAAAGACGGAAAGGGCACCATCGCGTTCCAAGGACCGGGATGGCAAGAGGGAGCAGAAAAAGTCAGATAAAGCTGAGGCAAGTGATAATCGACGGAGGGCGGGTAGCCATGCCAGATCGAAGTCTCCACCGGTGGAGCAGGTGGATGCCAGCCAGTTGTCTGGGCGGCCTTCACGGGCCCGCAGCCTCGACGGTACTCAACGTCCAACACTGATCCAACCCATGGTCTTCACTCTTCAGGGCGAGCCTCCTCGCATTCGGAAAAGCGATGACAGGCAGCGCGACTCGACTCACTCAAGGCTCTCCCGCTCTGGTCCAAGTCCCGTGGTCACCGTTGCACGAATGGAGCGTGTACCGTCCAGCTCTGCACGGCCCACGTCGGAGTTGACATCCACTGCTGACATCAATTCTCTCAAAGCCCGCGAAGCTTGGGAGATGGACCGTCTGTGGAAAGGACGGAGTATGTATCATGGTCAACCGGAGACCACCTTCGTGACCTCCCCGCCTTCAAACACAAGGGAATTCAGGGCTCCCAAGGTCGAGTCTTCTCAAAGGGACACATCTCACGCCGTCGGTCATGGTTCAAGTCATACCTCATACGTCGTTCAACCATTACAAGCCCATCCTATACCTGCCAGCGTCTTCTATGCTAATATGCCTTCTGCACCTCCACCGATTATTTACGCCGCTACTTCGCCGTATGGTCATATTCCGCATGCTTCTCGCGACTACAGTACATCCCGGTCCCTCCCTAATTTCTCGTTCCCGACCAAAGGGACCTCATCTGAACGTTCGCGTAATCCATTGCCCGCTCCCCCACGAGAGTCGACTTATCAGCCGACACGCTTGCCAGCCCTAGCAGATCGAAGTAGTGGATCTGCTTCCGAATATTGGACCAAGTATACTAGCGTACCTCTACAATGATATGATACCCCCTGGGTTCTAGGAAGCAAAACAATGTTGCACGGCAGTCTCAATATTTCTTTAGAATGTTATGCATGCTTACCACGTTTTATCTCACCAGTGCTTCAATTTGGGATTATTGTTCTTGCAGTAGTACTTTTGTTCTACATTTATCACTTTTGGACTTTGGACTATCCACTATTTGTATTTCATTCAATGTGATGATGGTGAAAGGCTCAAATGCACCCACTCTCGTCCAGGGAGATTAAATTTACAGGATACTGATGGGCCAAATTTGGCGTTTAGGCCTTCGAGCTGAACTTGAGCTGGAACATTCAACACGAGGCTTGATACACATGGATGTAGCATGGACTGGCTACTCTCACACTTTTGACCGTAGGCTGTCTTTTCTGCCCTATGATGAATCCAATAGAGTACAGTAAAGTGAAGATACAGGGTATGTTGATTGTGCCACAGTGATCCATAATGCGAATATCAAAGTATCTCAAACCCGGCGAGAACGGATCACGAGGAGAAGGTGCGATAGTCCACGGGAAATTCTGATGCAGGATAATCGTCCCATTGCCGTTCACCGCCATCGAGGAATCGGCGAAGCCTGGCAACCTGGGAGGAGAGATACAGGAGTATTATTTGCATCCTGATGTCCAGCTTCAGCCCGAGTATGTCTTCGCACGTCTTGAGAGCCTGTGCCCGCGTTGCCACGAACATATTTCCCGAGAAGCCCAGCTCCTTAAGACTGTCTATCATCTCTCCGAATTCGGAACACCATGCAAGCACGCCGAGCTAGCGCCAACGTAAGTCCTCTCTACTTTTCCTAGACGAAGGATGACTTACCTGGCCATACTGCTTGAACCGCCCATATAGCACGTTTGGCGCTGCTTTGAGTGCGAAGTCGAATGCATTATTCTGTCTTATGACATCATCATCTGGTATGTAAGGTTGAACGACTGGTTGGGGCTATTGCCAGTGAGCCATAGTATCCCTACCCTAGAATATGATCCGACTCACCTCTGGTCGTGGTGGAGGCTCCTGGAACCATTGATGTCCAGTGTAATCCGCCTCTCCACCGAAATCCACAACATCCACGTTCTTTGCGATGTAATCCATCGAGGGAGGCGCAAAGGAATTGATAATACCTGATTGAATGAAGAATGCCTCGAGTAGTGCAGCAAGGTCTTTCGGAAGGGGTGATGGCTTGAATGTGGGAGATTCTTTCGCTTGACGGGAAGGGAAGAAGATTGTTCGGTCGTCCGAAGAGTTGTCACTTAGGGGATACAGTTGTGAGCGCGGATGGACTTGGGATCACGGATGTGAAACCTACCCGGCTAATGGAGATGGTGGTGCTTTGACAAGATGGAGTTTGGCACCGCCACAGGATATGTCCTGTGAATAATATTAATTAATTAATTATGACCCAACCTGCTGACAAATGTAATCGGACCTTGAAGACTGGATTTACAGACTTTGGTCTGTTCTCAGCAAAGGAGCGTCGCCGAGTGCGGGGAGTATTAAGACGATTCTTCTTAGACTGGGCGATTATGTTACGCTGGCGTTCGATGTTGATCCGATTGACGCTTGTCAGTCGACGATGAGTTGCCTGGGAAGGAGAAGGAAACGCTGTCGCGAATATGGTGGTGCTGGAGTGAGGAGAGTAGAGAGTGCTTTCAGCAGGTGTGGGAGAAGTAACGAATGATTCGGCGTCTGTGTCAGGACTTGGAGGATGGAAATCAGTCACGAGACGCTGGAGAGATGGCCGGTATGGGGATCGTGGATGTGGTGGGGGGACCAGAATAACTGGTGGTGGAATAGGCAACGGACGGGGTGAGTCAGGTGCGAAAAGCGCAGATGGGAAGAATTTAGCACTTTCTGGAATACGGAGGTGTGCCGATTCGCTTAAAGCAGAAATACGGGAAGGAGGGTATTTCACTTGACTTTGAGGTTCAGTGGTGTCGAGATGTTGAACGTTCCTGCTAAGCCAGGATGGGGATGGGAGAATGAGTGAGGACCTGGCAGAATGGACAAGTAAACTGTCCACTAGTGGGGATGGAGATGCAGTAAGCTGCGACGGGTTCACGAGCTCGTACTTTGCTGCGTAATCACGTCCAACGGGAGCGGATGACCTCCTACGCAGTCGGGGGGGTGCTGGTATTACTTGAACTGCGGGGGAAGGCGGTACCTGTGTGAAAGAGACAAGAGCGGGTTGAGAGTCCCTGTTGATAGCCTCAACCGCAGAGGATACGAAGGGAGAAAGCGCAGGGCTCCGGGGAGGTTTGAGTCCAAATGGGGCAACACAGACAGTGGGTTCAGCTGTAAATGGTTCGGAAGGAAAGCCGCCGTCGTGGGCTTCACCTTCTTTGACAGTGACGGTATCGCTAGGTGAGGCCTCGTCTAAGTGAGATACAAATGACTCGCGGAGAATCTGCGAAAATGACTTGAACCGTCTGAAAGAATCAGAAAATCTATGACGAGGTTTTACAGGATTCTCCGGCCAAGGGATAGCGCTGACGGGTGGTTTGGTATTAGGGATAGATTCAGGTGTATGTTCTGAAGTTGGAGGAGAGGAAACGGACGGATCCCGACAGGAATCGATGTCACTGGAGAAGGGATTGGACTCTGTGGGGGACGAGCCAATGTCGCGTAATGGGGGATCAGTGCGTGTGGATGTGCTGAGCAACGAATCACGGTATGCAGACGCTATAGATGTAGGTATATGAGTGGGTGGTTGTGGGAATGCGAGATATAGGTCTGATTCCTCTGTGGTCCTGGTTGGACAAGACGAGGCGCGATCAGTAGCAATGGAGAGGTGAAGGGAAGCCTTGGAAAAATTCTTGAACCGGAATAAAGACTTTGAGGCGGAAGGCGAAGGTGCTACTGGGGCAGTAGGAAGGTCCTCTGGTGCGCCAGCGGTGTCTGGGATTGGACTTTTAAGGTCTGTCTCTGGTTCGATGGGGATGTCCTCGTGGCCAATAAACTCGAAGTCTTCGCCACCTTGGTCAGGCGGGGTCAAGTCCTGGGCAGCAGGTGCGGACTGCTTCTTGCCAAAAAGACCAGCCTTTGTCGGTCGAGAAAAAGCGCGGGCAAAAAACCGGGCGGGCGCGGAGGGAGCCGAGCTGCGCAGAGGGCCGCGAAGGCCGCGAGGGAGCCTCGACTGTAGAAAGTTATGCGCCGACGACGTTGTGTCTTCTCAAGTCCTCCAAAACACGGACTCGTGAAGAAGGGCGATGCGGTAGGCTGCGACCTTTGAGTGAAATCGAGCGCTGCAAAGCGTGACGAGAGCGTGTCAGCCAGGAGCACTGTGATAACGAACGGCTTACCTCGTGAGGTGTGTCTGCCTCAAGGTGGGCCTCATATGCGATCGACGAACACACCCAAGATCCCCGTCATTTGACTACCCAAGTGTCGTAGAATACTTGGCTATCTCTCCGAGAACACGTTGTACAATGGCTGCGTTGAGTAAGGTGTTCCATTCAACGGAACCCTCGAGGGTTCTTCAGTTCCCGTCCGCACCACCACGAGCACGCACCGTGTCCTCTTTGATAGTCAGGCAACCCATACACTCCACCGCATTCAACCTGCGACTTCGTGCACCCAGACCTCGACAGTGCAATCGAAGATCCCTACATACATGGGCTTGTCGTGCTGTTGGCGTCGTGATTCGTGAGCACGTGTGGGTCATTCAACCTCGATACTCGTGCACCGGGGAATCATATCCAGGCGGACATGGAATGCCCACTATTCATTTTCTTCAGAAGCGAGAGAAAACGCCCACCCGCCGTTGTTCCTCGTCCCAACCCTCAGCCCAGAGAAAGCCATGGCTGCAGAACCAAGGCGGGAGGCATTCAGAGTTGAATAGTCTGGTGCGTGCGGCGATTTACCGATCTTCCAGAGACGTAAGGAAACAGTTCTACATTTGATTTTGATCTCGAATCTCGACAGCCCCGGACCAACTATGCTTCTCAAACTGTTGGTCGTCAACCCCAACTCCACAGCGTCGATGACCGATAAGCTCGAGGCAGTAGTGAATGCTTCTTGCCCACCTGGAGTGAGTCAACTGTATCTTACTTATGTCACAGCCATATCGCTTCAACAGGTACAATACGATTTCTTTACCAACGCAGATGGTCCCCCGGGTATCAACGACGAACCAACTTCCCACCAAAGCGCTGAGACCTGCATGGCAGCTCTCGGACAGATCGACATTACCTGTTATCGCGGATTCATTGTAGCATGCTACAGTGCACATCCACTCGTCGACATGCTGAAATTGCTCACGAACAAACCCGTCGTCGGAATCTTCGAAGCGAGCATTACGACGTGCTTGCATATCCTCGCAAGGTCCAAGAAGTTCGGCATTGTATCCACCGGACACATCTGGGAGAGGTTGCTGACGGAAGGTGTAAACCATTTTCTCGGAGTGCACAGTGCGCTCTTCACTGGGGTCCAGACTACCGGCCTCACCGCAGCCGAGCTGCATGAAGCACCACAAGAAGAAGTCAGACTACGGATTAGAGGGGCTGTAAAGCACCTTCTGGAAGCGAACCACAGCCAGCTTGGCGTGATTTGCCTTGGCTGTGCCGCAATGGCCGACATGGACACGATTGTTAGGGAGACGTGCATCGAAGTATTGGGTGAAGTGGAGGGCTCAGGAATACGCATAATAGATGGTGTTGCTGCTGCTGTTCAACTCCTGCCAGGTCTCGTCAGATGTAACATGTGAGGATTCGATGTTTAATCTCCACGCAAACACGAGGACTTCATTGACATTTGAACATGAGAAGTGACCGAGTACGAGTGAAAAATGATGTATTCTTTTTTTCTGAGGTGCTGTACATTTCCTTCTAGTACCTGGATAGGCTTGATGAAGCCATCATCCGTCGGGCGACCGCGGGAATCCTGATCAGAGAGCAATCCCGGCTTTACGCATTAGTCCAGTTGGTCTTAGTCTCGAGGGGAAGATAGTTGTTCCACTAAATTTAGAAGCTGGTCTCGTCAGAGGTAACATACGAGGATTCGATATGTAATCTCTTTGCAAAAAAGACTCTGATCAACACGACTACAAGTACACGAAATTCATAGATACAACAACCAAGTACGAGTGAAAGATGGTTATTCTTTTCTCTGTTTATCCGAGAAGGTGTTGCTGCTCTCCGATTTCCTCCACCTCTACGAGGCGATCGCCACGTCTGCTTAGTCCAGCTATCATCCGCCGGAAGACGGGTAGCTTGGTCTGTAAAGATCGACCACCGATCATCGCCGCACGTACGCCCCTGCCAGCCTTGGTAACCAAGTACTGGACAGCAAGGTCGCTCCCCATTATAGCAGCGAGGAATACCAAAACGGAGAACTCGCCGACCGTGGCATAGATCGTCTTGCCCTCGTTGAAAGGCCACGGGACGCCAACGGTCCTTGTCCATGAGCCCGCACCAACTTGCATGATCTCCTGGATGCCCTGCCCTCCGACCCCGCTAACACCAGTTGCCCCACCGTCACACCACAAAACCATACTGCCCAGCTCTGCTGCACGTGACTTGGCCTGCTCCCACATTGCAAGACCAACTGTAGTTTCCCATGTACGGGCAGGGGCAAGAATAAGAGCTGGCCGAGATTTCAGGTCACTGAACGCTGTCGGAGAGGCCAGATCCAAGCATATAGATGTTGTAAAGGGAATCGAGCGTGTGAAGTTGGGTGCTGGTGCCCAATCTGATGCCTTGATGCCTTGGGGGTGCTTCAGCTCCATGCGGTGGATTGCAGGGGGATCGACTGAGGGTATCTTGGAAAATGATTCCGTCACTGACCATATTGTTAAGGATGACGCATAACTGATACACAAGTCCACGAGTGAACTCACAAGGCACGAGCTGTCGCTTATAGTATTGGATAACCTCTTCACCTGGTTTTTGCAACTTGTGGATGATGGCAAGACCATTCCGAGTACGAGAACCTGATGAAGGTGCTGTGTCACCTTCGACATATTGCTCGAAAGTAACCCCAACGAAGGCACCGTTTGATTGTTTCCGAATTTTCTGGAAAGCAGCTTCACGTTCCCTTTGGGAGTGGAAGACAACACTGCTTTCGGGCCAGAGAAGAATTTTGGCGGATGTCATCTTCGCCGTTTCGGCGACGAAGTCGTCCAGAGTTGGATGGCTGCCATCAAGTGGATGGGGCAGGACACAACCAACCTTTAGGGATGTTGCATGCGTGTACAAGTCAGCTCGATGGGGGAGGTTGTTAAGGGTGAATGACGGTATTGTTAAGGTGAGCAGTAGGGTGCCAAGGCATAAAAGATTACGACCCTTTCGTGAAATGCACGACTTGTTAGGCAGATCGAGAGAATCGTATTCCTCGAAGTTCATCAACCACAAAGCAACGAATTCTGAAACGAGACTCGCCCATGCTGCGACGAGCCAGTCCAGAGCAGCCGGTCCCAAGACGGGTGTTAACCAGTTGTAGGGGTGAGAAGCGAGGGTCGGACTCCAATTGAGCAGGCGCCCAACTGGCGAAGTACGAGAAGCAAGAGTCCAGATCGTCGCCCATAATAATGGGAACAGCGTGATCTTCCCCCACTCAGAAGATACTCGCCCTCTGAGGCGGATATCAAGATAGGTGGCTACGATGGCGACGAGATAAGTGAGAGCAGATATGAACGCAACAGCGAAGAAAGATTGAAAGGGGCTTGAAAGGGCTGCTGACGCCGCAGCACGATGCCCGATGGATGAACCGGCAGTGATACATACCCATGAACAAAGTAACTCCCTACCCCTAGTTTGACGGCAGCAAATTCTTTGTCCATGGATACGCATTACAGATACCAGTAAGATGAGCGGGATGAAATAGGGCAAAGGGCCCAACGCAAGAATGGACAAGAAAAACTCGATGACAGAGAAAAATAGTGTCGGATATCTGTTGAGGATGAGATTCTGGAGAGACGAGGCCATGGTGGACAGGCTCTCTGTTGAAGCGAAGCTTGTGGGTGTTGGTTGGTGTCTACGTGTGGTCGCTCCGACTCTGCTGTACTTATAAGGTCTCAACGTTCGTGGAATATTATTTGTTCACCCAGACATCCATCATGGCCACCAGACGACGGATTGGCGTCCGCGTCGCAACTACCGAGGCCGCAAGACGCCAGTTAATGCAACCTGTCGTGTGCTGGGAAAAGACTTGGGTCGCTCCAGAGCATGCACCAAACTCTACAATGCGCGTATTTAGGTGGATCAAGACGGACAAAAAACAGGTCGGTGTATGCCTGACAGTTGAATAGGATGAATATATTGATGTTCCTATGTAACTGGAAGCAATTCAGCGATGATGAAGGGGGCGCTGATGATCCCCTTGCACCCCTCCCCGACGAACCGGAAGTTGTGGAGGGCGACGAAGACATGGATCAAGATGAACCAACGGCATCCATACCACCAGAAACAGAACCCAACACCGTGGATGTGACGGAGACTAACTCGGTCAATCAAGAATTACCATCCGAACCCCAGACGAAACCGCCCTCCCCGACGCCTCCAACCCTTTCTCTTCGTCCAGTTGGCCCGACTCTGACCTCGGACGAAGGAGCGGACATGTTCGATGCATCCCTGAAATTGGTTGGAGACATGAATGTCGACATAGGAGTTGTCGGGGACACAAACCCAGATGACGTTGGTGATTTGGATATGGCGATGCTAGGTCCTGACGGAACAGCATTCGGAGATGCCAGCAGCATCGACCAATTGGTAGGCGGTGATGCCCTGCTGGAGCAGTCACTGATGGACGGCACGGCCGACCACTTCGTGGACTCGCTGGACCCTGGATCATCACACCCAGGGGAGAGTTCCTCGGGATAAGTCATGCCGGGGGTACCATGGGAGAGTATCGCAGTCGCCTGTGTTCATTGTCGGGTTATTTTTCCTCCCACCAGATGTGCTGTAGTTAATAAATGACCATCGTCTAGGGTTGAGCGGAGGCTCTGGGAGGGCTCTGGTCCTTAATTGTGCTTGCTATGTTGTCTCAACGAGTGAAGTGCCCGATAACGTATGCAGAGGAAACCACCACCTTTCGAGGCGATTTGCGGGAAAGTCATGCACGGTGAAACATTGTAACTTAAATTGTTGTCTGACCTTCCCATCCCCTGTGAACTGTACCAGAAGAAGCCCTTAAGATGTGAAATTTATTAATTTTTATACACGTTCTCCTGCTACACTGTCAATCGAAATCGTTCCAATGGCAAGGAAAGTGTGGTACCAACATCCCCTAAGCCACCTCTTCCGCCCAGCGTAACACATCCTCTAAGGTGGTCACCACCTGCGGTATCATTCATGAATACATACCGAACAAATATACAACACGGAGCGACATACAGAACTTTTTTGTGAAGGACAACCAACATTCTGGGGTGGACTCATCTCGAGGGCAGCCGCACGAAGGTCTCGCAGTCTAGCTTCAAGCTCGTCACAATGTCTTGAAGAAAACTCAATGAGAATGACATCAATACTTCGAGGTAACTAACGCATGAATAGTTTTAGTTTCTTCGCGACGGAGCTCAAGTTGCTGCTGCATCATATGCTCAAGGTTACCTCTTGCCTAGGCCACTTGATGTCAATTCCCTGCCAAAGTGCGCAGAGGCAACCTACCTGGACAGGACGTAAATCATTGGCAGCTGCCATCAGGTTTTGCGCCAAGACAGTGATCCATTCTACGTGTCGGTGCCACTCTGGGGGAACTTGAGAGAAAGGCGGTGGTGGTGGGGCGAGAATGGCGCCTGTGAGATTAGAATATGTGACCAAGAGTGAACGTAAGATGGATAATAGAGCAGGACGCCGATCTGATTACTCTGAGTAAGGCTAATGCGCGGAGGAGAAAAATACTTGGATTCTTTGCCCACCTACGCTGGGGTTTGCGGGATATAACTGGTGTCCACCAAGATCGGCCAAGGAAGGGATGGTCTCTTTGACCTTTGATGAGAATAGCAATCAGAGGGGCTCAGTACTGGCTAATGAAGCGCGACGCGTACAAACCACATGTCCCCGAAGACATTGTAATGACCATCTTCGAGAATCCAGTCTACCCTAGGTTTCTCTAGTTGTGCCAACGGCCATGCGGGTACATCGGATTGATCAGACAAAACCTCGTGCTGGTTGGCACTATTGACGTTCTCGACCCGTTCTTTGAGTATCTCGAGAAGTTTCAGGTTGTGTGGAGTGTAGTTGACATAATGCGAAGGAGGTGAGGGGAACGAATTCCTCAACTCTGCTTCCTCGTCCACCATGATGGTACTTAGAGATAAATATTTGTTTATTTGTGTAAATTATTATTCATCGCTTCTTCAAGCTTCAACACTCGCTGCAATGGTGCGCCGGATCGCGTCGCAGGTGCACAAGCAAGTCTCGCGTCTTATGCGCGCCAAGTATATCAAAGACGAGCCTGTTTGGTATCAGGCCGTTCTCCAATTTCCTCCCCTTCCCCTTCCTCCAAAAGCACCAGCCATCCGTGAAGACCGTGAAGCTGCACTTCAACGCCGCCATTCGAGCCCCTCGTCAAAACTCATCCCCCCGAAAAACAGACCCGCCAACATTGCGTATTTGGAGGACGAGCTCAGGCGTCAGTTCTTCCGTGACCACCCGTTCGAGGCATTCAGGCCCGTTGCGATTGTTGAAGGTGGTGTAATCGAGGAAGAACACCCAGTTCAAGGCAAGGATTGGATAAGGCTGAGCCAGCGAGGGAAGAGCCCTTCCCCGGAAGAGTGAGGCTCATTTCCAGCCGTCCTTTTACGTGCTAATGAGTCTCTTTCAAGTGCGGTACAATTTGCGGCCAACCTCCACAAGCATCGCAAAGTGTCGTTGGCTGTGGCTTATACTCGTGCTGTTGCGGAATTCCGCTCTCTTCGTGTAGAGCACGATATTGCTAGCTCATTTGCTCGCATGGAAGCAGAGGCTTATGGCATGGTCTTTCCCTCTGAGGTTGACAGGACCTTTGAGAAGGAGGACATCGCCTACAAAGCCCCCGAGCGCAAGCGAGCGCTTGACGAGGGAGCACTCTTGGCTCGCAAGCGTTGGAGAGCAATCCTCAACATCGACAGCGGCATGGGCAACACTTGGAGCAGAGGACATGAATATGCCAAACGGCAAGAACAGGGTGAACGACCAAAGCATATGTTCACTAATGTGTCATTGCCTTCCTCATCAATATCAGACGATTCAAAGGTGCCATCGGGCAATTCGCAGAATTCAAAAGCCAGCGCAGATTTCCTACGAATATTGCACTGATCCGGATGGTGGTCCATGGGGCTTGCAGCAGTACACTCCTCTACACATAGTGAATATTAACTATGCCTTCACCCGTGACTGAGCGGCCAGAGCTGCATTCATACCCATCCAAGTCTTCTCGACCAATCCCAATAACCTCTGCATATCTGAACTCCAGTCATTCATCACGTCCTCAGTACTACGCTTACTCCTGAAGTTCACGATACCAGCTGGACGGTCTATTCGAGCCCAGATAGTTTTTGAGACAACCAAGCGAGCAAGGGTTTCCTCGGTCTGTTGCGATGTTAGATCAAGGAGGGTCGTTAGACGAGACAACGTAATCCGGGTGTAGTATTGCGCAACTACGCGAATATTCTGCGGGAACTGTCAACATAGACATATACGCCGCTTGCTTTGATACGTACATGTTCTATGACGCGAGTGTGTAGATCCTCCCATTGTTTGGCAACAGAAAAAACAGGTGTCGTCCGTAGGAAAGGTCCATATATCGCCTCGATGCCTGGCCATCGCATCAGCTCACGTGTGACGAAAGATTTTACAAGGTTACTGCATGGAATCAGTGGTAATCAATCATAAGGCGGACATCCGGCGCACAAATGGAGTTCCAACTTCTCGAGCGCCGGGTTTGCGAATAAATGGTGCAACATGTCCGATTGCTCGTTGTCATGGGATGCAAGAACGACGTAATATACGATGTGTTCGAGAGCCTAGAGTTCGCTTATGAAAGGTTCCATGGAGGGACATCGATGATACTTACTGCCCGACTCTTGCTCTCGTCTTCTTTGATTGAGGGTGTATCCCAAACCTTCTCATAGTACTTTGCAACATCCAAGTACGCTGATTGACGCAAAGCTTGTTGAATCATGAGGTCATAAAACTTGAGCTTGAGATCCTAGGACCGCACTTGAGTAAGCCAAGTCAATGGAGAGGAAGAGGCCCGTACTTCGTTCTCTTTTTCCTTAAGGAAAGGTTCGTTAACCTTGCGGCCGCCAACCTTTGCTTTGACCCATTCCGGTTCCCCATCGCCAAGGCCCGCCTTAGCCTCTTTCGCGTCCTTGCGCGCTACCTCACTGTCTTTCAATCGTGCAAGGGCAATGAGTAATCGCATTTGTTCCAAGATGAACTCTGTCTTCTCTCTCCGTTCCATAGAGGAGTAGGTTTCGACTTGCAAATCAGACAGCAGGTCGGACGCCGTTTGCAGCGATTCTTTGAGGGAGGAGGGAGTTGCTGACGGCTGCCTTGCAAGGGCTTCGTGGTAGTGAGATAAAAGAAGGGTAACGCGTGCACGAGGTGTTTCCAAGAAGATCTGGCGTGTTGATGAGTCCAGAGTTTTGCCAAAGGAACAGTATTCTTATACCTTGCCCTCGGTGACTGTCCGAAGGGTTTCGACTAGCTCTAGCCATTTGGTATCACCCTCACGCTGCTTAAGCTCTGGTAACCATGCAATAGCCTGTTCGACAATTGCCTGAATGACGCCCTTGAATTGGCCGTGTTTCTTGGATAGTAAGTTGATCGTGGCATTCAGCTGAACATAGTCCTGTGCTTCATGACATAAACCTAAAGCTGCTTTGGCTAGTCGCGTGGTGGATGAGAGGTCGGAAGCCTATACGAGAGATCAGCCCGCCAGCATCGATAGGTCGTACTCTGCCCTACGTTTCTTGTTTGTTTCTCGAGAACGAACAGCTTGTCGAGTGCCTCGGAAAGCATTCCCGACTAAGGGTTCCATGAGGCCAACGTTGCACGCACGACACAACGGGAGCACACACCTTGCACAGAGAAGTAGCTTCTGGTATCAGAGTATCGACCTCTTGTGAGAAATCTCTCTCTTGTTTCTTTACGTCTGCCATGACTTCAAGACGGTATGACAAGCTCGGCGTGAACTGACGCGTCCTCTCAAAGATGTTTATCACTGTTTGCTCATGTCCTTTCTGAGAACTCCCCTGTTTCTTGCTGCACTCGTGCTGGCAATGTATTTCACTTGGCTGCTCTCCGTTCCAGTCTGCGTTATAGTTATATTCGTGAAAGTACCCCTACAACAAGTGCCAGCACCAGCATGTACTATATGAGTAAAAATGTCCGTAGCAGAATAGAGATCATAGACAAACAGGTGCTATCTCATGGTCCAGGAGCTCCGTCGACGTCGAGATCGAGCACGGTAGCGAGTCTTGCAGCTCGTGGTTTTCGTGCGAAGGCTCATCACCATTCGCTTTTTCGGCATGGAGCATAGATAATGACTTGTCGAGCATATGTTTTGGGATCGTGAGAGGATACATAATGAAAAGGCGGCATGCGAAGGCGAGCAGCCCGGTCAGGACTGCGGGAACAACGGAAGGGATAGCATGTAGGTCATATTTGTGGTAGAAGGGGTTCGAAAGTTCGCGATAATGTCTGTCCCCGTGTTTAGTTTCCGCTGGGAGCGTTGCATCGATCCCCGCGTCAGTCGTCACGGACTCAACACCAACTGACTTGTGAGTCACTTGTGGCGTCGCGTCGACTTGGGTTTCAACGTATCGTGGCGTGGCATCGACAAAGACAGAAAGTAAGTCAGGTTTAACTTGCGTCATCCTGTCGACGAGCGATGGTGTAGACTGAATTGCTCTTTCACCAGTCTTGGGCCGAACGTGGGCGAACTTGTCTTTGTAGGTGCGTTTGTCCGTCGCATCCACACTCTGATCTTTCATCGCCGGCCTTTTAACCTCCATTTCAGCAACTCTCATCCTCTCCATGAGGCGGACGCCTTGGAGATGTGGTAACCAATCAAACACCTTTTGCCACCCATGCGCATTGGCTTCCGCATAGCCCGGCCGGTTCTTCTCGTGGAACCATTTCAAACTCTCCAGGTGCGGTGCAAGGTGGCTAAGCAGTATGGTGGCGTGCAGCGGATCATTCGCCACTGAATGACCTACGTGGAGCCGTAGAAGTGACCTCGAGGACACCTCGAGGGAGCTCAAGGTCTCCTCAGACCCCGTCTGCGCGTCCAACACAAGAGCAAGAGTGTGAAGTCGCCTGCAATTCTGAGTAAGAGTGGAGACCCCCTCGAGGGTTACACCAGGCCCTGTAGGTCCAGAAAAGCGAGCCATAGGGCACAGCCTAAGCGTCTCGATATTGGGGCAAGCTTTCGCAACACAGCGTAGGTCTTCGTTGCGGAAAAGAGTTGATTCTGGTAGGTCAATCTCGAGACGGATGAGATAGGGGAAGGAGGTGAGATACTGAAGAGGAAGATGACGTGATAGTGGATCGCCAGCGCGAGACGTCGACCGTACCAGCTCATTGAAGCGCGACGAGCTGGTGGCTGTAATCCGCAGGAACCGCAAGGACTGACCGAAGCGCTCGGAGAGTATGAAAGAGAGATCTTGCCAGTCTGCCATCTCCGGTGGATCTTCGATAACTAGCTCCAAGGCGGTGAGCTGGCTGGTGATGTGCTTCAAAAACACCGCAATGTTGGACACTTCCCCCGTCAGAGAAAGATGCTGAAGGTCGCTGAAGACACCGCGAGTGGGTAGGTCGCCGGTGAGGCGAAGTGAAGACTTGCGAATCTCGGTGAAATCAATCTCACTGTCGGATGACGCTTCGCTGGGGGTGCTGGCCCCGGAAGGGACAATATCGTCAAAGAAACCTTCTACAGCGATAACTGATCGACTAGTGAGGTCCAGCTCAAGCGAGTGAAGACTGGGGAGAGAAGCTGCCCATTGTCCGACTTGAGCGGACAGCGCACCAGGGGCAACTAGAACCAATTTCTCCAACGTGTTCTGAGAACGCAGCAAGTCGGTGAAATTCCGAGGCAGGGGGGTGGGGGAGGTGAACGAGAAGGCTGTGAGCTGTGTGCGCTGGCAGACCTCGGAGAGATATTCATCCAATTTAAGGGCCCTATTCCCGACCTCTAGTACGAGGTTTTGCAATTCGGGATTCATGAACAGCATAGAAGCTTCCAATGCAGTCGCAGATTCGACTTTCCAGACAAGCTGCTGCAACTCAGGTAAGATGTAGCTGACTGGGCTGTGGTCACTGATAGTCGCAAATATGGCTTGCGAGACGCTTGAAGACTCGACATATGTAATGCGGCGAACACGTTTACCGTACTCGAGGAGTCGGACCCAGTCCTCAGGGTTCGGCGCCTTAGCCTATTGCAGATGAGAGTCAGACATGATCAGTTACTGACGGGTTTGACTCGCCAAGCCAAGTCCCGGGCGGCGGGCTCGTTTCAACAGATTGCTTGGGAACAATCCAATGAGAGGGAGGAGCGAATCCATCTCCCTCCACAGAACGTTCAAGGCCGGCTCGCACATGGCTTTGCAAGTTCGGGCAAGCCTGGAAATAGAACGACGCCCGGCAGGGCTGTCGATGATGGTGTCGAGCAGCTTCTGCGCTGCATCCGGGTCACGAAGAATAATGGGAAGCATTGTATGCTCGTCAATTGACGCAGAGCGGGAGATGTTAAGGGTGTTGCCTCGTTCTTCGAGCTACGGGATTCAAGGAAGTGATACAAAGGGTCAGAGCGTAGTGAAATACGTAGCTTGTGAGCGTGCAAGGTAGTTAAATAGTAGACTACAGCCATTTGCTGCGTTCACAACACGCAACATGACCTGTGCAAGCAGGAGGAAGAGGGCTGTTTGAAGCAACCAATTATGTGTTTCGATGAGCCGGTGGAGAGCCGAGCCACACTCCTGCATCGAGATACGGAGGAGAAACACGCGTATGGGGTGTGCCCCAAGTGAGGCAGGGGAAGCAAGTGGAATATGTCCAGGCCACAACGCAAAATGCTATCTGGCTGTCACTAGAGCACGGTTTACGTGCTGGAAGGCATCGGGGCTTACCCCATGCGTACGATACCAAGCATGACAGAATGTCGGGGAAGCCGACGACGGAAGGTAGTGCCCATGCGACACGTGGAATACATGCCATACTCATTCCTGCGGCCCTCAAGGGGGTGATTCTGCAAAAGATACGAGTAAATATTGCGTGAAATACAGTGATATGAGGCATTGGAAATGGGACGCGCCGGGGACACACGGACATACGCTACGAGGGCTACAACTCTCCGACCTCCCACGGGACGGGTTCACCTTCCCAATCGTCCTCTGTTTCGGTGTCGGCGCGCACACCGTCATTGCCCTCTCCAACATCCCAGATGTCACCCCCTTTGGAAGCGTCATAGTGACCAACCCGATCACCATACAAGAGGCAGCGGACAACACGTTCCTCCTTGCTGTTCTGAGTTCCTGGTGGAGAAATGGCCAACACGCGGCGAAGATTATCAGGTAGGTCCACACTAAATGTGCCAGACTCGTGACGATTTGCGTCATGCTCGGCGTTGAAACTTGAGTCGCGGTCATGGGCATGAAGGTCTAATAATGGATCCCAGTCGAGATCATCGGGACCTCGATGAGATGGTTTGCGATGCATGCCAGCGACCACCTTAACTGTAATGTCATCTAAACTATCGTCCTCGTCCTCGCTTGGTTCGAGTTCAACTCTCGGTTTCTTGCGGCGTTGCTGCACTCCGCCCTTCGGCTTACTCAGTGCAGCGTGAGACACGGCACCAGGAGGTGGAGAGGGGGGTACTAAGGAACCACGTGAGATTGGTGCGTCACCCTGGTGTGTTTTGTTGTCTGCAAGTTCTCCCTCCTCCAGGCCACGCTTCGCCAATGACTTAGTCTGGGCGGTTCTGTGAGGCACGACAGACTCCGCGGAGACAACTTTAGATCGGATGGGACGCCCCATACCATCAGTTGGACTAGCGCCAGCCTCGCCGACACGGGTTGGGAACGATGATGCGACACAAGTTGCGGTCAGCTGATGACTCGAACTCGAGGCGATGGCAGATTTGATATCGCCAAATTTTCCATTTTTTGAAAGTGCTTGAGTAAAAGGATCGCGAGAAGCACGTGGAAAATGCGAGTCCAGCGTGTTCAACTTGGTGTGAGAGGGTGGCGCAGGCTCACTGGTATTCTTGGGTAAACTCAGGGTTGGCAATGCATCTTCGAACAATAGCTTGAATGATTTGCCCCCAGCAGGAGCTTTCACTGGAGAATCGTCGATGGAAGACGCGTTCATAGCACCGTGTGCAAGATCAAGATGGTCTTCGCTATCGGACGATTGGTCCACTTCAGGAACGGGGAACACAGCAGATATACCAAGACGCTGGCGTTTCTGTTTATTAGGTGACGGCGAGACGGGCTCCCCGCGTAAGCGCTTACGCGCACGCGACACTGCCCTGTCCACTGGCGGGTCATGAGATGGGGTCAAGTCGTCTCTCGCATGGGCTTGTGCGATAAGCGGGAAGGGATCTGGTGATGGGGTGCGAGGGTCTCTATGATCTGGCTTATGCTTTGATGGAGTGGCAAAAGGATTGACGGAAGACGGCGCCTTGGACAGGTGAGAGGCAGACGACGTCGAGGGGTCTTGGCATTTCTGCTTGCCACGATTCTTGTTCTTGACGGGGGAGAACGGATTGAAACCAGGTAGAGGATCGACGGCCGTCACTGGACGAGACTTTGGAATAATGGGAGTTCGCGAAGAGGATAGAGAACTCGAAGGGTGCTGAGATGGTGGGGGATTCGACGAAGAGGCGGCGGCGGCCTTGGTTATTCTCTTGTATAGCTTGTACTTCTCGGCTGCGAGACGACTGGGTGGTACGAACGCGACGCGACACGACAAGTGCAGGGGACGTACCGATGTGGGGATGGTCTTTGATATCCTGGACAGAGGGATCCCTGCCTTTGGCGGACCTAAACTCGCGCTCCCATGTTTTTATCTGGGCGCGAACAGCAGCGAGCTCGCCCTCGGCCATGGTGCCAGTCGGGGGGAAGACAAACAACAGAACAACAAAAACCGGCTACTCTCTCTCGAGGAGCCCGACATGTTCAAGCACACACATACATAGTCCATGGCTACTGATTTCGTATCTTTCTCGCGGGGGCCACGCCTCGTTCCTCCCACTTCCTCTTATCCGTTCTCATGGCCTGGGGAGCCTTCTATCCTCCATCAGACGCGAGCGTCGTCGGGGAGCCCATGTACCCGTCTGCTAGATCGCCTCCTTGGCCCAATAGATACCCACCATCCCGGCCTCCTTCGCCCCCTCCTCTTCCTCCAAAGAAACCGATGCCCCAGTTCAGGAGACCTTTAGCACCGACAGTGTTCAACGATCCCGCTTTCTCTTCAGATCCTTTCTCGCATCCTCATTTCAACCTCGCTGATGCTCGATCATACAAAGACTTGCCCCCCAGGCCACCACGCCGCAGCCCTTCCATGTATGACCCTACTTCTCAAGAAAATATAACGTGGCCTGCCCCTGCTGTTCTTCCACACCATCCAACGACTGTAGACCGCCGTCTGTCCCCACTTGCATTGTCTGTATCCTTAGAACATGAACCCATCTTGACATCCTCAGGATCCTCCACTGTATCATCATCAGCCACATCGAACAGTTCTTCACCCACACAGACTCCCGGGATTCACACTACGTTCCCTGTCTCGAGGACGATGCCCCAGAGCCTTCGTCCGACCCCATTCACCAAATTTCCGCCCTCTGCTTCTGCACGCCCACCAGATGAAAACCGTCCTCGTATGCCATATACCATGTCTACACCAGATATGCGACCACCCCGACCTACATCTCCTCCTCGAGTCAGTTCTGCGCCAGACCTCCCGGTCACTAGGAAGCGATCGGACAAGATAAAAAACTTTGTCAGGAGACTTACGAAACGCGACAATCTCGATCGTATCGACGAGCTGGATGAGACAGATCCTTTTGGGCTTGGTTTCCACCACAGTGGTCCTTATGAAGCAATTACCAATAACCTTGCGAAGCTCGTTCCACCACACAGCGCTGCGGATGACCTGATAGGGCGAATGAATCCTTCGAAGCGCAAGGTAGGCATTTTGGATACCCCTATTCCGGGACAGGCACTGACGAATATGAAGGTCAATCGCACTAGCGCTCCACCACTTGGGCGTGTGGCAATGAACGATGTGCGTACAGTAATTTGTGGTCTGCATTTTTACTCATCAGGGTCCGTAAGAAGCAGTCGTCTCTACCAGCCGATATCTTCGCAGAGGCAGACAATACCTCAAACGAGGGTTTTGTCCATAATGTTCAAGTCGAAACGGTTCCTATTCGAGAACGCCGTCATTATGATCCCGCTGCAAGCAACATCCGACCTGACCACATCGGGACTGGAATACTCCGTGATCAGTCTCTTGAGTTATATCCCCCCAATGACAGGGACTTCCCGTCTCAACCAGCTCTTCGGGTGCACTATGTCGGAGACATCATTCCTCATGTACCTGGTGTAGCGCCATCTCATATGAATTCCGTTTCTGCGCCCTATGTCCCTAACGGGGGGTTACAGTCCACGGGCACGACTCGTTTCCCTCCGAATTATCGTGAACCTGGCTTGCATACCCCATCTCCACCGCCACCTTCTGATCTACCCCATCTGATATCCCAACCAGTTCGGCCTTTGGGTGATTCACCGCCCCGACAAGCTCCGCCACCCAGGAGTGTTCGTTCCCTGGACCTACCGCGCATTCACAATGGGCAAACTGCTAACAGTGACAGCAAACCACCGCGAGTACAACACCTCCCAAAACGACTTGTCATGCCAGCCCCTCTGCAGCCTCAATCGCAATCGCAATCGCAATCGCAGCCACTGCCTGCACCACCCCGCCAACTCCGATATGCGTTTCCTAAAGCAGACGATGTGGGTCGTCGCCCGGTCGATGTGACGGCTGAGATACCAGTGGTGAACCGAGGGAGGAAGGTGCTACGCAAACGGTCAGCCAGTTTTTCGGGCAACGTCCACTTGCCAGTGCAGTCGTCGATCCCCCGGACCGGGGGCAGTCTGACGTTGAGAAAAAACCCTTCCGTCACAGCATTGGAAGGGGAAAGGGCCCAGCAAGGGACTGGTCGTCGTCGTCGACTGAGTAAGCGGAAAGTTGATATCTAAGATTATGATTATTGTTAGCCGACCTTCGACGCGGAAATTGACTGTTGATGTGACATTCATGCAGTCGCACATTTGATTAAATGCTCGATAGGACAATTACGCGCAATTTAAGCTGTGTATCACCTCAATTAAATCTGGCGAGCTGATGGCGTCCTCTGTAGTATGTATACACTGATCTTGCCATCACGCTGTGGAAGCTGTACATGAAGTGTGCAGTTTCCGCTTCATTGATTGATAGGGCATCTTGTGAACGGCTCTCCGGTGGACTCCTCTGTGAGGTGAGGCGTGAGCGAGCAAATTTTTTCGGCCAGCATAGCAGGCAACTTGGGCCCAGGATTGCGATGCGTGCGGATGCTGGGCCCTGTGATCCGTTCATCTCGTGCGGAGGTTCATCGCCCCAGACATCCCAAAAACGCGGAAATGGGCAGCGTTTACGACGTCAGAAGACCTTCATTTTGCCTTTGAAGAGTACGGATGGAGGCAGGGAAACCCATAGTCCGTAGAAGTTGGTAGTCTGGAAAGAAAGAGCGATCCGACGGCCACCAGCGCCACTGCTCGGGGCTGGACGGTCCTGCAAGAAATGTAATCTGCAGGGTAGCTGAGACTGGATCACACTTTGCTAACTCTAAATCCATATCATCGCCTTCCCCGACATAAATACTGGCTTCCATGGCAGCCCTTTTCCGAATGTCCCCTCCTCTTGTCTCTGCACATGGATAGTATGATAGGTCTCCTCCCCTCTGCCCTCGCAGTCCTTGCTGTCACTGTGGGCGTCGATCGTCTACGATGGTCCAAGGCAGGTCATCGCCACCCCTTCTTGCAGACATCTTGCAGACCCCCCCTCTCCCCAGCTTGATGCTATTCCGTCGGTCGGACCTTCCGGACTCCTCTCGTCCTACTATGGCGCCGCCAGGTTCATTCTGCACGCCAAAGCCATGATCCAGGAAGGTTACGACCAGGCAAGTCTTCCCCTGCCCACGACGACTCTTGTGTGCGGTTCTCATCCAGTCTCAGTACAAGGACGGGTTTTTCAAGGTACCAATGGTGAACCGATGGGTCGTGGTGATAACAGGCCCACGCCTCCTCGAAGAACTTCGCAAGATTCCCGACGAGCGGCTATCCTTTGATCACGCTATGCGAGACGTGTGTGGCTGCCAATCCTTTGTTTTTTTTCTTTTCCGTGTACGTAACCACACTACAGCTCCTTCAAGTCAAGTACACTTTTGGTCTCGAGGCACAAGAGCAACCGTATCATGTCCAAGTAATACGGGACCACCTCAGGCGCAACTTTTCACAGCTGTTTCCTGAGGTCTTCGAGGAAATACGACTCTCCTTCGATAACGTTTTTCCCGTTGGAGAGACCGGTACGGGGTCACATGACTCCTCACCCTTGATCTAACTAGTGTGGCAGGGTGGGTCAAAGTCGGGGCCTATTCCGCGGCAATGAAAGCAACGTGCCGTATAAGCAACCGTGTCTTTGTTGGACTCCCTATCTGTATGGTTTACCCGCCCCTTCTCGCCCTACACGTGTTGAGCGGGATTTGTAGGCCAGTCTTCCGAATTCGAGGAACTTCAATCAAAGTTTGCTCTACAAGTAATGAACCGGGCGAGTTTAATGAATCTTTTCCCCACGCTACTTCACCCGTACGTACTTCTTTTTTGAAGATTTGAAACCATGCAGACCCGGAGCAGATTGATTGGTCGACTGTTGACCAACACCCCTAGCAGTCTAAGGCGCTGCATAGAATTGTTGAAACCCATTGTCGATGAGCGCTTGAGGAAGGAAGAGCTCATGGATAAAGACTGGCCCGGAAAGCCGGTATGTATTGATGAATGGTAACGACCTACATATTCAAACTCGGTTGCACAGTGTGACATGATTAGCTGGCTTATCGACGTCTCTTCCCCAGAGGATCGTAACGTTCGCAGTATCGCTCTGCGTATTTTGGTCCTAAATTTTGCGTCTTTGCACACGTCGGCTCAGGTCTGTGTGATCCATGTATTCGAAGAATTCTCTTATACCTGCTCCAGAGCTTTGCCCATGCGCTGTTCAATCTTGCGGTTTACCCACAATTCCAGGAACCTCTAAGGGAAGAAGTCAAGGAGGTGATCAGTCAACATGGCTGGTCGAGAGAATCCATGTCCCTGCTTCCGAAAATGGACAGCTTTTTGAAGGAGAGCCAGAGGTTCAGCAGCACGAGCTTATGTGGGTCTGACCATTCTATCCGGCACTCTCGGTTAACTCCCCAACTCGCAGTGCCTGTGGTGCGAAAGGCCATGGAAGATATCATATTTTCCGACGGCACAAAGATCCCTTCTGGCACCCACATTGCTGTGGCCTCTGGGCCAATGCACTTTGATAGTCGGTACTACCCGAACGCCTATGAATTCGATCCTTTTAGGTTTTGCTCGTCGCGAAAGGAGGCTTTGACGAAGTACTCTATGAATTTGTCTCATTTATCTTTTGGCCAAGGAAAACGAAAATGGTGCGCAGGATCTAGGTAATGCTGGTGGGTTGGTGTTGACATCTTCCGTATAGTCCAGGACAGTTCTTCGCCTCGACAATGATGACGACGATGATGGCCTATCTGGTCCTCAATTATGATATGAAATTGGAAAACGACGGAGTTCGACCGCCGGATGAGTGGTTTCTGATGAATTGCGCTCCAAATCGAACAGCGGAGATTTTGTTCAGGCGACGTCCCACATGCTGAGTCGACGTTGTTTTACTCATGGTAATGAAGACTGCATCGCCCAGCCATCGCTATGCTCTACATATATCTGCTTATTTATTTTATCTACCATAATCAATTGTATGAGACAGTAGGGATTACAGACTGGCACTACGATTTGCATTGCGTGTCAAGGAGGCATCGATCCTAGCAAGCCCATGCCAATCCACTTGCACATTCATGGCGATCGCGCGAAGTTGGACACTATGTATGACAGGCATGTTCGTGTAACAAAGTTGCAAGTGGCTTCCTTCCATGCACCGACGCTGCTTCCCTACATAGATCCATGTACCATGCGTTTTGATCATCTTACAGCATGGTTCATATCGATAGACCAGAATCAACGCTCATATGAGCGCTTTTAACAGTTTAATGTAGCCAAAACAATGTCGTATGATCCTATGTATGTCCAGAAATAGCTAAAATCACCTTGTTTAGAGCTGTCCCACAATCGCTCAAACGAGTTAGGAGGAGGACGAGCTCTCTTACGATAGGTAAGGCGATCGGCGCCATCGTTTGGCTACATTCCAAAACTAAACAAAAGCGCTCACTCAATTTCGTCTGATATGAACCATGCTGTAAGTATTTGGTGTTCTGCGCTGGCTTGCACTGATTATGTAGCCTGATCCGACAAACGAACAACGCTGAGGCACCCGAAATAGACAAAAAACTGGCCCTATGAAAACTCAGACTCGAGAGGGGACGTTCAGAGTTACCCTTGAATTTCTCTTCCATGCACCCTGTGTCCCTCGTCTGGTTGACGGTTCTCCTAGCCACTACCGCAACGTCGTTTGGTGTGCGTCGCCAAAGCGGGGGTTGCACTTGCGGAAGCGACCATTTCACGGCTGAAGATATCACCAACGCCCTTTCTCAGGCCAAGAATGGTGGTGGAGGGTAAGATCACGAAGCATCGCTTCATACAACTTGAAGGTACTCATACAATATCCGCCAGGGACTACCCTTCTCAATACGATAATGACGAAGTAGGGAACACAGTCTAGACGGCCATGGCGTGTGGTGACTGATCGAACTTCATAGGACTTCTCTTTTCCGTCATGCAGTGGGGAACTCTTCGACTACCCTCTGAAGCACGGCAGTGTTTACACGGATGGCTCGCCTGGTCCTGATCGTGTCGTTTTTGACGATGCTGGCCATTTCTGTGGTGAGTAATTATTGCGGACTAACCTTGGTAATATCACTGAGAGGCCGTTAGGATGTATTGCTCACACTGGGGGATCCCGAGAAGGTGAAGTTATCAAGTGCTCGTAGTGCAGACTTTGCTGCATTACATACATGCATGTACAACTCAGTAGGAGGGACGGAACATGAACTAGAAACTATACTACTTGGTGTCTGGATCCCAGTGTGACCAATAACCAGCGTCGTCAGACTCGTCTTGGCTGTGTCCGAGATTCGCGAGATTCAAGGGGTCAAACATATTCTGGATTGGTATTTTATGTACCTACGGCTCTGCAGACCAGTCGGCTCGAGCTAGGGGGTGATGCCTATACCACGATCTTTGAGTCATGGGAAGTTGTTCGACAGGTCCTGCACGATCCACTCACTCTGCCAATCCACAAAGCTACCTTTTGCACGTTCATGGCGATCTCGGGTACAAAGAGAGCCATGTATTTTCAGGGGTATTAGCGATAAGTTGGATGCTATGACAGGCAGTTGGCATGCTCGTGTAACATTCCAAGCAGCTTCTTTTCAAGCATCGACACTGCCCCCCATCTTCACTACCATGTGTGTTTTGATCATCGTTGCAACTTATTTGGTGTTCTCGATCGAACGTGCGCTGGTTTGCACATGTAGAGTCTGAGAAGAGAACAACCGCTGAGCCACCCTTGAAATCGACAAAAAGATGCTTGTTGGCCCTATAAAATATGCATCCGGGGACGTTCAGAGTAACCCTTGAATTTCTCCGCCATGCGTCCTGTGTCCCTCGTCTGGTTGACGGTTCTCCTAGCCACTACCGCCATGTCGTTTATCGTGCACCGCCAAAGTGGGGGTTGCACTTGCGGAAGCCACTATTACACGGCTGAAGATATCACCAACGCCCTTTCTCAGGTTGAGAATGGTGGCGGAGGGTAAGACCATGACGCATTGCTTCATATAAATAAGGCACTCACACTATATCCGTCAGGGACTACCCTCATCAATACCATGATTACGAAGTAGGGCACAGCCGACCATAACGTGTGGTGACTGATCGAACTTCATAGGGCTTCTCTTTTCCGTCATGCAGTGGGGAATTCTTCGAGTACCCTCTGGCGCACGGCCATGTTTACACGGGTGGCTCACCTGGTGCGGATCGTGTCATATATGACTATTCTAGGGATTTCTGTGGTGAGTCATTATTGCGGACTAACCTTGGTAATATCACTGAGAGGCCGTTAGCATGTCTTACCCACATTAGGGCACCCACACATGATGGATTTATTGAGTGCTCGTAGTGCAGACTTTGCTGCATTACACGCATATCACATGATAGCTATTCGATCCCATGCATGTACAACTCAGTAGGAGGGACGGAACATGAACTGGAAACTATACTGCTTGGTGTCTGGATCCCAGTGTGACCAATTCCAATAACCAGCGTCGTCAGACTCGTCTTCGATCTCACGGGCTGGAATGCGAAACGCAATGGTTTCGTATGGCTCAGCTGCGACCTGGTAGAATGATGAACAGCGGAAACATGCAGTAACAACATAGCCTCACGATCAAGTATTGATAGGCTTTATTGGGAGGCTCCCTCTTTTGTTCCCATGCGCTCATGAACCGTCGTCGTGGGATAACATCTGGCTTAATTTGAGGAAGATGCACTTGAACCATCATCCCTTCCTTTCCGGTGTCCTTATCACGGACTTTGGTTACCCGATAGCCTGGGCGACCGATTTTGAGGAACACCTTCCGCTGCACGCTGCTTTGAGTGGGTGCAACCATGAGTTGAGTTTCTTTGGCATCGCGGGCGGCACGACGGGCAAGGTTCGTCTGATGCTTTTTACCCTGGGTGTGGGCCAGGTAAGAGCCTTCGTTTGTATGGAGCGTCAAGCAAAGACGACATTCCAAAGAGCCCAGGTGGTTGCGTAGAATGTAGGGGTCCTGCAAACCGATGAGAATGAGAACCGGTATCACCAGAATGAGTTACCTTGGCGAGGTCAATAGTCTCGAGCGCGAGCTTCCTCAGACGTTCTCTTCGGTCCACGTTGGTCTCTGATGCACCCGCCACACCACCTCCACCGAACTTGGAACCAACACGATTCTGTGACCAGGTTTAGTTTGACTTAATGGAACCAACCAGATGCTCGAATCTGACCTGGTAATCTGGAAATAATCAACGAGTTGAGCCAGAGGCGTCGAAGAGAAACCTACCCATGCTGTCTTGAGAGTCGAAAGAAAAGTCACTTGTTGCCTAATTTGGATGGTCAGAAACATTACTTTGCCTTCAAAGCATCGCGTCCACAAAATTTTACATGGCGGGGAAGAAACGCGCTCTCGAGGATGGCGCTTCCAATCAGAAGGCAAAAAAGGCCAGGTCCTCGGGAAAGTCGCCTAAAGGGTCGCTCAGTGGGGACCCGCTGTTGACAACGGAAGAGATTGATTTTCCCCGGGGTGGAGGAACTACCTTGACACCCCTTGAGGTGAAAGAAATTCGGGCGGAGGCAGTCAGAGAGGCAGACAATGAATTGTTTTCTGTGAGTTAAGTAGGTGCTATTTGATCATGACTCCTGACGATTTCCAGACTGCACAGAAAAGTCATGTCAAGCGGAAGAAGAGCAGTTCTGCGACCAAGTCTGAAAACACCAAGAAAGATACGATCCGTATTGAGCACCTCAATTACAAGGCAAGTTTATTTTTATTTTTATTGCTTTCGTCGTGCGACCTAACAAACTTGTAGCGTCTGACCCCCGGCATGAAAATTTTGGGACAGGTTATGTCGATTCACCCCCTCGCTCTTATAGTTTCTTTACCAAACCAACTGATGGCACACGTTCCCATAACAAAAGTCACTTCTCAACTCAGTCAACTACTCGAGTCACCCGACGCGGACAGGAGTATTTCTGACGGTGATTCTGATAGTGAGAGTGACGGTGTGCCAGATTTGTCAGAGCTATTCCGCCCGGGCCAGTATGTCCGTGCAGTGGTGACGAGTATCCACGCACCCGGAACAACAGATGTAATCGGGCTAGCGCGGTCGCGCGACGAAGTTGTCAAGGCTAGTCGTCGAGTGGAGCTCAGCCTTATTCCTGGCGAAGTGAACGTTGGCGTTCAAAAGTCTGATCTAAGGAGCGGTTATGTGAGTGATTCAGGGTCCTAAAGCAGCTGGTTGACCAAGCTCGTTCCTCTTAGACACTCTCAGCCGCAGTACAAAGCATCGAAGATCATGGGTATATTTTGGATTTGGGCGTTGTAGGAGTGTCGGGATTCCTACCCTTTACCGCAACTCACGACAAGGGCTCAGATGGAAAGCTGCACATTGGCCATCTCATTGATATATCTGTCCTCCAGATGGCTTCCAATGGCAGGACGTGCACCGTCACGGATGATCCGAATACGCTAGTCACCTCATCAGTACGCCCAGATACATTGCCATCTTGAACAGTAGCTCTGACACGATCCAGGTATCTGAGGTAAGCAATGTGACGTCTGTGCTTCCCGGGATGTTGGTTCAGTCATTGGTCACTGTGGTAACGTCGAACGGTTTGAACTTGCAAATACTGGGATTTTTTGACGCAACTGTTGATGAGTACCATCAATCACTGGGACAAAAGGCACCCAAAGTGGGTCAAAAAGTAAAAGCTAGAGTGTTGTATAATATCTCTGGCACATCACCGCCTCAATATGCTGTCACGCTTCGCGACCATCACCTCGCCCTTCGAGTAAAATCCCCAACCGATGACCCAACAGAATCTTCTATGATGGATGCCTTTCCTCTTGGCACCACACTGGGCTCTGTGACAGTCCAGCGTGTCGAGCCCGAACGGGGCCTACTCATGGAAGTCCAGCCCTCGCTGGAAGGTTTTGTGCATGTGAGCCATCATACTCTATATTCTCGTTCGCTTAATCAACGCACTCGTAGATTTCTCAGGTATCGGATGATCACACGCCCACCCTTTCAGCAACTTCCGGTCCTTGGAAAGTCACCACTCACCATAGGGCACGAGTGATTGGCTACCACATGTTCGACGGTCTCCTCCAACTTTCCCTACGGTCATCCATCTTTGAACAGAAGTTTCTTCAATCCGGGGAGATTAAAGTTGGGGAAGTTGTGAGGGGAACTATAAAGCGTCTGACAGAATCTGCTCTCTTCGTATCAATATCCAGTAATGTGGATGGCGTTGTCTGGCCCAATCACTTTGCAGATGTTCCTCTCAAGCATCCCGCAAGGAAGTTTAAAGTCGGTGGGAATATCAAGTGCAGAGTGAGTGTTGGAATGTATGTGATACTTGTCGACGCTTACACGTGTCTCAGGTGCTGATCGTGGAACCAGAACGGAGTAGGGTTGTTTTGACAGCTAAAAGGACATTATTGGACACCGACCAGCCAATTTTAACATCGTATGAAGATGCCAAGGTTGGTATGGTTACTCACGGCGTCATCTTCACGGTCTCGGAAAAAATGCTACGAGTAGAATTCTTCAACAATGTCAAAGCTATAATTCCAGCTCGTGAAGCAAGGTTCGTTTGAATCTCGTCTAACTTCCAGGCGATACTCAGGCTGTTGTTAACCTAGCGAGACTCAAGTGAATCTTACGGATGTCTTCACACCTGGTAGGATTGTCAAAGCGCGCATCATTAGTGTAAATAAGGATTCTCGGCACATCGTTGCAAGCATACGACAGGCAACATCTACCTTTACTACCGATGTTGCTGCCATCTCTGTCGGTGACACGGTCGAGGGCGTAGTGGAAGAATTGCAAAGAAAGAATATCGTGTTGACACTGAAACCATCTGGGGCTCGCGCTCTTCTCTCTTTCATTGCACTGGCGAATCACCGAGGTACAAACGTTCCGGAGCTCAAAACTTCATTGAAGCCTGGCGTGGTTGTAGACTCCCTTGTAGTGGTGTCCCGTGATCTGGAAGCGGGCTTCGTTGTCGTCGGCGGAAAGCCGAAGCCGCCAACCAAGTTAAAAGCTACTCTATCCATGGACACCGTAGCTATCGGGCAAATCGTCGGTGGTCGAATAACCAAGGACGGGCGTGCCGGAGCCCATGTGAAGCTGACATCTCGCATTTCTGGTTCTTTACACCCCACTGATACTTGCGACCACTATGACGTGGGAAATCCGTTCCCTTCTGTCGATTCCGTGTTAAAAGCTGTGGTCATTGGGATTGATAAAGGTACCAATCACCTAACTTTGTCCACTCGAGCCTCCAAGATGTCTCAGAAGGATGTCAAACCACCAGTAGACCGCGAGATTAATGGCGTCGACGACCTGAAGGTTGGTGAGGCAATTCGAGGTTTCGTAAAGAGCGTGTCAGAGCATGGCTTGTTTGTCATGCTTGGACGTGGCGTCGATGCGAGGGTTCAGATCAAAGAACTTTTTGATGAAGTAAGTTTTTGTTGGGAGTGTCGAGTGACAGTTTCTGATATGTTTGTTAGTATGTCAAGGATTGGAAGAGTCGCTTCACTGCTAATCAATTGGTCAAGGGTAGGATTCTCAAGTAGGTGATTTTGTGGAATACCTCAGAATGAAAATTGATTTTTCTCGAGTGTTGACATTGCCAATAAAAAGGTCGAGATGACGTTCAGATCCGGCGATCTGACCAGGAATGCGTCACAGTTGCTCACCTTGAAAGACCTGCACGATGGCCAGAAGGTCATGGGTCGGGTGAAACGTATCGAGACCTTTGGCCTCTTCATCGAGATTGATGGCTCGAAAGTTACTGGCCTCTGCCACAAGTCGCAAGTGTGTTCTCATCCTATGCTACACTATGACCACCTAATTACTGCTTCGCCAGCTCTCCGATAACAAAGGTGCTGATGTCTCTATCGCACTACGCACCTTCAGGGAAGGCGATAGGGTTAGAGCGATCATTCTTTCACGCGACTTGGATAAAAGACAGCTGTCGCTGAGTTTGAAGCCGTCTTATTTCTCGGGGGATGAAGACACGGAGATCAAAGATGATACTGAACTGCAGGGCGGTTCTAATTCTGTGGGTGATGCTGAGGAGGATGAAATAGATGCCCATTCTCTGTCAGACGAATCTGAAGAAGCCAAGGAGGAAGCAAGTGAGGATGATAGTGAAGTGGATGACTACCAGTTGGATACCATCGTTCCGGACTTACCACAGTCATCCACCCCCGATCTTCCTAATCGGAATCAGGTGCCTACGACGCGGACCTCTCTCAAGCTCGAAGGGTTCCAATGGTTCTCCAACGACACAGGATCGGAGGACTCCAAATCAGAGGGTTCGTCTAGCGAGGGCGAAACGGAACCCAGAAAAAAGAAGCGGAAGAAGCGGAAGGAGATTGAACAAGATTTGACAGCAGACATGCATGTCAGGGCGCCCGAATCCACTGCCGATTTTGAAAGGTTACTCCTCGGATCACCTAACTCGTCCTACCTGTGGATTCAATACATGTCTTTCCACCTGCAAATGTCCGAGATCGACAAAGCCCGAGCTATCGGCAGACGTGCAATCCAGACCATCAGTTTCCGTGAGGAGCAAGAGAGGCTCAACGTTTGGACAGCTCTCCTCAACGTAGAGAACGTTTACGGTTCGGAAGTGACGATGGAATCGGTTTTCAAGGATGCAGTGCGACACAATGATTCGAAAACTGTCCATCTTCGGTTGGCGGTGATCTTCGATGACAGTCAAAAAATAGAGGTGAGTTGTATGCAAACTCCACGTTATCTCACTGTTTCTTATTGTTACTCAGAAAGCTGAGGAGCAATACAAGCGGACATGCAAGAAATTTGGTCAAAGCTCCAAGGTATGGACACTGTTCGCTGAGCACTACTTTCGGCGTGGACAACTGGAAGACGCCCGCAAATTGCTTTCGCGGGCTTTGCAAAGTTTAGAAAATCGTAAACGTGAGTGAATGACGTCTACATACAGAATCGTGCCTCATACTGTTACACCCTAGACATTAAAACAATAACTAAGTTTGCACAACTAGAGTACAACCTAGGCGATCCTGAACGGGGGAGGACTATCTTTGAGGGCATTGTAGATTCACACCCCAAGCGGTGGGACCTTTGGTCTATCTATGTAGACATGGAAGCGAAGCAAAGGGATATTCAGCATTTGCGGTAACTTTCTATGTTTGAATTATGAAACTTATGCTCAACCAGGACCTAGGAATATTTTCAGTCGTGTTCTCGGTATCAAGATGACGAGCTACAAAGCCAAGTACGTGTCTATTCTGATCTAGTTGATTGTTCATCTCCGCCTGACTGGGCAAAAGATCGTTCTTCAAAAAATGGTTAGATCTGGAGCGGAAGATCGGTGACGAGGAGGGTGCGACAGTCGTAAAGCAAAAAGCAGTTGAATGGACGCAGCAAGCAGCAACATCGTAGCACTGCCAATCACGAGTATGATATATGAGTATATATTAATACGAATAGTCGACAACGGACAAGGTGAGCATAAAATGCGAGATCCAAACGAGTGACAGGCAATCATGGTAAAGTGGGTATAACAGATATACGATATACGCAAACGAATGGGATGCTATGGCGCGTACAATGTTATGATCGAGAACCCACTCGGCCGTGCCCATGTGATAGTGACTCGACACCACTCATGGGTCGACGCATGCTCATAGAACTGGCAAGCTGTCGTTGCCAGTCATCCAATTCATTCGAAAGATGTTCAAAATTCTCCGAACTTGACATACTCGAGGGCCGATTGAATGGTGGCTGATCTACTTCTAGCAGTAGATGTATCTTGTGAGAAAGCTGTTCGTTCTCTCTCTTCAGGTTCGTATTTTCCTTGGTGAGTTGCTCCACGGCTGTTTCGTCCGAGCCCTTTCGATATATCGTTAAGGTGGCGGTGAGCCTCTCCACTTCCTGTTCGAGTTCCTCAACTCGCGAGTACCGATCATCCGACTCCCTTTGGGACATGATCAGGCTGTCCCTCATCGAGGCCAAGTCCTTCTCAAGGGCTTCGATGCGTTGGTGCAACTCCTTGTTTTCCGCCAACAGGCGTTGCGAATATTGTTGTGCTTCGAGGACTTGGCCACGGAGATCATGATTATCATCGGAAGGGGTGCTCCGGCCATTAATTCTTCTCGGTCCAGGCTCAGTGCTTGAACGTCCTCGTGAAGCTTCCAGTTCCGCCTGAAGAGTAGCGTTCGCTGCCTTTTGCTTTGTCAATTCGTCTTTTATTCTCCTCATCATTTTCTCGGTGCCTCTATTCGACGATTAGGTTTCAGAAATAAAGACCAACAAGAGTTATAGGCCCACTCACTTCACATAATGGACAGCGAGTTGATAGTCTTCTTCCATCTGCAGCATTCTTGTTTTGTAATTGCGCTCAGTCTCCTCCAGTTTGCGCTCAGCCTCGGTGGCACGAGTAGTGTCAGAGTCGTTTTCTATGATGGGACTTTGCGAGGATGGCTGAGTATGGTCCAGCTGCGACGTAAGAGCGCCGATCTGAGCTTCTACGTCGCGTTTCCGTCGTAGGGCCAGAGCAAGTTCGCGTTCCGAGCTTTCATGCAAGCGAATGCGTTCCTCAAGTTGTTTTTCAAGTTCAGCTATCCGAGCATAGCTGTCGCTATTGGAGCTTGAAGCATCATGGTCCGGACTTAGACCATTTTCAGCAAGGTAATTCCGAAGCATGACCAGTCGAACGTTGGCATCAGCAGCCTCTTTAAATGCTTCACGAAGGTCCGTCTCCTTGTTTGTATACTCCTGACGAAGACGCCCGTTCTCGGAGAGAGAAGCTGATAGCTGAACTCGGAGTCCGACAATTTGTGAGCGAAGGAACGCTTTTTCGGACTCTGCCTCCCGTACTCGACGACGCTCCTCACCGACTTCGCCCTGCACTTCTTGCAACCGCTGGTCGGTCTCTTTGAGGATGTTGCGCAATGAGATCGCCTCTATCTCCATTACCTCCGCTTTCTCGGCATAATTGCGGGCATGGCGATCCTCGTCCGACTTAAGATCACGGTGTGAATCAAGGAGCTCTCCAAGGCTACCAGTCGTGAGAGCTCTGAACGCATCGGCCTCCTCACGGGACTTGGCCCAAGCATTTTCTACTTCTGTCAATCGAGCTCTCAACGATTCAACCTCCAAAGTGCGGGCCTCCAGCTCAGTTTTCGTATCCACTAGCTCCACTTCCATCTGGGCGATCCGCTCGCGGGCACGCTCATGGGTGACATCTGAATCTTCCGAACGTGACTGGGCGGCCTGTACGGCCGTACGCGCCTGGTCCAAAGCGCGAATATGTTGGTCTTGGAGTTGGCTAAGCTCCTGCACCTGTTTCTTCGCTAGCACGCATTCGACCTCCCTCTGCTCTGACAATGACGTCTGTGCGGCAAGTCGATCCGCTTGTTCCCGGAAAGATGATTCCAAGGTCACATGTCGCTCGTGGAGCTCGGCATAAGTACGGGCGTTGCGTTCATGAGACTCCTCCAATGCGTCAGCACGCTTGTTCGCGTCAGCTGTGCGTGCTTCCGCTTGCTCCAGTAATGTTGTCTGTAACGACAATGAGTCTGTAAGCTCGTCCATCTTGCGACGTAGGGGGGCCTGCTCAGACAAAAGGGTAGTCAAGTGGCGTTCGAGCTCGGCAACGCGTTCCCGTTCAATACGAGCAGTATCGGTGGGAGCGTTTGCTTCCCATGCAGTAAGCTTGGCGCGATAATATGCTGCTTCTTGAATTGCACTAGTCTTCATCCGTTCGGCATCTGCCACACGGCTGGAAGCCTCCCTTGCCTGGCTTGCCAGAGTTGCCTAATACAAGGCAGTTAGTTCTCGTCACAAAGTGATGCCAAAGGAGCGCACCTGCATCTGCGTCTTAAAGTGCTTGAAGTTCAATATCATGTCTGCCAGTCTCTGCTGCTGGTCGTTTGCCTCATCTCCAAGACCCAACTCCTCTGCCTCTATCGACTCTTCATCTATCTGCACAAACCCATTTCTGTGCGCTTTCAGTAACGCGGTCTTCATCCATGCCTCCCGCTTGCGTAGGACTTCGACCTCCATTTCTTTGGCTTTATAGTCCCGAATGAGGTCAGCTGTTACATTTCCCGTTGAGCCCGGTTTGGACCCTGATGCATGGGTGGGTGGGTGCGAGTGAGCATAACCGTTGGGTAGGGATGAACCAGCCGGTGTAGACTGGGGCAAAGCATCGTATGGCTGCTTGCTCCGGTCCACAGTCGGAGACGGACTGCGCGCTGAGAGTCCACTATTGATATTCACGGCAAGGCTTGTCATAGATGGCGCGGCCTGTTGAACTTGGCTTTGCTGTTGATAAACTTCACCACCCACAGGTGACATCGCACGACCAGCAACGCCAAGTGACGTCGGGCTACGCGCACGCGGTGTATCCGTCGGCGATGGTGCACGAGCAGCAGAGACGCTCGGATCAGACGCCGTGCCTGTGTCTGTTCCATGTCCGTCGTCCGTACTAGTGATATCATCGTCATCGCGACGAGGTCTAGTCGGTGTCTTTCCTCTTCCATTCACGCCCACGTTAGCCGCCCCTGGAGCACTCTGACTTGTGCTGCCGTTCGGTGTGCGAGTGCCAGGACGCGTGCCAGGAGGGGAGATAGCACGGCGTAATTCTTCTCCGTCTGGACCAACAGGACCCGTAGGCGACATGGCGCGGGTGCCATTAACTGGTGCCTGTTGTTGTGACTGGGTCTGAATAGACGGCTGGCTTGCTAATGAATGTTGGGAAGGTGTTCCAGGTTTACGCGAAGGGTTACCAGCATTGGAATTGGGGGCTGCGCCAGCAGGAAGCTTATTGGCATCGGGGTACTTGATATGCTCTGGATGTAATAATCACACAGCGATAAAAGGTGAATCAGGTGGATGTGGAAACAAAATAGTGTCGCTCACTGGTATCAAGGACATGGATGATTCCATGATCATCCCCCCTCGCTGGTGTGAACGACTCGCCGCCCAAGACAAACACTCTGCTCCCCATCGATGCCATAGCATGACCAGATCTCGCACTCGGTGAAGGGCCCATATTCTGAAACATGTACCACCTCTGATCTGTGGACAAATGGTAAGTTCCGTGATTATCGAATTGGCGCGTTCAATCTTCTACGAGCCGACACGAAGACCCCGCCACGATCATGGAAAGGAAAAGTGGACTCACTACTCATCTTGAACGCGGCTAGATCACCTAAATCTTTCCCATCCACACCTCGCCCACCAAAGATATATATCACATCATCGACAACAGCGGCTGCATGGCCCTCTCGTGGCGAGGGGATGAAACCTATACACTGTAGCTCGGACCATCGTCGGGTGTTGACGTCGTAGGCCCAGGTATCGTTATAATGGTATTGGCCATCGGTTCCTCCAAAACTAAGGGGAGAACAAGAATTAACGACAAGACGTTGTGCAAGGATAGACAAGTAACATACACGATGATTCGGTCGCCGTGTGTTACACATATATGACCGGTCCGTGGAGCAGGTTTGTCGGGACTTGCAGGCTGGCAAAGCTCCCATTTTGTCTGGGTTCTGACTAGAAAAGGAAAATCCCCGGAAGTGCAGGTGAATACCGGATCGACCGAAAGGGGAATGAGAGAGAACGAAAGAGAACAACAATTAGTCCCGAAAAGTGAAACAGGAACTAACTCTTACGGGTGTTGAGATCAAATGACCATAAGTCGTTGAGAAACTCTCCGTCGACCTGGCCTCCAAAGACGAAGAACTTCGTGCCAGCCATAGTGACCGCGTGGCCGTACCTCCCAGCTGGTGATGGACCATACATGGTGACTCTCGTCCACTCCTTGGATACTGTACAATGTTGTGCGCCCCATTAATCAGCCAGTCCCACCAATACATGCCCGAGGAGACGTAGCAAAAGGCGTCGGATTTAGTGGTACTTACCAAGATTAAGAAGATACAGCCCATCATCTTGCTTCTCCGCCGGATTAGCCGTCGGCTCCGTCTTAGTATCACCTCCCCATACAATCAACACGCTGCTGACAATTGCACTGGCATGGCCCACTCTGGGTGAAGGGATCTCTCCCGTTGTCTGCACGAGAGTAGCGCTCAAATCACGCGTGGAGAAAATGTACAGATCGTTACGGGCAGCTTCGCGCACGAGACCTCCGAAAAGGAGGAGCTCGCCTGCAGCAGTCGCGGTTGCCGGGAGGGCATGGCCATATCGGGGAAACGGAGATGGGGAGGGTGCGGTGGATGGCGCCACGCCAGGCTTGAGAACAACCAGAGGCGGGGGGAGGAGGAGACGCCGAACAGACCAAGGGTAGGTAGGGCGTTGTTGGGGCTGCTGAGGTTGCTGCAGTTGTGGTTGGCCCAGCTGGGGAGGCTGAGAGATAGAGGAAGCTTGTTGAGGAAGCTGTTGCTGGGGATGAGGATGAGGATGGGACGGATGAGGGACCGTATTTGGGCTTCCGTTTCGATTTTGATGTTGGCGTTGCTGTTGTGCAAGAGAAGCGGGCCCGTTGGAAGCCCTGGATTGGATGAACGCGCCGGTCATAAAGGACGAAGAATCCGAGTAGGAAAGATAAGGGTGGCTTCAACCACTACGAAAGATATGAAGATGGCGGGTACTCACGTATCGCTTTCTCGGAGTGGACCGCCTTGCTGGGAAGAATCTTTAGCAGACAGCTGAGCGAGAGCCTGTGAAGGGGTCTGTGCAACGGTCACGCTGGAGCCCGCTAGTTGAGACGAGCTCGGGTGCTTCTTCCTCGAGAAGAAGGACATTCTTCGTGTTCTGCTGCCGAGGATGGACGGTATGGCTGACTAGGTAAAAGTTGAAGTTGGGAGTGGGTTTTTAAAGGGATACACAGATATGCGGAGTGTCAGGGAAGGTGAAGACGGCTAATGGATGTGCCAGTGTTGGAAGTAGGAAGTAAGTAAAGGTGAAGTAGGCTAAGGGAAGGAGTCGCAGTGGGAGTCTGAGCAGGAGGAGGAGCCAGAAGACGAGTTTGACACTGCTTTATGACTGTTTGCCCGACCCAGCGTCTCCCAAGCGCATCATCATCGTCCCCGTCCTCATCGACATCGTTCTGCCCAGTCCTTTTGCAGGCCTTGTCGACACGGTGCACGCTTCATCAGACTGTGTTTTATGGGCTACGGCATGTCGTCCTCGTGAACTTCATTTGCGACGGCCGTGCATGTACTAATTCTAAACGCCCCCAGGCAACCCACCACCACAGGAGAAATCAGCCTAAACACTATTACCTCGTTGCTCGCCATCAAACTATCTGGTCTGTGCGGTCGAATGAGCTCGCTGTGCGCCTCTCTAAACCCACTGTGTTCATCATTCACGTGACTAGGAATAACGCGTCTGTCGCTGTCTGTCGACCACCATGGCATCGAGCACAACCTCTGGCCTCGACAAGCAAACCCAACCAGTCCTGTCGTGCCCATCTCCTGTGACTCCTATTCCCACCTGTCCAGATGTATGCGCCAAGTTCATCACGACCACCCCCGACGGTCGCACCCAAAGTATCCTCACTTGTTATAACGTGGTTCTAACAAAAACACCCCAAAGCACTTTTACTCAGTGTCGGAAAACCCATCCTCATAGGCAGAAATCCAGATATATGGTAGCTTTCTCACTTGCGCTCGCTCATAATATGCATATATCCATGTCCCGCAGTTCGTATGTTATCCCCGACATCGTCGTCTCTAGCCTGCATTGCAAAATATATGCGTCAGCATTTATCCATCATTCTTCGCAATGTTCTCACTCCATACAGAGTTCGGACAAGCGCCGGGGGCACACTCATTTCGTGCCAGGTACCGCTCCCCACTTCGCCCTGAGCCCCCATACAGCTAACTCAAACGAATCAGGACCTTTCCACAAATGGGGTGATTATTAATGGTCACAAAATCCGCAAGGCATGCGCTGTCGTCACTCATGGAGATACAATCAAGGTCCCAGCCTCGCAAAGTGGGCTTGACCCTCGTACTTACTGATCACCCTGGACTCACACGACATCTAGCTTTTCAATGCGTGCAAACATGGAGACATTTGCCAACTAAGCATCTTTCTAAACTCTCTCAGCCCCAATCGGCAAAAGTATCTCCAATATTGTCCGAAAGTGTTGTCATACATGACCACTTACTTATATCTCACAGAATGTCGGGCGTTATCTCATCACGTCACACTGCCTCGGAACCGGTAGTTATGCCACCGTGCATCTCGCCCTCGATACTTTTGCACATCGCCAAGTGGCTTGCAAAATCATCCGGAGGAAGGAGGGAACTGATATCAAGAAGGAGATGAAGGAGGCTACCTTACTGATGGCATTGCATCACGTATGACTATCATCTCATCCATCCGTCTTCCCCTATTCACCAGGTTTGCGATAGCCAAACATCAACAGGGTATATGCCGTTGACGCGGACCCTGAGTTCTTATATATCATGCTCCAACTCTCTACTGGTGGCGACCTTTTCACCTACATCACGACTCATACCCGGCACCATCTTTGCGAGGGAGAAGCAAAGTACATCACGTTCCAACTTCTCAAAGGTTTGAAGTACTTGCACGACAGAATGATCTCCCATCGAGGTATGTACATTTTGTCTCCCTCCTCGCCGTCACGAAAAGCTTCGTTCATCCTCGACAGACCTCAAAGTGCGTTTTGTTATGTTTTCCTTCCCACCAATTTCCCTTTCACCTCCGCCTCTAGCCCGAAAATATCCTTCTTCATTCCCCAGGTCCGTATCCACGCATCCAGATTGCCGACTTCGGTCTTGCACGCCCGAAGGCATATCAGGAAACGCTGCATGTCTGTGGTACAATCTCCTACTTACCCCCCGAAGGCGTGCGTGCGCTGGACTGTCGTGAGCTAGGGTATATCGGCATGCCTGCAGACTGTTGGAGCACAGGCGTAGTGGTCTTCGCCATGCTTACGTTGGTCTACCACTGCCTACTCGCTGTTTCCGTTCTAAACATGTCACCTTGTAGGGGTAGCCATCCGTTTGACTTTGAAGATCCCCTGGATAGCGCAGAATGTCTATCCTTCGATGCAGGGGTGGACTCGCAGGGTTGTGGAATTGGGTGGTCGCAAGATTCGTATATTCGCGACGATCGCACGAAACGGCGCATCCTTGATGGGACGGTCACCTTCTGCGAGGTCATATGGTCCCCTTTGAAGGATGGTGCGTATACTATTATTGCAGTCCCTGCTGCGTGCTCGACTTTCTATTTTGTGCACCGGTTTCTCACCAAACACAACACGATGAATGACCACGGTTTTTAATGCTGACCTTGGAAACATTGTTTACAGCCAAAAACCTCGTGTGCCAGCTTCTCATCCCTGACCCTCGAAAACGCGCAACCGTCTACGAAGCATTAAAGAGTCGCTGGATCTGCTCCGATCTCGAAGAACTGGAACGGGCTTACAGGGAAAGGATACGCACGATGCCCTCGTGATGCGATGCAGACTCGTGTCGCACTTCCTGCTTTCATATGCGTCCAAGTTTTAACTCACTGCCTCCTTTTAGTATAACTAGAAAACTGGTGCATTCGTAATAACATGTCGTTCAATAATTTTATACATCTCCACCTTTGAGAATCCTGGCATGGTCTGTCGAACAAAAGATGCTGTTAGTAAAGGTACGTCTCACGGAAAGCAGGGCCTACACCGAATGTGTTCAGGACCGAATGTTGCAATCTTTCAGTGGCCAAATTAGTTTAGTTCGAAGATAAGCAGTTGTGAGCATACGAAGTAATAATTATGTCCGTAGCCATCGTGTCCGCGCACGCGGACCTGATGTTCGTCAAATCCAGCTTCGCGGGCGGCGCGGAGGAACACATCTGGGCTAAGCTGCGTCGCGAAGTTGTCTGAAGTGCCCTGTACGCATATTGTCAGCGACATCCATCAAGGCATCAGGACTTTGTCCGTCTCGCGTTACAGGCAGGGGAACTAGTGCGGCCACCCACATAATCGATCAATATATTCACGGGACCCTCGACACGACCAATAAGCAGGCTTGCGTCGTAACTCTCCTGTCCTTCTTCTACACCTCCCGCAAGATATCCACTAAACGCCTTGATTCCCCACGGGGCGATCGACGGCGCACAAACGGGTGCAAACGCGGAGCAGGACCGGTATGTATTGGCTCCGGAAAGGACAGATGTGAGATAAACCACGAGGGCACCGTGACCCCCCATGGAGTGTCCAAAGATAGACTGACGAGAGAGGTCCTGGCCAAAAGTGCGCTAGGCTCTTTGATCTGAGAGAACTAGTGGATACGCACGAGTGGTAGCCCAGCAGCTTCGATGACCCGCGGCAACTCCTGCGTAACATGAGTGAACATCCTGTAGTGCTTCGCCCATTTGGGGTGGGTAGCGTCGAGGTACCAGCCCGCGGCTGCAGCGGGTCGTCGATGTTAGCGGACATGATAAAAAATGGGTGCAGGATAACTTGAACCTATTCCAAAATCCCAGTCGTCTTGTTCGCCCTCAATGTCAGCACCACGCGGAGAAGTGTCTGGAAAGATGATCGCGATACCCTCAGCGGCTGCATCGCGCATAAAGCCACCCTTCTCAGTGCTTGATGTTGATTCAGTGGAATGCCAGGATGCGCAGGTCAGACAAACGCACCCATTGTCCTCGGTGCAAGTCAATCCTGCGAGGTAGGTTAACATTGGTACCTTTTCCTGTGTAGCATTGGATGGGAGGAATAGGTTGAACTTCGCATCGAGATCTCCCAGAGCAGCCGACTACACGCGAGTAGAGAAAGCGTTTCGAAGGAATGCCCATGTGATATAATGTTGCTCACCTTGAATTTGTACTTCATCAACGTACCCCCAAAATGCTTGTTGGAAGCCAACTTTTCCAAACTGGCCATTCTGTACGCTGCAGTCGGCAGAGATGTCGAAGGAATCTAAAGCTCAGGGGTGA